>Ga0073904_10001105_pt1 | contig 20027 bp, 19 predicted proteins | sample KloWWTrecipitate_FD_66668 | JGI IMG/M metagenome (GOLD analysis project Ga0073904, IMG submission 66668) | Active sludge microbial communities from Klosterneuburg, Austria, studying microevolution and ecology of nitrifiers - Klosterneuburg... | ecosystem: Engineered > WWTP > Aerobic digester >... | reverse complement strand
TGTTCAAAGCCATGTAATCGACCACACCCGTGACGACATCGATGCCCGCAGATCCCGCTACTTCCGGCCTTGCGCCGGCACAAGCCAATCCCGACGCGTCCCGCATATTGGCATTCTGGCTGGAGGACGGGGTCCAACTCGGCTGGCCCAGCCGCAATTTGAGTGAGCTGTGGTTTGGTGGCGGCGCCGCACTCGACCAGAGCATCAATCGGGATTTTGGCGCGCTGGTGCGGCAGTCCCTGGCAGGTGGCCTGACCGCGTGGGAGAACCAGCCGATGGAACGGCTGGCACTGGTCATCTTGCTGGACCAGTTCGCCCGCAACGTGTTCCGCGCCCAGGCACAGGCCTTTGCCGGCGACGCCCGCGCCCTGAGCCTGGTGATGGACGGTATCGACCGCGGCTGGGACCGGCAATTGCCGCTGGCTGGGTCGGTTTTCTTCTACATGCCTCTGATGCATGCCGAGAACCTGGCCGTACAGGAAACCTGCATACGTTGTTTCCAGGCACTGCTGGCCGACGCAGCACCGGAACGCCGCAAGGCTTTGCAGGGCAATGTGGACTTTGCCCTGTCTCACCGCGACATCATTGCCCGATTCGGACGATTCCCGTATCGCAACGCGGCACTCGGCCGAACCAGCAGGTCCGAGGAAGAGGAGTTCCTGCGCAGCGGTCCCCGGTTCGGCCAATAGCCCACGAAAGCCCGGTAGACCTGAGCAGGTGTGCTGCAAATGCGGCGCCGCTGGCGTCAAGCGCCGTGGCTGCCGGCACGGCGGTCAGACGGCACCTAGAATTCAGACCATGAGCACGCCCTCCCCGACCCCCGCCAAGAACATGGCCACGTCCGCATCCGAAACGGCCAAGTCAAGCAACTTCCTGCGCCAGATCATCGAGACCGATATCGCATCGGGCATCAATTCGGGGCGCAAATGGGCCGGCAGCCCTGGCGACGCCGCCCATCAGTCGGCGGGAGCGCTGGACCCGGCGCGGATTCGCACCCGGTTTCCACCCGAACCCAATGGTTACCTGCATATCGGTCACGCCAAGAGCATCTGCCTGAACTTCGGCCTGGCTCAGGAATATGGCGGCGTGTGCCATCTGCGTTTCGACGACACCAATCCGGAGAAGGAAAACCAGGAGTTCGTCAACGGCATCATCGACACCGTGCACTGGCTGGGTTTCGACTGGAACGTGAACGGCACCAGCCACCTGTACCACGCCAGTGACTATTTCGACTTCATGTACCGTGCCGCCGAATACCTGATCACCACCGGCCATGCCTACGTGGACGAACAGAGCGCAGAAGACATGCGTATCAACCGCGGCGACTTCTCGCGACCCGGCACCGACAGCGCATTCCGTACCCGCACGCCAGCCGAGAACCTGGCGCGTTTTCGCGAGATGCGCGATGCCAGACACCTGGATGGATCGATGGTGTTGCGTGCCAAGGTCGACATGGCCAGCCCCAACATCAACATGCGCGACCCGACCATTTACCGGATCCGGCGCGCAGAACACCACAACACCGGTGACAAGTGGTGCATCTACCCGATGTACGCCTATGCGCATCCGATCGAGGATGCGCTCGAACAGATCACGCACAGCATCTGCACGCTCGAGTTCGAGGACCAGCGGCCCTGGTACGACTGGTTGCTGGAGCGGCTGATCGAAGGCGGTCTGTTGATGGCTCCGCCGCCGCGCCAGTACGAATTTGCGCGGCTCAACATCACTTACGTGATCACCAGCAAACGCAAGCTGGCAGCGCTGGTCTACGACCACAAGGTGCAGGGCTGGGACGATCCACGCATGCCGACCCTGGTCGGCCTGCGCCGGCGTGGCTACACACCGCAGAGTCTGCGCCTGCTTGCAGAACGCGCCGGTACCAGCAAGGCTGGCGGCTGGACCGAATACAGCACGCTGGAGGCCTGTCTGCGCGAGACCCTGGAAGAAACCGCACCCCGCGCGATGGCCGTGCTCGATCCGATCCGGCTCGTCATCACCAACTGGGACGAGGTCATGGGCCTGTCGGCCACCGGCGACAGCAAGCTCGATGCCTGCAGCGCGCCAGCGCATCCGCACCAACCCGAAATGGGCAGGCGCAGTTTCTCGATCGGCCGCGAGGTCTGGATCGAGCGCGGCGACTTCGAAGAGACCCCACCCAAGGGATTCTTCCGGCTCTACCCGGGCAACAAGGTCCGGCTCAAATACGGCCACGTGATCGCGTGCACCGGATGCACCAAAGGTGCCGACGGCCGCGTCGAATCCGTCCAGGCCGAACTGATTCCGGATACCAAGAGCGGCACACCCGGATCGGACGCCATCAAGGTCAAGGGTGTGATCACCTGGGTCGGCGTCGTGGACGGAAAACGGGCCGAAGTGCGCCTGTACGACCGCCTGTTCAACGAGCCACAGCCTGACTCTGGAGGGCGCGACTTCCTGGCAAGCCTGAATCCGGACAGCTTGCGGGTGGTGCAGGCCATCGTCGAGCCGTCTCTGGCACAGGCGCGCGCGGACGACAAGTTCCAGTTCGAGCGCCACGGCTATTTCGTCGCCGACCGGGTTGACCATTCGGATGCCCGGCCGGTGTTCAACCTGTCGGTGGGACTCAAGGACACCTGGGGCAAATAGGCCGGTGCCGGATTGCGCGGCAATAGGTACGCCGCTCTAGGAAAAGCAGCCGGTTTAGGGTGCGGCCACTATGCATGCTCGGGACAATGCGGCCATGTTTTCGATCAATGCGGTGAACGCAACCCGAAGCAGCGCATCTTCATTCCCTTACCCGCAAGGAGCATCCATGACCGCCAAAAACCTGTCCACCATCACCACCGATCTGATCACGTCGTACGGCAAGACCGCCCGCAACATGATCCATGTCTATCGCATGGGCAACCAGCGAGTCGCCCGGTATGTCGACCAGCGCTGGGAAAAGGCGCTGGCACAGTCGGCATCCGAGCTGCGCAATGAAGTGCGCAAGAATGCCATGGCCGTGCAGAAGACTGTCAATGGTCTTTACGTCAAGGGCATCACGATCAGTTCGGACGGTGCCGAAGGCGTGGTCGGCAAGTTTGTCGAACTCGCCGGCAGGGGCGTGCAGCAGGTCGCTGCCAACGCGAGCCAGTTCGAACAGCGCACCGGCATCAAGACCTTGAACAGCCTGGCAGAAGTGGCCAAGCCCGCGGTCAGTGCCGTCAGCGTGCTGGCCGAGAAAATCGAAACCGGTTCCAGCGCGCTGGCCAGCAAGGTGGCCGGCCATCCCGCCGGCGTCAAGGTCGCAGCGGTCAAGCGTGTCACGCAGCGCCGCAAGGCGACGCCCGCAACGCGCAAGACCGCAACGACACGTCGGGCTCCGCGCAAGACCGCCTGAGCCGGTACACAGTCGCCAGGCTGACACCCTGGTGACATGGGCGGTTCGCGTGGTCGGCGCGTCTGCCCGTTTTTGATGCGATGATTTGGCACGGAGCCCGATCATGTTGCAAACCCCCGAATTGTTTCTTCCGCTGCTTGTCGCACAGGAACACCCCTCCCCCGTCAATCTCGTTTTCAGTGGCGACATGCTGCTGGTGCGCGACCCCGACCTGCATCCGCACCTCGACCTGCACGCCCATGCATTGCCAGACGACGCACAGTTCGTACCGGTCGGCATATTGGGCGACAGCTATTACCAGGCCACCTGGATCGCACCCGGCAGTACGGCCTGGCCCGGCCATTCGTTTCGCAAATTGCGCTCGCTGTTTGGCGCGATCGAAGACCCGCTGCTGGCGATCGCCGGGCGCGCGTTCCAGATCGTCGAATGGGCGCGTACCCATCGCTTTTGCGGCGCCTGCGGCGGCCCCACCCATCTGGTGGCGGGCGAACGCTGCATGCGTTGTGCCGCATGCGGCCATATGGCCTATCCGCGCATCTCGCCGGCCATGATGGTGTTGATCCAGAACGGCGATGCCATATTGCTGGCACGCCATCTGAACTCGCCCAGCGGCTTCTTCACCGCACTGGCCGGATTTCTGGAAGCCGGTGAATCGATCGAGGACGCGATCCACCGCGAGGTGCTCGAAGAGGTCGGCCTGCGTGTGCGCGACCTGCGCTACTTCGGCAGCCAGCCCTGGCCCTTTCCACATTCGCTGATGGTCGCGTTCACGGCCCAATACGTGAGTGGCGAAATCCGTCTCGACACCACCGAAATCGCAGAAGCCCGCTGGTTCGGATCAGGCGATCCAATGCCACCAGTACCCCCGCTGGGCCTGTCGATCGCCGGCCACCTGATCCACGCCCACCTGCCGCGGACGCACCGAAGCTGAAGTACGGCGCCCCTGGCACGTGCACCGACGGGGACCGTGTTACTCGCCGAGATACGCGGCGCGAACCTTGGGATCCTTGAGCATGACCTTGGCGTCGCCGCTCATCGTGATCAGACCCGAGTCCATCACATAGGCACGATTGGCCACGCCCAGTGCCCGGCTGGCGTTTTGCTCGACCAACAGGATGGTGACGCCTTGCGCATAGACGTCGCGAACCACTTCGAAGATCTTGTCGACCATGATGGGTGAGAGTCCCATCGATGGTTCGTCCATCAGCAGCACCTTGGGCCGGCTCATCAAGGCCCGTCCCATGGCCAGCATCTGCTGCTCGCCACCGGACATCGTGCCTGCGAGCTGGTCGCGCCGTTCACGCAAGCGCGGGAAGATCGTGAACACCTTCTCGGCATCGGCGTCGATGGCATCCTGGTCCTTGCGGACGTATGCGCCCATCTGAAGGTTCTCCATGATGGTCATGCGCGCGAAGACTCCGCGGCCTTCGGGCACCATTGCCAGGCCCTGGCGCACCAGATCCCAGGGACCTTGTCCCTTGATGCTCTTGCCCATGTATTCAATGTCGCCGTCGTTGATCCCCAAGGTGCCGGTGATTGCCTTCATCGTCGTGGTCTTGCCGGCGCCATTGGAGCCGATCAAGGTGACGAGTTCACCCTCGTGAACCTCGAAATCGATACCTTTGACCGCCTGGATGCCGCCGTAGGACACCTTCAGGCCAGAGACCTTGAGCAGTGTGTTTGCCATGTCAGTGCCCTCCCGTTCCAAGATAGGCTTCGATGACCTTCTCGTTCTTCTGCACTTCTGCGGGCAGGCCCTCCGCGATCTGTTTGCCGTAGTCGAGCACTGTCACCCGATCGCACAAGCCCATGACCAGCTTCACATCGTGCTCGATCAGCAGGATCGTGCGCTTGTCCTTGCGGATCTGGTCGATCAGCTCGCGCAACTGCACTTTTTCAGTGGCGTTCATGCCCGCGGCCGGCTCGTCCAGTGCAATCAACTGCGGGTCGGTGGCCAGTGCACGTGCAATCTCGAGTCGGCGCTGGTCGCCATAACTGAGGGTGCGTGCCTTGTAGTCCGCCAATTTGCCGATACCGACATATTCCAGCAGTTCCTGCGCGCGCTTGGCGATCTCTGCCTCTTCCCTGCGAAAACTGGCGGTGCGGAACATCGCGCCCATCAGCCCGGAATGCGTGCGGATATGCCGCCCCACCATCACGTTTTCGAGTGCGGTCATTTCGGCGAACAATCGGATGTTCTGGAACGTGCGCGCGATGCCGGCCTTGGCAACCTCGTGTACCGCCGACGGCTTGTAGGGTTTTCCGGCCAGTTCGAAGGTGCCGCTGTCGGGCGTGTACAGACCGGTGATCACGTTGAAGAAAGTGGTCTTGCCAGCACCGTTGGGACCGATCAAGCCATACACCTGGCCCCGGTTGATCGTGATGCCCACATCACTGAGTGCCTGCAGACCACCAAAACGCTTGGAGATGCCTGCGACCTTGAGAATCGTATCTGTCATTGCGTATCCCTCAGTTGTTGGCCTGCAATGACTTGCCGTGGTCCGGACTCGGCCACAAGCCACGCGGACGCAGCAACATGATGGTGATCATGGCCAGCGCAATCAGCAACTGACGCAGAATCGACGCATCGAGTCGCCCACCGGTGAACGCCTGCAGCGGGCTTGCCACATAACGCAACACCTCGGGCAAGGCTGCCAGCAACAAGGCACCGAGCACCACACCCGGCAGATGGCCCAGGCCGCCGAGCACCACCATCGAGACGATCATGACCGACTCCATCAGTGTGAACGACTCGGGTGACACAAAACCCTGGAACGACGCGAACAAGGCTCCGCTGACGCCGCCGAACGATGCCCCCATGCCGAACGCCAGCAGTTTCAGGTTGCGGGTATTGATGCCCATCGCCTTGGCGGCAATCTCGTCCTCGCGGATCGCCATCCAGGCCCGACCCACGCGCGACAGCGCAAGACGATGGCTCAGGATGATGCTGATCACGACCAGGAACAGGAACAGGTAGTAGTACATCTCGACCGAGGTCAACTCCATGCCCCAGAACGCGAAGGGCCGGGCCATGTCTACACCGAAGATCCGGAACGCATCGATGCCGCTGATGCCTTTGGGCCCGTTGGTAATGTTGACCGGGTGATCCAGATTGTTCAGGAATACGCGGATGATCTCGCCGAATCCCAGCGTGACGATGGCCAGGTAGTCGCCGCGCAATTTCAGGGTCGGCGCTCCGAGCAACATGCCGAAGAACGCCGCCACTCCGGCCGCCAGCGGGATCACCAGCAGGATCGACACGTGGATCCCGCTCGGATACAGTGCACCGATCCAGGCGAAGGTCTGGCTCAGGTGTGGCGAGGCGAGCAAGGCGTACATATACGCGCCGACCGCAAAAAATGCCACGTAGCCCAGATCGAGCAGGCCGGCATACCCGACGACGATGTTCAGACCAATCGCCAGCAACACATACAGCAAGGCTGTATCGACGATACGAACCCACGCATTGCCAAACTGACCCAGGCCCATCGGCAAGGCAATCAGCGCAATGGCCGCAATGACATAAAGCCACTTGTTGTTTTTCATCATGTCTCTCCTCAAGCCCGATCCGCGACCCGCTCACCCAGCAGACCCGAAGGCCGCAATGTCAGGATCACGATCAGCACGATGAAGGCAAAGATCTCGGAGTAGTGGCTACCCAGCACGCCACCGGTCAGCACCCCGATGTAGCCCGAACCCAGCGCTTCGATGACGCCCAGCAGCACACCGCCGACAACGGCGCCAGCCAGATTGCCGATGCCGCCGAACACCGCCGCAGTGAACGCCTTGAGCCCGGGCAGGAAACCCATCGCATGCTGCACGGTGCCGTACTTCATGCCCAGCATGATGCCGGCGATGGCTGCCAGTACCGCACCGATGACGAAGGTTGCGGAAATCACCACGTCGGGCTTGACCCCCATCAGTGCCGCCACCCGCGGGTTCTCGGCCGTGGCACGCATTGCACGGCCCAGCGACGTGTAGTTGACCAGCCAGACCAGGCCGACCAGCAGCACCACCGTGAGCGACAGGATCAGCAGATCGGTGGGAGAAATCACGGCGCCGCCGATCTCGTAGGGCGTCACCGGCAGCAGACTCGGGAACGGCTTGGGATTGGGCTTCCAGATGATCATCGCCACCGTCTGCAACAGCAACGACATGCCAATGGCCGTGATCAGCGGAGCCAGTCGCGGTGAATTGCGCAGCGGCCGGTAGGCGACTTTTTCGATGGTGAAGTTCAGCAGTGCGGCCAGCGCGCAGGCGACGGTGGCTGCAATGATCAGCACCATCCAGCCCGCCATGCCCGGGAACGCGGGCTGCAGCAGGCCGGCCACGGTCCAGGCAATCAGTGCGCCGAACATCAGCACCTCGCCATGGGCGAAATTGATAAGCTGGATGATGCCGTACACCATGGTGTATCCCAGCGCCACCAGCGCGTAAACGCTGCCGAGCACCAGGCCGTTGATCATCTGCTGGAGAAATATGTCCATGAATCGATGCTCCGGTCTTATTGAAGTTATATCGTGGTTGAAGGTCATGCTTGTGGCGCGACGTTCACCTTCGCAAAAATCTCACCATGATGGGCAGATCAAGAAGGCATCCCGACTGCGACCATTCTACTGACGCCTGCTGCCGCAACCGCGTACCGAAAACCGGGGTTTACCCTTGCGAAATCGACAGCAAATTGACAGCTGGCATCGTTTTCACGACCGGAGATTGACGTTGCGCGGAGCCTGGCGGTACCGTGGCACTGCGTGTCAAGGTTTGCGCTTTGCCGCGTCGAGTTCCCGCAAATGCGCCATCTTGTCGGCGATACGCGACTCCATGCCGCGTGGTACCGGCTGGTACCAGCCTGGCTCTGGCATGCCCTGCGGCAGGTAGTTGACGCCGGCGGCATAGGCCTCGGGTTCATCATGCGCGTACCGGTAATCGCTGCCGTGCCCCAATTCCTTCATCAAGGCCGTCGGTGCATTGCGCAAGTGCACCGGAACCTCACGCGATTTGTCCTTCTTGACAAAGGCGCGCGCCTGGTTATAGGCCATGTAGCCGGCATTGCTTTTCGGAGCCACCGCCAGATAGATCAGCGCCTGCGCAAGCGCAAGCTCGCCCTCGGGTGAACCAAGCCGCTCGAATGTTGCGGCTGCGTCATTGGCGATCTGCAGCGCGCGCGGGTCGGCCAGGCCGATGTCCTCCCATGCCATGCGCACGATACGTCGCGACAGATAACGGGCATCGGCGCCACCATCGAGCATCCGGCAGAACCAGTACAAGGCGGCATCGGGACTGGAGCCACGCACGGATTTGTGCAATGCCGAAATCTGGTCGTAGAAGTTGTCTCCGCCCTTGTCGAAACGGCGCGCGTTGAGTGTCAGCGCCTTCTCCAGAAACGCGGCATCGACCTTTTCCACCCCGCTGGCCTGTGCCGCGGTATCGGTCTGCTCCAGCAGATTGAGCAAACGCCGGGCATCGCCGTCGGCATAACCGACCAGCGTGTTGATGGCCGAATCGTCCAGCTGCAGCTGCGCAAGATGACGGGCCTGCGCCCGCCGCACCAGTTGCACCAGCTCATCGTCACTCAGCGAGTGCAACACATACACCTGGGCCCGTGACAACAATGCCGAATTGACCTCGAAGGACGGGTTCTCCGTGGTTGCCCCGATGAACGTCACCAGACCGGACTCGACGAACGGCAACAAGCCGTCCTGCTGGCTCTTGTTGAAGCGATGGATCTCGTCGACGAACAGGATCGTCTTTCGCCCCTGCGCCAGGTGGTGTTCGGCCTGCTCCATGGCAGCACGGATTTCCTTGACGCCGGAGAACACCGCCGACAAGGCGATAAAGGCGTACCCAAAGGCGCTTGCAGTCAAGCGCGCCAGCGTGGTCTTGCCAACACCCGGCGGACCCCACAGGATCATCGAATGCGGTTTGCCCGATTCGAATGCCAGTCGCAAAGGGCGGCCAGCTCCGATCAGGTGCGACTGCCCGATGACGGCATCCAGGCTGTCGGGCCGCAGCAGTTCGGCCAGCGGCGCTTGCGGGGCGGAGTCGAACAGTTCAGCCATGCGGGTAGCGCGTGCCGGCAAGGCGCAGCGGACGGCGGGTCAAGCTTGCGCCCGCCTACTGGCGGATGACGTCAGCGCCTGCTGGCGGCTTGAACTGGAACAGATCGGCAGACAAGGCCGGGTTGACCTCGCCCTGGACGAAACGCAGCTCCGAACGTTGCCCGAAGCTGTCCAGAATATCGAGTACCGCCAGGCTTGGCACATCGGCACCGCCACCGGCGCGAAAGCCGACGCGCACCGACTGCAGCTGTCCGTCCTTGGCCTTGGGCGTTGCCAGCACCCACTGCAGACCGTCCTTGTCCGGCTCGCCGGTGAGGACGTAGTCCTTGCGCAGCACCCCCAGGTCGCTGGCAGACGCAATCAGGGCGGCTGGCGTGGAGCCCAGCACGTCAGCCTGCTTGCGCGCAGTCACCTGGTTGAGATCGGCGTCATACATCCACAAGCTGACACCGTCAGCGACGATGGTCTGTGCAAATGGCTTGCGGTAGTCGAAGCGGAAACGATCCGGGCGCGCGAAGGCAAAACTGCCGCTCGAGGTGCGGGTCTTGCCGGTCTCGCCCGCGCGCGAGGGTGCCGACACCACCTGCGTGAAATCCGAGCGGCCACTCTTGGCGCCCTTGATGAAGCGCTCCAGGCTTTCCAGCCCATCGGCGGTGGCCACGGAACAGCCCAGCAGCAGAGCCACGGCAAATGACATAAATCGGTAACGCATCATTCCTCCCTCGTCGGGACCAGGATCTCGCGCTGGCCACTGCTGCTCATTGCACTGACCATACCGGCTTTTTCCATGTCTTCGACCAACCGGGCCGCGCGGTTGTAACCAATTTTCAGATGCCGCTGCACCAGCGAAATGCTGGCCTTGCGGTTCTTGAGCACCACTTCGACCGCCTGGTCGTACATCGGATCCTTCTCGCCACCGTTGCCCGGTTCGCCGATGCCATCGGACTCACCGTCGACGGTGCCGCCTTCGAGCACACCCTCGATGTAATTGGGTTCGCCCTGCGTCTTGAGGTAACTCACCACGCGGTGTACTTCCTCGTCGCTGACAAACGCGCCATGCACCCGAATCGGCAAACCGGTGCCGCTGGGCATGTACAACATGTCACCCATGCCGAGCAAGGCTTCGGCGCCCATCTGGTCGAGGATGGTGCGGCTGTCGATCTTGCTGCTGACCTGGAATGCGATACGGGTCGGGATATTGGCCTTGATCAGGCCGGTGATCACATCCACGCTGGGCCGCTGCGTGGCAAGGATCAGGTGAATGCCGGCGGCACGGGCTTTCTGGGCCAGCCGGGCGATCAGTTCCTCGATCTTCTTGCCAACCACCATCATCAGGTCGGCCAGTTCGTCGATCACCACCACGATGTGCGGCAGGCGATCGAGCGGTTCGGGTTCTTCAGGCGTCAGGCTGAACGGATTGGCAATCGACTCGCCACGCGCCTTGGCCTCGTCGATCTTGGTGTTGTAGCCGGCCAGGTTGCGCACACCCATCTTGCTCAGGAGCTTGTAGCGGCGCTCCATCTCGGCCACGCACCATGTCAGGCCATGGGCGGCCTGGCGCATGTCGGTCACCACCGGTGCCAGCAGATGGGGGATACCTTCATAGACCGACATCTCGAGCATCTTGGGATCGATCATCAGCAAGCGGACGTCACGGGCGTCGGCCTTGTACAGAAGGCTCAGAATCATTGCGTTGATTCCGACCGACTTGCCAGAGCCGGTGGTACCCGCGACCAGCACGTGCGGCATCTTGGCCAGATCTGCAACCACCGGGTTGCCGACGATGTCCTTGCCCAGGCCCATCGTCAGCATCGACTTGGCCTCGTTGTACACACGCGAGCCCAGGATCTCCGACAAACGGATCGACTGCCGCTTGGCATTGGGCAGTTCCAGCGCCATGTAGTTCTTGCCCGGAATCGTCTCCACAACCCGGATCGACACCAGGCTCAGGCTGCGCGCCAGGTCCTTGGCCAGCCCCACGATCTGCGAACCCTTGACGCCCACGGCAGGTTCGATTTCGTAGCGCGTGATCACCGGACCCGGCAGGGCCAGCACCACCCAGACCTCGACACCGAAGTCCTTGAGCTTCTTCTCGATCATGCGGCTGGTCATGTCGAGCATTTCGGGAGACACGGTTTCCTGACGTATCTGCGCAGCATCGAGCAGGTCGACCTGCGGCAACTTGCTGTCGAGCATCTCGGTAAACAGCGGCTTTTGCCGCTCCTTCGCGACACGCTCGCTCTTGGGGATCTCGAGCACCACGGGTTCGACCTGCACTGGCGCTGGATGGTGCTCACGGATCTCGACGCGCTCGCCAGACACCACTTCTTCGCGTTCGCGCGCTGCCCGCTGACCGAGCGCCTTGTCTTCCACCACTTCCCGCTTCTTGCGGCGGTTTTCGAGGCGCGTGTGAATCGCCGCCCCGATCCGCTCAGCCACCGTTCCCCACGAAAAACGGAACGCCAGCGCCGCACCCACCAGACCGATCAGGATGGCGACCAGGCCAGAACCGGTGAAACCCAGCCAGCGCAACGCCACCGGGCCGAGCACGGATCCCAGCACACCGCCGCTGGCATCGGGCAAACGGGCTTCGAAGCTGTACATGCGCGTCCACTCCAGCAGGCAACTGGCGCATACCAGCATGACCAGGCCCAGCCAGAACGTGCCACGGCGCCTTAGCCACGGATGCCGGTCGAGCGACTGGTCGGCTGGCGCCGTTGACTGCGCATCGTGACGCAACCAGGCGGCCAGACCCGCCAGCCAGGCGCGCAAGCCCAGCGCCATCAGCCACCACGCTGAAAAGCCGAACAAGTAATAGCTGGCATCGGCGAGCCATGCGCCCAGCCTGCCGGAGCGATTGGCCAGCGCCATGCCACCGCCAGAGGTGGACCATGCCGCATCCTGCGGTGAATAGGTCAGCAAGGCCAGCAACCAGAAGCCCAGCACAAGCACACCGGCCAGCAGCGCCAGTTCAACCGCGAAACGGCCGAATCCAGCGGAGGAACTGCCCGTGGCGGACACTCGGGGGGAAGTCAGGGTATCGAGAGAATAAGTCATGCAAACGCCATTTGCCGAGAGCTTACCCCAAGCACAGGTGGCCCTGCGCCACGGTCAGCGCGGCTTGAGGCGACGATCCTTGATCAGCAGGCTGCCGTCTTCACGGGTTTCAACAAAGCCCTGTTCCTCGAAATCCTTCATGACACGGCTGACCATTTCACGCGAGGCGCCCACCATCTTGGCGATGTCCTGGCGCGAGATCTTGTCACGGATGATGCGTACGTTGTTTTCATCGGCCGGAGCGGCTTCCATAAGCACATTGGCGACACGACCGTACACATTCATCAAAGCCAGCGATTCGATCTTGCGATCGGCACTGCGCAGGCGCTGCACCAGGCCCCGCATCACGGCAGACACGGTCGATGTATTCTCCAGCAGGCAGCGGGTGAACTCGGCACCCTCGAGCACCAGGGCGTCGGTCTGCACTTCGGCTTCGACCGACGCCGAATGGGGCTCCTGGTCGATCAGGCTCATTTCTCCGACATAGTCACCGGCGTGCATGGTAGCCAGAATAACCTCGCGATCGCGACGGTCGGTAACGACGACCCGCGCCCGGCCGGCAAGAATAATGAACAAAGACTCACAATTCTTTCCCTGCTCCACCAGGAACTCGCCACGTTTGAAGCGCTTCTTGGTGACGGCACCCGCCAATGACTCGGCCTGGGCAGGGGTCAACATGGCAAAGAGGGGGACTCGTCGTATCAGATCCAAATTGCTCAACATCGACATCCAGGGTTCCTTAGGGAGATTGACTGCTTCCTACAATCAGGGCTGATGACCGCCACGTATTGCGATTGATACTGACGCCGATACCGTATTGTGAGCGATTCCCGGCGAAGGGTGTTCAGTGAATCAACGGCAAAATCCTACATCACCCCGTCCCGCCCCATCCACCAACAATGACCATGACAACCAACAAACATGCCCAGGTCCTGATCCTGGGCTCCGGACCGGCCGGCTATACCGCTGCCGTCTATGCCGCCCGCGCCAACCTCAAACCGATGCTGATCACCGGCATTGCGCAGGGCGGCCAACTGATGACAACAACCGATGTCGACAACTGGCCGGCCGACTTCGCCGGCGTGCAAGGGCCGGACCTGATGCAACGGTTTCAACAACATGCCGAACGATTCAATACCGACATCGTCTTCGACCATATCAACAAGGTCGACCTGTCCAAACGGCCCTTCACTCTGACTGGAGACAACGGCACCTATACCTGCGACGCACTGATCATCGCCACCGGCGCCTCGGCCAAATATCTGGGCTTGCCATCCGAGACTGCCTTCATGGGCAAGGGCGTTTCGGGCTGCGCGACCTGCGACGGCTTCTTCTACCGTGAACAGGTCTGTTGCGTCGTTGGCGGCGGCAACACTGCGGTCGAGGAGGCCCTGTATCTGTCCAACATTGCCAGCAAGGTCTACCTGGTGCACAGGCGCGACAAGTTCAAGGCCGAGGCCATTCTGATCGACAAGTTGATGGAAAAGGTGGCGGCCGGCAAGATCGAACTCAAGACATTCAGCACGCTCGACGAAGTACTCGGTGACGCATCCGGAGTGACCGGCGTTCGCCTCAAGAGCACCATCGACGGCAGCACCCACGAACTCGCGCTGGCAGGCTGCTTCATTGCCATCGGCCACGCGCCCAATACCGAAATCTTCCAGGGCCAGGTTGAAATGACCGGTGGATACATCATCACCCAGTCGGGCCTCAAGGGCATGGCGACGATGACCAGCGTGCCGGGAGTTTTCGCTGCCGGTGACGTGCAGGACCATGTCTACCGGCAAGCCATCACCAGTGCCGGCACCGGCTGCATGGCGGCTCTCGATGCCCAGCGCTTCCTCGAACAGGATTGAGCCACTTCCACAACGCCGCACTATGCCCCTATAATCCGAGGCTTTACCAAAATTGCCGGTGCTCGGCGGCTAACTGGTAAATCTCAAGTTACCGCCACCGCAATGGTGGCGAGGTGCGGCGAAAGCTGTTAACAAGGTGCGGGACACAAGTATGCCAAAAGGCTGTCACCGCGCCGATCAATGGAGTGTCCAGATGGCACGCGTATGTGATGTAACGGGCAAAGGCCCGATGACCGGGAACAATGTATCCCACGCCAACAACCGGACCAAGCGCCGGTTCCTCCCCAATCTGCAGTACCGCAGGTTCTGGGTCGAGACCGAAAACCGCTGGGTTCGCCTGCGGGTTTCCAGTGCCGCATTGCGTCTGATCGACAAAAACGGCATCGAGTCCGTGCTGGCAGATATGCGCGCACGGGGTCAGGCCTGATTATTTGCGGCATCCATACGGTCACTGCCCTGCGCTGATCGTCCTGCAAACCATTGATTCAAGGAAAACGTTATGGCTACCAAAGGCACTCGCGAGAAGATCAAGCTGGAATCCACTGCTGGAACCGGCCACTTCTATACCACCAGCAAAAACAAGAAAACCATGCCCGAGAAGATGCTGATCAAGAAATTTGATCCCAAGGCACGCAAGCACGTGGAATACAAGGAAATCAAGCTGAAGTAATCAGCGCGGTCTTCCATTGAAAAGCCCGGTTCATCCGGGCTTGGATGCAGTTCAGAACGGTGTCAGGGTCAGGCTCTGGCAGCGCGCAACTTGTACGAGAAATCGCGCAAGGCCGCAATGCCACTGCTTTCTGCCCGTTGGCACCAGGCCTGCAGTTCACCGGTGAGTTGCTCGCGGGAGTGTGAACGATTGAGCCACAACTGGCGCAACTCTTCGCGCATCGTCACCATCTTGTCCAGCGCAGGATGCGCAGCACGCGCCTGGGCCAGCTTGGGCGCCGCAGCAGCAGGCACCTTGTCTTCATCACGATGCAGCCAGCGCTTGGCAGCCACCATCACCGACACGTCGCCCTTCTTGGACTTGATCACATCGATCTCGGCAGCGCAGGCCTTGCGCAAATTCTTGGCATACCCGGCCATCATCTCGTAGCGGTGGGCAATCAGGGCCTCCAGCGTCTTTTCGTCGGCCACCGGTCGGATGCTGCCCAGCTGCAGCTTTGGCGGTGTCTTCTTGACACGTGCCAGTCCCACCTTTTCGAGCAGGCTGATATAGACCCAACCGATATCGAACTCGTAGGGCTTGACGGAGAACTTGGCCGATGTCGGATAGGTATGGTGGTTGTTATGCAACTCTTCTCCACCGATCATGATGCCCCATGGCACGATATTGGTGCTGGCGTCGGCTGCTTCGAAGTTGCGATAGCCCCAATAGTGGCCAATTCCGTTGATCACGCCAGCTGCCGTGAACGGAATCCAGACCATCTGCACCGCCCAGACAGCCAGACCGGCTGCGCCAAAAAGTGCCAGGTTCAGGATCATCATCAGGCCGACACCCTGCCAGCTGTAACGGCTGTACAGGTTGCGTTCAAGCCAGTCATCGGGGCAGCCCTGGCTGTATTTGCTCAGGGTTTCCTGATTCTTCGATTCTGCACGGTACAACTCGGCACCTTGCCAAAACACTTTCTTGATGCCATGGGCCACCGGACTGTGCGGATCTTCGCTGGTCTCGCATTTGGCATGGTGTTTGCGGTGAATGGATACCCATTCCCGGGTTACCTGGCCGGTTCCAATCCACAGCCAGAAGCGGAAGAAATGGGCCGGAATCGCATGCAGATCCATGGCCCGGTGCGCTTGATGGCGGTGCAGGTAAATGGTGACGCTGGCGATCGTGATGTGGGTGGTCACCAAGGTGTAGATCACGATTTCCCACCATGTCAGGTCCCATAGTCCATGTGAAAGCCATTCCAGGATGGCATTCAGTACAGACCAGTCCGGTAGCAACATATTTATCGTCTCACTCGTAGATAAGGTAATTCAGGGGCATGGCTCCCAGGCCCGCAACCCTCGCATTTTATGGGGTTCAGTCTACTTTGACCATGATTTATCTCAAATCAGTACAAAAAGCAGCAATTCAAGTGAACGTGCTCACTTTTTTTGCCAAATCGCAGCAAAGAAACCGTCAACCCGGTGCAAATGCGGCCAAAGCCGCAGCTGGGACACCTCTGCATCGCGCTGACGGCACAACGTAGCGGCCTGGGGAACCTTCAGGGCCTGCAGCGTATGCGCAACGTCGACGGGCTCGAAGTCCGGGTTCTGACCTGAAAATTCGGCGGCCACCTGTTCGTTCTCCTGTTCCAGCAGGCTGCAGGTTGCATATACCAGCCGCCCACCCGGCTTGAGCAAGCGTGACGCACTCTGGATGATGGACAACTGCAAAGCCGCGAGCGGTGCAATGCCATCCGGACTCTGGCGCCATTTCAGGTCTGGATTGCGGCGCAGGGTGCCCAGTCCCGAACAAGGCGCATCGACCAGAACGCGGTCAATCTTGCCGGCAAGCCGCTTGATGCGATCGTCTCGCTCATGGCTTATCGCTACCGGATGCACGTTGGAGAGTCCGCTGCGCGCCAGTCGGGGCTTGAGTGCATCTAGCCGGTGGGCCGACGTGTCAAACGCATACAGGCGGCCGGTGCTGCGCATGGCCGCACCCAGCGCCAGTGTCTTGCCGCCGGCGCCGGCACAGAAATCCACCACCATTTCACCCCGATGGGCATCGACCAGGAGCGCCAGAAGCTGCGAGCCCTCGTCCTGGACCTCGAAATCCCCCCGCAAATAGGCCTCGAACCGGGTCAGATTCGGCTTCCCATCGACGCGCAGCCCCCAGGGCGAATAAGGCGTTGGATGCGCCGTCACGCCGTGGCGCTTCAAATCCTTGACCACGTCCTCACGTCTGGCCTTGAAAGCATTGACGCGCAGATCCAGCGTGCCCGGCACATCCAGGCTCTGGGCCAGCGGCCAGAAGTCGTCACCAACCTCGCGCTTGAGCGTATCCGCCAGCCAGTCCGGCAGGTTGTGTCTGTGCCGTTCCATCAGGTCGTCCGGCCGGATCTTTGCGCAGGCGTCCAGCCAGGTTTTTTCCTGGTCATTCAGCGCGCCCAACAGGAATTCCCGCTCGCTCTGAAACCCCAGAATCGCCAGGCGACGGGCCTTGGAGCCGCTTCCAGAGGGCGCGAAATGCTCGTACAGCTGCTTCTTGCGCAGTACGGCATAGATCGACTCGGTCAATGTCGCCCGCTCGCGCGGCCCCAGTGAACGATGGTCGCGAAAGAAGCGCCCGACCACGGCGTCGGCCGGATGGTCGAACTTCAGGACCAGCGCCAACAGATCGGTACAGGCTTGGAGCAGAGGGGCAGGATGCATGGTCGGGATTGTCCCATGCACCCAACGCGACAACCCGCTTGTGCCAGCGCACTCTGCACTAACCTGCGCGCTGCCGGACTATTCACCCTGGGAACCGCCGCCAGGCCCATGCCGCTGTGGCCATGGTCATTGCCGCATCAACGCGGCAATCGCCCTCGGATAAATCAGGTGCTCCTGCGTCACCACCCTGGCCGCCAGGCTTTTGGCACTGTCGCCATCGAGCACCGGCACCACCGCCTGCGCGAGGATCGGTCCTTCGTCGAGTTGCTCCGTCACCATGTGGACCGTGGCACCGGCCACACGGCAACCGGCATCGAGCGCGCGCTGATGGGTATGCAAGCCGGTAAAGGCGGGCAACAGGGAAGGATGGATATTGACCAGGCGCCCGGCATAACGTGTCACAAACTCCGGCGTCAAGACCCGCATGAAGCCGGCCAGCACCACCAGAGCGGGTTTGCCGTGCGGGTCGTGGCCATCGATCAGATCCGCCAGCGCCGCGTCGAACAGGCTGCGTTCGGCGAATTGCCGGTGATCAAGAACATCCGTGGCGATTCCCATGTCTCGCGCAATGGCCAAGCCGCCGGCATCGGGCCGGTTGCTGATGACCGCAGCGACCCTGGCCTGCCATCGGCTCGCCCACGACTCACGCTGCGCGGTGCGCACGATGCTGGCCATGTTGGAGCCGCCACCGGAGATCAGGATCACGATGTTTTTCATAGATCCGAAAATTATCGCTGCCCAAAAATCTGTTCACTTTGTCGCGGTTCGGACAGCGAAAAGTGCACGACCGTGCTAAAACCGGGCACCGCATGATTGGAGACAACTGATGGACCTGGCCTTTACCCCCGAGGAACAGAAATTCCGCGAAGACATCCGCGCCTGGGTCGCGCAGAACCTGCCCGCCGACATTTCTCACAAGGTACACAACGCCTTGCATCTGAGCCGCGACGACATGCAGCGCTGGGCCAGGATCCTTGGCAAGAAGGGATGGCTGGGCCATGGCTGGCCGAAGGAATTCGGCGGACCCGGCTGGAATTCGATCCAGAAGCACCTGTTCGAGGAAGAATGTGCGCTGGCAGGGGCGCCGCGTGTCGTGCCGTTCGGACCGGTCATGGTGGCACCGGTGATCATGGCTTTCGGCAGCCCCGCGCAACAAGCCCGCTTCCTGCCCGGAATCGCCAGCGGCGAGGTCTGGTGGAGCCAGGGTTACAGCGAGCCCGGCTCCGGCAGTGACCTGGCCTCGCTCAAGACGCGGGCCGAACGCAAGGGCGACAAGTACATCGTCAATGGCCAGAAGACCTGGACCACGCTGGGCCAGTATGGCGAATGGATCTTCTGTCTGGTGCGTACCAGCACCGAGGGCAAGCCGCAGACCGGCATCAGTTTCCTGCTGATCGACATGAAATCGCCGGGAATCACGGTTCGCCCGATCATCCTGCTCGATGGCAGCGCCGAGGTCAACGAGGTCTTTTTCGACAATGTCGAAGTGCCGGCGGAGAACCTGATCGGCGAGGAAAACAAGGGCTGGACCTACGCCAAGCACCTGCTCAGTCACGAGCGCACCAACATTGCCGACGTCAACCGCGCCAAGCGCGAACTCGAACGCCTCAAGCGCATCGCCAAGGCCGAAGGTGTATACGACGATTCGCGTTTCCGTGACGAAATCGCCAGGCTGGAGGTGGACGTGGTGGCGCTGGAAATGCTGGTTCTGCGGGTACTGGCAGCCGAGAAATCGGGCAAGCAGTCACTCGACATTGCCGGTCTGCTCAAGATCCGCGGCAGCGAGATCCAGCAGCGCTACAGTGAACTGATGATGCTGGCGGCTGGACCATACGCATTGCCGCTGATTCACGAGGCGATGGAAGCGGGCTGGCAAGGGGATGCCGTCGGCGCCTTGTATTGCGCCCCGCTGGCAGCGACCTACCTGAACATGCGCAAGACCACGATCTACGGCGGCTCCAATGAGGTTCAGCGCAACATCGTGTCCCAGGGCGTGCTGGGCTGACCGGCCATCCATCGCGCGCCTGCAGAGCCGACGGCCCGCAGGTACCCAGCTTCGACAAGACAACAGGTGACCGACATGGATTTTGATTTCACTGAAGACCAGGAACAATTGCGCGACGCGGTGCGCAAGTGGGTCGACAAGGCCTACACATTCGAGCGCCGCCGGACGATTGCAAAAGACGGCGGTTTTTCCGCTGACGCCTACCAGGAACTGGCCGATCTGGGCCTGTGTGGCCTGTACGTGCCGGAGGATCTCGGCGGCCTGGGCATGGGGCCGGTCGAAGGCATGGTTGTGATGGAAGAACTGGGACGCGGCATCGTGCT
>Ga0073904_10001103_pt1 | contig 20033 bp, 20 predicted proteins | sample KloWWTrecipitate_FD_66668 | JGI IMG/M metagenome (GOLD analysis project Ga0073904, IMG submission 66668) | Active sludge microbial communities from Klosterneuburg, Austria, studying microevolution and ecology of nitrifiers - Klosterneuburg... | ecosystem: Engineered > WWTP > Aerobic digester >... | reverse complement strand
TCAACACTGAAGCTGATGCCCTTGAGGGTTTGCTGTTCGGCCCCGGGCGGGGCATAGACCAGACGTTCGATGCTCAGTCGACCGCTCGGCACCGGTAGCGACATGGTCGATTCGGCCCGGGGAAAACGTTCCAGTGCCAGATTGAGGCGGGTAATCGCAGTGCGCGTCGAAACCAATCCTTTCCAGGCACCAATCATCGTCTCCAGCGGCGCCAGGCCGCGTGCCGCCAGAATGCCGACCGCAACCATGGCGCCAATCGTGATCTGGTCGTGGATGGCAAACCAGGCACCGACCGCGGCGAGCAGCAGGCTCAACAGCAGGCGGACGGCCTTGGCCAGCCCGGCCAGGTGCGCGGCACGATCGCCGGCCTGACTGGCAACGCCCATCGCCTGAGATTGGGCGATCTGCCAGTAATCCCGCATCGCGGCGCGCATCCCCATCGCCTCGACCACCTCGGCGTTCTGCATTACCGCGTCGATCCGCCGCTGGGCGCTGAATCCGGCTTCACCGGCAGCCCGCAGCAATTGGCCAATCAGGCTTTCGGTCGCCAAGGCCACGCCGAGCAACACAACCATGCCGAACAGCATGGTGTGACCGAGCCCGGGGTGCATGGCATAGACCATGGCCAGAAACAGGGGTGCCTGCGGCGCATCGAACAGCGTGACCAGACCCTGCTGGCCACTGACGAACGAGTGCACGGTCTGCATATCGCGCATGGCCTGGCCATTCGGTTCGGCCATCCGGGCGGAGTAGGCAATAGAGGCATCGAGCAGGCGCGGCCCGAGGGCCAGGGCATATGCGTTGCCGATGCGCAGCAACATGCGGCTGCGCAGGGTATCGACCAGCGCCGACAAGGTGAGTGCGATGGCGACGATCAGCGTCAGCAGCCACAGGGTATCGGCACTGCGCGAGCTCAGCACCCGGTCATAGACCTGCAGCGAATAGAGCGGCAGGGCAAAGAGCAGCAGGTTGATTACCGTGCTGGCGATGCCCACCGTGATCAGCGAGCGCCGATCGAGGTCGGCAAGCGCCGGCGAGTGAAACAGGACGGCAAGGGCGTTAAACATCAATGGCTGGTTCTAGCTGGAGCCGTCTTCACCGCTCCCCCTTTTTGGTTACATTGCAGCAATTCAAAAAACCCCTGTGCCTTGACTCATCGGGCACAGGGGCGCGCCGTCGGGGCCGGAGGGCGGAGGTGCCTCCCCGGCTGGCAACATCAGATAATGGAAAAGTCGGCTCTGGTAACGGCAGTGCCCGCCGTCAACTGGGCGAATTGCAGCGCGGCCACGCTACCCGTGCCGTCGGCATCAAAAAACAGTGCACCGCTCGCCTTGTCGTAGATCACCCGGTCGCTGGAATCGTGGGCCGCCGCGCCGATGTAAAAGGCGGACGAACTCAAGCTGCCGGTTGAAAGGCCGGTAAAGAAGGCGTTCTCCAGCTGGATGCTGTCGTCGACCGCCAGGAAGTCGGTGATCGTGTCGACGCCGCTGCTGATCGCCGTATCGAAGACGAAGATGTCGCGGCCGGTGCCACCGGTCAATAGGTCAGCCCCCTCCTTGCCGTACAGCTTGTCGTTGCCGCTGCCGCCCTCGAGCTTGTCGTTACCCCCGAGGCCGACCAGCACATCGTTGCCGCCGAGACCGACGATATAGTCGACACCGGCGCTACCGGTCAGGGAATTCGCTCCCGCCGTACCGCTCAGGGTTGGCTGGTCCGTCGGCGGCGGCGTCACGGGTGGCGGAGTTGTCCCACCGCTGGCTATCGGGTCCATCAGGTCGAGCTTGACATTCTTGGTGCCGATGGTGGCCAGTTGGGTAGTGGTCGCGAAACCCGTGCCCGAGAAGGTTACCGTGTAGGTGCCGGCACCGAGATTGAGATCGTAGCCGCCGGCCGGTGCCGACGTCGTCGTGGTCGTCACGCCGCTGTTGTTGTTCCGGGCGCTGATCGTGAAGTTGCCCAGGCCTTCGCCGGGGTCGTAAAACTTGTCGCCGTCCAGGTCGTCGAAGGTCACGCCGGTCAGGAAGGGCGTCGTCGCCGTACTGGCAAAATCCTGGGTCACGAAAGCGCCTTCATAGCTGCCGTACTGGCCGACCTCGAAGCCGACACCGATTTCGCGGTAGCTGTCGTTGAGGATGTTGGCGCGGTGCCCGGCCGAGTTCATCAGATTGGTGTGCAGCAGCAGAACTTCATCCTGCAGGCCGGCCGGGGAACGGGTACTCGCCCAGGCGATATTTTCGCCCCAACTCCACGAACCAGCGAACGTATAGCCAGCCGCCGTCATCCGGGCGCCGGGGTTCGACCCACCCGACCCGGTGTGGGAAAAGGTGTCAGTCGAGATCATCCAGCTGCTGTGAATCTCGGACGCGGTATTGAGGTTGCTGTCGAAGGCCAGTGGCTGGGCACCAACCTTGGCACGTTCGGCGTTGACGAGTTCAAGCATGTACTGCTCGTAAGCATTGGCTTGCGACATGGGCGCTAATCCTATCTTGGTGAAGTGAATTTCAAGAGGGCGAACCAAGCCGACCGGGCATGCCACGCACCTCTTTTCGTACCGCTCTCAAGTCTTCTTCACAGCGATTTATTTCCCAAGGCAGCGGCGCGATTAAATACCGGTTTTTTGAGTGCCGCAATCCACCGGGGCGGCTTAAACATGCCATACGCGTTTATTTATTCGGAAAACTTATGCATTTGGCGTTGGCGAAAAAATGGGCTGACGTTCCCCGCCATGGCGTGGCAATGGTTTACAGAAAACAGCCCTCGCCGGTTTTCCGGATCAAGGCTTTTGCTGCGGTCAACGCCAAAAACTTGTCGTTTTTTAGCGAATCGCTACTCGCGCGTGGCTGCCTGTTCTACAAACGCTGGAGACACTCGCCAAAAACCCAAGCGTTGTTAACCCCACCTTAAGTTTGGCCTAATCCGCCGTTAAGACTCGCTATCTACACTCCTTCTCCATGAACACGACAAGGAGAACAACGATGCGAGCCCTCCCCGCGCTGTGCCTGCTGCTGGCCAGTTTCGTCAGCCACGCCGAAACACCGCAACAGATTCGCCAGACCTACGTCGCCGAGGCGACTGCCCAGCAAGCCGGCTTTACGCCTGCCGCCAGACGTGGCGAGGCGCTTTTCCGTCAGCGTTTCAGCCATAACGCCAAGATGCCGGCCTGCACCAGTTGCCATACCGACAGCCCGCTCAACGCCGGCCAGCACGCGATCACCGGGAAATCCATCCGGCCGCTGGCGGTGGTGGCCAATGCCGAGCGTTTTACCGACCCGGCGAAAGTGGAAAAGTGGTTTGGCCGCAACTGCAAGGAAGTCGTCGGCCGCGCCTGCACGCCGGCCGAGAAGGCCGATTTTGTCACCTACATGAGCGAGGTACGCTGAGATGAAACGCATTGCCCTGACGCTACTTATTGCCATAACCCTGCCCGCCTTTGCCGACCGCCTGCCGCTCCCGACCAGCACGCCGGCCAGTTACAAGGCTGAGTGCGGCAGTTGCCACCTGGCTTTTCCACCTGCCCTGCTTTCGGCCAACGACTGGCGACGCACCATTAGTAGCCTGAACGACCATTTCGGCACCGATGCTGCGGTCGACGGCAAAAATGGGCAGGAAATCAGCGCTTTCCTTGCCCGCTACGCTGGCGACGCGGGCAAGCTGGGTAGCGCTGGCGAGCCGCCGCGCCTCACCCAGACGGCCCGCTTCATCCGCAAACACCGGGAGATTTCAGCAAAATACTGGAAAGACCCGCGCATCAAATCGGCGGCCAATTGCGAAGCCTGCCATCGCGGCGCTGCCCAGGGAAATTTCAGCGAACACGACATCAGCATTCCCGAGCTGCGGAGATAAATCATGCAAAAAATTCTAGTCTGGGACTTGCCGGTGCGCATCGGCCACTGGCTGATGGTCGGCGGTTTTGTGCTGGCCTGGCTGACAGCGGAGAGCGAAACCTTCCGTCTGGTGCATGCCATTTCAGGCGGCGTCGTGCTCGCTGTTGCCATCTTCCGGCTGCCTTGGGGCTTCATCGGCAGCCGCTATGCCCGCTTCGTGGATTTCGTTCGCGGCCCAACGGCCGTCAAGGAGTACGCCAACAGCCTGCTCAAACTGGAACCGGCACATCACGTTGGCCACAATCCGGCCGGTGGCTGGGCCATTGTGCTGCTGCTTGGAAGCGCCATTCTGACCGGCTTTTCCGGCTGGGCAATCTACAACGACATCGGCGGTCATTGGTTCGAGGAACTGCATGAAGGCCTGGCTTCAGCCATGCTGACGGTCGTGTTCATTCATCTGATCGGGGTCTTTTCCGGCAGCCTGCTGCATGGTGAAAATCTGGTGCCGGCGATGCTGACCGGCCACAAACAAGGTACGCCGGAACAAGCCATTCCATCAGCCCGGCCGCTCGCCGCTTTCCTGCTGCTGCTCTGGGTCGGCGCCGCCAGCTGGTGGATAGCCAGCTGATAGAATCCGGCCATGCGCATCCTGCTTGTCGAAGACGATCCTCAACTGGGCGACGGCCTGACCATCGGCCTGCGCCAGGCCGGTTTTGCGGTCGACTGGCTAAAAGACGGCAATTCCGCCGACCAGGCGCTGCAATCGGAAACCTTTGATTTCGTCGTGCTCGATCTCGGTTTGCCGCGACTTTCCGGCATGGAGGTTTTGAGCCGCGCCCGTAGCCGTGGCCAGCACATGCCGATCCTGATTCTGACGGCGCGTGATGCCACCGGCGAGAAGGTGTCCGGTCTCGATGCCGGGGCGGACGATTACCTCGTCAAGCCGATCGATCTCGACGAACTGACCGCCCGCATTCGTGCTCTGACCCGACGCAGTGCCGGCCGCGCCGAACCGCTGCTGATCCACGGTGACCTCGCCCTCGACCCGGCGGCGCATACGCTGACGCAGGCCGGGCTGGTCGTCGAGCTTTCGAGCCGTGAGTTTTCGCTATTACAGCAACTGCTCGAAAACGCCGGCCGCGTGCTGACCCGTACCCAGCTCGAACAATCCATTTACGGCTGGCGCGACGAACCGGACAGCAACGCCCTCGAAGTGCACATTCACCACCTGCGCAAAAAACTGGGCAGCGAGTTGATCCGTACCCTGCGCGGCGTCGGTTACACCATCGCCAAATGACCACCGCCTGGTTCTCCCTGCGCCGCCGCCTGCTTGGGTTGCTGCTCGGCGGCGTGGCTGCCGCCTGGCTGGTGACCATGGTTTTCAGCTACATCGATGCGCATCACGAAGTCGATGAACTCTTCGACGCCCAGCTCGCCCAAGCCGCCCAAACCCTGCTTGCGCTGGCCAGCCACGACGATGGGGAATACATCGAAGACCTCGGCGATGTCGCCCATAAATACCAGCGCCGCCTGCGTTTTCAGATCTGGCGGGCCGACGGCAAGTTGCTGATGCGCTCGAATAATGCCCCGAAAACGCCGTTGACCGCAGCAATCGGTTTTTCCGAAGCGAGCGGCGATGGCGAACACTGGCGCTATTTCAGCCAGTGGAATGAGGAACGCAATCTGCAGGTACAGGTCAGCGAAAACCACCATATCCGCGACGACCTGATCGGTCACATTGCCTGGCGGCTGCTCCTGCCCGCCCTCTTCGGCCTGCCGCTAATCGGCTTCTGGGTCTGGCTCGCCACCCGCCACGGTCTTGCCTCGCTGGACGGCATCGCCCGGCAGATCGCCAGCCGCGCCCCGCAACAGCTCCAACCAGTGATTCCGGCCACTGCACCGGAAGAAATCCGCACCATGCTGGAGGCGCTGAATGGTCTCTTTCAGCGCGTCGATACCGCCCTCGAAGCCGAACACCGCTTCACTGCCGATGCCGCGCACGAACTGAGAACGCCACTCGCCGCGCTGCAAGCCCAGCTTCAAGTCGCCCTGCGCGCCCGCGACGACAACGAACGCAACCGTTCGCTCGGCCAACTGCAAAGCGGCCTGAGCAGGGCCTCGCATCTGGTCGATCAAATGCTGCAACTGGCCCGCCTCGACCCGGAATTCGGCCTGCCCACCCCGCAAACTGTTGATCTGGCGAGGCTGGCTGAATCCGTTTGTGCCGATCTCGGGCCGCAGATTATGGCCAGGAATATCGACTTCGAACTGCACGCCGACGAACACTGCACCGTCCTAGGCCAAGCCGAATGGCTGCGTGTTCTGATCCGCAACTTGGTCGATAACGCCGTTCGCTACACGCCGGAACACGGTCAGGTTCGCGTTGGCATCAGGCAGACCAATGAAACCGCGCTAATTCAGGTCAGCGACAGCGGTCCGGGCATTCCGCCCGATCAACGGCTTGCAGTACTGCACCGCTTTCACCGCCTGAATCAGGATGAGCAGCCAGGCAGCGGCCTGGGGTTGGCTATCGTCGCCCGCATTGCCGAACTGCACGGCGCCCGGCTTGAATTGGCGGAGGCTACCCCGGCACCGGGGTTAAGCGTCATGGTGTGCTGGCCGACGGGAATGACAAAATAGATTAACGAACGAGGCCCCGAACTTCGGCATGGCGCGGGCACGTCGTCAGGTGGTCGTTAACCATGCCGGCGGCCTGCATGAAGGCATAGCAGATGGTTGAACCGACGAACTTGAATCCGGCTCGGCCCAAGGCCTTGCTCAGCGCATCGGAGGCCGCCGTCCGGGCAGGCACCTCGGCCAGCGAAGCCCATTGATTCTGGAGCGGAGTGCCGTGAACGAATTGCCAGAGGAAATCGCTGAACGATGTCCCGTCTGCCGTAAGCGCCAGGAATGACCGGGCGTTCTGGATGGTTGCCGCAACCTTGGCACGGTTCCGGATGATTCCCGGATCGCCGAGTAATGACGCAACCTTCTCATCACCATAGCGGGTAATCCGTAGAGGATCGAAACCGTCGAAGGCGCGCCGGTAATTCTCCCGTTTCTTCAGCACCGTCGCCCAGGACAAGCCGGCCTGGGCGCCCTCAAGGATCAGCAACTCGAACAGGGCGCGGTCATCGCGGAGCGGCACGCCCCATTCGGTATCGTGGTAGGTGCGGTACAGGTCAAAACCTGTGCACCAGGGACAAGGTTCCATCGGCATTGACTCGGCTGGCAAAACTTCAGTCTACTGTCTGGAAGCCTGACAATTCATCGTCGTCCACATTTTCTTCCGAAGCGCCGCCATCGATCGTTTCTGGTTGCGATGCAGGCTCTTCAGGCAGCGGCAATTCCTCCGGCGGCATGGCCGGTTCAACGGGTTGGGCAAAGGTTCGCGGGCAGCATTTTTCGATCTGGTCGGACAGGTAGTCGATCCCCGCCATTACACTGCTGGCTGGATCTTCCATCAAGCTATGCCAGATCTCGTCTGTCCCTGCCGCCAGACTCTCCCGAAGCACCGAGTCCGTGGCCTCACGGGTACTTTCGTACAGGATGACGCCAACACTCGCGGCACCCAGGGAAATCACCGAGGCTGCGACGCCGCCGACCAGCGCCGAGATGGCGCTCGATCCGCCGCTGATCGCCAGCCGCTCCAGCAGTTTTTCGCTGACCCGCCGAGCCACGGGCGATATCGCCGTTTCCGACAGCCCGGCGCCCGCCTCGCCAGCGGCCTTGCGGGCCTGTGCGAGCAAGGCCAGATAGGCGGGCAAGCTGTCGAGTGGTTCGGCATGGACAATCTGATAGAGAGATGCGTTGTGGGCCGGCGGCGGCGCCAGCTCAATTGCGGGAATTTCCCTGAGCCGTCTGTCGAACTGATCCGGCGGGACGCCGTGAAGCAGCGGGATCGGCTGGAGCGCCACACGCAAGCGCTGGATATAGTATTCGGTTGCTTGCGCCCTGACCGCCGCGGGGTCGATTTCTTTGGCAACTGGCGCCAGCACGCGTTCACGGTATTGCGTCTGCAGGTAGGCCGCTAGCCGGGTGACCACGAGTTCCTCATCATCCGGCAGATTCAGCTTGTACCAGGCGGCCCGGGCAGTCAGCCACTGCTGGGTCCAGTAATTCGAGAACCAGGGCGTGAAATCGGTCTCGGCCTTGCTGGCGACGAGTTTCTTCCAGGCCTCCATCTGCACACGGGCGAAGCCCCTGGCTTGGCCGCTGGCAGCCAGCGATGCAGCCCCGATGTCACTATCCACCTGCAACCAGGTCCACTCCGGAACCTGTACAAAAACCTTTGGTGCACTCTCGGGAGCGTGATCGGGGAGGCGATCAGGCATGGCGCATCCGGCCAACACGATCATCAGCACTACAAATGGGATGCGTAGAGCGATGACTGCAGTCGTAATCGGAAAATGAGTAACCGGTCTCATGTCGACGAAGCAAGCTTCCAGAAATGCTTGCTTCAAATTCATGCTAGTCGGTTTGCCGCAAAACCATCAACAAATATTTGGCCCGGTGCGGCCACCAGAGCGGCCATACGTCCAATATATGGCTGCTGGCGAAGGAGCGCTACTCATACTGCGGAATTGGTCTTTGGTCATTGCAACGAATCAGAATGTTCCGTGTCTCAAATGCCCCGGAGTTTAGGTCTGTGCTTCCTTTAGCGATTGAACGGCCGGTTGACCTCCCCTCGCGGGTCACTGTTTCAAAACCGTTAGCACCGCATAACTCGGTCGCCTTATCAAAACAGGTTTCGATACTGAGTTCCCTGCCATCGCAAGTAATCGTGTGACCCATCGATCCGTCATACAGATGAATATCGTTAACTCTGACACATCCGAACAGCAACGAAGTTGCAACAAGGCAGAGCAGCAGCATAGTCGAACGCATAGGAATCCCTGTATTTTGAACGAGAGGAAGACGGGATTGTTACATCGAACGCATGCAACGAATCAAGCAACCGCTTCGTACATTCGTCACGAAAGTTCGGTTAGCAGCCAGACGTAGCCGGGAAGATTGCCGAGCGCTTTGGCCGAGCAACGGTCCGACGACCAACAGAACTGGGTGACGGCTTCCTGATCTGATACCAGCCGTTCAAAAAACCAGCTATCCGACGGCAGTTCGGCCAATCCGCTCATACAGTATCCGTCGAATGAGTGTCTGCTCTCCAGCAGTCAACTGACGCTGGTACCCCCCCGCACGATGCACAGCGCTGCCGGGAGCGCACGATTGAACTTGGCCGCGCCATAACTCTCTATGCAATAAGGGAGTGGTATCAGAGAAAAGCCAGAGGCGTGGAGGTGGGAGGTTTTATGAGCGAGCTGTTCGACAATCCGCTGGGAACCGATGGTTTCGAGTTCGTCGAATTCGTCAGCCCGATCGCCGACAGCCTCGCCGAACTTTTCGGGAGGCTCGGCTTTGTCGAGGCCGGTCGCCACCGGCACAAGGACGTCAGCCACTACCGCCAGGGCGACATCAATTTCATCCTGAACCGCGAGCCGGGCGGACAGGCGGAAAGTTTCGCCGCCCGCCATGGGCCTTCGGCCAACGCCATGGCCTTCCGCGTCAGGGATGCCGCCCTCGCCTATCAGGAAGCATTGCGGCGCGGCGCCACACCGGTCGAACAGCCGGTCGGTGCGATGGAGCTGAAGATTCCCGCGATCCAGGGGATTGATGGTCTGGTCATCTATCTGGTCGATCGCTACGGCGCGCAGACTATCTACGATGTCGATTTCGAACCGCTGGCGCAGCGCGGCGACGCGAGTGGCGGCGTCGGCCTGCGCTACCTCGACCACCTGACGCACAACCTGCAGCGCGGCCACATGAAGCAATGGGCGGCATTCTACGAACAGGTTTTCAACTTCCGCGAAATCCGCTATTTCGACATCGAGGGCAAGCTGACCGGCCTGATCAGTCGCGCCATGACGAGCCCCTGCGGCAAGATCCGCATTCCGCTTAACGAAAGCCGCGACGACAGATCGCAGATTGAGGAATTCATTGCCCGCTATCACGGTGAGGGCATTCAGCACATCGCCCTCGGCAGCGATGACATCTACGCCACCGTCGAGGCGCTGCGCGCCCGCGGCATCGCCTTCCAGGAAACACCGGACACCTATTACGAAGCGCTCGTCGAGCGCCTGCCTGAGCATGGCGAAGACCTTGCGCGGCTGCGCGCCGACGGCATCCTGCTCGACGGCGCGCCGAGCGAGGGCCAAGGGCTGCTGCTGCAGATATTCACGCGCGAAGCAATCGGCCCGATCTTCTTCGAAATCATTCAGCGCAAGGGCAACGAAGGTTTCGGCGAAGGCAACTTCCGCGCCCTGTTCGAGTCGATTGAACTCGACCAGATCCGGCGCGGTGTACTGCAGAAAAATCAGGAAAAGCAGCCATGAAGCGCCACTGGATTTCCTTCCCGCACAGCGCCGGCAGCGCGTCGCGCCAGGCCCACGCCGACCTGCCGCCATGCACCTACGAGCGCGAGATCGGCCGCGAGGGGTTTTTCGGCCCCGCCACACACATGCACCATACCCACCCACCGACCGGCTGGAGCAGTTTCGAAGGCCCCTTGCGCCCCCGCGCCTTCAACCTCGCCGGCCTTGAGGCTGCCGGCACCAGCCCGTGGAACGCGCTGCCGGTGCTCGCCAACGCGCAGGTGAAAATCCGCTTCTGGCGGCTCGATGGCGCGATGCCGGCGCTGGCCCGCAACGCCGACGGCGACGATCTTCTGTTCGTGCATGCCGGCAGCGGCGAGTTGTATTGTGACTATGGCCACCTGGGCTATCGCAGCGGCGACTACCTGCTGCTGCCGCGCGGCACCATGTGGCGGCTCGAACCGGCGGCGCCCAGCGCCTTCCTGCTGATCGAGGCCAGCGCAGGCGCCTACAGCCTGCCGGACAAGGGCATCGTCGGCGCGCACGCGATTTTCGATCCGGCCATGCTCGACGTGCCGGCGCTCGACGACACTTTCCGCGCCCAGCAGAGCGAAGAACCCTGGCGCGTCGAGATCAAGCGCGCCGGCGCTGTCTCGGTCGCCAGTTTTCCCTACAACCCGCTCGACGCGGTCGGCTGGCACGGCGACTTGGCGCCTGTACGCCTCAACATCGACGACATCCGCCCGCTGATGAGCCCGCGCTACCACCTGCCGCCTTCGGCTCATGCCACTTTCGTCGCCGAACGCTTCGTTGTCTGCAGCTTCGTGCCGCGTCCGTTCGAAAGTGACCCGCGGGCGCTCAAGGTACCTTTTTTCCACAGCAACGACGACTACGACGAGGTGATTTTCTATCACGCCGGCAACTTCTTCAGCCGCGACAACATCGCCCCGGGCATGCTCACCTTCCACCCCAGCGGCTTCACCCACGGCCCGCACCCGAAGGCCCTGCAGAACGCCTTCACGCCGAAGACGGCGGGTACCGACGAATACGCGGTGATGATCGATGCGCGCGACCCGCTCGACGTCGCCCCGGCCGTATTGCCGGTCGAGTGGCCGCACTATGTGGATAGCTGGAAGGTGGCGGCAAAATGAAACTGGCCTCCCTCAAAGGTGGACGCGATGGGCAGTTGCACGTGGTGTCGCGCGACCTGCGGCGCTGCGTCGCGGCCGGCGCCGTGGCGCCGACCCTGCAGCGGGCGCTCGACGAGTGGCGCCTTTGCGCGCCGCAGTTGCGGGAACTTGCCGCTGCGCTTGAGCGCGGCCCGTTGCCCGGCGAGCGCCCCTTCGACCCCGGCCTATGCGCCGCGCCCTTGCCGCGCGCCTTCCAGTGGGCCGACGGTTCGGCCTACGTCAGCCACGTCGAACTGGTGCGCAAGGCGCGCGGTGCCGAAATGCCCGAGAGCTTCTGGCATGAGCCACTGCTCTACCAGGGCGGCTCGGATACCCTGCTCGGTTCGTGCGATCCGATCGCTGCGGTCGACGAAGCCTGGGGCATAGATTTCGAAGCCGAAATCGCGGTAGTCACCGACGATGTCGCGATGGGCATCGCACCCGCCCGGGCAGGAAGCCATATCGTGCTCCTGATGCTGGTCAATGACGTGTCGCTGCGCAACCTGATCCCGGCCGAACTGGCCAAGGGCTTCGGCTTCTTCCAGTCGAAGCCGCCGACCGCCTTCTCGCCGGTTGCCGTGACGCCTGACGAACTGGGGGATGACTGGGATGGCGCCCGGCTGCACCGGCCGCTACACAGCCGCCTGAATGGTGAGCTGTTCGGCTGGCCGGACGCCGGCACCGACATGACCTTCGGCTTTCCCGAGCTGATCGCCCACGCCGCGCGCACCCGCCCCCTCGGCGCCGGCAGCATCATCGGATCGGGCACCGTCGCCAATCGCGACCCGGCGCTCGGTTCGTCATGCATCGCCGAACGCCGCATGCGGCAGCTGCTCGCCGGGGCCACCGCACAGACGCCCTACCTGCGCTGTGGCGACCGGGTGCGCATCGAGATGCTCGGTGCCGACGGCGCCTCAATCTTCGGCGCCATCGAGCAAACCGTCGAGTCGCCGCGATGAAGCTCTACAGCTACTGGCGCTCGTCGGCGTCGTATCGCGTGCGTATCGCCCTGAACTTCAAGGAACTGTCCTACGAAACGCTGGGCGTGGATCTGCGCCCGCCGGTCAGTGCCCAGCACAGCCCGGCCTACGCTGCGCTCAATCCGCAGCAGATGGTTCCCACGCTGATCGACGGCGAGACGGTGATCGGCCAGTCGCTGGCCATCGTCGAATACCTCGACGAACGTTACCCGCAGCCTCCCCTGCTGCCGCCCGGCGCCAGCGCGCGCGCGCGTGCCCGACAGATCGCGCAGGCAATCAGCGCCGACCTCCATCCGCTCAACAATCTGCGCGTCATGCACTATCTGGAAAACGAACTCGGCACCGATCAAGCGGCGCGCCGGGCGTGGTATCACCACTGGCTGAAACTCGGACTCGACGCCTGCGAATGCCTGGTTGATGAACGCGGGCCGTATGCTTTGGGGGAGACGGTCGGCCTGGCTGACCTGTGCATCGTTCCGCAACTCTACAACGCCCGGCGCTACGCTTTCGCCCTCGATGCCTATCCGCGGCTGTGCGGAATCGACGCGGCCTGCGCTGATCTCGAGGCTTTCGCGCGCAGCCGGCCCGAACTACAGCCCGACGCGCCGGCGGGCGCCGGCGCAGAATAGACGCGATCACCCGCGATAAGGGTATCGGCTTCGATGTCAGGCAGTGACTGCAGGCTTTCATAGAGCGGGCGAAAGTCCTGCGCCATGGCGTTGAACAGCGCCTCGAAATCCGGCAGCACGAAATAAGTTTTCTGGAAGGCGTCGATCATGTAGCGCGTCCGCATCACCCGCTTTAAGTCGAACCAGACGCGATGGGGAAGCGGACTCTCCAGTGAATAATGCGTCTCGGTATTCGACGAGAGCATGCCGGCACCGTAAGCCTTGAGCCCGCCTGGCGTATCGATCAGGCCGAACTCGACCATATACCAGTAGAGCCGTGCGAGGCGCGGCAGGGTATGTGCCTGCATGGCTTCGAGCCCCTTGGCGCCGTAGGCCGCGAGGTAATCGGCGAACACCGGATGGAGCAGCAGTGGCACATGGCCGAAGAAATCGTGGAAGAGGTCAGGCTCGACCAGGTAATCCATTTCCTCCGGCCGCCGCAACCAGACGCTGACCGGGAAACGCCGCGCGGCGAGATGCGCGAAGAAGGCATCGTCGGGAATGAAGCCCGGAACGCCGACCAAGCGCCAGCCCGTCCGCCGCGCGATGAAGTCACTGATGCGCGAAAGCTCGGGAATCCCGGCACTGCCGCCCAAGGCGTCGACGCCCTGGATGAATTCGGCGCAGGCATGCGAGCGGACCATCATGCTCTGGCGCGCCATTAACTTGCCCCATACCGCGCGGTCGGTCGCGCTGTAGCCGGCCATGTCCTGATCCACCGTGAAATCGGCCCGCGCCCTGGAATAGTCGCCGCGCAAACCGCTGTTCGACTGTGCACCCAGCATCGCTGTCTCCTTTATCAACAGCCCTTCTCGTTGATTAGGATCGTCGGCTCCGGCGATCGTTCCCCGCCGTAGTAATAGTGGCAGGCCTGAGCCAGAGCTGGTTCGGATGGCGAATAATCAGCCGTCCCTGACGCGAAACCACCCGGCAATGCTGCGCCGTTTGTTGTGTGCCATGAAGACGTCGTGTGGAAACGATTCGCTGAGAAAGATCATCATGGTGGCGAAGTTCGGGCTAACCGTCGCGATGGCCGTTTCACCACTTGGCTCAAACAAGCGCAACTCCCCGCCATTCCCGGTTTACCAATCCTCATTCAGGTAAAAAACCGTTAAAAGGATCCTGTTTCTGGCCACTTGCAAGACGTCAGAGTGCTTGGCGTAGCCAGTGCCGGCACCATAGATGGCGTAGTGGCATTCAAAATCAAACAAGCCGAGAAAGAGTGCGGAGTTCAGGCCAAAGCGCAGCGCTTCCATCCAGGCCAGGTGAGGTGATCGGTGCTGTTGGTGTCGTCGAGCCAGCTGATCAGATAGCCGCGAAGCGGGCTCAGGTGTTTTTTGGCTGAGCCTCGGCCAATTTGCGCAGCCTTGAACCTGAAGGAGTCATCATCCTGGCAGCGCGTAAAAAATAAGTCAGATAATGCTTTTTGCCGCGGGTCGTCTAAAACGATGTAGCCAACCCGCGTTAAATGTTCGGCCATTTCGTCAATATTCATTGAGCCGGCAAATCAGCGTTACCGCTTGCCGTATCCCGAATTGCCTCAAGGTCGAAGTGGCAAGGTGCCAGTAGCTGATTCGCCAGATGTTCGGGGTCATTCGATTTCATGTGTTCGGCAAAGGCAGCCAGCAGTGCATCGTTGGCCACCGCTAGCGTATCGATCAACGCCTTGGCCGCTGCACGTGGACTTGGCCCGCCCACGATGTAGGTCGGACTGTCCTTGTAGTGCGACAGGAGTTCTGCACGATATGCCAAGTAAAGCGGGCTGCTGCGGGTGAACTCGACCTCGGCCTGCCTGGCTGCAATCTTGGCATCCATTTCGGCGTCACTTTCCCGGTAATGCGCCTGCTCGGCCTCGCTCCAGTGCGGCTTGTCGCCATGCGTGATGCGCAAGGTGGCGAAAGTGCCTTGGAGGACGATCTGCGAATGCGTGCCGGCATCGCGGAAAACATGAACCAGATCCTTGCCGTGACCTTCCTTGCCGACATAGCGAATGCTTGCCGTGATCCGTCGTGGATTAAAGCGGAACTGGCGGGCGCAGGCGGCACGCAGCAGATCGAAGAGCTCATTAGTTTTTGCAGCATTGCTCATGAGGCTGTCCTTTCACTCAGGTTTTGTCGCTGCGAATGCAACAACAGCCAAATGGCTGCCAAGAGCATACGCCACTCAGGTCACATATTGGATTTGGTGGCGCAGTTCGTGCTCTACACCAGCAGTTGCCGCAAGGCATGGTGAAGACCAAACGGAATATTGCAGATACCAATGCATGCCTGCAACCAAGTTTGCAACCTGCTGTTCCATACAAACTAAAACCCACAACCATTTCCGGAAACCCCATTTTGCTGAGGAAATGCGCAGATGCTTTGGCAATGGGAGTCGTTGAAAATACCGATAAATAAGCTGGACTTTCCATCGCAAAAGAGTACTCTTAAATCAAGTTCTGGCTAGTTGCAGGTTCGGTCAGAGCGGTGTTTTTATTCGGTAACTGGAGGTTCTATGGTTGATAGTCCACCGCAGTTTCTTGAGAAGGCTGAGTAGCACCCAAACGGCAAATAGCCGAACTCCGAGGCCATGAGTGCCAAGGTCGAAGATTGACGAAGCCCATGTTAAAACACATGGGCTTCATGCTTTGTAACTGCCTTGGCAAGAGCAATTCCAGTTATCAAAATATCAAAAGATGCCCATTTCAAGCCCTGCGGCCATTGTGGCACCAAGCTCTTTGCACAAATCACGTTCAGGCATACCAATATGTTTTTGGGTAAGAATTTCGGCCGTGCTTTGGGCATGGGTGCAAATAATTGTGGGTGAGGCAATCGGCTTCAATCGCCACCCCGTAGCGATGCGCTCGATTTGGCGAGCAGCATTTTGACCGTCGCTACCTGCACAGACCAATGCTGCATAGGGTCTTCCGTTGATCTTCTCCAGAACTTGGTAATAGGTCCGATCAAAGAAGTCTTTCATCAGCCCTGATATTGCTGCGAGGTATTCTGGGGTGACGAAAAAATATCCGTCCGCAGCCAGCACATCATCGGCTTCCACTTCTGGCGCATGAAGAAGCCTTACCTTAATTGAACTCTCGGTAGCGGCACCGGCTTCAGCTGCCTGGGCCATCTGTAGCGCTCCGCCAGTCATCGAGTGATAAACAATCAGCAAGGTCTTCATGGACTCCATCAATCACAGGAGGTTATGAAGGAACTGTAGCCAACGATGCTCGTTCGCGCCAAGGGTGCTGGAGTTTTTGTAATGAGATGGTCGCCCCTTCCCAAAATGGCATCCGAGTGCCAATGTAAAAGGATCCGACTTTGGCAATTTCCTTCCGGGCAAATGATTCCGTAGGCAAAATGAGGGCACGGATATTAATTCATCTACGGACTCAGGCGATCCGTCTGACAACCGTTTTAGATCTCACCAGGGAATCGAAGGAAAGCAATGACACCGCTGCTTGAGGACTTGGGGCTCATTACCACGAATACGCTCGAATACTACAACGTACGCGCCGCCGAGTTCTGGGAAGGCACGCGCGACCACGATGTGAAGCAGAACATTGAGGCGCTGCTGCGGCACATCCGCAGGGCACCACCATGGCGCATACTCGATCTTGGATGCGGCCCCGGGCGTGATCTGGTGGCCTTTCGCGCATTAGGGCACGAGCCTGTCGGTCTCGATGGCTCCCCGCAGCTGGCCGCCATGGCCCGCGAGCACAGCGGCTGCGAAGTGTGGGAGCAAGATTTCCTTGCCCTGAAACTTCCCGCCGGCCACTTCGCCGGCATCTTCGCCAATGCCTCGCTCTTCCATGTGCCACGCCAAGAACTTCCACGGGTGCTGAGCGAGTTGCATGCAGCGCTCCAACCCGATGGTGTTCTATTTACCTCGAACCCTCGCGGGAATAACGAAGAGGGCTGGAATCGCGGGCGGTACGGGGTCTATCACGAGCTCCAATCATGGCGCGCGTTTCTCGAGTCGGCAGCATTCCTGGAACTGGAGCACTACTACCGTCCAGCCGGGCTTCCTTTTGCGCAACAGCCTTGGCTTGCCAGCGTATGGCGGAAGCTATCCGACTAACTCCAACCTCCCGCTCCAGCGGGTGCGTTGACCGATCTGCTGCCTGACGGAAAATCCTTGCAACTGGCCATATGTCGCCAATGGACACCAAGGCAGCCTTGATTCAGCATCGAAGCCATCAACTCAGGTAATCCCCAAGCGTTTTTAAGCTGCCCCGTATTTTTCGCTGTGCGCCTTCACCGCCCGGACTCTTGCCAACAACAACCGGACCTTCACGGTATCGGATAGTTCCTCATCCGCCGGACCCGACGCCTTACCCACCTGGCTAAGGATGAAGGCATCCACCGCCTTCGTCCGCGCCATCAACAGCCGAAGCTTGACGTGATAGGGGAGATCGATGACGCCTTCATCGTCATCATCCACTTGATCTGGCGCCTTGGCGACTTTGGGCTGGCTAAAGGAACGGTGCAGATCCAGTTGGTCGATACCAGTGTCTGCGTCCTCGTTATCCGATGCATTGACCCGCACCCGATCATCAGGTTTGGCACTCGTGCTGGCTAACGCAATTTGCTCGCGGGCCGACCGAGAGAGCATCGACTTCGCCCGTGCTACCTTTGCCGCTTTGACTTTTTTGGCCTGCCCATGCCCTGCGCCTTTGGGCGAATAGCGGGCTAGTTCAATGACCGCGGCCGGCATGGGCACCGGTGCGATGGTAACCAGAGCTTCGGCGTAGGGCTCTTGCGCCGTCACGTTTTCGGTCTGGACATCCGCTGTCGTCGGCTCCCAGGCATGCACGCCCATGGCCGCAAGGGAAGTCATAACAACGATTAGAAGCTTACGCACAAACATACCTATAACCCACTGATAATATTACTTAACGCATCAAACTGATTTTCGTTGTCACAACTTTGAAATTTTTACCTGGCATCCGGAATTTAGCTTGAAACCCGACATTCCCGCCGTAGAAGGCTTGCCTCGGATTGGGCGAGCGCCTAGAGTTTACGCGACCAGCCTGATGCAAACCAAGGCCCTTGGGCGCCCCCCTCCGGTTCCCGGCAAGGTAATTTTTTTGGGCCAGGTGGCTCAGATTAGTGGAGCAGACTTGCTTCGAAAGCGGCTTCGGCATGGTCCGCAAACCTGTACTGAGCAAACAAGCGCTGCAACTCAGCCGATTGCATGCCAGGGTTGGCGAGGAAGCTGATGCCGATCCGCTGCCCTTGTTTCACTAGCGTGGTGAATGCGTAATGCCATTCGCGCGCTTCTTCGAGGCGCTCAATCACTTCGCGCTCGTTGCTGATCGCGACGCCAGCCACTTTGAGCGACTGAATGAATAACGTGGATTCGGTGTTCGGGTTGCGGATCATGATGTCTTCCATAGGTTTTAAGTTGCTATGCCCACATAACGATCCGGTAGATGTTTGCGATGACAATCCTTCTGTAACGATGTGTAACGGCGAGCCCCCTGTTCAGCGTGCACGAAATTAATGCGATGGTCAGCCCGATCCCCACGCAGCGACTACGCTGAGCAGGGATTCTTTTTTGAATGCCATCATCATGAAAGCAGTGACGATCAAGCCGCTCTTAAGGAAGGCTTAAGCGAGCATCACTAGACTTGGTATCTGACGTTTTGTGAGCCAAGCCATGACCATTTTCCAGCGCCTCTCCGTGATTGTTCCGTTTGTCTTTTCCGGCCTGGCCGGCGCGGCGGAACCTATTGTTCTTCAAACCGCGCAAGCCAAGGCACTCGGCATTGAAACGATGCTGGTCGGTGAGGCTGGCGCAACACGACCCGGCACCCTGCCGGCGCGTGTGCTGGTGCCCAATGAACAGATGCGGGTAGTTGCCGCGCCGGTTGCCGGGATAGTTGAAATGCTGGCCGTGGCGCCCGGCTCATCGGTCAAAAAAGGCCAGGTCGTCGCCCATCTGGCCAGCCCGCAGGCGCTGGAGTTGCAGCGCGATGCCTTGCAGTCAGGTAGCCAGGCGGCCTTGCTGCAACAAAATCTCAAACGTGATGAGCAGCTTTTCAGCGAAGGCCTGATCGCCGAATCCCGCCTGCAAGGCAGCCGGGCTGCGGCCAGCCAGGCGAGTGCCATGGCCAGCGAACGTCGGCAGGCACTGGCGCTGGCGGGGGTGGCGCCAGGCAAATTAGGCGGTTTTTTAGCGTTGACCGCAGCAATCGATGGCGTAGTACTGGAACAGGGTGTGCAACTCGGTCAGCGCGTCGAAGCGGCAACGCTGATCTACCGCATCGCCAAACTCTCGCCGCTCTGGCTGGAAATTCAGGCACCGGTCGATTTCGCCGAAACGCTCAAGGAAGGCATGGTGGTCAGGATTGCCCATAGCGAGATCGGCGGCAAACTGATCGGCATCGGCCGCGCCGTTGATGCCACCAGCCAGACCGTTTTGCTGCGTGCCTTGGTGAGCAAGGGCGCCGACAGCTTGCGCCCGGGACAGGTCATCGAAGTCGAAATTGCCGATGGCATTGCTCAGGATCGAGGCCAGCGTCTGCCGGCGTCGGTATTGATCCGCAATGAGGGCAAACCGCTCGCCTTCGTGCAGACCAGGAGCACAGACCAGGAGCTTCGCTTTGAGGTGCGGCCGGTACGCGTCATCAGCCAGGGCGGCGACAGTGTGGTGATTGATGGCGTGAAGGCGGGCGAACGGGTGGCGGTTAAAGGCCTCTCCGGCCTCAAGGCCATGCTGACTGGCGTCGGAAAAGAATAATGCTCGCCGCCCTGATCCGTTTCTCGCTGACCCAGCGCCTGCTGGTTCTGGTGCTGACCGTCATGCTGATCGCCGCTGGGGTGCAGGCTTTCCTCGGTTTGCCGATCGATGCCTTTCCCGATGTTTCGACAACCCAGGTCAAGATCATCCTGAAAGCGCCAGGCATGACGCCGGAGGAAGTCGAAACCCGCCTCACCGTGCCGGTTGAACAGGAACTGCTCGGCATTCCGCACCAGCGTTTGCTGCGGTCAACGTCAAAATATGCCTTAACCGACATCACCATCGATTTCGAGGATGGCAC
>Ga0073904_10001101_pt1 | contig 20045 bp, 15 predicted proteins | sample KloWWTrecipitate_FD_66668 | JGI IMG/M metagenome (GOLD analysis project Ga0073904, IMG submission 66668) | Active sludge microbial communities from Klosterneuburg, Austria, studying microevolution and ecology of nitrifiers - Klosterneuburg... | ecosystem: Engineered > WWTP > Aerobic digester >... | reverse complement strand
GACCAGCCGCGCCGGACTCGGCGAGCGGGTGCGCTCGCTCGGGCTGCTGGTCACGCCCGAGGAAACGCGGGCGCCGACCGTGCTGCGCGAGGCGGCCAACTACGCTTTCCAGAACGCGCGCAATCGCAGCATCAAGCTCGATTGGCGCGATGCGATCGACAACCCCTGGTTGTTCGGCGTGGTGCGCGCGGCGATGGGGTCGCGCAACACCATGTGGGGCCACCGTGGCCGTGCGCGCCGCCAGCTGGTGGGGCGCCTGCGCGCCACGCACGACATCGACAGCCTGAGCACCGCCGATCGCATGCGCCTGCTCAGCGAGCCGCAACACCTGGTGCGCTTGCGCGATCAGTTGATGGCGCGCGCCGAGCGGGGCCCGGCGATGTGGGGGCGGTGAAGTGCTTCGATGCGGTGAGGCCAGCGGTCCTTCAGGTTCTTCAGCCCAGCGCCAATGTATGGACAAATAACATACAATTTTGAGCCTACGTTGAAGTACGTGAAAGGTGCCACATGGCTCGGACCCAAGAACCCGTCACGATCAGCATCCGCGCCAAGGCAGGGCAACGCGACCTGATCGACCAGGCCGCCGACCGCCTGGGCCGCAGCCGCTCGGACTTCATGCTCGAAGCCGCCTGCCGGCAGGCCGAGGACGTGCTGCTCGACCAGACCTACTTCGCGCTCGACACGAAGAGCTTTGCCGCCTTCCAGGCCATGCTCGACAAGCCGCCTGCGCCCACCGACCGCCTGCGCCGCACCCTCAAGGCCCGTGCGCCTTGGGACACGACCGCGGCCCCAGTCAAAGTCTCCGGCCGCCGTGTGAAGTGACGGTGCCGATGCTTTCGGCGCCACAGCCGCTGGCCGACCAGCACCAACTCGCCGAGTTCGACAGCGGCGAGCCTTCGCTGGACGACTGGCTGAAACGGCGTGCGGCGAGGAATCAGGCCAATGGATCGTCCCGCACCTACGTCGTGTGCGAGGGCGAGGCGGTGATCGGCTACTACTGCCTGGCCGCTGGCGCCATCGGCCACGCCGAAGCGCCATCCACCCTGAAGCGAAATCGTCCCGACCCGGTTCCTGTGCTCGTCCTCGGTCGTCTGGCCATCCACAAGGACCACCACCAGAAGGGCATCGGCACCGCGCTGCTCAATGACGCTATCCGGCGCGCGATCCAGGCTGCCGACATCGCCGGCGTCACCGCGCTGCTGGTGCACGCCATTTCGGAACAGGCCCGGCGGTTCTACCTCTCGCGCGGATTCATCGAGTCGCCCATCAAGCCGATGACGCTGTGTCTGATGCTGGCCACGGTCGAGCAAGCACTTCGTGAGCCCTAGACTCGTTGTGGGATTGAGACAGGACTGAAAGGAGCCGGGGGGATGACCAACGAAGCGTTCTCGCGCGTCAAGATCGACGCCCAGCTCCGCGACCAGGGCTGGGAGAACACGAACACGAACACGAACACCGTGCGCTTCGCGATCGCGCAGGCCGCAAGTAGGTCAGTTTTAAGTGATCGTCAACAGATGGTGGTCCCTGTGCAGCCGATGGTCATGCAGCAGGCCTTTGAGGCGAATGTGCGACGCGTTGAGGCGATCCAACAGCATCAGGTCAATGCGATGACCAGGGCGGAAGCTGCTTTCTCGGCATTGCTTGCGCGTGCGTTCTCGACGGAAGGGGCCGCCGCTGCCACTTACCACGCCGAGGAGGTGGTTTCATGATCCCAGACTATCAGTCCCTGATGCGCTCAGTCCTGGCCTGTGCGGCGACCAGCGAGATCCGAATCGGCGACGTTGTTGAGCTACTCGCCGAGCAACTGGGTCTGACGCCCGAAGAACGCGTGCAGTTGCTACCCAGTGGCAAGCAGACCAGGTTTGCCAACCGCGTGAACTGGGCCAAAGCCTACTTGGTGAAGGCCGGTCTGGCGGAAAACACCCGCCGCGGCTACTACCGTGTCACCCCGCGCGGCCAGGCCGCGTTGGCAGATGCCGCGGCCACGATCAACAACGCCTACCTCGACCAGTTCAAGGAATTCCAGGACTTCAAGGCCAAGGTCAATGAGGCCGACGGCGCCACCTCCGCGACGCCTTCGCAGGTGTCAGCACCCTTCGGCGCTCAGGTCGGCACCGAGACCCCGGACGAGGCCCTGCGCAAGGCCCATGGCGCCATCACCGGCGCCCTGGCCGCCGATCTGCTGGACCGCGTGCGCAAGGCCACGCCGGCGTTCTTCGAGAGGCTGATCGTCGAGCTGCTGCTGGCGATGGGCTACGGCGGCACGTCCGAAGAGGCCGGCCGTGCGCTGGGGCAGAGCGGTGATGACGGTGTCGACGGCGTCATCGACCAGGACCCACTCGGTGTCGACCAGATCTTCGTGCAGGCAAAACGCTACGCCGAGGGCAACAACATCGGCGCCGGTGCAATCCGGGACTTCTACGGCGCGCTGAGCCTGAAGAGGGCCCACAAGGGCATCTTCGTAACGACATCGGCCTTCAGCCAGCCGGCGGTCGACACCGCGCGCGGGCTCGGCTCACGGATCGTGCTGATCGACGGCCTGCAGCTCTCGCGGCTGATGATCCGCTACAACGTCGGCTGCCGCGATGAGGATGTGCTGCACCTGAAGAAGGTGGACGAGGACTTCTTCGAGGGTTGAAGACGATCTGCGTTCGTCCCGCTCAACCAAGCTTCCGCGCGTACCTTGCGCGCCGCTTCGACAATCTCCTGCTCGATCTCGTGCGTGAGTTCTTGTTGTGGCCCGCGCTGCGCGAATGTCGCTGGCAGGGCTCGCACGCTCAGTGCCTGTGTCGGCTCCCTTGACCACGGCGTGCCATCGCTGCCTCTTATGATCCGCCGCACCTTGTTGCGGATCGAATCTTGGACATCACCCTGCTGATCAAAGCCGCCCTGATGGGCATCGTCGAGGGGCTCACCGAGTTCCTGCCCATCTCCAGCACCGGGCACCTGATCCTCGCCGGCTCCCTGCTCGACTTCACCGGCGAGACGGCCAAGGTGTTCGAGATCGCGATCCAGACCGGTGCGATGTTCGCCGTGATCTGGCAGTACCGCGAACGGCTGCAGCGCACCGTCGGCGGGCTGGGCAGCGACCCGGTCGCGCGGCGCTTCGCGATCAACGTGCTGATCGCCTTCATTCCGGCGGTCGTTCTCGGCCTGGCCTTCGGCAAGGCGGTCAAGGCGCATCTGTTCCACCCGGTGCCGGTCGCGATGGCCTTCATCGTGGGTGGCTTCGTGATCCTGTGGGTCGAGAGCCGTCACAAGCGCCTGTACGGTCAGCTCGATCTGCAGGGCGGCCGCCGCGCTCGCGTCGAGACCGTCGACGACATGGGCCCGCTCGATGCGCTGAAGGTCGGCCTGCTGCAGTGCCTGGCGCTGATCCCTGGCACCAGCCGCTCGGGATCAACCATCATCGGAGCGATGGTGCTTGGCTTCTCCCGCAAGTGCGCCACCGAATTCAGCTTCTTCCTCGGCATTCCGACGCTGATGGGAGCCGGTGCCTACTCGCTGTGGAAGCAGCGCGAGGCGCTGCACGCGGGCGATCTACCGATGTTCGCGGTTGGTCTGGTGTTCGCGTTCTTCAGTGCGCTGCTTTGCATCCGCTGGCTGATCCGTTTCGTGTCGACACACGACTTCGTGGCCTTCGCCTGGTACCGCATCGTCTTCGGCGGCATCGTGCTGCTGACGGCCTGGCAAGGCTGGGTCAACTGGGCCGACTGACGCCCCTTCAACGCAGGCCAGATCAGTCGCGGGCGGGCAGCTCGATCACCGCCGGCGGATCGACATCCACCTCGTCGCAATTGGCTCCCGGGCCCTCCCGGTCCAGCACCAGGAAGTCGCTGGTCTCGTGGAGTGCCAGCAGCGGGTGGTGCCACACGCCGGCGGCGTAATTGACACCCTGGTGAGGCTGAGCGATGAAGCAGCGCAGCTGCCGGGCGTTCGGCGCCGGACCGCGTGGAGCAACGACCACCAGGTAGGTCCGAACTGCTCGATCTGCGGAGCTTCCACCGAACAACGGCATGAAGGCCTGCGAGCCGTGCGGGTGGCGCTCCATCACGGACACGGTGAACGGCAGCGAGCGTGGTGCGCCGCGAAAGATGCTCGCGATGACTCGCCCGTCTGCACCGGGATCGAGGTGGGCCAGGTCGTGAAAGCGCTCGGTGTTGCCGGCGTTGATCGTCCAGTGGCGCGCGGCCTCGCCGGCCTCGATCACCTCGCCGAACGGTGCGAACGCCTCGGCAGTCAGCGGTTCCACCCGCAGCGAGCTCGCAGCGCGCGTCATGAACCCAGCGCCCTCGCCAGCCCGGTCACAGCAGCACGATCCTGCCGTGCAATCGCAACCGACTCACTCCGCCGTCGGGATAGATGTTGAACCGCACGTGGGTCACCGGGCCGAGCGCGGCCAGCGTGTCGAAGCGGTGCTCGGCATCCATGCCGAGCTTCTGCGGGGCCAGCAGTTCGGGCCAGAACATGCTCTGCGTGATCAGCGACGACTCGGTGGCGTGGCCCGGCACGTTCGCGGCCTGCAGCGAGCACGAGTCGGGGTAGTTGCCCTTGAAATGCGCGGTGTCGACCTCGACCCGCTCGATCACGCCGTGTGCCGCCAGCGCGACGATGCACCAGTCGTTGCCCGGCTCGCGGCGGCGGCGTGTCTCCCAGCCGTCTCCCATGTCGACGCCGCGTCCCGGCAGCAGCAGCGCCGATGCCAGCCCGAAATGCTGGTTGTTGGCCGCGACCACCCAGGCGCCGTTGATCGCGGCAGCGAGATCCAGCGCTCCGCCCGACGCCACGGCATCGACCTCGGGACGTCCGTAGATGCGCAGCCGTGCCACGCCGCCATCCGGATAGATCGCCAGGCGCACATGCGTCCACACCTCGTGGTTGTCGATCGCATGGTGGTGGTGGGCGTTGCCTGCGAGTGCAACCGTGGGAAGCAGCGGTGCCCAGTGCGCGGTGCCGTCCGGGACCTCATGGGTGCTGCGACAGACTTCGAGCGATGCGGCGGGTGGGTAGTTGCCGGTGAAGTGGCGGGTGTCGATGTCGACGCCGAAGATCCGGCCGGGTCGCGCCAGTCGCACCACGCACCAGTCGTGACCAGGCCCGCGCTTGCGTCGTGTTTCCCAGCCGTCCATCCATTTGCCGTGGTCGTCGTACTTGCCGGCAACGAACACCGGCTCGGTGGGTGCGAGCAGACGTTCGCGCGGCGCGAAGAACTCGTCGCTGCACGACACGACCTGCGCACCCAGCCGCGGATCGGCGAGGTTGGTGCAGCGTCGCGTGAATTCGGGGGCGTTCGGGTCGAGGATGGGATTGGCCATGGTCGGGACGCAGCTCAAAACGTCCATTCTGCGGCCGTTGCCGCGGGATGATTCAATCCGTGCAGTCCACCGACAGAACCGTCCACGAAAAACCAATGAGCCTCCACGCCGATCCCCCCTATCCGCGAGACCTGAAAGGCCACGGCCCCGATGTGCCCCATGCACGCTGGCCGGGCGGCGCGCGCATCGCGGTGCAGTTCGTCCTCAACTACGAGGAAGGGGGAGAGAACTCCCCGCTGCACGGCGACGCGACCTCCGAGGTCTTCCTGTCGGAGATCATCGGCGCGCAGCCGTTCGAGAACCGGCACATGAGCATGGAGTCGATGTACGAGTACGGCTCGCGTGCTGGCGTGTGGCGCATCCTGCGCGAGTTCGATGCACGCAGCCTGCCGCTGACGGTGTTCGGTGTCGGCATGGCGCTGCAGCGCTACCCCGAACTGGTGGCGGCCTTCATGTCGCGCGGCCACGAGATCGCCAACCACGGGTGGCGATGGATCAGTCACCAGCACATGCCCGAGGCGACCGAGCGCGAGCAGATCGCGATGGGCACCCAGGTGCTCAAGCAACTGACCGGCGGTGTCTGGCCGCAGGGCTGGTACACCGGCCGCGACAGCCCGCAGACGCGTCGGCTGGTCGTCGAGCACGGCGGCTACGAATACGACAGCGACCACTACGGAGACGACCTGCCATTCTGGATGCCGGTCACATGCGCCGACGCAACGGTGGTGCCCCGGCTCGTCGTGCCCTACGCGCTGGACACCAACGACATGCGGTTCGCGCAGGCGCAGGGGTTCAATACCGCCGACCACTTCTTCTCCTATCTGCGCGATGCGTTCGATGCGCTGTACGCCGAGGGGGATCCTGACGGGCTCGACCGGCCGAAGATGATGAGCGTGGGCATGCACTGCCGGTTGCTGGGCAAGCCGGGGCGCATCGGGGCGTTGCAGCGGTTTCTGGACCATGTGCTGGCGCACGAGGCGGTGTGGGTTGCTCGCCGTATCGACGTGGCGCGGCATTGGGCGGATCACCATCCTTATCTCGCTCGGTGAGACTGCGTCGGGTCCCGCCCCGACAGGCGGGTAACTTTCTTCTGCTGCCCCAGAAGAAAGTCACCAAAGAAGAGGGGCTGAACACCAGCCATTTGAGCGATGCGCGTTGGCTACACGCCTACTTCAGAGTCTCTGGCTCGAGAACACCGACCGAACCCCTTCAGCGGGTACCTCGCTCAGGTTCAGCGCCTCGGTATCGACACGGCTCGACCCTGCGGGTCATCGCTACGATGACCCGCAGGGTCGAGCCGAAGCGGGAACAAGCGGTTGGGTGTTAGCGAGGAAACCGTGGCCGGAGTTCGGTGGGTGTTCTCGAGCCAGAGCCTTGGCCGTCAGCCTTCTGGCCGCAGCGTGACAGCCAAATCGGCTGGTGTTCGAGGCACTCTTCTTTGCTTACTTTCTTCTGTGCCAGCAGAAGAAAGTGAGACGCCCGCCGGGGCGGAATCCCGGCGCGGTCCATCAAATGAACACAACCGCCCGCCAGGGCAAAGAACCAGGTGCGGCTCAACGCCAAGAACGAATGAAACCTTCCGACATCATCGACATGACCGTCCTCGCCGCCCTCTGGGGCGCGTCGTTCATGTTGATGCGCTTTGCCTCGCCCGCGTTCGGCCCGATCCCGCTGGCCGCCCTGCGGGTCATCGGGGCCTCGCTGTTCCTGGTGCCCCTGCTGTTGATGCGGGGCCAGGCCGGTGAATTGCGCAAGCACTGGCGGCCGCTGCTGGTGGTCGGCATCACCAACTCGACGCTGCCTTTCATCTGCTTCAGCTACGCCGCGCTGTCGATCACTGCCGGCATGTCCGCGATCTTCAACGCGGCAACGCCGCTGTTCGGCGCGGTGATCGCGTGGTGGTGGCTGCGCGACGGGCTGACCAGGCAGCGGGTGGCCGGACTCGCGATCGGGTTTTCCGGCGTGCTGTGGATGGCCTGGCACCAGGCCAGTTTCAAGCCGGGCGGCACCGGATGGGCGGTGGTGGTCTGTCTGGCAGCGCCGCTGCTGTACGGCCTGTCAGCCAGCTACACCAAGCGCTTCCTGACCGGCGTGCCGTCGCTCACCGTCGCGGCGGGCAGCCTGCTGGCGGCGGCGCTGCTGCTGTGCGTGCCGGCGGTCGTCTGGTGGCCCGCCGTGGCCCCGTCGGCTGCCGACTGGGGCGCCGCGGTGTTCCTGGCGCTGGCCTGCACGGCGCTGGCCTATGTACTGTTCTTCCGGCTGATCGCGAATGTCGGACCGGCCCGCACGATCACGGTGACATTCCTGATCCCGGCATTCGCGCTGCTCTTCGGCTGGCTCTTGCTTGGCGAGGCGCTGACGCCCCGGATGTTCGGCGGTTGCGCGGTGATCCTGATCGGCACCGGCTTCGCGACCGGCCTGCTGACGCTTCGGGCGCGACGCTGATCGCAGCGTCGCGCCTGTTGCGTCAGCGCGCTGCTTCGCCGGAGGCGGTGGCTGCCACGGGCGTCGGCGCGGTCCATCCGCCGCCCAGCGCGCGGTACACCGCGACCAGCGACGTCGCGTTCGAGGTGTCGGCCTGCGCCAGCGCGTCGCGCGTCGACAGCAGTTCACGGTCGGCGTCGAGCACGGCGAGGAAATCGGTGACCCCCGCCTCGTAGCGCAGCCGGGCCAGCCGCGACGCCTCCGAGGCGCTGCGTTCGGCGCGGGCCAGGCTCTCGCGGCGCTGCGCATAGCGGCTGAATTGCGCCAGCGATCCCTCGGTCTCCTCGAGTGCGGTGGCCAGCGTCTGTTCGTAGTTCGCGAGGCTCTGCAGCATTCTCGCTTCGCTGGCCGCGATCCGCGACCGGATGCGCCCGAAGTCGAGCACGGTCCAGGTGATGCCGGCGCCGACCGAGTAGCGCCGCGACTGGCTGTCGGTCAGATCGCCGAGTCGGGTCGACGCCAGACCGAGCAGGCCGCTGAAACTGATGCTGGGGTACAGCTCGCCCTCGCTTACGCCGACCTCGGCGGTGGCCGCGGCCAGTTGCCGTTCGGCAGCGGCCACATCGGGCCTCCGCGCCATCCATTGCTGCGGCGTGCCCAGCGGCAGGGCTGCGAGGTCGGTGACCGGCAGGCCCGGCAGCGGGGCCGGTGTGGCGAGGCGGGCGCGCAACTCGGCCGGCGGCTGCGCGCTCAGGGTCGCGAGGCGGTAGATCCCGAGGTCGATCGCTGCCAGCAAGCTGGGCAGCGCGGCCTCGGTGCTGGCGGTCAATGTCAGCGCGCGTTCCAGGTCGAGTTGCGTGCCGCGTCCGGCGTCGACCCGGGCCTGCGCGATGGCCAGCGACTCGCGCTGGTTCGCGAGCGAGGCCTGCGTGACCGCATGCCGCAGCTGCAGCCCGCGCACTTCCAGGTAGTTGCGTGCCACCTCGGCTGCGACGCTGGTCTGCACTGCACCCAGGCTGGCCTCGCTGGAGCCTGCCTGCGCGGTGGCCGACTCCTTGGCACGCCGCGCGACGCCGAAGAAATCCAGCTCCCAGTTGGCGACGAAGGCAGCCGAGAAATTAGCGCCCGTGCGCTGGCTGCGGCTGGACTGGAACACCGACGACGGCGGCGAGATCGATCGATTGGCGTTGGCCTCGACGCCGATGCTGGGCAAGGTCGACTTGTCGACTTCTTCGCGCAACGCACGTGACTCCTGCAGTCGCGCCTGTGCGATGCGAATGTCACCGTTGGCCTGCAGCGCACGCTCGACGAGCGCACTCAGTTCGGCATCATTGAACCCGCGCCAGAAGGTCGCGATGTCGGCGGCGACCGGCTCGGTGATGGGCTTGCTGACGCCGGCGGCGATGAAGTTCGCGTCCAGCTTCGGGGGCGGCGCCTGGTAGTCACGACCGACGAGTGCGCAGCCCGAAGCGAGCAGCGTCAGCGCTGCCGCTGCGACGAACTTGAAAGCGGATTCACGCATGGCTGTCTCCGGCTGCCGGCACCGCCGTTGCCGCTTCTGGCGCATGCGCCAGCGTCGTCGGCACCCGGCCGGCATGGTGCAGCTTGGCCGGCGAGAGCACGCGCAGCACCGCGTAGAAGACCGGCGTCAGCACGAGTCCGAACACCGTGACGCCGATCATGCCGCTCATCACCGCGATGCCCATGGCCTGGCGCACTTCGGCGCCGGCGCCGCTCGACAGGACCAGCGGAATGACGCCGGCGATGAAGGCGATCGAGGTCATCAGGATCGGGCGCAGCCGCAGGCGGCAGGACTCGACCACGGCCTGCACCGGGCTGCGGCCCTGCAGCTCGAGCTCGCGCGCGAACTCGACGATCAGGATCGCGTTCTTGCACGCCAGCCCGACCAGCACGACGAAGGCGATCTGCGTGAAGATGTTGTTGTCGGCGGGCTGCCCGAAGAATCCGCTGAGCCAGACGCCGGTGACCGCGCTCAGGATGCACATCGGCACGATCAGGATGATGGCCAGCGGCAGCGTCCAGCTCTCGTAGGTGGCTGCCAGCACCAGGAACACCAGCAGCACGCACAGCGGGAAGATGTAGACCATCGTGTTGCCGGCGATCTTCTCCTGGTAGACCAGTTCGGTCCATTCATAGCCCATGCCGCGCGGCAGCGTTTCCTTCAGGATCTTCTCCATCTCGGCCTGGGCCTCGCCCGAACTGAAGCCCGGCTTGGGCGCGCCGTTGAAGTCGGCGGTGTACAGGCTGTTGTAGCGTCCGACGGCGGCGGGGCCGAAGGTGGGCTCGACGGTCATCATCGCACCCAGCGGCACCATCTCGCCGGCGTTGTTGCGGATCTTCAGGTTCGCGATGTCCTCGGCCTTCGCGCGGTAGCTGGCATCGGCCTGGACGATCACCTGGTAGGTCTTGCCGAAGCGGTTGAAATCGTTGACGTACAGCGATCCCAGGTAGGTCTGCATCGTGTCGTAGATGTTGTTGAGGTCGACCCCCATCTGCTTGGCCTTGGTGCGATCGACATTGGCGAACAGCTGCGGCACGTTGATCTGGTAATTGCTGAAGGCTTGCGTGATGGTGCTGTCCGGGTTGCCGTAGACGCGCCCCATCAGCTGCTGCACGACGCCGTTGAGCGCCGCCTCGCCGGCACCTTCGCGGTCCTGCAGCTGCAGCTTGAAGCCGCCGGCATTGCCCAGACCGCTGACCGGCGGCGGGCTCAGCACGAACACGAAGGCACCTTCGATGCCGCCCAGGCGCTGGTTGACCTGGCCGACGATCGCGTTGGCGCTGGTCTGCGGCGTCGTGCGCTTCTCGAAGTCGTCGAGCGTGACGAACACGATGCCGGAATTCGAGGCTGCAGTGAACCCGTTGATGCTCAGACCGGGGAATGCGACCGAGCTCTCGACCCCCGGGATTGCCAGCGCGATGTCGCTCATCTCGCGGATGATCTTCGTCGTGCGTTCCAGGCTGGCGCCTTCGGGCAGCTGTGCGATGCCGATCAGGTACTGCTTGTCCTGTTGGGGCACGAAGCCGGGCGGCACCTTGGTGAACATGAACACCGTCAGGCCGAGCAGCACGGCGTAGATCAGCAGGGCGAACGACTTGCGCCTGACGACGGTCGTGGTCACCACGCCGCTGTAGCGGTCGGCGTTGCGGTGGAAGACCCGATTGAACCAGCGGAAGAAGCGCCCGAACACCGCATCGATGCCGCGCGTCAACGCGTCCTTCGGGGCATCGTGCGGGCGCAGCAGGATGGCGCTGAGCGCGGGCGAGAGCGTGAGCGAATTGAACGCCGAGATCACCGTCGAGATCGCGATGGTCACCGCGAACTGCTTGTAGAACTGGCCCGACAGGCCGCTGACGAACGCCAGCGGAACGAACACCGCGCACAGCACCAGGCCGATCGCGATGATCGGTCCCGAGACTTCCTGCATTGCCTTGACGCTCGCGTCGTGCGGGCTGAGGCCGGCCTCGATGTTGCGCTCGACGTTCTCGACCACGACGATCGCGTCGTCGACCACGATGCCGATCGCCAGCACCAGGCCGAACAGGGTCAGCGTGTTGATCGAGAAGCCGAGCAGCTGCAGCACCGCGAAGGTGCCGACGATCGACACCGGCACCGCCAGCAGCGGTATCAGGGAGGCGCGCCAGGTCTGCAGGAACACCACGACGACGATCACCACCAGCAGGATGGCCTCGATCAGCGTCGAGATGACCTTCTCGATCGAGGTCTGCACGAAGCGCGTCGGGTCGTAGACGATCGAGTAGCTGACCCCGGCGGGGAAGTCGGCCTTCAGCCGCTCCATCGTCGCGCGCACGTCGGCCGACAGCTGCAGCGCATTCGAATTGGGGGCCTGGAAGATCGCGATCGCCGAGGCTTCCTTGTTGTCGAGCAGCGAGCCCAGCGCATAGGTGTTCGGGCCCATCTCGACGCGGCCGAGGTCCTTGATGCGGATCAGCGAGCGGTCGATCGGGTCGGCCTTGACGATCACGTCGGCGAACTGCTGCTCGGTGGTCAGCCGCCCCTGCGTGTTGATCGACAGCTGGAACTCGGTGCCGGCCGGCGAGGGCGATGCGCCGACCACGCCGGCGGCGACCTGGGCGTTCTGTTCGCGCAGCGCGGCGACGACGTCACCCGAGGTCAGGCTGCGTGCCGCGAGCTTCTGCGGATCGAGCCACACGCGCATGGCGTAGTCGCCCGAGCCGAAGGTCTGCACCGAACCCATGCCGGGGATGCGCAGCAGCTGGTCGCGCACGTTCAGTGCCGCGTAGTTGCGCAGGTACAGCGCGTCGTATCGGTTGTCCGGCGAGACCATGTGCACGACCATCGTCAGGTTCGGCGAGCTCTTCTCGGTGGTGACGCCGAGCTGGCGCACGATCTCGGGCAGGCGCGGCAGGGCTCGCTGCACGCGGTTCTGCACCGCGGTTTCGGCGGATTCGGGGTTGGTGCCGATCTTGAAGCTGATGGTCAGCGTCATCGCTCCGTCGGCGGTGGCCAGGCTGTTCATGTAGAGCAGGCCTTCAACGCCGTTGAGCTGCTCCTCGAGCGGTGTCGCCACCGTCTCGGCGATCACCCGCGCATTGGCGCCCGGGAACTGCGCGCGAACGACCACCTGGGGCGGCGCTACCTCGGGGTACTCGGAGATCGGCAGCGTGAAGATCGAGATCGCGCCGATCAGCGTGATGACGACCGACAGCACCGCCGCGAAGATCGGCCGGTCGATGAAGAAGCGGGAGATGTTCATGTGCGCCTGCTCAGGACTGTGCCGCCGACGCGGCCGAAGCCGGAGCTGCAGGTGCCGCACCGGGGGCGCCTGGTTGGGCAGGAGCTGGCGGCAGAGGCATCCCTCGCTCGTCGGTCTCGACCTTGATGGGGGTCACCGGCGCGCCGGGCCGCACCCGCTGCAGACCGTCGACGACCACCAGTTCACCCGCCTTCAGGCCCGACGTGATCACGCGCATGCCGTCGATCAGCGTGCCCGGATGGACCTCGCGCGCCTGTGCGACGTTGCCTTCGCCGATCACGAAGACCAGCTTGCGGCTCTGGTCGGTGCCGATCGCCCGGTCGGGCGTCATGACCGCCGGGTAGGCCGCGCCGCCGACGAGTTGCAGTCGGGCGAACAGCCCGGGCGTGAACTGGCCTCTGGCGTTGTCGAACACGCCGCGCATGCGGATCGAACCGGTCTGCGGGTTCAGCTGGTTGTCGACGAAGTCGATCTTTCCTTCATGCGGAAAGCCGGCTTCGTCGGCCAGCCCCATGCGCACCAGCTGCTGCCCTCCGGCACCCTTGCGCAGCCGAAGGAAGGTCTGCTCGCTGCCGTCGAAGTAGGCGTAGACCGTCTGCGTGGCGACGAGCGTGGTCAGCACGCTCTGGTCGTTGACGAGGTTGCCCTCGGTGATGATGGCGCGTGAGAGCTGCCCGGCCATCGGAGCGCGCACGCTGGTGTAGCCGAGGTTCAGTTGTGCGACCCGGACCGCCGCCTCGGCGGCCGAGATGTCTGCACTGCTGGTCGCCGCACCGGAGGTGAGCTGGTCGAATTCCTGAGCCGACACCGCCTTGGCGTCGAGCAGCTTCTTCGCGCGAGCCAGTTCCGACGTCGCCAGTGCGGCGCGCGAGCGGGCCGCGCTCAGCTGCGACTGCGCACGTGCCAGTTCGGCCTGGAACGGCTTCGGGTCGATGGTGAACAGCATCGCGCCCTGGGCGACGCGGGCGCCATCACGGAAATGCACCTTGTCGATCGTGCCGCCGATGCGCGGCCGCACCTCGACCGAACGGGGTGCCTCGAGCCGGCCGGTGAACTCCTCGATGTCGGTGACGGTGCGCTGCACGGCTGCAGCCACGGACACCGGGGGCGCTCCGGGTGGCGCCCCTGCCGGGGCACCCTGCTTCGAGCAGCCGCCGATCAGCAGGATCGCGATCAACGCGGAGCTCAGGGACACGGAAAGCGCGGGACGCGAGGCGGCGATGTTCATGGAGCTCTTGCACGGAGAGATCCGCTCGAACGCGCGGTTCGATCGAATCGGGGTTGTCGGATGGAGAGCCCGTGCTGGCCGGCGGGCGCAGCCGAGGCCGGGGTCACGGGGTTCTGCCGGACACCGACCGACAGCGTCGATCGGACCCCGGTGAGAACCCGCAGACGATACCAAACTCTGGCCGCGCTGCTTTTCGGCGGCCCGGGTGGCCCGAGGCGATGTCAGCAACGGCGGAACACCAGATCCCAGACGCCGTGCCCGAGCTTCAATCCGCGGTTCTCGAACTTGGTCAGCGGTCGGTAGTCGGGCCGTGGCGCGTAGCCGTCGGCGGTGTTCTTCAAGGATCGCTCGGCGAGCAGCACCTCCAGCATCTGCTCGGCGTAGGGCTGCCAGTCGGTTGCGCAATGCAGGTAGCCGCCGGGTGACAGGCGGCTGGCCAGCAACGAGACGAAGGGGGGCTGGATGAGCCTGCGCTTGTTGTGCTTGGTCTTGTGCCACGGGTCGGGGAAGAACACGTGCACGCCGGCCAGTGATGCGGGCGCAACCATGTGTTCGAGCACCTCGACCGCGTCGTGCCGCACGATGCGCACGTTGGTCAGCCCGCGCTCGCCGATCAGCTTGAGCAGCGCGCCGACACCCGGCGCGTGCACCTCGACGCCGAGGAAGTCGGTGTCCGGCAGCGCGGCCGCGATCGCCGCTGTGGCGTCGCCCATGCCGAACCCGATCTCGAAGACCAGCGGCGCTGTCCGCCCGAAGGTGCGGGGCGCATCCAGCAACCTGGCGGCGTAGGGCACGGTGTAGATCGGCCCCCATTCGTTCATCGCACGAACTTGTCCACTGCCCATGCGCCCGGCGCGCAGCACGAACGACTTGATCGGGCGATGCGGGGCAGCTTCCCGCGCGGGTTCGCCGGGGGGGCTGTCGTCCGGGTCGGCGGGGATGTTCGAACTCATGGATGGGTCGGCGGCAAGGTCGGAAATGCGAACGGCCCTGTGAGGGCCGTTGTCGAGGCAGGTAGCGCAGCCGGAACGTTCGAGTTGGCCGTGGCTGCGGCGCCGAGGATAGCGCACTGGACTCTTCTCTCTGGCAGGGCCGTCCGGGGTCGGCGAGCCGTCGCCGCAGTCGGGACGACTGCCCTGCAGCCGACAGGAAATGCGCCGGCTAGAGCGTTCAGTCCTGCCCGAGGAGGCAGGCGTGGCTCTGGGCGGACCGGGCCTGCTCCATGAATCGCTCGAAGCCCGGAGCATCGAGCGGTCTGGCGTAGAGGTATCCCTGCGCGAAGTCGCATCCGATCTTGCCGAGAAGGTCCATCTGTTCGGCCGTTTCGACGCCCTCGGCCACCACGCACAGTCCCAGCGAACGAGCCATCGAGACGATGGCCTGGCACAGCGCCAGATCCCGGCTGCCGTCCTGGATGGTGCGCGTGAACGACTGGTCGATCTTCAGGAAGCTCGCGTCCAGCTTGTTCAGGTTGGCCAGGCAGGAGTAACCGGTGCCGAAGTCGTCGATGGCGAGGTGCATGCCTGCCGCGCGCAACGTGCGCAGCTTGGACGCGGTTGCATGGTCGGGGTGCACCATCATGCTTTCGGTGATTTCAATGATCACGCTGTCGCCGGCGATGCCGGTGCGGGCCAGCTCGCTGACCCAGTTGTCCGCCGAGTCGGCGATGCCCTGCAACTGGCTCGGTGACATGTTGATGCTGACCTGGAAGTCGCTTCCAAACTGCTGCTGCCAGACCTTGAGCTGCCGGATGGCCTGACCAAATACCCAGTCACCAATGGCATGCATCAGGCCGATTTCCTCGGCAACCGGGATGAACTGAACCGGACTGATGAAACCGCGCTCGGGGTGATTCCACCGGATCAGCGCTTCGCACTTGCAGATCTGTCCCGTGCGCAGGTCGACGATCGGTTGGTACACCATCGAGAACTGGTTCTGCTCGACCGCGCGGTGCAGCGCATCGGCGAGCCGCAGGCGATGCTGGGCAGACGCTTCGAGCGGGTGTTCGTAGTAATGGGCACGATCGCGGCCGGCGCGCTTGGCCTGGTACATGGCCAGGTCCGCGTGTCGAATCAGGTCGTCGGCGTCCTCGCCGTCCTGGGGAAAGACCGATACGCCGATGCTGCACGACAGGAAGATGCGCTCGTCGCCGACTTCCATCGGCTCCTTCAGGTGCAGCATCAGACGCGCGGTCACCTGGTCGATGTCGTCATCGGACTCGGCACGGCTCAGCACGACGCCGAACTCGTCGCCGCCGAATCGCGCCACCGAATCCTTCTTGCGGATCGATTCCCTGATGCGAGCCGCTGCCATCGCGATGGCCTGGTTGCCCGCATTGCGCCCCATCACGTTGTTGATCTGCTTGAAGTGGTCGAGATCGATGAACAGGACCGCAATGCGCTGGCTCTTGCCCGCAGCGTCCTTCAGGATCTCCTCGAGCTTCTCGGCGAAGTTGCGGCGGTTCGGCATCCCGGTCAGGTTGTCGAAATTGGCCTGCAGCCACATCAGCTTCTGATTGCGGAATCGGTCGGTGATGTCGCGAGCGATCTGCGAGGCGCCGATGACGATGCCGTCCGTGTTGAATATCGGGGAAATGTTGACCGACAGGTTGATCAGCCGCCCGTCCTTGCGGCGCCTGACGGTCTCGAGCTGCTCGACCCGTTCCCCCGCAGCGATGCGCGTCAGGATCGATGGCTCCTCGTCCGGCCGATCCTCGGGAATGATCGACTGCATGGGTTTGCCGATCATTTCTTCGGAGGAGTAGCCCAGCAGGCGCTCTGCTGCGGGATTCCAGCTTTCGATGATCCCCGTGAGCGACTTGCTGATGATGACGTCGTCGGACGACTCGACGATGGCTGCGCAATGTCGGATGTAGGACGCCTGCTGTTCACCCCCGACAGAAGCGGGCGCTGCCACCTGCGGGCCGGGACCCGGGTGTTGCAGGCCTTCTTCTCCGGCGGATTCGTCCTGTCTGAAGTACACGGCCTTGATTCCTCCTGGATGCGGGTTCAGCGCGAAACCCCGCGCGCTTCGTCCCAGGCCTCGGAACGATCGAGCATCGACGAATTTCAACTGGTTCGGTGCGATGCGTTGCCGCGAACTGCGCAACGAACTGTGCAACGAACCAGGGCAAGAGTCGAATGCCCTCGCACGCCTTGTTGTATCGGCTCGTTCGGCAGTTTCTGAATCATCACCCGAGTTGCGCTCTCCGGGTGGATGTTGATCTGCCGGCCCGAAGGATGATTATCGTTTGTATCAATTATTCTCTGATTTGGAGTTGTGATGGAGCCGCGGAGGCGACCTCGGTACATGAATCTTGCGGCCGGCTTTTCCGATGGGCAATTCAGGATCCCCTGCGTACCCTCAGGCCAGGGGCCAGCTCCCGGAGTGAAGCGAGCTGACAGCCAGGTCACCGGCACGACCAGCGTGATTTTCCCCACGTGACCAGCCTGTTCGTCGTGATGCAAAGGAGTGCGGCAAGCGAATCAAATTTATCATTTAACAAATGATGAAAGTCATTTCCGTGGCCCCCCCCCCGCGGTAGGTCCTGGACCGCCAACCAGGCTCGCTGCCCCGTTGCATTCGGCCTCAAGACTCCTTCAGTCCTTGATGTCTCACGCTGGAAACCCGTTTCGACATGCCCAAAACCATACTGATCGTCGATGACTCGGCCTCCCTGCGCACCGTCATCAAGCTTGCACTCGCTCGCGACGGCTACGACGTCATCGAAGCCGCAAATGGTCTGGAAGGGGTGGCTCGACTCGAGATGACCGGCAAGGTCCATCTCATCCTCGGCGATGTGAACATGCCCGACATGGACGGCATCGCTTTCGTCGAGCACGTCAAGGCACATCCTCGACATGGCGCCACGCCGGTCATCATGCTGGGCACAGCGGGTCAGGATGCTCGAAAGGAACAGGCCCGGTCGGCCGGTGCCAAGGCCTGGTTCACGAAGCCGTTCAACACGTCCCAGTTGCTGGGCGCCGTGGGCAAACTGGTCCTTCCCTAGGGCCGCCTGACTTGGTCAAAGCGAAGGGCGAGGCCGGTCAGCAAGACTCTGGGCGGGAGGCCCTCGGAGGGAAGTGGAGCGGGTGAAGGGAATCGAACCCTCGTATGAAGCTTGGGAAGCTGCCGTTCTACCATTGAACTACACCCGCTCAGAGCGTTGCTGATTCTAGCGGGGCACGCTGCTGACGGACCAGCCGGCTTGAGCGTGCTGCCTATGCTGCCGGTGCACGACTGCCTGCGAAGTCGGCTATCGGAGCCCACCTGGGTCGGGTTGCGGCACTTCAGCTTGGCTTCAGGCCGCCGATATCGATAGCAAGTCCGTGGCCCCGATGAGGAGCCTGGACGCCCGACGACATTCATTGCTCACGCCCGACATCCCCAGATGCGCTTGCCCGTTCTGTCCATTCGAAGCACCGTGCTGCTGGGCATCGCCATGGCGGTGCTCGCTCCCACCATCACGCTCTGGCATCTTGACGAGCGTTTGACTCGTGCCGCGCAGGAGCCACTGATCGCGCAGAACCGTCAGGCCGTGCTGGTGATGACCTCGGCCTCGCTGGTCGAATCCATGTGGACGCTGGATGAAAAGAAGACCCGGCAGACCGCGCAGAAGGTGCTCGATGAGTCTTCGGTCCTCAGTCTGAGGTTGACCGAAGGCCGACCGCTGTCGGTGCCGACGGTTCTGGCACGCGAGGGCAGCGAGTTGGGTCAGGGCGTGGCCCTGAAGACGACGATCTCCCGCGAGGGTGAGAACCTGGGTGAACTGGAAATCTGGTTCGACCCCGATCAAATCGAACGCGCGCTCGCCGACCGCCGCAGAGCGACGATCCTGCTGGCTGCGCTGCAAGTCCTGCTCAGCGTGGTCGTGCTGCTTGCCGTGCTGTATCGCCGATTGCTCGTTCCGATCGGCCAGCTCAAGCGGCAGGCGAGCGACATCGCCTCGCGGGCCGATGTGGGTCCGATCGCGTGGGATCGCCGCGACGAACTGGGTGAACTGGGCGAGCACCTCAACGAGGTGCATGTGCACATCGACCAGTTGTTCGATCAGCTCGAAACGCAGAAGGCCGAGCTCGAGAAGGTCGCCCTGCACGATCCGTTGACCGGCCTGGCCAACCGCGCCCTGTTCGGCGAGCTGACGCGTGCCGCCGTGGCGGCCGCCCAGCGCGACGGCGGTCGGCTGGCGCTGCTGTTCATCGACCTTGACCGGTTCAAGGCGGTGAACGACACCCTCGGTCATGCGGCCGGCGACTCGCTGCTGGTCACGCTGGCGGAGCGTCTGCGCGGCGCGATGCGCGCGTCGGACGTGGTTTGTCGACACAGCGGTGATGAATTCACCGTGCTGCTGCGAAATGTGAGCCATTGGGACGAGGTGGCGTCCACCGCCGACCGGCTGCTCCAGGAGATAGAGAAGCCGGTTTACATCGGTTCACGGCTGGCCGGTGTCTCGGCCAGCATCGGTGTCGCCCTGTTTCCCGACGACGCAAGCGATCACGAGACGCTGGTGAGCCACGCCGATACCGCGATGTATGTGGCCAAGAGCCTGGGGCGAGGGCACTGCAGCTTCTTCCGCACCGAGTTCAACACCCAGCTGCTGGCGAACCTGCAACTCGAGCAGGAAATGCGGCAGGCGCTCGAACGCGACGAGTTCGTCCTGTTCTACCAGCCGCAGGTCGATGCCGGCACCGGCGTGCTGTCGGGGTGCGAGGCCCTGATTCGCTGGAGGCATCCTGTGCGCGGCCTGGTGCCGCCACTGGAATTCATCCCGGCGGCCGAACAGTGCGGCCTGATCAGCGAGATCGGCGCCTGGACGATCCGCACGGCCTGCGCCCAGATCGCGCGCTGGAAGCGCAGCGGCATTTCGTTCGGCAGCGTCGCAGTCAATGTCTCGGCGCTGGAGTTCCGCAGCCACCGCCTGCTGGATACGCTGACTTCGGCGATGGCCGATTTCGGGGTCGAGCCTCATGAACTGGAGATCGAACTGACGGAGACCGTGCTGATGACCGATACAGACACCTCGCAGGTGATCGTGGAACGGCTGCATGCGCTGGGATTGCCGCTGGCGGTGGATGATTTCGGAACCGGCTACTCGTCGCTGGCCTACCTGAAGCGGCTGCATCCCGCGAAGATCAAGATCGACCGCAGCTTCGTGCGCGACCTGCCTGATGACGGCGACGATCGCGTGCTGGTGCAGGCCATCGTGCAGCTCGCTGCGGCGATGGGCATCCAGGTCGTGGCTGAGGGTGTCGAGACCGAGGCCCAGCGCAGCTTCCTGCACCGCATCGGCTGTGGTCTGCTGCAGGGCTACCTGATCAG
>Ga0073904_10001100_pt1 | contig 20053 bp, 16 predicted proteins | sample KloWWTrecipitate_FD_66668 | JGI IMG/M metagenome (GOLD analysis project Ga0073904, IMG submission 66668) | Active sludge microbial communities from Klosterneuburg, Austria, studying microevolution and ecology of nitrifiers - Klosterneuburg... | ecosystem: Engineered > WWTP > Aerobic digester >... | reverse complement strand
GCCAGGGAGTCGAGTGGAACGGCTCAATGTCTTTGCCCACCTGAGTTGCATATGTCTGAAGCCTACGTAGTCGGCCAAATCTTGGTCAAGGATTCTGCGAAATGGGACGAGTACCGAAACCATGTGCCGCACACCCTGGTGCCATGGGGCGCCGAACTCGTGTTTCGGGGCACCCAGGCGACTGGCATGGCAGACGAATGCACACACCCTGACATCGTTGTCATTCGGTTTCCCACGATAGCGGCGGCGCAAGGCTGGTTTTCTTCAGCCGCCTACCAGGCACTGATTCCCGTCCGGCTTCAGGCCGCCGACGTGACGCTGCTTTTTTATGCCACCTGAAGAAGGTCCTGCAGTGAGGCAAACCCGCAGGCACTGCTGCTACCATTAAGCCCCTTTAGATTCACGAATCCACACCACTCAAGGAGACACTGCACATGACCATCCTCGTCGCCTACGTTTCACGCCCCGAAGGCAAAGCTGCACTCGATAAGGCCATCGAAATGTCAAAAGAGCGCAATGAGCCACTGCTGGTCGTAAATGCCAGCCCCGGTGGCCAGCAAGAAGACGCCTCGCTGACGCTGGCCTACGAGGTCGAGCAGATTGAAGAGCTGCTTGCCAAGCAAGGCATTAACGGCGAGTTCAAACAGTTTGTACGCGGCAAAAATGCGGTGGAAGAAATCAACGACCTGGTTGACGCGCAAGACATCTCCCTGCTCGTCATCGGCCTGCGCAAGCGCACTGCGGTGGGTAAGCTAATTATGGGCAGCGTGGCCCAGGAAATACTCATGACCGTGGCATGCCCGGTGCTGTGCGTGAAAGCGTTCGGAGCCTAAGGTACTGCCATTGCGCTGGGAAGTGTCAGACCGGCCAGCATTTCTGTCATTAGCCAGTAACCCTTGGTTTGCGCCTAAGTCAATGACCGTGCCGCTTTTGGAATGCGGACACTATTGTTGGTAAATCGGTCACACCAGTTGGTGAACTCCCGATACCACAACCTCGAATTCTGGGGTTTCAAAATCCAATGGTTCTCATCGGGGAAAAATACCAACCGTGACGGTACGTTGCGGGCACGCAGCGTGTTGTAGTAGGCCAGACCCTGGTAGTACGGCACTCGGTAGTCCTGCTCGCCGTGGACGACCAGGGTGGGGGTGGCGAAATTTTGCGCGTAGTGATGGGGCGACTGTTTGAGCACGCGGGCTTCGTCATCCCAATGGAATGCGCCCAGTTCGTGGCCAAACCAGAAATAGCCATCGGACCCCATCATGGAGACCCAGTCATAGCATCCAGCGTGACACACATACGCCTGGTAGCGCTTGGCTGCAACATGGCCGTTCATGTAGGCCACCATGTAGCCGCCATAGCTGCCGCCGGTGGCCACCATGCGGTGTGGGTCTATGGTGCCAGTGGCCAACATATAGTCGGTTCCAGCTTCCACATCGGCCAGCTCGCGGCGGCCCCAGTCACCATTGATGGATGACAGGAACTTTTGCCCAAAACCACTGGAGCCGTGGTAATTGACAGCGGCCACCACATAGCCGGCAGCAGCAAACATTTGCATGTTCCAGCGCCAGTGCCAAGTGTCATTCCAGCAGGTGTGCGGGCCGCCGTGAATGACCTGCATCAGCGGCCACTTCTTTTTGGTGGTGGCTGAGTAGCCCGGTGGCGAGACGATCCACATCTGCACCGTATGGCCGCCAAAGCCCTTCACCGCAACTGACCGTGCTTCACCCATTTGCAGGTTGCTCAGCAGGCGCTTGTTGAAGGTTTCGATGCTGCGCTCGGCGCTGCCGTCAACCTTGCAGGCTAGTAAAGTGGGTGGGTGTGATTGGGCCGAGCGGGCGTACACCAGTGTGCTGCCATCGCGACTGACGCGCAGGTCAGATATGGTTCCCCCCTCCCCCGGTCCGCGCAGCACTTCTCTTGGCTGTCCATCTGGCAAAGCAAGCTGCCAGATCGGTTGGGCCACGCCCGACTCAGCCGTGAAGAACACGGCTTCACTGGTGGCGTCCCAGTTCAAAGGCCCATTAACACCATGGTCCCACTGGCCTGTCCACTCCTGCAATTTCAGGCCCTTACGCTGTACTCGCCACGCGCGGCATTGTTCGTTGTGGCGTTCTGTGAAGTTGGTGCCCAGCAAGGCAATCCATTGGCCATCGGGTGAGTAGCGTGGGCCTTCAAAAGCAAAGCGGGTCTGGGTGCTGCTGCGTGCAGTCAATGTGCGCGTTTTGCGCGTCTTGATGTCCATGCCCATGATATCGGTGAAAGAAAATTCGCGCGGGTCGGGGTTGAAGTCAAAGGTGAATGCCAGCTCCTTGCCATCCGGACTGATGTCAAACAGCGACGCGTCGGGCTCGCGGGGCGGTAGGTGAAAGGCGGTTCCCGCAAACAGGTTGTCGAATTTGCCGGTGCCAATGTCCACGATGTGAATATGGGGCTTGCGTCCACGGGCAAACCAATGGTCCCAGTAGCGGTAGTGGTTGTGCTCTATCACTGTCGCCTGAACCTTGTCATCTTTCTCCGTCTTTGTCCGCTTTTCCTGCTCGGCAGGGGTCTTGAGTTCGGGCCAAACCCAGGAAACAAAGGCCACGCGTTTGCTGTCGGGAAACCAGCGCAGCGCGCTCACGCCAGTAGCCACGTTGCACACGCGACGGGCCTCGCCACCATCGGCGGGAATGACGTACAACTGCCCCGCCTCATCCGCGTCTTTGCCCTCACCCCTTTTGGATACAAACGCAATCCATTTGCCGTCTGGCGACCATTTCGGATCGCTGTCGCGTTTGCCGCGTGTGAGCTGGCGCTGGGTCTTGCCGTTGGAGGATAGCAGCCAAAGCTGGGTGCTGGCTTCGTCCTTCTTCATGTCGTGGCTGGTGACCGTGGCACAGGTCCAAGCACCATCGGGCGACAGGCTGCCGGTACCCAGCCGCTTGAGTGCCCACAAATCGTCAATGGTGATGGATCGCTTTGCAACTGGCATGGACTTCCTCCAAGGTGAATGACCTGATTGTCCGACGGATCCATTTTTCTTACCGGACCTGCGCCATGTGAATTACCGCAAGTTGTCTAGTTCCTGTCGGTATTGGTATCGCGCTTCAATCTCTGTTCCAGTTCAAGGCAGGTTGCGGTAGCTGCCAAGTCTGGGCGTTGGCAGGCACGGTACATACACATGGGCCGGGTCAAAAAATTGCTGTCTGCGCAGAGTTTTTCTGGTGTTACCGTCGGCGCCGCAGGCTTCGGCTCGGGTTTTGACGGAGAGGCCTCAACGGCAGGGGGCGGGCTTGCTGTTTCAGTCACCACCGGCACACGCGGCGGCTCTGCTTTGGTTGGACGGACCGGTGCACGCCGACCCTGCGCGTTCGTTGCAATTTTGGCCGGTTTAACGGGATCCAAGGGTATCTCAGGGGCGCTGCTCGCTGCAACAGGAAGTGGGGGGAGCGTAATCGAAGCGCTGGAAGCGTTGTCAGGGATAGGCGGTGCAGCGCTGGCACTGGGCATCGGTTCGCCTGCTGCTTGTGGCTGTGTCTGCACGACGTCACGGGTCGTCTTGGTTTTTGTGATCGAATTGCGCCAACCCCATGCCACTGAGACCAGGGTCAATAGCACCACAGTTGCAACCATTAATCCGATGCCCAGCCTTGGAAACTGGCGCGCGGTCACCATAGGCTTGCTTGCAGCTCGCGGCGTGCTTTTGCGTGGGACGGTCGTGCCCTCTGCTACCACATGTTTGCCACCCATCGATTGGCGAAGCTTCGACTTTCGTGCTGCGGCAGAGTCTTCCTTAGCCGTTGTAGAAGTACCAGACGCCCAGTCTGCAATGATGGCGGCGGCATCATCATCGTCACCACCAATGAATTGGGTGGGCGCGTAGTCAGGATCGCTGCGGCTGGGACGGGTCTTGTCCGCAGTCGGCGGTGTGCCGGTCAGTTGCAGTACATCCCCGGCGGGCAGGCACGCCGCCCCCAGCTCGGCACGCCAGTCAAACGAGGACATGCCGTTGGGCGTCGACAAACCCAGACCCCGCGCAAAATCACGGACCGACTGAGGCCGGTCCTGGGGTTGTACCTGTAGCGCCCAGGTAATGCCATTGACAAACTGCTCCGAATAACTTTGCCCATACTCAGCCGTGACAGTTTTTACCACGCTGGCAAAGACCGGCATCCGGTCATTGACCACGCGGATCGTGGCCGGCAAGGGGGCGTCGTTGCATAGCATGCCATGCACAACGGCGGCGAGCGCATAAAGGTCTGTCCATGGACCTTGTGGCAAATCCTGTGAATCTGCATATTGCTCGATCGGCGCGTAATTCACCTTCAAAATTGCGGTGTGCGGCTTCGCGTTGTCGCCCAAGGCAAGGCGGGCTGCGCCCAGGTCAAGCAACACCGGTGGCCCCGTGTCCTGCAAAAAAATGTTGTCGGGCGACACATCACGGTGCAGGGCCTTGCCGCGGTGCAGCACCTTCAGCGCACCCAAAATGGACCACATCACCTTGCGCAGCCACGCTTCAGTAGGCGGGATGCGCATGCACTGTCGCGCCTGTTTTAGCGTCATGCCACGGTACAGGGGCATCACCATATAGGCGGTACCGTTGGCCTCCCAAAACCGGAACACCCGGACCAGCGACGGATGCTCGAACATGGCCAGCATGCGGGCCTCACCCATGAAGGACTGCAATCCGGTCTGAAAGGATTCTGCGTCGCGGGAGGCGCGAACGACAATGTTCAGATGATCGTCACAACGACCGGTGAGTGCCCCTGGCATGTATTCCTTGATCGCCACTTCGCGCTGCAGTGAGTGGTCGTAAGCGCGGTACACCATGCCGAATCCGCCTACCCCAATCAGGCCCCTGATTTCAAATTCGCCCAACCGGGTCCCACAAGCCAACGCATCCACATGGGTTACGTCGGGTGCAGCAACGCGAATGGGCAATTCAATCATGTGTCCTTTGTCTGCATATCACCTAGCGTGCGCCCGCATATGGGGGGGGAAGGTCGAGTCTTGGGATTCTATGGCAGCAGACCCCGCTTGTGAGCCCTCACAATGTCGTGCAAGAGTAACAAGTTGCTGACAATTGGCGCGATCTGGGCGCCGGTGCACTCACCAACGGCTCACTTCCTGAACTTGATCGCCGCGTTAAGTTTGTTGATGACCTCATCGGGTACTTTTTTGCTACACATGATGTGACGATAGTCACCATCAGGCATGCTCTTGAGCTTGACTTGTTTGAAGTCTGCTCGATCGAATCCCGCAGCACCAATTGCCACTGCGGCTTCTTCGGGGGCCATGAACATGTAGTCGGCCATTTTCATCTTGATCGCCTTGACCATAAGCAAATTTTCGTCGGTCGTTGTGATTCGCCTGGGTTGGTAGCGTTCGATGAGCGCATCCAGGCTGTTGCTGTACGAATAGCCGAGCTTCACCAGTAGCACCAGGCTCTTGTCTCCAAAGAGATCCGACAGAGACTCAAATCGTGACACCTTCGACGCATTGGCCGAAGTGGTGAGCAGGATTTGCGGCTGGTCCTGATAGACAGGCTTGGTGTACTTGGCGAACAACTCTCGTTCGGGTTTTTTGAACATACCTATCATGCAATCTTGCCCCGAATTGGTTTCCAGCATGTGGAGTTGCCGGGCAAACGACGTTTCTTCTATGTGAAACGGCACATGCGCATTCTTGAACGCGAGGTAGGTCGGCAAACCAGTCAAGCCCGCCAAGCCCTCGGCGGTGGGCGTCATGTAAGGCGGACGCTGGATATAGTGCAACGTAACAGGCGGCTGAGGCTGCGCCAAGACCGGCAACGACAGGATTAAGGCTAGCAAGGACAGCGAACTGCGCGCCACTTCGGCAAACCTGGTGCGCTTGCCGGCGACCCAACAATGAGGCGTCCTTAAAAAATTCATCAATTGCCCGGAAATGTGCGTTGGAGAAGGGGTTGAGCACTGAACCGTGGCAGTGTATCAAGATCATGCCGCAGCGGAGCGCCTCACTTACCCATGGCGTGAGGCTTGTTTGGCACTGGGCCGCCGTTGGGAACCACATTATGCGAGTGGGACGCCTCAGCCGGCTGCGTGCCGACCATGCCGCCGCCCAGGATCTTGGCGTGGCCGTGGGCTTCAGGAGAGACATCAAACAGCAGCTTGATCACTCCTTCGTCCCGGCCATTGGCGATGGCGCGGTCGGAGGCGTTCCAGGGGAACAAGCCGGTTGCTATACCGGTCGTACGTCGGTCAAAGCGTCTTTAAGCGCGTCCGGCAGATGGCCGGTCAGCACCGCCAGCGCGTGGCGCAACTGGCTCAGGCTGGCCTCTAGCGCCGGAATTTGAGTCGCCGTCTGCGCCGTGGCAGTACGCGATTGCTCAATCACCAGCGATGTAACCTGTCCGGCTTGCAAGCGCCACTGGCTGATTTGCAGCGTTGCTTTCAGGCTGGCCAAGTTGTTGCGCGTAATCGCCAAGCGCACTTGTAGGCTGCGCACGCTGGTGTGAGCCAGCAGCGCCTGCACAACTAAATCGGTCAATTGAGGGTCGTCAAAGCCTTGCCAGCACTGGGCCAACGGTGTGGCGGCAGCGCCGCTCTGTGCGCCGGGCGGTGAAAAGCAAAAGGAATCATGGAGTCTGCAAAACCTACGAAAGGCGGAATGGCATCAAAGCACCATTGCGCAAGTGCCACCCGTAGGTTGTTTGGCCGGCAGGTGAACAGGGGGTCAAGCTGCGCACGGCGGTGACGCAAATCGGGCGGCCACCGCACTTTGCAGTTCATGGCATTCTTCGACGCGCTGCAAGCGTGCGCCAGAACACCAGTGCGAGGAGTGCGGTTCCCAAGATTCCGATTGCGTTAAGCCAACGGTCGAACCCGGTAGTCATGCGGCAGCGCGGCCGCTCATTCTCGCCCGGCTCACAAAGCGCCGTAACCGTCTGACCCCGCGTCCAGGTGTGAAAGCTCGACACATAGATCGTGTGCGCAGGGTCCTGTGCACCAAAATCGAGCGTTACTTCGTGGTGTGCAACCCCGGTGACGCTCGCGTGCAATTCACTGCCCTGACTCCCAAAGGTAACCTGATTGACGAGGGAGGCGGCAGCGAAAAAACACAAGACCAGTGCGATGACAAGGCTCACTTTCCTGGCGATGTCTGCTGCACCCGGTTTCGGTTGAGGACTCGATGCGAAGGGTTTGGCCGGTTCAGGCCGCACTTGAGCCTCAGCCTCATCGGCGAGTTCCGCTGCAGTCGGGATTGTTCCACCAAACACGGCGCTGGCGACCTGGGTCGCCAAAAGCAACGCAGGGTCAGTCTCTCGTGGTAACTCCCCGAGGCTGGCGGGCCGGTGTGCTTTGGGCAACACACGAACTTCGAACTCGGCAAGGTAGTTCATGCCACGTCGCGGCGAAGTAGCGCTCAGCGTCCAGACGATGTCGCCGGGGTTCGTGTTAACGCCGGTTTCCGGTGTGGGTCTGCGGCCAGAGGGCAGGCCATCGGCCGGGATGTCAAAGCGAAAGGCAAGCTCCCCGGACGCATTGATTCTGCCAAGATCAATCGACGTCTCCCAGAGAGTGTCTGTCTCGTTTTTGCTGCTTTGGTTTGTGCTGCCAACGGAGGTATGGCGCCAGGCACAGCTAATTCGCATCGCAATTGGCGCTTCAAACGCGGCGATGTGGGTGACGCGCAACATCCCCTCGAAGGTTTCGCCCAACCTCGGAACATTGCCGTCGATGCTCGACACACCGAATAACTCGAACCTGCGCCCGTGGATGTAGCCGCGGGTCAGGAAGAACAGGCCCAGGAAAGCGGACGCTACCGCAAAAAAATGCGGAAGCGGGAAAAAATTGGGCGAACGCGGTTCCAGCATGCCATCGTGCCCGAGCCAGACGAACCCCACCCCCACAATCGCAGCAGAAAAGCCTAAGCAAAACAAGCCGGCCCTGACGCGTGTGTGCTCAACATCTGGCTCCTCAGCCTCGACGTGAATTCCATTTTCAGGAAGAATGGTCATCAGCGCGCTCCCCGCAAATTGCAGCACCAATATAGGCTTTTTAAAACCGCTTCGCTAGGATATTTGGGTTGTTTCAACGGATAAGTGTTTCAACCGCGTGAGGCCAAGTATGGCACCGGGAAGTGTCCTCAATAGCCGGGCTTTCCCTGATGGGGTGATCTGAATTCACAAGATTTTGCCGCCTACCGGCACAATCGATATGAAAAGCTCGGCTGCTGGGCAAGTACGGTGCTGCGCCGCTTTTGCAGTGGCGGTGGGCGACTACATCGAAACCTACGCCAAGTTTGGCCAATTGCCCCAAAAACCTGTCAGTGGCAAGATCCTGTTGCGCGTGCCACCCGCAGTAAACAGCGCAGCCCTGATGCCGCCAAGGCCAGCGGTTCGTGCATGAATAGAAAGCCACGCAGCCCTCGTCGGAACTACGTTAATCGCTACTAATTTAGTAGCGTCTTATTCAGTTTGCTGGGGTTTACTTGCGCACTGGCGGCACGTCAATTCAAGAGACATGTGCCACTTCCGCAGCCATGCCAATGGATTCCCCAAGCGTTGGATGCGGGTGAATCGTCAAACAGCAGCTTGGTGACACCTTCGTCGCGGCCATTGGCAATGTCGCGTCCGGATGCGGTCCAGGGGAACAGGCCCCTCCGTACCTTAATGCCTTGGGCGCAAGGGCAGAGTCTTTGGTGAGGCCAACCCAGGCGACTTCGGGGTCGGTGTAGGCCAAGGATGGGACGACGCGGGCGTTGAAAGCCGAGGACCGGAGATTTTCGGCCAGCTCTTTGTTGTCCTGCATCAGTTCACCACCTTGTGCGCCAGCATGGGTTGGCCCACGATATCACCGATGGCGAAGATGTGAGGCACGTTGGTGTGCATCTTGATGTCGACGTTGATGAAGCCGCGATCGGTGACAGCCACACCGGCCTTGTCGGCGGCGATCGTCTTGCCGTTCGGCGTGCGGCCTGCGGCTTGCAGGGCCAGGTCGTAGACCTGGGGCGAAGGGGCGGTTCCGCCCTCCTCTGCCGACGCGAAGGTGACCTCAATGCCTTCGGGCATGGCGCGTGCGGAGACGGTCTTGGTCTTGAGCATGATGTTGTCAAAACGCTTGGCGTTCATCTTCTGCCAGATCTTGACCAGGTCGCGGTCGGCGCCCTGCATCAGGCCGTCCAGCAGTTCCACCACGTCCAGGCGGGCGCCCAGCGTGCTTTAGCCCTTGCCCATTTCCTGGCCGATGATGCTGCTGCCCAAAATGTGCATGCACATGGGGAAACTTGTGCTTTGTCATGAAGTTGAAGCCATAGTCATCCGAGGCGGTTTCGTCGGACTGTGAGAACTGGGCATTCAGCACAGATTCGGCAATGGCGCCCAATTCCGACCCGGCGATAACCGACACCGCGCCACTTCCCGATGCTGCTGCGCCCTTGCCGCCTGCAAACACCAGCAAGGCCTTCTTCATGGATGACACGGAATGTCCGAGCTTGGTATGGCCAATTTCGTGTCCAGTCCCGCCGCGCAGCTCGTCATCGCTCATCACATCCATCAAACCGGAATAAACGCGGATTCTGCCGTCGGGCGTGGCGAAGGCGTTCACCTCTGGCGACAGATAGGCTTTGCAGTTGAGCGTGAGACCACCTTCATGGGTGAACTTGGACGTCAGGGCCACCAGGCACTTGGCGTATTTGTCGCCCGCCGAGGCCAGTTATGTGACGCATCCCGGTGCACCATCATCTGGCGCGAGCCGTCGATGACGTCGTTCTCGTTCAGGGTCGCCGCCTTGGCCACAGCGGCGATGGCTCCCAGTGAGCCCAGTCCGCCGAACACGCCGTGCGCGCTGGCCATAGGGGCTTGAGAGGTGATCAAAAGGGTCGCCAAGGTCAGTAGGTTTGTTTGAAGCCAAGTCCATCGCAGTGGTACATTTCTGATGTACCCAAACGCTGGAGGTGCGGTGCTCTCGTCATTGCCGACCAGCGGCACCGCCTCCCTCTCAAGGCCTGACCGTGAACCCCTGCGAGGTACCCAGCATCTGCGCATTGATCACCCGATAACGGGTTGCGCTCTCTTGCCACCAGTACAGGCCCACCCGCTCGGCCGGTATGTCGCCCAGCGTCAGGTCCGCCACCAAGGTGTAATGCTGGCCGTTGAGCACAATGCTCGCCGTGCCGTCCAGTTCAATCGTCAGCGTGGCAGCCGGGTCCAGTCCCAGCAGCACGCTGCGCAGCGTGGTGGGATCGGCAAATGCCGGGTACAGCGCCTGGTTGTGGCCCAGGGCGTCGATGAAGTGGAAGTAGCCATCGCCGCCTTTCTGCAGTTGGGCAGCGCCCGTGGGCGCCTCCAGTTGCACCGGCGCTCTGGCTTGCACCACATAGGTCAGCCCGTTGACGCTGGCCGTCATGACGCCGTTGTCCACTTGCTTGGCGGCGACTCCGGGCAGTAGTGCGGTGATCTGCTCCAGGTGCACCAGCGCAGGTGCGATCATCAGCGACTGGCTGTTGCGCACCACCTGGTACTGGCCATTGCCCATGGGGTAGATGCCGTTGGCACGGGGGTCTTCGCTCTGGAAGGTGTGGGGGATGAAGGCCAGCTTGCCTGCGTTGAAGCCGCCCAGGGTGACGGTGCCGCAGGCGCTTTGTTCCAGATAGACCATTGCCTGTCCCAAGGCGTTGGAGAGTATGCCCACCATGTCGGCTGCAAAGGCGGGGCCTTCTTCAAGGCTCAAGTTGACGATGGCGGGCATGCTGCCCAGGCCACAGCTGGCTGGAATGGTCAGCGCAACAATGGGGGGCGTGGTGTCCGGTGGGGTGATGACGACTGCGCTGACGGCAATGCTGACGGTGGCGGCGCTGGTGCTGTTGGCCATGCCGTCAAAGGCGTAGTAGGTGAAGCTGTCCGGCCCGCTGTAGCCTGGCGTGGGGGTGTAGACAAAGCCGCCGTTGGCGTTGAGCATCAGCGTGCCGTGGGCGGGGCCTGCATTGAGTACCGCAGTGATGGCATTGCCATCAGGGTCGCTGTCGTTGGCCAGCACGCCGGGGGCGGACACGGTCAGGTTGGGTGTGTTGCCCGTCATAACACTGTAGCTATCGTTGGTGGCAACGGGGGGGGTGTTGGCAACTGCAGTCACGGTGATGCTGACGGTGGCGGCGCTAATGCTGTTGACCGTACCGTCGTTGGCAAAGTAGGTGAAGCTATCCGGCCCGCTGTAGCCTGCCGTGGGGGTGTAAACGAAGCCGCCGTTGGCGTTGAGTGCCAAGGTGCCATGGGTGGTGCTGACGGAAAGCACGGCGGTGATGGCGTTGCCATCGGGGTCGCTGTCATTGGCCAGCACGCCGTTTGCAGCAACGTTCAACGCGGTGTTGATGGGCGTGGCGTAGGTATCGTTCACAGCCAGGGGTGGCTGGTTACCACCAACAAAAGGCGTCACCGTGGCACAGGCCGAGAATTCCGACGTGTCGTGCGTAGCGTTGTCGCGCGCCAGCAGCGCCACGACTTGTCCAACGCCCCAGCCGGTGGGCAGGGGTGCGGGGACAGTCAAGGTGCCCACGCCACTGCCGGATGCATCGGTCACCACAGCCGCCTGGGTGCCAGAGTCATAGCGCCCTTCGCCGTGGCCACTGGCGTGGCAGACCGGGTTGGCGTAGGCGGTTACACGGAACAGGCCGTTCGGCGAGCTGTTGAGGGTAAAGGCAATGTCAATGCCACCACCCGCGTTAGCCTTCGCGGAAGTGATGAGCGGAAAGTTTTGCAGGTCGTTGGGGCCGGTGTCCGTGTCGGTGACGTCGTTGGGTGTGACTGAGCTTGGCGCGTCTAAAGCCCCTTCCAGATTAATGCCCAGGCCACCACTGCCATAGAGGGAATTGAGGTCAAGGCTGTTGCCGCTGATGGCGCCAAGCCCGGTTGCATCCCACACCCGAATGCCATCTCCAGTGCTATTGGCAATGGTGTTGCCGGCGATGGTATTCCCAGCCGCGCCGGCACCATTGATATTGTTGATTCGAACGCCAACCGTATTGCCCAGCGCAACACCACCCACACCCACACCGATCAAGTTGTTGGCTACGCCAATATTGTCAACCCCGTTGAGCCAGATTCCGACCCCGTTCATGGCAATGACATTGTCGGTAAGGATGTTGCCGGTTCCCGGCGCGTTCATTACTATCCCTGCCGAACCCGGTGAACTAACCACTTTGGTCATCCCGGTTTTGTCGGTACCCAACAGATTGCCACTGACGATCACGCCGGAGGCGAACACTCCAACACCCCCCAAAATCAAGTTGCGCTGGGCGGGCGAGCCCGTGGAGCCGATGACACTGCCACCAGCCATGGCCCCCACAATAACCCCCCCGCTGGCATTGAGAAAGGGAGTGATCCCGTCGGCACGCATGCCAAGGAAATTCCCAATGAAGTTGACCTGACCATACATGCCAAAGGGGGCGTTTCCCCCGTGATTGCCCACTGACAAGCCCGTGATGGTGTTGTTGTTGACCGATGTCGGGATGTAGAACATATGGCTGCCAACACCACCCCCCAAGCCATTGCCATCGATTTCGATCATGATCTGTGCATCAAGGGCGCCACCTGCGGGATAGGCATAGGCAATGGAGTTGGCCACGGAGCCCGGTTGGCTGTAGCCGTTGATATTAATTGGCTCGCTAATGGTGGGCAAATTGGACGTGAGAACAATGGTGTGAACCCCCGGACCGGGGATGTTGAAAAGGATGCTGTCCAGCCCTGGCGCGCCCGAAGAGCAACCGCCCACAGCGACATTGGTGTTGGCTGCGGTAATGGCATCGCGCAGCGTACAAATCGATGCATTCCCCGTGGTGTCGGCGGCCGAATTGACGATGATGCCCACGAAGACCGCATGCGCCGGCGCAGCCATAAACAGCCCGGCACACAGCAGGGCCGCGACAAGAGGTGTTCGGCCCAGTGAAAAGCCGCTCGCAGTCGATGGGTGAAGTGTTACCACGTGTGATCCTTTATCTGTGTTTTCCAGTGTTGAAAGCCCGCGCATAGATATGCCCTTATGGCAGGGCGTGTTGTGCGCTGCATGGACTCAGCGCGCACAATGCGTGCCAGAGAAAATCTTCAATGAAATCAACACTGTGGCGTATTTGCCTGGCCGCAAAGCGTCGGCGTTTTCCGACACAATCGCGCCGAGTTCGCGGATCGACTACTTCACCGATCAGGTCTACGCAGCGTGTTCTCCAGAAGGCGTGTCAAGCGAGTGACGGCTGCCCCAATCAAACCCAGAAGCTCCGCCTTTTGATCTGGCGGGAGTCGGTCGCCAAAATATTGAAGCAATTCCTGCGACGAAAGAATCGCGGCCAGCGGCGTGCGAAACTCATGGCCTGCCATGGCCACGATTCGGGATTGCAAGTCATGGATCTCTTGCTGGCGATCCAATGCCGCGCGGGCCTCCGATTTCGAGTTGTGGCGCTGCGTGACATCCAGAAAGAAAACCAGCAAGCCCTGTCCCCCATTCCATGGCACGAGGTTGTCGCCCAACTCAAGCCACTTCATCGGTTGCCGGGCCAGCTCCAGGCGGACCAAATGGTGCCGCGCTACGTCCAGCCCCAGCAGTCTGCGTTGCAGATGCTCGGCCAGCGCAGCCTGGTCGTCCCGGTGGATACGGTTCACTAGGCCTGTTGCGATGATTTCCGCTTTGGTGGCGGCCAAGATTTCGCTGGCCCTGCAGTTGACAAACACCACCCGCTGGTCTTGCAAGACCACCAGACCCTCGTCGATGTGTTCCGTGAGCGCGGAGGTTTCCATTTTTTTTGATTCCAGTGCCGACGATTCTTTGGTGGACGGTCTGGTCGCACTCAAGATGCGTGCCACAAAAAAAATGCAATGGAATCAAGGCCCGCACAGCCATGCGAGGAGGCAAAGCGTCGGATTTCGCAGACAGTGCCCACGCTGTCTCACGACGCAGCCGTGGCCGTGTGGCGTCAGGCTTTGAAATTGACTGACTCTAGTTGGTGCCTGGCGAGCAAGGCATAGAAATCGGTGCGGTTGCGCTGGGCCAGCTTGGCGGCCTGGGTTACGTTGCCGTGGGTGATTTTGAGCAATTGGGTCAGGTAGTCGCGCTCAAATTCCTTGCGCGCATCGTCGAAGGGCAGAAGCTCCGCACCCTGGCTGGTCAGCGCGCTTTGCACCAGCGACACAGGAATCAGAGAGCCCGTGCACAGGACCACGCACTTCTCCACCACATTCTGTAGCTGGCGCACATTGCCAGGCCAGGACGCGGTGCTAAGCTGCTCTAACGCACCGGGCGCAAAGGCCGCAATCGGTTTGGCATAGCGTTGCGACAGACTTCGCATGAAATGGTGCGCCAGCAAAGCAATGTCCTCGCGCCGCTCACCCAGAGGCGGGAGCGACAGACCAATTACATGGAGACGGTAGAAAAGATCCTCCCGGAACCGCCCTGCCGCCACTTCATCTTCGAGCTTGCGGTTGGACGCCGAAATCACCCGTACATCGACCTTGTGCGCTTTCGCGGAACCCACCGGACGCACCTCGCGCTCTTGCAATACGCGCAGCAGCTTGACTTGCATGGCGATGGGCAAATCCGCAATTTCGTCGAGAAAAATGGTGCCCCGGTGCGCACTGGTGAAGAGCCCCACGCTGTCACGCACGGCTCCGGTGAAAGCCCCTTTGACATGGCCAAAAAGTTCGGACTCCACCAGATTTTCGGGAATCGCTCCACAGTTCACCGCCACCATCGCCTCCTGACACCGCGGACCGGATGCATGTAGCGCCCGCGCCAGGAGCTCCTTGCCGGTGCCGCTTTCGCCGTGGATCAGGACCGAGGCATCGCTTTGTGCGATGAGCCGCGCCTCGGCCAGCAGTTTTTCCATGCGGGGGCTGCGCGTGATGATGGCCTCGCGCCAGGATTCTCCGGCTTCCTCACCTGGCATGTCCGCGCCAAGCGCCGCAGAGACCTCCAGCGCGCGGTCCACTTCACGCATGAGGTCCGCCCCTTCAAAGGGCTTGGTGATGTAGCCGAAAATGCCTTTCTGCATGGCGGCCACTGCGTCCGGTATGGTTCCGTTGGCCGTCAGCATCAGCACCGGAAGCAAGGGAAAGCGCCGGTGCACGGCATTGAATAATTGCAGCCCGTCCATGCCCGGCATGCGCAGGTCCGTGATCATGAGGTGCGGCAGTTCGCGGTCCAACAGCGCCATGGCCGCCGCACCACTATTGGCCTCTATCGCCGTATGCCCCTCATAGTGAAGGCGCAGGGACAGCAGCCTGAGCAAGGAAGGATCATCATCAACAATCAGGATACGGGCCATGGACGCCAATCAGGTTGAGCACATACTGCGGGGTTTTGCGAGGCATCGCTGTAGTGAAATTTTTTTTGCAAGCATAGCCGCATGGGGTGTGCTGCGCCTCTAAGCCAGCACTTGGTGCAGTGGCAACACCACCTTGAATGTTGTCCCTTGACCGCGCTCGGACTCGACCGAGATCCGCCCCCCGTGGAGTTCGACCGCGCGTTGGACGATGGACAGACCCAGCCCTGTTCCAGAGATGCTGGCGCTAGTGCTGGCTCTGAAAAAGGGCTCAAACAATCGGGGAATTTCTTGTGCCGGGACACCAATACCGTGGTCGACCACCAGAAACTCCACCTCACCGGCGCGCGCCATGACTTCAAAAAGTACCACGCCGCCGTCGGGTGAGTATTTGACGGCATTGGACAACAGGTTGCAAAAAATGTGCCGGAACCATCGCTCATCCAGGTCCGCCTGGCAAAAATCATCTGCCATGCGAAGGTCAATGGCATGCAAAGTCTCAAAATTCTGTGCAATGCCGCGCGTCACCTCGGCAACAATCGATTCACACAAGGGTCGAAGATCGTGGGCAAGTGGCTTGAATTGCGACACACCCGCGTCGGTCGTGCCGATGAGCAGCACATCCTCCAACATGTCTTTCATGCGGTGAACGGCCTGGCTGATGAATTCAAAGCACCCCGCACGCTGCCCTTCGTCCATGCGTGCGCCGTGGACCCGCAACAGATCCGACGAAGAAAGAATGGTGGCCAGCGGTGTTCGAAACTCGTGCGAAGCCATGGATACAAAGCGCGACTTGAGCTCCGCCAGCTCTTGTTGCCGGGCCAGCGACGCGGCGATTTCCAGAGCGGCCTTGACCCGTTGGGAAATGTCGCGGATAAAGAAGCTGCATTCAAATTGACTGCGCACCGTCGTCGATGTTACCGACAACTCGATGGGGAACTCGCTGCCATCACGTCGCAGGGCCATGACCTCCAGGCGGGGCGTATCCTCCTCAACCGCGCGCTGGCGCATGATGGTGGCGCCAACTGCGCCATGGAACCGGGCCGCAAACAACAACGCAATGATGTCCTGGCCCAGGGCCTCCTCCAAGGTCCTGCCAAAGCTCAAGGCGGCCTGGCGGTTCCAATTGTTGATGCGCCCATGGCTGTCGGTCAGCACAATGGCATCTTGCGCGTTTTCCAGCACAGCGTGGTAGGCCGCGTTTGCCTGCTCCAGCGCATCGGCGCGCTCAGCGTGGGCCTGGGCCAGTTGCCGCTGGTGGGCCTCTTCAGCCTGTGCCCGCTGCGTCTCGTGGGTCACCTGCATGGCGACCGCGCGGTTGCTGGCTTCCCGGCTGTGGGTAACTTCGCGGGCGGCGATTGCTTGTTTGGCCAGGGCAAAGGCTATGGCTGTGTCACCAACATTGGCATGGGCCTGGGCCACAACCTCCAGCAAATCGCCCGGCAAGGTGTAGTTCTGCATGGTGGCGGCGGCATCCAACGCTTGCTGCAGATAGTGCAGCGGCGCGCTGGCGGCGCGCATGCCGGGCGGAGGCACTAGCAGATGGCGGGTGTGGATGTCAGCCAGCACACGCAGGGCGTCGATCTGGTGAACGGCATGCGACTGTGCCGCCGCCAGCGCAACCTGCGCCTTGGCTAGCGCGGATTGCGGTTGCTCCAACTCCAACAAGGCCTGGGCCTGGCCGCTCAAGGCATTGCACAGCAAGTCTGTAGCTTTGAGCGCGTTCGCGCGTTGTTCCAGCCGTTGAAAACATGCAAGCGCGTCATCGTATTGCAGGCGTTTGAGCTCCACCTCGCCCAGATAGCGCAACGCGACCGCAAAGTTTCGCGAGGCGGCCATCGGTGCCATAAGCACCATCGCCTCCAACAGCAGCGCGTGGGCGGCGTCAAAGAGTTTCAACTCGCGCAGCGTCCCGGCGGTTTGCAGCAGGGCTACGCCCATCGTACCCGGCCAAGCGTGGGGCCGGGCCATATCCAGCCCGCGCTGCATCCATTCAAGCGCCGCGTGGTGATCGTTCAGATTATTGAATGCAACACCAAGGTTGGTAGCAGAGATGACCGCCCGCCGGATTTGCCCCGTGGCCAGAGCCTGTGTGTAGCTGATGCCGTGGTAGCGGATGGATTCGACGTGTTCGCTGCTCTCCCCTGCGGCGGCGGCAAAAAAACCATTCACCCAGGAGGCCGCCGCAGGGTGCATATCGGCGGTGCCACCCGCAAAACGCGCATCCCACTTCTGTCTGGCGGCGCAGACATCGTGGTACACGTCACGGGCGGCGAGTGCCGCGAGGGCCATGGTGACGCGCACGGGGTCGCTGCCCTGGGCGGCGGCAGCAACCGCCTGCAGCTGCGCATTCGCAAGCACGGCATTGCCCTGTCCAGCTGCAACCAAGTGTTGCAACCAGTGCGCGTCGGCTCTGCCAATGGTATCAAAGCATGCGGCAAAGTCGCTCAAGGCTTTGCCCGCCTGAACCGCGCTGGCTTCCAGTTCGCCGCACAGAAGCATCACCTCGCCGCGAATCAGCATCAGCCGTGCTTCCAAGCAGCGCAGCACGTTGTCGGCCAAAGTGGTGCAAACGTTGAGGCAGGCTTGTGCTTCATCCACCAACGCCAGCGCACGTTGCATGTCGCGTTGGCGCATCTGCCAGGCCACGGCGATCAACGCCGGCAGACGCTCAGGCCCACTGGCCGCCACAAGGGATGCTTCGAGCATCGCAACGGCGGCGTCAGTGGCGAAAACTTCGAAGTCCCGATCCTTCACTGCATACAAAACCTCTGGACGCATGGCGCTTACCTGATTGATGAGTTCCCCCATCATAGGAGGATTTTTTTGGTGAAAGTGCCCGTGGATGTTACCGCCACAGGGCGGTTGAGCGCGACCGTCCGTACAGTGGCGTCACTTGCGGCGCAGGCGTTGATTTGGGTTGGCGTGGCGCATCGGGTACATCTGATATCGGGGTGATCGCGTGGGAGGCGACAGCTTGATTGTCGTCAAAGCATATATTTGAAAAGTTGGCTGATATCCCTTGTGAAATATGAGTGTACCGCTATATATTCAATAGCATTCTAATTGACCGATGGTCAACCCAGCCGACGCAGTCACCCTCTGCCAAACAGGCGAATCAAACAAGCGACGATAACCAATGCGACAACGGCGACGGGGGCCGAATTGGTAAAGCATCGCTGCCAGGGCGCATGAAACGTTATGTCATCGCGCTGGCCTGCGCGTTCGCCTGCTACATGGTGCTCCCGGTCTGGGTTAAAACGGTGTCGCATCAGGTGGCTCAGTCCCGGGCCGGAACCCATGCTGACCGAACTAGTCAAGGCCGCGCAATTGCAGGCAACGCAAGGCGCCAACGTGACCGTGTTCAGTGTCACAAGCTGGAGCGGGCCCGTGATGGCCGTGCCTGCCTAAAGTGCCAACTCGCCGGTGACACAACCGCGCCCATTCCGTTTTTCGCGCAGCAGTTGCAAGCCAACAGCGGCACAGTCATCACCGCTACCGACTACGTGTGCGCCTTGCCGCAGAGCGTACCTGCCTTCCTGCCAGCGGACCGCAGCTACCTAACCCTGGGCCCGACGGCTTTGGCCGCACCGATACGCGGGCGGTCCTGCGCGGCTCAATTGGGGCCATAGTGCCTGCAGGCACAACCACAGGGCAGCTTACGGCCACTTGCGCTGATGGCGCTGATGGCACGGGTACGGCCGCCCGCATCGGCGAATTCGGTGCAAGCGCGCCGCAATAGCGCCAGTTCACCCGCGTATTTGTCTGACTGCAGGGGCTCGCTGTGGCCTTTGCCGCAGCGGTACACCAAATCAGCGCAGCAGGCGCCCGTGTAAAACTGACCGACTATGCATCTGGTAACGCCTCAAACACCCCACCGACGCCACACACATGTAAGTGCACATGCGTGTTCAGGGTGGAACCAAACCTGTGGACGAAGGCGAATGCGCCCAGGTTCAGGTGGGCCGGACCAGGTCAACCCAGATCTCAAAGTACTAGGCCGCCGTTCGATACAAGGGGTTTCACTTCGGATGTCTCCACCGACGCACCCCACTCCTGCCAATCTTCACCGAACAGTTCCACGGGATGCATCGTGCGGTCTGATCCGTTGCCGCAACGCATGTCACTGGCGGAGCAGAACTTGTCGCAGCCCCAGCACACCCGCTCTGGGTGTGAGGGTGCATTGGGGAACTTTTTGGTTGCCATGGCTGCGCCAGTGCGTTAATACTGCGGTGTAAGCCTATTTGCGGGCTGGCGGCACATCCGTGCAACTGCCGTGTGCGACTTCTGCCGCCATGCCAATGCTCTCGCCCAGCGTGGGGTGCGGGTGAATGGTCTTGCCAATGTCCACTGCGTCCGCACCCATTTCAATGGCCAGCGCAATCTCGCCAATCATGTCGCCCGCATGCGTGCCGACCATGCCGCCGCCAAGAATCTTTCCGTGACCATGCGCTTCTGGCGAGTCGTCAAACAGCAGCTTGGTGACGCCTTCGTCGCGGCCGTTGGCAATGGCACGGCCGGATGCTGCCCAGGGGAACAAACCCTTCTTGACCTTGATGCCTTGTGCTTTTGCCTGGTCTTCGGTGAGGCCCACCCAGGCCACTTCGGGGTCGGTGTAGGCCACGGATGGGATGACGCGGGCGTTGAAGGCTGCTGCTGCAAGCTCTTTGTTGCCCTGCAGTTCACCGGCTATCACTTCAGCCGCCACATGGGCCTCGTGCACGGCCTTGTGCGCCAGCATAGGCTGGCCCACGATGTCGCCGATAGCGAAGATGTGGGGCACGTT
>Ga0073904_10001097_pt1 | contig 20077 bp, 20 predicted proteins | sample KloWWTrecipitate_FD_66668 | JGI IMG/M metagenome (GOLD analysis project Ga0073904, IMG submission 66668) | Active sludge microbial communities from Klosterneuburg, Austria, studying microevolution and ecology of nitrifiers - Klosterneuburg... | ecosystem: Engineered > WWTP > Aerobic digester >... | reverse complement strand
CGCATCGCGGCGCGGGCGACCTCGAGCGACTCCGTGAAGCAATGCATCACGCCGCCCACGTCTCTTGCGCCTTCCTCCTCCAGGATCCGAAGCGTATCGGCCGCGGCCTCGCGGGTGTGGATGACCAGCGGTTTCGCGCACGCCCGTGCCGCCCGGATGTGCGCACGGAAGCGCTCCCGTTGCCACTCGGTGTCGCCCTCGACGCGGAAATAGTCCAGGCCAGTCTCGCCGATCGCCACCACCTTGGGGTGGCTCGCGAGCCCCACCAACTCGTCGACGCCCGCCTCCCGCCCGTCGCGACGCTCGTCCGGATGAACGCCCACCGTGCACCACAGGTTGGGCTGCGACTGCGCGAGTTCGCGCACGCCCGCGAATCCGGCGAGCGTTGTCGAGATCGTGAGCGCGTGGCTCACGCCTGCGGCGGCCATGCGCGAAAGAAGTTCCGGAAGCTGCGAGCGCAGTTCCGGGAAGTCCAGGTGGCAGTGGGAATCGACCAGCATGGCGCGCATTCTACCGGGCACACGCTGCCCGGCGTCGTTGCGCTAGAGCGTATGCGTCGGCCGGGAGGATTGCAGCGCGCCGGCGAGCAGCCCCTCCACCCGCTTCCTCAGCTCGCGGCAGGGCTCCGTGTCCGGCAACTGCACGCCGACCCCCTGGGGCCGGTTGCTGGCTGCATGGGCGGGATTGACCCACGCGACATGGCCCTGGATGGGGATCTTCGCGCTGTCGTCGAGGAGCGACAGCAGGACCAGCACTTCCTCGCCGAGGTGATGATCGCGGGCACTGGGAACAAAAATGCCTCCCCCGCGAAGTAGCGGGATCCACGCGGCGTAGAGCGCGGCCTTCGACCGGATCACGAGCGAGAAAACGCCGGGTCGAGCGATCGCGGTGTTGTGTGCGATGTCGTTCATGGCTCAGGCAAGTGTGGCCCGATTGTAGGCCATCATCAAGTGCTCCGCCACGAGCCGCGCGTTCAGCGGGTGCGCGACGAGCCTTCGCGCCTCGAGCAATTCGCGGTCGAGGGCGAGCAGCCGTTCCAGGTGCGCGCGGCGCGCCTTCGCGCGGATCGCGGGGACCGAATCGACATGGTGCCGCGGTTCGCCGTCGGACTTGACGCGGACCAGGTCATGCACCCAGGTCTGCATCACGAAGATCGTTCGTTCGAGAAATGCCCGGTCGAAGCCGGTCGCGAATGCGAGCGTGCGCGCGCCTTCGGGGCGGGAGAGTTCGGCCACCACCCGGCGGCGCCACTCGCGCTCTTCCGTCCGGGCGAGCGTGGCGGCGAGCATCGGCGCGCCGCCCGCGAGCGCGAGGGCGATATCGGGCTCGCCGGCGCCGGCCGCATCGAGCCAGGCGCGGGCAATCTCCCGCGACGGCACCCGCAGCACGATCGACTCGCAGCGGCTGCGAATGGTCGCGGGCAGCCGCGCGGGTCGGTCGCTCACGAGCACGATCGCCGTTGCCGGCGGCGGTTCCTCGAGCGTCTTGAGCAGCGCATTGGCCGCCGCCGGCTGCATCGATTCCGCGGGATGGAGCACGATCGCGCGAAACCCGGCGCGATGCGTCGACAGGGCCACGAACTCGCGTATCGCGCGCACCTGCGCGATCTTGATCACCAGGCTCTTCTTGCCGGCATCCTTTCCGGCGGCCGCCTCGGCGCCGTCGCTCTCGTCATCCTCCGCGGACTCCGGGACGATTTCACGGTAGTCGGGATGGTTCGCCTGCCCGAACCAGTGGCACGACGGGCATTGCCCGCACGCGAGCCGGTCGACCGGCGATTCGCACAGCAGGCTTCGCGCGAACTCGCGCGCGAATTCCCGCTTGCCGATGCCGGGACGCCCCGAGACCAGCAACGCGTGCGGCAGCCGGTCGCGCCGCGCCATCAGGCGCTCCAGGGGTTCGCGAAGCCAGGGCGCGGCGCTCACGGGAACGCCTGCGCGAAGGCAAGCGCGAGGCGAGCGCGCACGTCCTCGAGGCTGCCCGAGGCGTCGATCACGCGAACGCGGGACGGCTCCTCGCAGGCGCGCTCGAGGTAGGCCTCGCGAACGCGGCGGAAGAACGCCGCGGCCTCGCGCTCGAACTTGTCCGGATCCCGGCCCTGGGCACGCTGGCGCTCGAGCGCCACGTCCGGGTCCAGGTCGAAGAGGAAGGTCGCATCCGGATTCCGGTTCGGATGCACGAGGGACTGCAAGGCCGCGAACACGCCGCGGTCAAGTCCCCGACCGCCGCACTGGTAGGCGAAAGTGGCATCGCTGAACCGGTCCGACAGCACCCAGGCGCCCCGGGCAAGCGCGGGCTCGATCACGCGCACGAGATGCTCCCGCCGGGCGGCGAACATGAGCAGCGCCTCGGTCGTGCCCTCCATGGGCTCTCGAAGGACCAGCGCCCGAAGCTTCTCGCCCAGGGGCGTACCGCCCGGTTCGCGGGTCACCACTACCTCGACGCCTCGCGCACGGATGGCCCCGGCGAGCGAGTCCAGGTGCGAACTCTTGCCCGCACCGTCGATTCCCTCCAGGGAGATGAAGCGGCCTGTCGTCATGAATTGCCCAGCTGGTATCTTGCCACCGCGCGATTGTGCTCCGCGAGCGATCGCGAGAACTGGTGCGAGCCGTCGCCTCGGCCGACGAAATAGTAGTAAGGCGTGCCCGCCGGATTCGTCGCTGCCGCGAGGGAGGCTTCGCCCGGCATCGCGATCGGCGTCGGCGGAAGCCCGTCTCGGGTATACGTGTTCCACGGCGTGTCGGCAACGAGGTCGCGCTTGCGGATGTTGCCGTCGAAACGCGTGCCCAGCCCGTAGATCACTGTCGGATCGGCCTGCAGGCGCATGCCCTTGCGAAGACGGTTCACGAACACGGAGGCGATCGTCGGGCGCTCCGCGGCCTGGCCGGCCTCCTTCTCGATGATCGAGGCGAGCGTGAGCGCCTCGTACGGGCTCGCCAGCGGCAACGCGGGATCGCGACCTTCCCAGGCGCGCGCCAGCCGGCGTCCCATTTCCGCGTAGGCGCGCCGCAGGATCTCGACGTCGCTTGCCCCGGCGAGGAACCGGTAAGTGTCGGGGAAGAAGAGTCCCTCGAGCGCCGCCTCCTTCACGCCTATCGCGGCGCGAATCTCGTCGCTGGAACGGCCCTCGAGCGTCATCCGGATATGCGGGTGGGAGCGCATCAGCGCCATCCATTGCCGCAGGGTCGTGCCCTCCACGAAGGAGATCTCGATCGGCAGGGCATCGCCGGCGGCAAGCTTGTCGAGCAGTTCCAGCGGAGTCACCGGGGCCGCGAGTCGGTAGGTTCCGGCCCGCAACGATCCCGCCTTGCCGAGCAGGCGCCCCAGCAACCAGAAGGACAGGGGTTCGCGAAGCAATCCCTCGTCCGCGAGGCCTCGGGACACCGACTTCAGGCTCGCGCCGCTCTTGACGGTAAAGTCGAAAGGGGACCGTGGCAGCTCGAGCGGCCGAAGGCAGAACCAGGCCATCCACGCGAACGCGAGAAGCGCCGCGGCGAGGGCCGCGGCGAGGACGCGCCTAGGAGCCGTTCGCATCGTCATCCTCGATCAGGCGATGCAGCCGGCGCGCCATCGGACCGGGTTCCCAGCGGCGCTCGCCGCAGGCGGCCACGGGCCAGAGCCCGATGACGCTGTTGGTGAGAAAGACCTCGTCGGCCCGGTGCAGCTCCTCGAACGAGACGTCGCGGACCTCGCTCGGGATCGATGCGGCGCGCGCGAGGTCCAGCACGCGCTCGCGCTGAGCGCCTGCCACGCCGCAGCGCGACAGCACGGGCGTCACCAGCTTGCCGTCCAGGCCGAGAAACACGTTGCTCGCCGTGGCCTCGACGAGGCGTCCCTCGCCATCGGCGAGAAGGCCCTCGCGGATGACCGGATCGCACCATTCGGCGCGCGCCAGGATGTTCTCCAGGCGATTGAGGGACTTCACGCCCGCGAGCCGGGGCTGGACGGCGAGCGCCAGGGCGCATCGGCGGACCCGGACGCCGTCCCGCGCCACCTCGGGCAAATTCACCGGCGCGGGAAATGCCGCGACGATCCGCGTGGGCGCCGCCTCCTCGCCGAAGGCATAGCCCCGGCCGGACACGCCGCGGGTCACGATGACTTTCGCCACCGCGTCACCGGGCGCGACCCGCCCGATCTCCTCCAGCAGCAGGGCCGCCGGCGGGCACGCAAGACCGATCCGGCCGCAATCGCTCGCGAGGAGCCGGAACTGGCGCCCCCAGTTGAGCGCCCGGCCCTTGCGGACGACGATCGTGCGGAAGACGCCGTCGCCGTACATGAGGCCGCGGTCGCCCGCCTCGACCGACCGGGCGGGCAATCCATCGACGAGGAACGAGGCCATCGAGCGAGAAGGGACGCTCGCCGCCCGGGCTAGCGCAGTCGCCGGAACGCGAGCGTTCCGTTGGTTCCCCCGAAGCCGAAGGAATTGGAGAGTGCCACGTCGATCCTCATTTCACGCGCGGTACCGGGAACGTAGTCGAGGTCGCACGCGGGATCCGGATTGGCCAGGTTGATCGTGGGCGGCGAGACCTGATGGTGGATGGCGAGCGCCGTGATGAGCGCTTCCACGCCGCCCGCCGCTCCCAGCAGGTGGCCGTGCATCGACTTCGTGGAGTTCACGGCGAGCTTCATGGCGTGGGGGCCGAAGGCCGCCTTCACCGCCGCGGTCTCGTTCGCATCCCCCAGGGGCGTGGACGTTCCGTGGGCATTGAGATACTGGACCTCGTCCGGGTTGATCGCGCCATTGCGCAGCGCGGCCTGCATGGCGCGGCGGGGTCCGTCCATGTCCGGCGCCGTGATGTGGTTCGCGTCCGCGCTCATGCCCATGCCGGAGAGCTCGCAGTAAATCCGGGCGCCGCGCTTCCGGGCGTGTTCGAAGTCCTCGAGGATGAGGATGCCCGAGCCTTCCCCCAGGACGAAGCCGTCGCGGTCACGGTCGAAAGGCCGCGAAGCGGTGGCCGGATCGTCGTTTCGCTCCGAGAGCGCCTTGAGGGAGCAGAAGCCGCCCATGCCCGACATGCAGATGGTGGCTTCCGTCCCTCCCGCGATCATCACGTCGGCGTCGCCGTACTCGATGAGGCGCCCCGCCTCGCCCACGCAATGGGAACTCGTCGTGCAGGCGGACACCATCGACACGTTGGGACCCTTGGCCCCGAACTGGATCGAGATGAGCCCCGCGACCATGTTGATGATGGAGCCCGGCACGAAGAACGGGGAAATCCGCCTCGGCCCCTTGGTCCCCATCGCGATGATGTTCTCCTCGATCATCGGCAGCCCGCCGATTCCCGAGCCGACGATGACGCCCGTTCGCTCCGCGTTCGAGCCGTCGATCACGAGCCCCGCGTCATCGAGCGCCATCTTCGTGGCGGCGATGCCGAAATGGATGAACGTGTCGGAGCGGCGAGCCTCCTTGGGCGTCATCCATTGCAGGGGATCGAAGCCCTTCACCTCCGCGGCGATCCGGGTCGACAGCGGTGCCGCGTCGAACCTCGTGATCGTGCCGACGCCGCTCACGCCGTTGACGAGGTTGTCCCAGGCCTGGGCGATGCCGATGCCGATGGGGGAAACGATCCCAAGGCCGGTGATCACGACACGGCGTTTGGTCATGGAGTCGTTCCGGGAAGTCGCGGGAGGCGCGGTCGGATGCGGATCGGGAGCCGTCGGCGCGGCCCCCGGGAGAACGGGGCCGGGCCCCGGGAGCCTATTGCTTGAGGTGGGCCTTCACGTAGTCGATCGCCTGCTGGACATTGGTGATCTTCTCGGCTTCCTCGTCGGGAATCTCGCACTCGAACTCCTCTTCCAGGGCCATCACCAGCTCGACGTTGTCGAGGGAATCGGCGCCAAGGTCCTCGACGAACGAGGATTCGTTCTTCACGTCGGCTTCTGCGACGCCGAGCTGCTCGGCAACGATCTTCCTCACGCGCGCTTCAATGTTTTCCATCTGGTTCCTCCACTGTTTTTCGGGGCTTCGCTTCGAGTGCGAAAAAACGGCACATTTTAACACACGGTCCATTCACGCCGGACGGTCCGCTTCAGTCCATGAACATGCCGCCGTTCACATGAAGCGTGGCGCCGGTGATGTAGTCGGCCCCGGGCGAGCACAGGAAGAGAACCGCCGCGGCGATGTCCTCGACCCGGCCAAGGCGGCCGAGCGGAATGCCGTCCACGAGCTTCTTCGCCTGTTCCGCGGCGAGCGAGCGCGTCATGTCCGTCTCGATGAACCCCGGCGAGACGCAATTGACCGTGACGTTGCGGCTGCCCACCTCCCGGGCAAGCGACTTGGAGAATCCGACGATTCCCGCCTTGGCGGCCGCGTAGTTGGCCTGGCCCGGGTTCCCGGTGAAGCCGACGACCGAGGTGACGTTCACGATCCGCCCGGACCTCGCCTTCATCATGCCGCGCAGCACGGCGCGCGAGAGCAAAAAAACGCTTTTCAGGTTGGTCGCCTGGATCTCGTCCCATTCCTCGTCCTTCATGCGCGCGAGCAGGTTGTCGCGGGTGACGCCGGCGTTGTTCACGAGAATCGCGACAGGGCCGAACTCCTCGGCAGACCGGTCCGCGAACGCGGCGCAGGCGCCGGCGTCGCGCACGTCCAGGACACGGCCGGCGCCCTTGCCGCCGGCTTGCGTGATGGACCGGGCGATGCGATCGGCACCCTCCGTGGTGGTCGACGTGCCGATCACCGTGGCGCCGGCTCGGGCGAGTTCGAGAGCGATCGCTTCGCCGATCCCGCGCGAGGCTCCGGTGACGATGGCGGTCTTTGCGTTCAGCATGGCATCCTCAGGAGGTAGCAATGGCAGCGTCCAGCGCCGAGGCGTCCGTGATCGCTACGGCTTCCACGCCATCCACGGTGCGCTTCACGAGACCCGCGAGCACCTTGCCGGGCGCGCATTCGACGATTCGCGTCACGCCCCGGGCGTGCAGGTAGCGGACGGTATCGACCCAGCGAACCGGGCGGAAGAGCTGCTCGACGAGGGCTTGGCGGATCCGGTCCGGATCCTCGAACGCCGCCACGTCCGCATTCTGGACGACGGGCACCGACGGTGGCGCGAGCGCGACTCCCGAGAGCCGCTCGCGCAGCCGCTCGGCGGCGGGCTTCATGAGGCTGCAGTGCGACGGCGCGCTCATGGGCAGCATCTTCACGAACCGCGCTCCCCTCGACTTCGCCAGGGCCATGCCGCGCTCGACCGCCGCGCGGTGCCCCGCGATCACGATCTGGCCCGGCGAATTGAGGTTGGCGGGCTCGAGCACTTCGCCCTCGGCCGCCTCCTCGCACACCAGCGCGATCTTCGAGTCGTCGAGTCCCACGATCGCCGCGATGCCGCCGACGCCTTCGGGGACCGCCTCCTGCATGGACTGCGCCCGCAGGCGCACGATAGGCAATGCGTCCTCGAAGCGAAGCGCCTGCGCAGCCACGAGCGCGGTGTACTCCCCCAGGCTGTGACCGGCGAACCATGAAGGCATCGGGCCGCCGCGCTCGCGCCAGGCCCGCCAGCACGCGACGCCTGCCGTGAGCATGAGCGGCTGCGTGACGACCGTGCGATTGAGGGCCTCGGCGGGTCCGTCGGCCACGGGCGCCCAGAGATCCTCTCCGAGGATTTCGGCTGCCTCGCGAAAGGTGCGCTCGACGACGGGCACGTCCGCGAAGCCGCCCATCATGCCCACCGACTGGGAGCCTTGTCCGGGAAAGACGATGGCAGTCTTCATCGTGGATTCACCACCGGACGAGAACCGATCCCCAGGTGAAGCCGCCGCCGACGCCTTCGAGCAGGACCAGGTCGCCACGCTTGATCCGGCCGTCGCGCACGGCGACGTCCAGGGCGAGAGGGATAGACGCCGCCGAGGTGTTGGCGTGCGTGTCCACCGTCACCACGCATTTCTGCGGCGCGATGCCCAGCTTCTTCGCCGTGTGGGAGATGATGCGGACGTTGGCCTGGTGCGCGACGAACCAGTCCACGTCGGACACCGAAAGCCCGTTGGCTGACAGCGCCTCTCGCGCGCACTCCTCGAGAACGCGAACCGCGAGCTTGAAGACCGCGCCGCCGTCCATCTTGAGCGTGGGATCGCCCAGGACCTTGCCCCCGCTCACGTGGCCGGGCGTGGACAGGATGCCGGCATAGGCGCCGTCCGCGTGCAGGTGCGAGGAGAGAATTCCCGGATCGTCGGAGCCCTCGAGCACCACGGCGCCGGCGCCGTCGCCGAACAGGACGCAGGTTCCGCGGTCCTTCCAGTCGAGGATCCGGGAGAAGACCTCCGCGCCCACCACGAGCGCACGCTTGTGCATGCCTGACCGGATGAACAGGTCGGCGGTCGCGAGCGCGTAGATGAAGCCCGAGCACACGGCCTGGACGTCGAAGGCGGCCCCGTGCCGGATGCCAAGCTTCTTCTGCAGCAGGCAGGCGCTCGAGGGAAAAACCATGTCGGGCGTGGAGGTCGCGAGCACAATGAGATCGATGTCGCCGGGCCGAAGCCCGGCGGCCGCGAGCGCCTGGCGCGAGGCGGCCAGTGCGAGGTCGCTTGTGTTCTCGCCCTCGGCGGCGATGTGCCGTTCCCGTATGCCCGTGCGGGCGACGATCCACTCGTCCGTGGTATCGACCATCGACTCGAGATCGCGATTGGTGACGATCCTGTCCGGGAGCCGGCTCCCGGTGCCCGTGATGCGAGAGCGCATCAGGATTTCCGCGTCGGAGCGGCTTTCATGCCGCCGCCTCGGTCGGGACCACGCGGTTGGTGCCGGCGAGCACGCCGAGTTCGTGCAGGCGCGCGATCTCGGCCGCGATCCGGTCGTTCAGGCCGTGGCAAACCTCGGAATTCGCCCGCTCCAGGGCGGTCGCGAAGGCCAGCCGGTCGGCCGAGCCGTGGCTTTTCACCACGATGCCGCGCAGGCCGAGGAGCGTCGCGCCGTTGTAGCGCCGGTGGTCCAGGCGGCGCCGGAACGCCTTGATCACGGGCAGGGACAGAAGCGCGGCCAGGCGCGTGAAGACGCCCCGCGTGTATTCCTCCTTGAGGAAGTCGCCCATCATCTTCGCGAGTCCCTCGGAAGTCTTGAGCGCCACGTTGCCGACGAAGCCGTCGCAGACCACGACGTCCGTCGTGCCCTTGTAGATGTCGTCGCCCTCGACGTTGCCGTGGAAATTGAGCGTGCTCGCCTTGAGAAGTTCCGCCGCCCTCTTCACGACGTCGTTTCCCTTGATCTCCTCGGACCCGATGTTGAGCAGCCCTACGGAAGGCCTCGCGCGTTCCTCGACCGCCTCCACGAGCGTCGACCCCATCACCGCGAACTGCAGCAGGTGATCGGGGGTGCAGTCGGCGTTGGCGCCCAGGTCGAGCACGTAGACCACGCCCTTGCGCGTGGGCAACACGCCGCAGATGGCGGGACGGTCGATGCCCGGCAGCGTTTTCAGGACGAACTTGGCCGTGCCCATGAGGGCGCCCGTGTTGCCCGCGCTCACGCAGGCCTGAGCGCGCCCCTCCTTCACGAGGTTGATCGCCACGCGCATCGACGAGTGGCGCTTGGTTCGGATCGCCGTGCGGATGTCCTCGTCCATACCGACCACTTCCGTGGCGGGCACGATCGCGATTCGGGGATGGGACGTCGCTCGGTGCCGGGCCAGCTCGTCCGCGAGGGGCTGGGCGAGCCCCACCAGGAGAAGCTGCGCCTCGCCGTGCGAATCGAGGAAGTCAAGGCAGGCGGGGACGGTGACGGCGGGGCCGTGATCCCCCCCCATGGCATCGACGGCGATGACGGACTTCATTGCAGCCGGTGCAATGAACGGGCCGGTCGCTCGGGGCTCAATCCTTGGACTTGATGACCTTCTTGCCGCGGTACACGCCGGCGGGCGAGATGTGGTGGCGCAGGTGCGTCTCGCCCGTCGTGGGCTCGACCGCGGTCGGCGGATTGGTCAGGAAGTCGTGGGCCCGGTGCATGCCTCGCTTGGAGGGCGACTTCTTGTTCTGTTGGACAGCCATGGTGTTCTCCTTGGAAACTGGTCTCTATCTATTTCGCATCCGGTCGCTTGAGCCGGGCCAGCGCCTCGAAAGGCATCGGCTTGCCCGCTTCCACGCGACCTTGCTTCCCGTCGGTCACGGCGCCTGGCTTTCTGGGGACCATGGGCAACGCCAGGATCACCGCCTCCTCGACCAACGCGCGCACTTCGATCGGCGATCCGGCCACCACGAAATCCTCGCCGTCGCCTTCCGCCTCGATCGGGGGAAGATCCTCCTCCGAGCCGACCAGCACGAGCCGGTCGTCGATCGAGATCTCGTGCCGGAATGCTTCGAAAGTCGTCTGGCACACGAGAAAAACGAAGCCCTCGATTATACACGACACGACACACCGGCGCGCGTTGTCGAGACTCGCGCTCACTCGGTACCGCAGTTCCCCGTTCGGCGAGGCGAGTTCCTCCGAGAGGTTTTCGAGTTCCCCGGGCCTGAACACCCCCTCGAACGAGGTACCCTTCGGGGTCACATTGTGCGGGTCGATTCGTTGCGAGGCTGTCATGGCTGCAGTCTTTTCATGATAGAATTCAAGTTAACTATCTCACATATCACATTGTTTTGAAATCTTTTTCTCTTGTTCTTTCGTCGGCATCACCCTATCGCGCGGAGTTGCTCGGGCGTCTCGGCCTGCCCTTCGGGGCCTGGGCGCCCGCGCTCGATGAATCGCCCATCGAAGGCGAACGCTGTGCCGCGACCGCAAGCCGGCTGGCACGGCTCAAGGCCCGCGCCGCGCAACAACGCTTTCCGGGCGCCTGGGTGATCGGTTCGGACCAGGTCGCCGAACTCGATGGCCAGCCGATCGGCAAGCCGGGCGATCGCGACGGCGCGCGGCGCCAGTTGCGGGCCATGCGCGGAAGGACCGTCATTTTCCACACCGGATTGTGCCTGCTCGCCAATGGCCGTTCCCACGAGGCCGTGGTTCCCACCGAGGTGACCTTCCGCCCGCTTCCCGACGACGAAATCGAACGATACCTCGATCGCGAGCCGGCATTCGACTGTGCCGGAAGCGCCAAGTCCGAGGCCTTGGGAATCGCGCTGCTCGCAAGCCTTCGCGGCGACGATCCGACCGCCCTCGTGGGACTGCCGCTCATTGCCCTTTCCGGCATGCTGCGAGCCGAAGGCGCCCAGGTGCCATGATCGTTCCGGCCGCCCTCTATCTCATCCCCGTCCCGCTGGTCGACGACGGCGTGCCTGCGGATGTCCTCCCGGCCCCGGTCCTCGGGCAAGTGCGCGCGATCCGCGATTTCGTCGTGGAGAACGCGAAGTCCTCGCGCCGCTTCCTGTCGGCCTGCGACCACCCCGGCCCGATCTCCGACCTTGGCATGGCCGTCCTGGACGAGCACACGCGCCCCGAGGATGTTCCGGGACTGCTCGCGCCCTTGCGCGCCGGCCGGCCGCTGGGCGTCCTGTCCGAGGCGGGCGCGCCAGCAGTGGCCGACCCCGGCGCTTCCCTGGTGTCGGCCGCCCACGCCGAGGGCCTTCGCGTGGTTCCGCTGACCGGCCCTTCTGCGATCCTGCTGGCCCTGATGGCCAGCGGACTCGAAGGGCAGCGATTTCGATTCGCGGGCTACCTGCCGGTTGCCGCCGGCGAACGCGCATCGGCGATCCGCGACCTCGAATCGCGGTCTGCCGCGGCGCGCGAGACGCAGGCGTTCATCGAGACGCCCTACCGAAACGACACGCTTTTCGCCGACCTGCTGAAAACCTGCGGCGAGGACACCTGGCTCACCGTGGCCGCGGGCCTCACCGGCGGTTCCGAGAGCATCCGCACGGCGACCATCCGGGAATGGCGGCGCAAGCCCGGCCCGCCGGGACGGCGGCCGGCCATCTTCCTGTTGCTCTGCGGATCGGGACCGGCGCGCCGCTAGGGCGCGTGCGCCGGTTCGCGGGCGTAGAGGTTGTTCTGCCGCAGGAGCATGTAGACGCTGTCGGCGGCGAGCGGCGCGGAGAAGTAGAACCCCTGCCCCACCCGGCAGTCCTTGGCCCGCAGGAGCGCGAGCTGCCCCTGGGTCTCGACACCCTCCGCGATCGTCTCGAGATCCAGGCTTCGCGCCATGTTGATGATCGCCACCACGATCGCGGCGTCGTTGGGGTCGACCGTGATGTCGCGGATGAAGGACTGGTCGATCTTCAGCTTCTGGATGGGCAGTCGCTTCAGGTACGAAAGGCTCGAGTAGCCCGTTCCGAAATCGTCGATGGCAAGGTGCACGCCCATCTCGGAGAGGCGGTTCAGCAGCAGGATCATCCCCTCGGTCTGGCGCATGACCTGGCTCTCGGTGATCTCGAGTTCCAGCCACTTGGGATCGAGCCCCGTGTCCTTCAGCACGCGGATCACGGTATCGAGGAAGGCCTTGTCGGCGAATTGGCGGGCCGACAGGTTGACGGCCATCCGGCGCGGGGCGAGCCCGCGGTCCTGCCACTCCTTGTTCTGGCGGCAGGCTTCGCGAAGCACCCATTCGCCGATCTCGCTGATGAGGCCGGTCTCCTCGGCAAGCGGAATGAAGTCCCCGGGCATCACCGTGCCGCTGTCCTCCGATTTCCAGCGGACCAGCGACTCCACCGCCACGATCTCGCCCGTCTCCAGGTTCACCTGCGGCTGGTAATGGAGCACGAAGTCCTTCTGCATCACCGCCCGGCGCAGGGCGGACTCGAGCGTCATGCGCCGCTTCACCGCGACGTTCATCTGCGTGGTGAAGTACTGGTAGGTGTTCTTGCCGATTCCCTTGCCGTGGAACATCGCGGTATCGGCGTTCTTCATGAGCGTCTGCGCGTCCCGGCCGTCTTCCGGGTAGACGGCGATGCCAACGGAGCCGCTCACATGCTGTTCGGTGCCGCCCAGCGCGAAGGACGCCCGCAGCGCGTTGAGGATCTTCTGCGCGACGACGGAGGCCCCCCGGCCATCCTCGAGGTTGTCGAGGAGCACGATGAACTCGTCGCCGCCCTGACGCGCGATGGTGTCCCCGGCCCGCACGCAATCCGCGAGTCGCCGCGACACCAGCCGAAGCAACTCGTCTCCCACGTCGTGGCCGAGCGTGTCGTTGATGTTCTTGAAGTTGTCCAGGTCGATGAACATGACCGCCACCTTCCGGCCGCTTCGTTCCGCGCGCGCGATGGAATGCGCAAGGCGGTCCTGCAAGAGCCCGCGATTGGGCAGGCCGGTGAGGTTGTCGTGGTAGGCGAGGTGCTGGATGCGCAGCTGAATCGCCTTGCGGTCGGTCACGTCGCGCGAATTGAACACCACCCCGCGAATGTGCGGGTTGTCGACGCAGTTGGTGCCCAGGGACTCGAAAGCGCGCCAATGGCCGTCGCGGTGGCGGATGCGGAACTCGAGGGGCTCGCGGAACTGGCTCGTTTCCACGATCCGGCCGAACGCCGCGCGCGTGACATCCAGGTCCTCCCGATGCACCAGGTCGAAGACGTTCTGGCCGATGGTCTCGACGGGGTCGAATCCCAGCAGGCTCGCGAGCGCCGCATTCTGGTAGAGGATCGATCCGTCAACGCCGATCACCGAGATCAGGTCCAGGCCGCTGTCGGTCAGCACGCGGAACCGCGCTTCGCTCGCCTCCAGCGCGCGCTCGGTCTCCTTGTATTTGGTGACGTCGGTGATCGTTCCGATCAGCCCCGCGACCTTGCCGGCCTGGTCGACGAAACTCACCTTGTTGTAGAGCATCTCCCGTTCCTCGCCGGCGAAGGTCCGCATCACCGCCTCGTAGCGCGCCGCCGAGGGCGCGGCGAGCAAGGGACGGTCGCGGGCGCCGTGCACCTCGGCGGTCTCGGCATCGAACATGTCGTAGACCGACTTGCCCACCCAGTCGCGCTCGCCGCCCCAGAGCTCGTGCCAGGCCCGGTTGTACACGCGGAAGCAGCCCTCGACGTCCTTGAAATAGACGGGGTTCGGGATCGCATCGATCAGCGCCCGGGTGAAGTGCAGCTGCTCCTTGAAGGCCGCTTCCGCGCGCTTCGCCTCCGTCGCATCCAGGCACATCGCGAGCAGGCCGACGATCTTGTTCTCGTCATCGCGAAGCGGCGCCGCCGAACCGTTGACGACGATCATCGACCCGTCCGCCCTCACGCGGTGCAGCTCGAGGTTGGTGAGGACCTCGCCCGCCAGCGCGCGCTCCCGGAGCTGGCGCGCCTCATCCTTCTTCTCCGCCGGCACGAACGGCGCCCGCCGTCCCAGGGCCTCGCGCCGCGTGTATCCGAACGTGCGCTCGGCGGCGGGGTTCCAGAGCGTGATCATGCCGTCCAGGTCCGTCGCGTAGATCGCGACGGGCGAGTTCTCGATGATCGCCGTGAGGAAGCGGTTGGTCGACTGCAACGCCCGGTCCCGAGCGCGCTGTTCGCTCAGGTCGGAGTAGGCGCAGATCACGAATCTCGGGAAACCCGAGTGGTCGCGCATGAGGCCGGAATTCCTCCGCACCCAGACCATCTTGCCGTCCCGGCGCAGCAGCCGCTTCTCGGCGATCGCGGGGGGCACGCCGCGCACGCGCACGCCGGCGAGCGCCTCGTCGTCCGCTGCGTGGTCGTCGGCGGGCGCCAGCCGGCGGCAGCTCGTACCGACCAGCTCTTCCTTCGAGTATCCCGACAGGGCGCAGAAGGCGCGATTCACGACGAGGTATTCGCCCTCGAGGGACACCAGCGTGAGTCCGATGGACGTCTGGTCGAAGGCCTCGCGGACCAGGTCGAGTTCGCCCTCGCCACCCCCGGTGGCCGGCCGGTCTCGCCCGAAGAGCACGGCGATCGCTCGCTGGAGTCGGTTCATCGCGACCAGCGCAGATCCACCGGGCCGGACGCGGCCTGCTCGACAAGCGCGCGCACGGCCGATTGCGCGGCGCTCGCCCCCAGTCGCTTGGAAAGCTGCTCGAAGTAGTTCTCGTCGGGCGTGAAGTCGACCACGCGCTCGGCCTTGATCACCTCGCGGGCGACCGATTCCAGGCTCCCGAACCCGTCGGCGAGGCCCAGTTCCACCGCGCGCTCGCCGGTCCAGACCAGGCCCGAGAAGATCTCCGGGGATTCCTTGAGGCGCTTGCCGCGCCCGCCCTTCACCACCTTGATGAATTGCTGGTGGATCTCGTCGAGCATCCGCTTGACGTGCTCCCGCTGCGCCGGGTTCTCGGGGGCGAAGGGATCCAGGAAGTCCTTGTTCTCGCCCGCGGCGTAGCTTCTCCGGTCTATGCCCAGCTTCTCCATCGCGCCGGTGAACCCGAAGCCGCCCATGATCACGCCGATGGAGCCGACAAGACTCGCCTTGTCGACGTAGATCCGGTCCGCGGCCACCGCGACGTAGTAGCCGCCGGAGGCGCACAGGTCCTGGACCACGACGTGCAGGGGGATATCGGGGTATCTCGCCCGAAGGCGCCGGATCTCATCGTTGATGTAGCCCGACTGGACCGGGCTGCCCCCGGGGCTGTTGATCCTGAGGACCACGCCCTGGGTGTGCTTGTCCTTGAAGGCGGCGGCGAGCGCCGCGTTCATCTTGTCCGCGCTCGCCCGCGACTCGACCCCGATCACGCCACGCAGGTCCACGAGCGCGGTGTGCTTGCCGATCCGAAGCGGTTCCGTGTCCGCGGAACCGATCCAGCCGAGGGCCGCGGCGACGATGAGGAAGAAGAGCGTCAGCCAGAGGAGCCGAATGAGCGTGGACCACTGGCGCGCCCGCCGCTGCTCGTCCAACGCGCGAAGCGCCAGGCGTTCGAGCGTGGCGCGCTCCCAGCTGGGCGGGGTGGGTTCGGTCATGGGCATTGCGGGAAATCGCTCCGCGAAACGGAATCGGTGTTTTCGTCTCGGACGAGGATCCGGCCCTCGCGCTCCTCGACCGCTATCGCCTGGAGCCGGGAACCGCGGCACGGGCCCGCGACGCACCGGCCACCGGACGGCTCGAAAATCGCGCCGTGCGTCGAGCAGACCAAGTATAGCCCAGACTCATCGAAGAACTGCCCGGGCTGCCAGTCCAGTTCCGTTCCCAGGTGCGGGCAGCGGTTCACGTAGGCGCGGGCCTTCCCGTCGTGGCGAACGGCGAACCCCTTCCCCTGGCCGCCGGCCGGCGGCCAGTCGAAGCGCACGCCGGCGCCGCCTTCGGCCAGGGCCGAGGCCTCGCAGATCAGGCGTGGCGGTCGAGCCATTCGCGCAACTCCCCGACGGATGCGGCGTAATGGCGCGCACGGCGTGCCCGAAGCAGCGCCTCCTCGTGCGCCCCGTAGCACACCGCGACCGCATCCACACCCGCGTTCGCGGCGAGTTCCAGGTCGTGCGTGGTGTCGCCCACCAGGAGCGCCCTCGTCGGGTCGACGCCTGTCTCGCCGAGCAGGTGAAGGATCATGTCGGGGTGCGGCTTCGGCTGGCCCTCGTCGGCGCATCGGGTCGCCTCGAAGAGCGGACCCAGGCCCGTGCTCGCGAGGACGCGGTCCAGGCCACGCCGGGCCTTTCCCGTGGCAACGGCCAGGCGCCGGTGGCGCCCGCGCAGACCGGCCAGCAATTCCGGGATGCCCTCGTAGAGCGGCGCCTCGTGCTCGCGTTCGACGAAATGGCGCCGGTAGGATTGCGCGAGTTGCGCCTGGCGCTCGGGATCGAGCCCCGGCGCGACGTGCTCGACGGATTCCACGAAGCCCAGGCCGATCACCCACTTGGCTTCGCTTTCCGCGGGAACCGCGAGGCCCATGTCCCGGCACGATCGCTGGATGCAGGATGCGATGAGTCCCGTGGAATCCATGAGGGTTCCGTCCCAGTCGAAGATGACGAGGTCGTACGCGCTCACGGGGCGGCCTGCTCTCCCAGCGCCGCGCGCTGGAACGACGCCAGTTCGGCGGGCAGCGGCGAGTCGACCGTCACCGGCTCTCCCGTGGCGGGGTGCGTGAACGAGAGCCTCGCCGCGTGCAGGAACATGCGCTTCAGGCCGCGCTTTCGGAGCGCCCTGTTGAGCGAGAAGTCGCCGTACTTCTCGTCGCCCAGCACCGGATGCCCGATGTGCGCCAGGTGAACGCGGATCTGGTGCGTGCGTCCCGTGAGCAGTTGCGCTTCGAGGAAGCTGAACTCCTCGCTTCGGGCAAGGCGGCGAAAGATCGTCTCCGCGGCCTGGCCCTCCCGCTCGTCCACGACCACGCGTCGCTCGCCCTCGCCGGTGGAGAACTTGCGAAGCGCGATCGCGACGCGGCGCTTCTCGTCGCGGACACGCCCGGCCACCGCCACGAAGTAGCGCTTGTCCATGGCGCGCTCGCGCAGGTCCTCGTGCAGCGCGGTGAGCGCGGACCGCTTCTTGGCGAGCAGCAGCACGCCGGAAGTCTCGCGGTCGAGCCGGTGCGCCAGTTCCAGGAACTTCGCCTGCGGCCGCGCGGACCGCAGGCGCTCGATGACGCCATGGGCGATGCCGCTGCCGCCGTGCACCGCGAGTCCGGCGGGCTTGTCGACGGCGAGAATGTGCTCGTCCTCGTAGAGCACCGGCAGTTCCAGCGGGGGGGCCGGCAAGTCGCCCGCCTCGCGCTCCGCCACGCGGATCGGCGGGATGCGGATGCGGTCGCCGATCGCCACCCGGTGGGAAGCGGCCACGCGACCCGAGTTCACCCGCACCTCGCCGCTTCTCAGGATCCGGTAGACATGGCTCTTGGGCACGCCCTTGAGGCGGGCCAGCAGGAAATTGTCGATCCGCTGCCCGGCGCCGCCTTCGTCGACCTCCATCCAGCACACCGCGAGCCCCGGAACGGCAACGTCTTTGCCTTCGACCATCATGGGCGCTATACTATATCCTGTTGATTCGAAAGCCTCGCGAGCGAAGCCGCCCGCAAGGAAGCGCCAAGGCGCATCAGACAGGTCAACGCGATACGGAGGCCGCGAAAAGGTTTCCGAAGCCGGTTAACTTCGCTCACCGGCCCTTCCAAGCAGCGATGGTAAACGAATAGACGCGCTCGATTTCACGCCAATAGATTCCCGGCGTGCCGCCAGATGCCCGTGCGGCGCGCCAGACGAAAGCCCCTCAGAGACATCGCCCCCCTTCACTCGCACGAACCTGATGCAGTCAAGACCCGATTCCTGATACCTCTCGTCCCGGCTCCTGCCGGAACGGGCCCTCTTCCGTGTTTCGAGCGCGGGAGAAAAGAACGATGAAGCGCATGCTTTTCAATGCGACCCAGGCGGAGGAACTCCGGGTCGCCATCGTCGATGGTCAGAAGCTGATCGACCTCGACATCGAGTCCGCAGGCAAGGAACAGCGCAAGAGCAACATCTACAAGGGTGTCATCACCCGCGTGGAGCCGTCCCTCGAGGCGGCGTTCGTGGACTACGGCGCCGAGCGCCACGGCTTCCTGCCGTTCAAGGAAATCGCCAAGCAGTTCATGGTCAACAACGACGGCGAGTTCGGCCGCTCGAAGATGTCCACGCACCTGCGGGTCGGCCAGGAAATGATCGTCCAGGTGGACAAGGACGAGCGCGGCAACAAGGGCGCCGCGCTCACCACCTACACGTCGCTTGCCGGCCGCTACCTCGTTCTCATGCCCAACAACCCGCGCGGCGGCGGCGTCTCGCGCCGGATCGAGGGCGAGGACCGGAACGAGCTGCGCGAAGTGATGGACCAGCTCCAGGTCCCGGAGGGCATGAGCCTCATCGCCCGCACCGCGGGCATCGGCCGCAACCTCGAGGAAATGCAGTGGGACCTGAACTACCTCCTGCAGCTCTGGACGGCCATCGAGACGGCCGCCAACGAGGAACGCGGACCCTGCCTCATCTACCTCGAGTCGAGCCTGGTGGTTCGCGCCATCCGCGACCTCTTCCAGCCCGACATCGGCGAGATCCTCGTCGACACCCCGCACATCCACGACCAGGCCCTCGCGTTCATGAGCACGGTGATGCCGGCCAACGTGAACAAGGTGAAGCTCTACCGGGACGACGTGCCGCTCTTCTCGCGCTTCCAGATCGAGCACCAGATCGAGAGCGCCTACCGGCGCGACGTGACGCTTCCCTCGGGCGGCGCCATCGTGATCGACCACACGGAAGCCATGGTATCGGTCGACGTGAACTCCGCCCGCGCCACCCGCGGCCACGACATCGAGCAGACGGCCTTCAACACGAACCTCGAGGCCGCCGACGAGATCGCCCGCCAGCTGCGCCTGCGCGACCTCGGCGGGCTCATCGTGATCGACTTCATCGACATGGAAAGCGCGAAGAACCAGCGCGAGGTCGAGAACCGGCTTCGCGACGCGCTGCGCCACGACCGCGCCCGCGTGCAGGTCGGCAAGATCTCGCGCTTCGGGCTCCTGGAGCTCTCCCGCCAGCGGCTCCAGCCGTCGCTCGAGGAAACCACCCACTCCGCGTGCCCGCGCTGCCACGGCACCGGGTTCATCCGGGATACGGCCTCGACTGCGCTTCACGTCCTGCGGATCCTGCAGGAAGAGGCGATGAAGGAGAGCACCGCCGCGGTCCGCGTGCAGGTTCCCGTGGACGTCGGCACCTATCTTCTCAACGAGAAGCGCTCCGAGATCATCAAGATCGAGGCCCGCCTCAAGGTGGGCGTGCTGCTGATCCCCAACCCCGCGCTGGAGACCCCCAACTACCATGTCGAGCGCCTGCGCCACGATTCGCCGCTGCTCGACGCGATGGTGCCCAGCTACGAGATGGTCGGCATCCCGGAGGAAGAGGAAGAAGAGCGTCGCCCGCAACGCGGTGCGCCCGCCCGGGAAAAGGACGAGAAGGGCGCGCGCCCCGAGCCGCTCGTGAAGGGCATCACGCCCGACCAGCCGGCGCCCCAGTTCTCGGTGCCGGAAACGCCTGCCGCGCCGGCAGCGCCGATGCAGGCTGCGCCCCGGGAGGAATCCCGGGTCGGCCTCATGGATCGGATCTTCGGCTGGTTCCGCAAGCCGGAATCCGCGACGCTCGCCGCCATCCCGGCGCCGGCGTCCGAACCCAAGGCTGCCGAGGGCATCATCCGCCGCGAGCGCGACGACAAGCGCGGCGGACGTGGAGAAGGCAAACGCGGCGATGGCCGCCGTGGTGAGGGACGACGAGGCGAAGGCCGCGGCGAAGGTCGCGGTGAAGCTCGCCGGGGTGAAGGTCGCGGCGGCGAAGGTCGCGGCGGCGAAGGTCGCGGCGGTGAAGG
>Ga0073904_10001096_pt1 | contig 20082 bp, 15 predicted proteins | sample KloWWTrecipitate_FD_66668 | JGI IMG/M metagenome (GOLD analysis project Ga0073904, IMG submission 66668) | Active sludge microbial communities from Klosterneuburg, Austria, studying microevolution and ecology of nitrifiers - Klosterneuburg... | ecosystem: Engineered > WWTP > Aerobic digester >... | reverse complement strand
GTCGTACGTCAGTCGTCAGCGGAGGATCACCGCGTCAGTGGACGATCTCCGAGCCCGCGCCGATCTTGTGCACGAGCAGCGAGTTGGTCGTGCCCGGGACGCCCACGGGGGCGCCGAAGACGATGACGACCATGTCGTCCCGCTTCGCCAGGCCCTTGGCCTGGAGCAGCTGGTCGACCTGGAGCACCATCGCGTCGGTGTGCATGACCATCGGCACCTCGTACGTCTGCACGCCCCAGGTCAGCGCGAGGGTGTTGCGCACGTGCTCGTCCGGGGTGAAGGCGAGCATCGGCAGCGGCGACCGCAGCCGGGAGACGCGGCGGGCCGAGTCCCCGCTCTGGGTGAACGTCACGAGGTACTTGACGCCCAGCGTGAGGCCGACGTCGGCCGCGGCGTGGGTGATCGCGCCACCGCGCGTCTTCGGGTCCCAGCCGAGGGGCGCCATGCGGTCGGCGCCGTGCTCCTCGGTGTTCTCGATGATCCGCGCCATGGTGCGCACGGCCTCGATCGGGAAGTCCCCGACGCTCGTCTCGCCGGAGAGCATGACGGCGTCCGCACCGTCGAGCACGGCGTTGGCGCAGTCCGAGGCCTCGGCGCGCGTGGGCCGCGGGGCCGAGATCATCGACTCGAGCACCTGCGTGGCGACGATGACCGGCTTCGCCGAGCGGCGGGCCAGCTCGATCGCACGCTTCTGGACCAGCGGGACCTGCTCGAGCGGCAGCTCGACGCCGAGGTCGCCGCGGGCGACCATGATGCCGTCGAACGCGTCGACGATCTCGGCCAGGTTGTCGACGGCCTGCGGCTTCTCGATCTTGGCGATGACCGGGACGACGCGCCCCTCCTCGGCCATGATCCGCGCGACGTCGTCGTAGTCCGCCGCGCTGCGCACGAAGGACAGGGCGATGAAGTCGCAGCCCTGGGCCAGGCCCCAGCGCAGGTCCGCCTCGTCCTTGTCGGACATCGCGGGGACGCTGACGGCCACGCCGGGCAGGTTGAGGCCCTTGTTGTTGGAGACGGTCCCGGGGACCTCGCAGACCGTGACGACGTCGTTGCCGGTGACGGCGGTGATCCGCACGCCCACCTTGCCGTCGTCGATGAGGATCTTGTCGCCGACCTTGGCGTCGCCCGGCAGACCCTTGTAGGTCGTGGAGCAGCGCTCCTTGGTGCCCGCGATGTCGTCGGTCGTGATGGTGAAGACGTCGCCGACCGCGAGGTCGTGCTTGCCCTCGGTGAACCGGCCGAGGCGGATCTTCGGGCCCTGCAGGTCGACGAGCACGGCCACGGCGCGGCCGGAGGCCTTCGCCGCGGCGCGCACGCGACGGATGACCGCCGCGTGCTCCTCGGGCTCGCCGTGGCTGCGGTTGATCCGGGCGACGTCCATCCCGGCGTCGACGAGGGCTTGGACTTGCTCGGGCGACTCGGTCGCGGGCCCGAGGGTGCACACAATCTTGGCTCTACGCATGGCTCCAGCCTAGTTCCTCAGAGGTGGGACCTTTCGGTCCCTCGGTCCCCGGTGGTGTGCCCCGTCAGGGACGCATCGGCCGGTCGGTCGGTGAGATCGGGACGGGCAGCTCGGAGCTGCCACGCAGGTAGGCGTCGACGCCGGCCGCTGCGGCGCGGCCCTCGGCGATCGCCCAGACGACGAGGGACTGCCCGCGCCCCGCGTCCCCGGCGACGAACACGCCGGGGACAGACGTCGCGAAGTCGTCCCCCCGGGCGACGAGGCCCTGGCCGGTGAGGTCGGCACCGGTCTGGGCCGCGAGGGTCTGCGCCTCCGGGCCGGTGAAGCCCATCGCCAGCAGCACCAGATCGGCCGGGATGTCCTCCTCGGTGCCGGGCACCGGCATCAGCCGGCCCTCGGGCGACAGCTCCGTGGTGGCCACGCGCAGGTGGCGCACGTTGCCGTCGGCATCGCCGAGCAGCTCGACGGTCGAGGCCAGGTAGGCCCGGTCACCACCCTCCTCGTGGGAGCTGGAGACCTTGTAGACCATCGGGTACGTGGGCCACGGCTGGTTGGCCGGGCGGTCCACCGGGGGCTGCGGCGTGATCTCCAGGGAGGTCACCGATGCGGCGCCCTGCCGCAGCGACGTGCCGACGCAGTCGGAGCCGGTGTCTCCGCCGCCGATGACGATGACGTGCTTGCCCGTCGCGGTGACCTGGTCCGGCACGGTGTCGCCGGCCTGGACCTGGTTGGACTGGCGCAGGAACGGCACCGCCGGGTGAACGCCGGTCAGGTGCGACCCCGGCACCGTGAGCAGTCGTGGCGTGGTCGAGCCGATCGCGACGAGGACCGCGTCGTACCGCGCGCGCAGCTCGGTCCAGGTGATGTCCGTGCCGATGTCGACGCCCGGTCGGAACCGGGTGCCCTCGGCCTCCATCTGCGCGACGCGGCGGTCGATGTGCCGCTTCTCGAGCTTGAAGTCCGGCACGCCGTAGCGCAGCAGGCCACCGATGCGGTCCGCCCGCTCGAAGACCGCGACGGTGTGCCCGGCCCGGGTGAGCTGCTGGGCCGCGGCCAGCCCGGCGGGCCCCGAGCCGACGACGGCGACGGTGTTGCCCGTGAGGAAGTGGGGCACCTGGGGGGTGATGAGCCCGCGCTCGAACGCCTCGTCGACGATCGAGACCTCGACGTTCTTGATCGTCACGGGCGGCTCGGAGATGCCCAGCACGCACGAGGTCTCGCACGGCGCAGGGCAGATCCGCCCGGTGAACTCCGGGAAGTTGTTCGTCGCGTGCAGCCGGTCGCTGGCCTCGGCCCACTGCCCGGTCCACACGAGGTGGTTCCACTCGGGGATGAGGTTGCCCAGCGGGCACCCCTGGTGGCAGAACGGGATGCCGCAGTCCATGCAGCGCCCGGCCTGCGCCGTGAGGCGCGCGGCGTTCGCGCCGGAGCCGGCGAGGTCCGCCTGGACGTCGCGGTAGTCGAGCAGGCGCACCGGCACCGGCCGGCTCGGTGGCAGCTCGCGCTGGCGCACCTTGAGGAACCCGCGGGGGTCAGCCATGCGACACCTCCAGGATGTGCTCCCAGACACCGGGGGCGCTGGGGTCCAGCCCCTGCTCCTTGGCGTCTGCGAGGGTGGCGAGCATGCGCTCGTACTCGGTCGGCACCACCCGGGTGAACCGGGCCAGTGCCGCGGGGACGTCCGTGAGCAGCTCGGCCGCGAGCGGCGAGCCGGTCTCGGCGAGGTGCGTGCGCAGCAGCCGCTCGACGAGGCCGGCGTGCTCGGGGCCGACGGCGTCGAGCGCGAGCTCGCCGGACAGGCGGGCCGGCTGGTTGACCAGCTCGGGGCGCAGGTCGAGCACGAAGGCGTGCCCACCCGACATCCCGGCACCGAAGTTGCGGCCCGTGCGGCCGAGCACCATGACGGCGCCGCCCGTCATGTACTCGCAGCCGTGGTCGCCGACGCCCTCGACGACGAGCGTCGCACCGGAGTTGCGCACGGCGAACCGCTCGCCGACGACGCCGCGGAGGTAGATCTCCCCCGACGTCGCGCCGTAACCGATGACGTTGCCGGCGATGACGTCCTGCTGGCCCGCCAGCACGGAGGCCAGGTCGGGACGGACGACGATGCGCCCGCCGGAAAGGCCCTTGCCGACGTAGTCGTTCGCGTCGCCGAAGAGCCGCAGGGTCACGCCGCGCGGCAGGAAGGCGCCGAGCGACTGCCCGGCCGACCCCGTGAGGGTCACGTCGATCGTGCCGTCTGGCAGGCCGGCGCCGCCGTGGCGCAGGGTGACCTCATGGCCGAGCATCGTGCCGACGGTCCGGTTGACGTTGCGCACCGGCAGGTCGATCGCGACCTTCTCCCCGTGCTCGAGCGCCGCAGCGGCCAGGGAGATGAGCTGGTTGTCCAGCGCCTTGTCGAGGCCGTGGTCCTGCGTCGTGGTGTTGCGCAGCGACGACCCGGGCGCCGGCTCGGGCCGGGCGAGCACCGGCGACAGGTCGAGCCCCACGGCCTTCCAGTGGTCGATCGCTGCCCGCGTGTCGAGCATCTCGACGTGGCCGACCGCCTCGGCGATCGAGCGGAAGCCGAGCGCCGCGAGGTACTCGCGCACCTCCGTGGCGATGAACTCGAAGAAGGTCTCCACGAACTCGGGCTTGCCGTTGAACCGTGCCCGGAGCTCGGGGTTCTGCGTCGCGACGCCCACGGGACAGGTGTCCAGGTGGCACACGCGCATCATGACGCACCCGCTGACCACCAGGGGCGCCGTGGCGAAGCCGAACTCCTCGGCACCCAGCAGCGCACCGATGACCACGTCACGGCCGGTCTTGAGCTGGCCGTCGACCTGCACGACGATCCGGTCGCGCAGGTTGTTGAGCACCAGGGTCTGCTGGGTCTCGGCCAGGCCGATCTCCCACGGGGTGCCAGCGTGCTTGAGCGACGTCAGCGGGCTCGCACCCGTGCCGCCGTCGTGCCCGGAGATGAGGACCACGTCGGCGTGCGCCTTGGACACGCCCGTCGCGACCGTGCCGACGCCGAACTCGCTGACCAGCTTGACGTGCACCCGGGCGACCGGGTTCGCGTTCTTGAGGTCGTGGATGAGCTGGGCGATGTCCTCGATCGAGTAGATGTCGTGGTGCGGCGGCGGGGAGATGAGCCCGACGCCGGGCGTGGAGTGCCGGGTCTGCGCGATCCACGGGTAGACCTTCGGGCCGGGCAGCTGGCCGCCCTCGCCCGGCTTGGCGCCCTGGGCCATCTTGATCTGCAGGTCCGTCGCGTTGGTCAGGTACTCCGACGTCACGCCGAACCGCCCGGACGCCACCTGCTTGATGGCGCTGCGCCGGGCCGGGTCGTGCAGGCGCTCGGGGTCCTCGCCCCCCTCGCCGGTGTTCGACCGCGCGCCGAGCCGGTTCATCGCGATGGCCAGCGTCTCGTGCGCCTCCATCGAGATGGAGCCGTAGGACATCGCGCCCGTGCTGAAGCGGGCGATGATGTCGCCGATCGGCTCGACCTCCTCGAGCGGCACGGCGGGGCGGGCGCCCTCGGCGAACCGCAGCAGGCCGCGCAGCGTCATGAGGCGCTCGGCCTGGTCGTCGACCCGCCGGGTGTACTGGCGGAACACGTCGAGCTGGCGCGTGCGCGTCGAGTGCTGGAGCCGGAAGACCGTCTCCGGGTCGAAGAGGTGCTCCTCGCCGTCCCGGCGCCACTGGTACTCGCCGCCCACGTTGAGCCGGCGGTGCGCCTGCGGGTTGCCGGACGCCGGGTAGGCGTCGGCGTGCCGCGCGGCGACCTCGGCGGCCAGGACGTCCAGGCCCACGCCACCCAGGCGGCTCGTGGTGCCGGCGAAGTACCGGTCCACGACCTCCTGGGACAGCCCGAGGGCCTCGAAGACCTGCGCACCGCGGTACGACGCGATGGTCGAGATCCCCATCTTGCTCATCACCTTGAGCACGCCCTTGCCCAGGGCCTTGATGAGGTGCGCGACGGCCTTCTCGGGGGTGACGCTCAGCGAGCCGTCCCGCGCGAGGCCCTCGACGGTCTCCATCGCGAGGTACGGGTTGACCGCAGCGGCGCCGAACCCGATGAGGAGCGCGACGTGGTGCACCTCGCGCACGTCGCCGGCCTCGACCACGAGGCTGATCTTGGTCCTCGTGTGCCGGCGCAGCAGGTGGTGGTGCACCGCGGAGGACAGCAGGAGCGAGGGGATGGGCGCGTGGTCGGCGTCGGACTCGCGGTCCGAGAGCACGATGAAGCTCACGCCGTCGTCGATCGCCTGGTCGACCTCGGCGAAGATCTCCTCGAGCCGGTGCTCGAGCGCCGGGGCGCCGCCGTCGACCTTGTACAGGCCGCGCACGATGATCGAGCGGAAGATGCCGGCGAGGGCGGGGTCACGGTCGACCCGGACGATCTTGGCCAGCTGGTCGTTGTCGAGCACCGGGAAGGGGAGCATGAGCTTGCGCGCGTGCTCCGGCAGGTCGGCGAGGAGGTTGGGCTCGGGGCCGATCGCGCCGCCGATCGAGGTGACGAGCTCTTCGCGGATCGCGTCCAGCGGCGGGTTGGTGACCTGCGCGAACATCTGCGTGAAGTAGTCGAAGAGGAGCCGCGGCCGGGCCGACAGCACGGCGATCGGGGTGTCGGAGCCCATCGCGCCCAGGGGCTCGTAGCCGTTGGCTGCCATCGGGGAGAGCAGGACCTTGAGCTCCTCCTCGGTGTACCCGAAGGCGCGCTGGCGTCGGCGCACCGACGCCGGGCTGTGCTCGACGTGCTCGCGCTCGGGCAGCTGGTCGAGGAACACCGAGTGGTCGGCGACCCACTGCGCGTAGGGGCGCTGGGCAGCGAGCTGGGACTTGACCTCGTCGTCGCCGACGATCCGGCCGGCACCCGTGTCGACGAGGAACATCTTGCCGGGCTCGAGGCGGCCCTTGCGGACCACGGTGCTCGGGTCGAGGTCGAGCACGCCCGCCTCGCTGGCGAGCACCACCAGACCGTCGTCCGTCACCCAGTAGCGGCCGGGGCGCAGCCCGTTGCGGTCCAGGACCGCGCCGATGACGGTGCCGTCGGTGAACGCCAGGGCGGCCGGGCCGTCCCACGGCTCCATGAGGGTCGAGTGGTACTCGTAGAACGCACGACGGTCCGGGTCCATCTCGGCGTGGTTCTCCCACGCCTCGGGCACCATCATGAGGATCGCGTGCGGCATGCTGCGGCCCGCGAGGTGCAACAGCTCGAGCACCTCGTCGAAGGTGCCGGAGTCGCTGCCACCCTCCGTGCAGATGGGCTTGAGCGGCTCGAGGTCGCCCAGGACGTCGCTGCTCAGCGTGCTCTGCCGCGCGGCCATCCAGTTGCGGTTGGCCCGCACCGTGTTGATCTCGCCGTTGTGCGCGAGCAGCCGGAACGGCTGCGCGAGCGGCCAGGACGGGAAGGTGTTGGTCGAGAACCGCGAGTGCACGAGCGCGAGCTCAGAGGCGTAGCGCGGGTCAGACAGGTCGGGGAAGAACGGCTCGAGCTGCCCCGTGGTGAGCATCCCCTTGTAGGTGAGGGTGCGCGCGGACAGCGAGGCGAAGTAGACGCCCAGCTCGTGCTCGGCGCGCTTGCGCACGCGGAACGCCCGGCGGTCCAGGTCGATCCCGGCCAGGGAGCGGGCCGGGTCGGCGACGACCAGCTGGCGGAAGGCCGGCATCGTCGCACGGGCCGTGGGGCCCACGAGACCCGCCGTGACGGGCACGTCGCGCCAGGCCAGCGTCTCCAGCCCCTCGGCGACGACGAGCGCGTCGATCGCCGCGACGGCCGCGCGCTGCTGCGCCTCGTCGGTCGGCAGGAAGGCCAGGCCGATGGCGTAGTGGCCGGCGGGCGGCAGCTCGGCGTCCACGACGTCGCGCAGGAAGGCGTCGGGCACCTGGGTGAGGATCCCGGCGCCGTCGCCGGACTCCTTCTCGGCGCCGACGGCGCCGCGGTGGTCCAGGTTGAGCAGGGCCGTGAGCCCGGCGTCGACGATGTCCCGACCGGGCGTGCCCCGCAGGGTCGCGACGAACGCGACGCCGCAGGCGTCGTGCTCCGCTGCAGGGTTGTACAGACCCTGTGCCGTGGGCACCGTCTGGTGGACCGGCCGGCTCATGTGCACCGTCCTCGCTGGGCCCGAGCGAGCCCGGGTTCGTGGTCAGGGAAGTCCAGGGACGCCGTCGGCCCAAACGACGCGACGATACCCGCTGGTCGCCCAGGGGCCGGGTCGCGACGTGGTGTCCATGGTCTCACGCTCGCTCCTCCGGCTGGGAGGCGTCCGGCTCACTCCGGATGGGGGGCCTCGCCGCCGGAGGGCTCGGCGTCGTGGGCCGTCTCCCCCGGTGCTCGGAGCAGCACGGTGGTCTCGCGCCCGGGGTGCCGGCGTCCGACCAGGACGAAGGCTACCAGCGCGCCCAGCCCCACCAGGATGGACGTCCAGACGTTCAGACGCAGCCCGGCGATGGTGTGCGCCGGGTCGATCCGCAGCAGCTCGATCCACAGCCGGCCGGTCGTGTAGGCCAGCACGTAGGCCCAGAACACCCTTCCGTGGCCCCAGCGGTAGCGCCGGTCGAGCCACAGCAGCAGCGCGGCCGCGCCGAGGTTCCAGATCATCTCGTAGAGGAACGTCGGGTGGAACAGCGTGTCCGGCGGCAGACCTTCGGGGAACGAGGGGTTGGTCGGGTCGATCTCCAGGCCCCACGGCAGGGTGGTGGGCCCGCCGAAGAGCTCCTGGTTGAACCAGTTGCCGAGCCGGCCGAGGGCCTGGGCCACGAGCAGCCCCGGGGCCACGGCGTCCGCGAAGACGACGAAGCTCACGCCCTGCCGCCGCGCGCCGATGAAGGCACCCACGGCACCCAGGGCGATGGCGCCCCAGATCCCGAGCCCGCCCTCCCAGATGTACAGCGCCTTGATGGGGTCCCCCCCGGGGCCGAAGTACGCGTCCGGGGAGGAGATGACGTGGTAGATCCGCCCACCGACGATGCCGAACGGCACGGCCCAGTAGACGATCTCCAGGACCGTGTCCGCCTCGCCGCCGCGCTCGACCCACCGGCGCTGCGTGAGCCACACCGCCACGACGATGCCGGCGATGATGGCCAGCGCGTAGGCGCGCAGCGGGAACGGGCCCAGGTACCAGACCGACTGCGACGGGCTGGGCAGCGACGTGAGCAGCCCCGTCATCGGACGGCCGACCGGACGCCGGCGGCGAGGTCGGCCACGACGGCCGCCAGGGCCGCCCTGCCCTGGGCCGGGTCGGCCGCGTCGACGAGGGGTCGGACGAAGGCGCTGCCGACGATGACCCCGTCGGCGAAGGCCGCGACCTCGGCCGCCTGGGCCCCCGTGCTGACGCCGAGGCCGACGCAGACGCGTGCGGCGCCCGCTGCCCGGGTGTCCGCGACGAGCCGGGCAGCGTCGCCGCCCACGCTGGCGCGTGTCCCGGTGACGCCCATCGTCGAGGCCGCGTAGACGAAGCCGCGCGCGGCGGCGGCCGTGAGGGCCAGCCGCTCCGGCGTCGAGCTCGGGGCGACGAGGAACACGCGGTCCAGCCCGTGCGCGTCCGAGGCCGTGAGCCACTCGCCGGCCTCGTCGGGGATGAGGTCCGGCGTGATGAGACCCGCGCCGCCCGCCGCGGCGAGGTCCCGTGCGAACGCGTCGACGCCGTAGCGCACGACGGGGTTCCAGTAGCTCATGACGAGCACGGGGACGCCTGTCGCGGCGACAGCCTCGACGGCGGTCAGGGTGTCGCGCGTGCGGACCCCGCCGGCCAGCGCGCGCTCGACGGCGTGCTGGATGAGCGGGCCGTCCATGACCGGGTCGGAGTACGGCAGGCCCAGCTCGACGACGTCGACGCCCGCGTCGACCATCGCGCGCGCCGCGGCGATGGAGCCCGCGACGTCGGGGTAGCCCACGGGCAGGTAGCCGACGAGCGCAGCACGACCCTCGGCGCGCAGCCCATCGAGCCGCTCGCCCGTGCTGCTCCGGGCGCTCACGGCGCCGCCTCGTCGAGCAGGGAGAACCACGCCGCCGCGGTCTCGACGTCCTTGTCACCGCGTCCGCTGAGGTTGACGAGGATGACGGTGTCCGGCCGGCCCGCGGCGACGGCCTCCTGGCCCAGCTGCATGGCACCGGCCAGCGCGTGCGCCGACTCGATCGCGGGGATGATCCCCTCGGTGCGGCACAGCAGGCGGAAGGCCTCCATCGCCTGCGCGTCGGTGATCGGCCGGTACTCGGCGCGCCCGATGGTGCTGAGCCACGAGTGCTCTGGCCCCACCCCCGGGTAGTCCAGCCCGGCCGAGATCGAGTGGCTCTCGACGGTCTGGCCGTCCTCGTCCTGGAGCAGGTAGGAGCGCGCGCCGTGCAGCACGCCCGGCGTGCCGCCGGTGAGGGTCGCGGCGTGGCGGCCGGTCTCGACGCCGTCGCCCCCGGCCTCGAGCCCCACCAGCCGGACGTCGACGTCGTCGAGGAAGGCGTGGAAGATCCCGATCGCGTTGGAGCCGCCGCCGACGCAGGCCGCGACCACGTCGGGCAGGCGTCCGACGAGGTCGAGCACCTGCTGGCGCGCCTCGATGCCGATGATCTTCTGCAGGTCGCGCACCATCGCGGGGAACGGGTGCGGGCCGGCGACGGTCCCGAACACGTAGTTCGTCGTCCCGACGTTGGTGACCCAGTCGCGCAGCGCCTCGTTGATCGCGTCCTTGAGCGTGCGCGAGCCCGTGGTCACGGGCACCACCTCGGCGCCGAGCAGGCGCATCCGGGCGACGTTGAGCGCCTGACGGCGCGTGTCCTCCTCGCCCATGTAGATGGTGCAGTCGAGGTCGAACAGCGCCGCTGCCGTCGCCGTCGCGACGCCGTGCTGCCCGGCACCGGTCTCGGCGATGACCCGCCTCTTGCCCAGCCGCTTGGTCAGCATCGCCTGGCCGAGCACGTTGTTGATCTTGTGCGAACCGGTGTGGTTGAGGTCCTCGCGCTTGAGGATCACCCGCACGCCGCCGCAGTGCGCGGCGAACCGCGGCACCTCGGTGATGATGCTCGGGCGGCCCGTGTACGTGCGGTGCAGGTGGGTCAGCTCTGCCGCGAAGGCCGGGTCCGCCTGGGCCTTGTCCCACTCCGTCGAGAGCTCGTCGAGCGCCTCGATGAGCGCCTCGGGGACGAACCGCCCGCCGAAGTCGCCGAAGTAGGGCCCCGAGCCGGCCGCGGCCGTCGTCGGGCCGACGGCCGGCTGCTCGGGCTGCCGGTCGGTGGGCTGGGTCACTGGCGTACCGCCCGCAGCGAGGGGTGGGCGCCCGCGGCGACGAGGTCGGCGACGGCGGCGCGCGGGTCCCGTCCCGTGACCAGGCTCTCGCCGACGAGGACGGCGTCCGCGCCGGAGCGCGCGTAGTCCATGACGTCGTGCGGGCCGCGCACCCCGGACTCGGCGATCCGCACGATCCCGCTGGGGATGAGCGGGGCGAGCCGGGCGAACGTCGTGCGGTCCACCTCGAGGTTGCGCAGGTTGCGCGCGTTGACGCCGATGCACAGCGCCCCGGCATCGACCGCGCGGGCGACCTCCTCCGCGTCGTGCACCTCGACGAGCGCCGCCATGCCGAGCGAGTGGACGCGCTCGACGAGCGAGGTCAGCACGGTCTGCTCGAGCGCGGCGACGATGAGCAGGACGAGATCGGCCCCGTGGGCGCGGGCCTCCCACACCTGGTAGGGCGTGACGATGAAGTCCTTGCGCAGCACCGGGACGTCCACCGTGGCCCGCACGGCGTCCAGGTCCGCGAGGCTGCCCGAGAACCGGCGCCCCTCCGTGAGCACGGAGATGACGGCCGCGCCGCCCGCCTCGTACTCGCCGGCCAGCGCGGCCGGGTCGACGATGTCGGCCAGCGCACCCTTGCTCGGGCTGGACCGCTTCACCTCGGCGATGACCGCGACCGCTGCCTCGTCGTGCAGGCGGGGCAGGGCCTTCTTGGCCTCCGGCAGCCGCGCGGCACGCTCCTTGACCACGCCCAGCGGCGTGGCCTCCTCACGTCGCGCGAGGTCCTCACGGACCCCGGCGACGATGTCGTCCAGGACACTCACGATGCGCCACCTCCCCGGACCGATCCCCCGCCGACCGTCACCGTCATCGTAGGGCGGGCTGCGCCGCGGGCCGACCGCGCCCACGTGGTGGGACCGTCGCGGCCGCCGGCGCTCAGGATCGGGCGTCCGTCCCGGCGTCGGCCACGTGCGGCTGGCCGAAGCCGAGCATCCGCAGCGCACGCCCGGCCACGAGGCCGACGGCGATGACCACGAGCCCCGCCCAGAAGAGCCACGGGAGCGCTGCCACGACGGCGAGCGAGCTGATCAGCGCACCGATGACGACGACCGTCACGGTGACCCACGCCGCCGTCGTGCGACCGTGGTTGGCCGGCGGGCTGCCCGCTGGCAGGTCGGCCGGCGCTGACAGCGGTGTCGACTCGCCCATGGCGGGCCCCTTTCGTCTGGTGAGGCGAGCCTACCGAACACGGCGCGCGGTGCCCGCCAGCGCCGGCAGCGCCGGGTGCCCCCTCAGCGGGCGGCGGGCTCGTCGTCGGGGTCGGGCAGGTCCCAGCAGGACGTCGCATCGGCGGCGGGCTCGCGCTCGTGCCGCGTGCCGGGCGGTGGCCACGCGCTGGCCGCGACACCGGCGAGCAGCGCCAGGAGCAGGACCACCGCGCCGAGGCCGGCGGCCACCCACGGCCACGCCGTCCCGACGGCGGGGCCGTCGAGCACCGCGACCCCCGTCGCCGTGCGGGCCTGGGCCAGGGCGACGGCCTGCACCGTGGACAGCGCGCCGAGGCCAGAGCCGACCACGAGCAGCCCGCCGAGCGACAGGCCGACGAGTGCCGTCCACCGGATCGCCCGTCCGCCGAGCGCCAGCGCACCGGCCGCGGCGAGCACCACGAGCCCGCCGGCGCCCACGCCGGGCGCGGCCTGGGCGCCGGCCACGGCCAGCGGCACCTGCGCCGCGACGGCGGTCGACGTCGTCGCGAGCACCCAGGCCGGGCCCGTCGAGGCCAGCACGGCGACACCCAGGACCACGCCGGCGAGCACCGCACGGCCCACCGGGAGCCGGCGTGCGAGCGTCTGCGCAAGGCTCACGGCGTCGCGGTGTGCAGGCGCGCGGCGAGCTGCACCGCGCGGACCGCCGCGGCGGCCTTGTCGCGCGACTCGGCGTACTCGCTGGCCGGCACCGAGTCCGCCACGATCCCGGCCCCCGCCTGGACGCTCGCCCTGCCCTCGCGGATGAGCGCGGTGCGGATGGCGATGGCCATGTCCATGTCGCCGGCGAAGTCGAAGTACCCGACCGTGCCGCCGTAGATCCCGCGGCGGGCCGGCTCGAGCTCGTCGATGAGGGCGATCGCGCGCGGCTTGGGGGCCCCCGACAGCGTCCCCGCGGGGAACGTCGCGACGAGGGCCTGCAGGGCCGTGGCCCCGGCGCGCAGCCGCCCGACCACCGTCGAGCACAGGTGCATGATGTGGCTGAACCGCCGCACGAGCATGAACTCGAGCACCTCGACGCTGGTGGGCTCGCAGACCTTGACGAGGTCGTTGCGGGACAGGTCCACGAGCATGAGGTGCTCGGCCCGCTCCTTCGGGTCGGCCAGCAGCTCGGTGGCCAGCGTCGCGTCCTGCTCCGGGGTGGCCCCGCGGGGGCGCGAGCCCGCGATGGGATAGGTGAGCACGCGGCCGTCCGTCACCTTGACGAGCGTCTCGGGGCTCGACCCGACGACCGCGAAGTCGCGCCCCGCGGCGTCCTGGAGCTGGAAGTAGTACATGTACGGGCTCGGGTTGATGGTGCGCAGCACGCGGTAGACGTCCAGCGGGGACGCCGGGCAGTCCAGGTCGAGGCGCTGGGAGAGCACCACCTGGAACACCTCACCCTCGCGGATCGCCTCCTTGCCCGAGCGCACCGCCTGCTCGTACTCCGCCCGCGTGGAGCGGAACTCCAGCGCGGGCTCGACCTCCGAGCCGAGCACGCCGGGGGCGACGACGACGGGGTGCGCGAGCGCCGTGTGCATCCGGTCGAGCCGCGCGACGGCGTCGGCGTGAGCCTCGTCCACGCGCGCGTCCGTGTCGTCGAAGTTGATCGCGTTGGCGACCAGCCACACCGAGCCGTCGACGTGGTCGACGACGGCCAGATCCGTGGCCAGGCACAGCGTCAGCTCCGGGACACCCAGCTCGTCGGGTGCCTTGGCCGGCAGCGTGGGCTCCCAGTGCCGCACGACGTCCCACCCCATGGCGCCCACGAGGCCACCCGTCAGCGGCGGCAGGCCGGGCACGGCCGGGGTGCGCAGCGCCTCGAGCGTCGCGCCCAGCACGTCGAGCACGTCGCCCTCGAGCGGAACTCCCACCGGGACGTCACCGAGCCACACGGCCGCGCCGTCTGTCACGGTGAGCGTCGCGCGCGAGGCGACGCCGACGAAGGAGTAGCGCGCCCAGGTGCCGTCCACCTCGGCGGACTCGAGCACGAAGGTGCCGGGCCGGCCCTGCGCGAGGGTGCGGTACAGGCCGACGGGCGTGACGTCGTCGGCGAGCAGTCGGCGGACCACCGGGATGACGCGCCGGTCGCGCGCCAGCTCCCGGAAGGTCTCCACGGCCGGCCACGTCGTGCCCCAGGGCAACGCGCCGACGGTCGGGCCGCCCTCGACCGTCCCGGGCTCGGCGGCGGCGCTCATCCGCGCACCGGCCCGACCACTGCCCCGAGGTCTCCCCCGGCCGCGAAGCACGTCCTGGCGCCCGTGTGGCACGCGGCACCGACCTGGTCCACGCGCACCAGGACGGCGTCGCCGTCGCAGTCCAGCGCGACGGACCGCACGTGCTGCAGGTGGCCCGAGGTGTCGCCCTTGCGCCAGTACTCCTGGCGCGAGCGGCTCCAGAAGGTCACCCGCCCGCTGGTCAGCGTGCGGTGCAGCGCCTCGTCGTCCATCCAGCCGACCATGAGCACCTCGCCGGTGTCGTGCTGCTGGACGACGGCGCAGACCAGGCCGGCGGCGTCGCGCGACAGCCGCGCGGCGAGGGACGGGTCGAGGTCCGAGGGGCGGGCGGGCACAGGCAGGGCGTCGGGCACCCGCCGATCCTGCCACGGGCCGCGCGGGGGCGGCAGCGTGCGTCCGGCCCAGCGCGTCCGGCCCAGCGCGTCCGGCCCAGCGCGTCCGGACCGGGGCGCCCGGCTGGGCGCGCCCGGCTCAGCGCGTCTGCGACAGCCAGGCGGCGTGCATCTGGGCGTACACGCCGGGCTCGGCGAGGAGCGCGGCGTGCGGCCCCACCTGGACGACGTGCCCGTGGTCGACGACGACGACCACGTCGGCCGCCTCCGCCGTCGACAGCCGGTGCGCGATCGTCAGGGTGGTCCGGCCGGCCGTGAGCTGGTCCAGCGCGCGGGCGATCCGCACCTCGGTGGCCGGGTCCACCGCGCTCGTGGCCTCGTCGAGCACCAGCAGGTCGGCGCCCGCGAGGTGCGCCCTGGCGAGGGCGACGAGCTGGCGCTCCCCCGCGGACAGCCGCTCGCCGCGCTGGCCGACGTCGGTGCCCAGGCCGTCCGGCAGGTCGGCGAGCCAGTCCGCGAGCCCCAGCTCGGCGAAGGCACCCTCGACCACCGCCGCACGATCGCGCGCCTCGCCGGGGGCCGGCCGGGCGCCGTACGCGACGTTGTCGAGGAGGCTGCCCTCGAAGAGGAAGCCCTCCTGGGGCACCAGCACCACGCGGGTGCGCACCCCTGCCAGGCTCAGGTCGCGCAGGTCCACGCCGTCGAGCAGCACGCGCCCCTCGAGCGGGTCGACCAGCCGGGTGACGAGCTTGGCCATCGTGCTCTTGCCGGAGCCCGTCGCACCCACCACCGCGACCTTGGCCGTGGCGGGCACCACGAGGTCGACGTCGTGCAGCACCGTGGGGCCGTCGGGGTAGCCGTACCGGACGCCGCGCAGCTCGACGCGGGCGGGGCCACGCGGGCTGGGCGCGCCCCCGCCCGGCGGGTCCGCGACCTCGACCGGGGTGTCGATGACCCCGAGCACGCGCCGCCACCCGGCGAGCGCGTTCTGCAGCTCGTTGAGGATCTCGGTGGCCATCTGCACCGGCCCGGTGAACAGCTGGGCCAGGAAGAGGAAGGCAAGCAGGCGCCCCGCGCTGAGCTCACCGGCGACGCCGAGCAGCGTGCCGACGACGACCACCACCGCGAGCACGGCGTTGGCCACGAGGACACCCGACGAGAACACCGTCGCGACCCGCGTCTGCGCACGCACCTTGGCGTCGCGGGTGGCCGTGACGGACGCGTCGATCCGGCGCTGGGTGCGCGCCCCGACGCCGTACGCCCGGATGGTCTCCGCGCCGACGACGGCCTCGGAGATCGCGCCGAGCATCGCGCCCATGCGCTCGCGCACCAGGGCGAACGCGGTGCTGAGCTTCTTCTGGGCCGGCCGCAGCACGAGGACGAGCGGGACGAAGCACGCCCACACGACGAGCGTCAGCTGCCAGGAGTAGACGGCCATGAGGACGGTCGCAGCGAGGATCTGCAGCACCGAGACGAGCAGCATGATGCCGCCCCACTGCACGAACAGCGAGATGGTGTCGACGTCGCTCGTCACGCGCGAGACGAGGCTGCCCTTGCGCTCGGTGCCCTGGGTGAGGGCGGACAGGTCGTGCACGTGGCGGAACGCCGTGACCCGCAGGCGGGCCAGGCCGGCCTCGCTGGACCGGAACAGCCGCACGTTGACCAGCGACGCGCACACCCCCGAGACGACGAGGCCCAGCGCGGCCAGGCCGACGAGCAGCAGCACGCGGTCCGAGCGCGGTCCGCCGGGCGCCAGCACCGCGGTGTCGACGGTCTGCTGGACCGCGATGGGCACGACGATGCGCCCTGCCGCGGCGAGCACGGCGAGCGCGACGGTGACGAGCAGGCCGTCGAGCAGCTGCGGGGAGACCTCGACGCCGCGGCGCAGGGTCGCCATCGGGCCCAGCGCGCTCGTCCGGCCCAGGCGCACCGGTGTCGGGTCGGGCGCGCTCATCGGTCCTCCTCCCCGTCCGCGTCGGCCTCGGCGTCGGCGTCGGCGGCCGCCTCGGACCGTCGCACGCTCTCGTCGAGGTACGCCGTGGCCAGCTCGCGGTAGCCCGGGTCCCGTTCGAGCAGCTCTGCGTGGGTGCCGCGGTCGACCACGCGCCCGCCCTCCAGGTGCACGACCTCGTCGGCGAGCAGCACCGACGACATCCGGTAGGCGACCATGAGCACGGTCGGTGTCCCGGCGGGCCCCAGCGCCGAGCGCAGGCCGGTGAGGATCTCCTGCTCGACGCGCGGGTCGACGGCTGACGTCGCGTCGTCCAGGACGAGCAGCCGCGGGCGCCGGACCAGCGCCCTGGCGATCGCCAGGCGCTGCCGCTGGCCGCCCGAGAGGTTGGCCCCGCGCTCGCCCAGCGGCGCGTCGAGGCCGCCCGGCAGGGCCCGCACCACGCCGTCGACCCGTGCGAGGCGCAGCGCGGCCCAGACCGCGTCGTCGTCGGGCGCGGCCGGGTCGTCGCGGTCCGCCAGGGTGACGTTGGCCCGCACGGTGTCCTCGAAGACGAAGGCCTGCTGCGCGACGAGCGCGACCTGGGCGGTGAGGTCGGCGGCGCGGACGTGCACGAGGTCGACGCCGTCGAGGAGCACCACCCCGGCGCTGGGGTCCCGCAGCCTGCTGAGCAGCGAGACCAGCGTCGTCTTGCCCGCTCCCGTGGGCCCGACGAGCGCGACGGTCCGCCCCGCCGGCAGCTCCAGGTCGACGCCCTCGAGCAGCGTGTGCTGCCCCGTCGGGTCGGTGATCCGCAGCGCGACGTCGTGCAGCGCGACGTGCAGCCCGGCGGTCCCGGCCGGCAGCGCGAGCGTGCCGGCGGGCTGGTCGCTGGACGCGTCGAGCACGCGGGCGATCCGGTCGTACCCCACCAGGCCACGGGGCAGCTCGCCGAGCACCCAGCCGAACGCGCGCACGGGCACGGCCATGAGCGTCAACAGGTACGCGGCCGCGACGATGTCCCCGGTCTGCACGGCGCCCGCGGCCAGGCGGGCCGAGCCGACGAGCAGCACCGCGAGCGTCCCGACGCTGGGCAGCAGGTCGATGACGGGGTCGAACACCGCGCGCACGCGGCCCACCCGCACGTTCGCCGCCCGCAGGGCGTCGGCCCGCTCGGCAAACCGGCGCTCCTCGGCGTCCGCCGTGCCGAGGGACTTGACGAGCAGCGCGGCCTCGAAGCTCTCGTGCGCGATGTCGGACACCTCGGCCCGCAGCTGCTGGGCGCGGGTGATCGCCGGCGACATGTAGCGCTGGAACACGAGGTTGGCCAGCACGGCGAGCGGCAGCACGGCCAGTGCCGTGACGGCCAGCCAGACGTCCGTGGCCAGCAGCGCGACCGCCGCGACGGCGATCATCACCACGACCCCGAGGGCGAACGGCAGCGGGTCGAAGACCCCCGTCGCGGCCTCGACGTCCGAGCTCGCGTTGGCCAGCAGCTGGCCGGTGGGGTGGGCCCGGTGCCAGGACATCGGCAGGTGCAGGTACTGGCGGGTCACCGCGCGGCGGTGGTCGGCCTGGATGTCCGAGGAGCCGATCCCGGCGAAGATCCGCCGCCCCGCGACGGCCAGCGCAAGGGCGAGCGCGACGGCGAGCAGGACGAGACCCGCCGCCCACAGCGAGCCCAGCGCCTCCGGGGAGCCCGCGACGGCAGGCACGACCACGCGATCGGTCACCTGACCGAGCACCTGGCTCACCCCGACCGTCAGGGCGCCGAACGCCGCCGAGGTGCCGATCGCCCAGGCGTACGTGCGCGGCTGCGAGGCGATCCCGCGGCCCACGAGGCCGAGCCCGCGCCGCACGGGGCCGCCCTCGAGGGCTGCGGGGCGTCGGGTCGGGGGCACAGCTGGCGCGCGCACAGGACTCCTTGTCGATGGGACGGCGGGCGACCCGCGCGTGGGACGATGTCGGATGCCGTGGCACCCCCTGGAACGGACGGCGCTCGCCGACGCGCTGAGCGCCGCAGGCCCGGGAGCACCCACCCGTTGCGAGGGGTGGCGCTCGGAGCACCTGGCCGCCCACATCGTACGTCGCGAGGGATCGCCGGGCAGCGCCGCGGGCATCGTCGTGCCGTGGCTGGCTGCCCGCACCGAGCGCGACGTCCAGACGATCGGCGACCGTGCGGCGACCCCGGACGGCTACGCCGCGATCGTCGAGCGGGTGCGCTCCGGACCGCCGCCGGCCAGCCCGATGCGCTGGGCCGGCGACGCCGTCCAGCTCGTCGAGCTCTTCGTGCACACCGAGGACGTGCGTCGGGGCGCCGGGCGGGGCTCGGCGCTGCCGCGGACCCTGCCGCCGGGCGAGCAGGACGCCCTCTGGGCGGCGCTGCGGCGCAGCGCGCGGCTGGCGTACCGCGACAGCCCGGTCGGCGTGGTGCTCACCGACGGGAGCCGCACCCTGCGCGCCCGCCGCCCGCCGCGCGAGGGCGACTCCACCGGGACCGGTCGGGACCTCCCGACCGGGCGGGACGTCGTGGTCCGGGGCCAGGTCGGGGAGCTGCTGCTGCACGCGTTCGGCCGCTCGGCGGTCGCGGAGGTCACGGTCGAGGGCCCGCGGGACGCCGTGGCTGCCCTGGAGCGGGTGCGGCGCAGCTGACGCCCCACCGGCCGGGCAGACGCCGGAGACGGTGCCGACGTCAGCGGACGACGATCCCCGCGGCCCGCAGCGCGCCCTTGACCTGGCCGACGGTCAGCACCCCGAAGTGGAAGACGCTCGCCGCGAGCAGCGCGTCGGCGCCGGCCTGTGCCGCGGCGACGAAGTGCTCCACCGTCCCCGCCCCTCCGCTCGCGATGAGCGGCACCGCGACCTGGCCACGCACGGCCGCCAGCATCTCCAGGTCGAAGCCGGTGGTCATCCCGTCGGCGTCCATCGAGTTGAGCAGCACCTCGCCCGCGCCGAGCTCGACGGCCCGCCGGGCCCACGCCACCGCGTCGATGCCCGTGCCGCGCCGCCCGCCGTGCGTGGTCACCTCGTAGCCCGAGGGCGTCGACGGGCCGTCGACCACCCGGCGGGCGTCCACCGAGAGCACGAGGACCTGGCTGCCGAACCGCTGGGCGATCTCGGCGACCAGCTCCGGCCGCGCGATCGCCGCGGTGTTGACCCCGACCTTGTCCGCGCCGGCACGCAGCAGCCGGTCGACGTCGTCCGTGGAGCGCACACCGCCACCGACGGTCAGCGGGACGAACACCTCGCCGGCCGTGCGGCGTACGACGTCGTACGTGGTCTCGCGCGCCCCGGAGGATGCCGAGACGTCGAGGAAGGTGATCTCGTCCGCGCCGTCGGCGTCGTAGCGCCGGGCGAGCTCGACCGGGTCCCCGGCGTCGCGCAGGTCGGCGAAGTTGACGCCCTTGACCACCCGCCCTGCGTCGACGTCAAGGCAGGGGATGACGCGGACCGCGACGCCCATGTCAGCCCACCTCGGGGCCGCCGCTGGCGGCGAGGATGTCGACGACGAAGACGAGCGTCTGGTCGGCGAGCTCGTGCTCCCCGCCGTAGCCGAGCGCCGGCGGGATGACGAGCAGCACCTGGCTGCCCACCGTCTGCTCGACGAGCCCGGTGTCCCAGCCCTCGATGACCGATCCCACGCCGATGGGGAAGGAGGTCGGGAGCTT
>Ga0073904_10001094_pt1 | contig 20086 bp, 22 predicted proteins | sample KloWWTrecipitate_FD_66668 | JGI IMG/M metagenome (GOLD analysis project Ga0073904, IMG submission 66668) | Active sludge microbial communities from Klosterneuburg, Austria, studying microevolution and ecology of nitrifiers - Klosterneuburg... | ecosystem: Engineered > WWTP > Aerobic digester >... | reverse complement strand
CTTCCGAGACCGATCCGGTTCGTCACCTTCGACCCTGCGCAGATACCGGTGGCCCTGTCGCTCGGCTTCGATGTCGTCAGTAACTGAGCAGACTCTCCGGTGCTACTGTCCGCCCATGCGTAGCCACTCATTGGTTCGGGTCATCATTCTCGCAGGGGTCGTTGCGGTGATGGCTGCCGGGTGTTCCTCTGAGAAGTCTCTCCAGGGCGCCGCCGCGAGTTCGAGTCCGGCCACGAGCACGACGGAAGCCACAGCAACAGTCGGTCCCACGGAGGCACCTACGACCGTCACAGCTCCTTCCACAACGCCGGCGGAGACCACCGCCCCCACGACGATGCCACCCGCACCCGCAGGCTGGTCGACGATCGACCCGGCGACGTTCGACGGGCCGCTCGCCCAACCTTGCTGCGGCTCCAACTGGTACGGCATCGCACCCTCGCCCGCTCTGCCCGCAGCGGGGGAACCACTTGCTGACGGGAGTTATTACATCACCTTCGATCTCCCCACGGACTTCAGCCAGCCGGTCACAGCCACCGTGTCGCGATTCGAACTGTGCAGCGTCCTGCCCACCGACGCCTGCGAGGACCTCGGCGGTTTCACCGATGACGACATCGGTGTCGCGGATGCGGACTCGATGACCGTGCAGCTGTCCATCGACGGCTCGATCGCCGTGGTGCTCGGCGGGTACGCCGGGCAAGGCAATGGCGGCGACTTTGCGATCGGCAACGGCGCCGACCTCGCCGAGCTCGTCACGGCACTCGATGCCGACTACCAGACGGCCGTACTCGACCCGGGTGCCGGTGGCGCCGACCTCGCCTCGATCGTGGCCACCCTCACCGCCAATCCCATGAACGGCTTCGGCGCACCCGTCGACAACGGCGGCCTCCTATCGTACACCCACAACAGCGCTCCCCCGCTGCTGTTCCAGACCCTGCCGGGAATCCAGGACGGCGCAGCCAACCCACGCGGCAGCGATGTGATAGCCCCCATCGCATTGGTCGTCAGCGGCGGGGCCTTCACCATCACCACATACGCAGGCTTCTACAGCTGACCCTCCCTGCCGCGGTCAGCCGCCGGCGGCGAGGTCCATCGTCCAGTACGGAACTCCGGTGGAACTCAGGACCATTCCGATACCGATGTGGCGAAACGCCGGGTTGAGAATGTTTTCTCGGTGCGGCTTACTCGCCAGCCACGCGGAGAGCACGCTCTCGCAATTTGGCTGGCCGGCAGCAATGTTCTCGCCCCACCTCGACCACGTGTAGCCAGCCAAGGTGAGCCGATTCCCGGCGTTGGAGACGCCATACCCGGTGTGTGACATCGTCTGCGTCTGCGCTTGATACGACGAATGGCCAGTGGCCGCCATCGCAATGCGTACGTCCAGCCGCAACGGCGCCGCGCCTTCCGAACGGCGCGCGGCGTTCGCGGCCGTGACACATTCGGACCACAAGCGCATCGCCGGCGCGCCGCCAGCAGGGTCGTAGCCGATCTTCGCCGGGGCCGTGATGGATTGCACCGTCGCCGTTGGCCCGGCCGACGCGTGCTGCTGCGCTACAACGAGACACGCAGCAACCAGGAGGAGCGCGGCGAGTGACCGCCCGCGAACCCCCGGCCTCACCCGCGAACCAACAGGCCCATGGTGACGAAATGACAGGCACCCGCCGCAACGGTGAAGCCGTGCCAGATCTCGTGGTATCCGAAGGTACGCGGCCATGGATTGGGGCGTTCACGAACCAGCACGGGGATGCCGATCGTGTAGAGCAGTCCACCCGCCAGCAGCAATGAGAGTTCGAGCGGTGTCATGTTGCGTAACAGCACCGGGGCCGCAATGACAAGGCTCCAGCCAAGGATGGGGTACAGCGAATACTCCAACACCCTGAACCGTTCGAACGCCAACTGCTTCAGCAGGATGCCCGCCGCGGCGAACGTCCACACTGCGCACAGCAGCGGGATGCCCCACGACGACGGCAGACCCAACAGGCACACGGGCGTGTAGCTGCCGGCGATCAGCACGAAGATCATGGAATGGTCCATGCGCTGCATGATCGCCTGCGTGCGTTCGGTGCGGGCCAACCGGTGGTAGCCCGCCGACGTACCGAACCCGAGCAGCAAACTGGCCGCGTAGATGACGGCAGCCACGCGAGCGGAGGCATGGTCGGCAGCAAGGATGAGCATCAGGCCGCCGGGGATGGACAACGCGAAGGCGCCGACATGAAACCATCCACGCCAGGTGGGGCGTTCGGTGGCCGGAGTGATCGAACTGGAACTCATGGGAAATCTTACGTCCGGAACCGGGTCAGCCGGCTGCGGCCAGATCCATCGTCCAGTAGATGACCCCGTTGGTGCCGGTGACCGCGCCGATACCGACCGAGGTCATCGCCGGATTCAAGATGTTGGCACGGTGGCCGTCACTGCCCATCCATGCGCCAATGACGCTGGCACAATCGCCCTGACCAGCAGCAACGTTCTCCGCCCAGGTGCTCCAGACGAAGCCCTGAGCCGTGATGCGATCGCCGGCGTTCGAGCCATTCGACTCTGCGTGGGACATCGCCTGATTCTTGGCCTGATCGGTGGAGTGACCTTCGGCTACCTGATTGAGCACGTCCACCACGGCGACCGAGGCAAGGCCGGCGTTGGAGCGTTCGACGTTGACCATATCGGTACATTCCGAGCTGATGTCGATGGGTGCGCTCACCGACGGTGGCGCACATTTCTGAATGACGCCACAGCCACCGAACATGGTGATCAAGACGGTGAGGCCGTAGGCGCCGAGCGATCGGGGTGCGTGCATGACTGATCTCCTAGGTATCCGGGCCCGCGGACTGGTGTCGAATGCAATCTCGTCATAAACGACATCAAACCGTAACACGAGGTTGCCGGAATCCGGTGGATGGTGCCAGGAGCTCGACTCAGTTCACGAGTGGTGGCGGCTGGTAGCCGCCGACCACTTCGCCAATCCATTCCCCCACCTGGATCGCGGTTCGGTCGTGAAGGAACGGTGCGACCACCTGCATGCCGACCGGCAGGCCATCAGCAGTCCGTCCGACCGGAACCGACGTACTGGGTAGGTAGGCGCTGCCGATCAGCGCCGGCCATCCCTCGATCTCCACGTACGACCGCTCACGGCCGTTGATCATGATGCGCCGATCGCCCCACAGGCCCTCCTGCAGATGCGGGAATGCAGTGACGATGGTGATCGGGCACAGCAGCACATCGAAGTCGGTGAACCACTCGGCCCACACTGCTCGCGCACGCGCTCGCTGACGGTTCATGTGCAGCCAGTCGTAGTGGGTCAGCGACGCGCCGTCATCGCTCACTGACACGGCCGCACCGATCAGCCGTGCGCCGTTGCGCCAGGCGGCTCGCACATCGATAGCTGGTCGCGCCGAGCGATCGATGTGGGCGCCGGCGCGCTCGATCGCGTCGGCTGCGGCGTGCAGCACGGTCATCGTGGCGCTGTCGATTTCCAGCTCGGGCTCGTCGAACCATGCAGCCACACGCAGACCGGTCAACGAGCCAGCGGTCGGCTCGGGGAGCTGCAGGCTCCACGCTGTGGATCGTTCATGCGTGGGCCGCGCCAGGACATCGAGCAACAGTCGCAGGTCTTGTGCGCTGCGTGCGATGGGGCCGAACACATTGACGTCGCTCTCGGTGTCGCCACCGCCGGGCTCGTCGAGATACCCCAGTGTGGGGATGATGCCGAAGCTCGGTTTGTGGCCCCACACGCCACAGAACGCCGATGGCACGCGCACCGAACCGCCGATGTCGGTGCCGAGTTCGAAGCTGGTCATGCCGCACGCAACCGCGGCGGCCGCTCCACCCGACGAGCCGCCGGGCGTGTGCGTGAGCATCCACGGGTTGTTGGTGGTGCCGAACATCTCGTTGAAACTCTGCCAATCACCCGACCATTCGGGCAGGTTGGACTTGCCGAACACGATCGCCCCGGCCGCCTCGAGCGCGGCGACGGCGGGCGCGTCGGTCGTGGGCACGTGATCGCGTAGGGCTGTCGCCCCACCTGTCGAGCGGATACCCGCTGTGGCAATCGCATCCTTGACGGTGAAGGGCAGACCGTGCAGCGGCCCCCACGACTCTCCGCGGGCAGTGGCCGCGTCCGCCGCTCGACATCGTGCCCTCGCAGGCTCCTCAGCCAGCGTGCACACCGCGTTCACCTGCGGGTCGACAGCGGTGATGCGAGCGAGGAAGTGATCGAGCAGCTCCTCACTGCCCAATCGGCCCTCACGAATCGCAGCGGCCTGCTCGCTAGCACTCCACAGCGTTGGGTCAGAGATCTCCATGGGCCCAACGTAGCCCTCGCAATTCGCCACCATGTCATGGTGTGACTGCGTGGGACCCGCGCCAAACATGACGTGGTTCGGTGGCAGTAGCGTGGCGCGATGACCACCTTGCACTGGGCCGATAGTCGCTTGGAGATCCATCGAGTCGTCGTCGGACCGTTCGAGAACAATGTGTTCGTACTGCGCTGTCGCGAGACCGGCGACGCGGTGCTGATCGACGCCGCCAACGAACACGAGCAGTTGCTGGCAATGTGCCAGCGCCTCGGCGTTCGTCGCGTACTCGAAACTCACGGCCACTGGGACCACATCCAAGCTGTGCCGGCAATCCGTGAAGCCGGCTACGAGGTGGCAGTGATGAGCCAGGACGCGCAGATGTTGAAGGACGTCGGATACGACGTTTTCATCGAGGACACCGACGTCATCGAGGTCGGCCGGCTACGGCTGCACGCAATCCACAATCCTGGCCACACACCGGGGTCCGTCAGCTTTCGGGTCGACGGTGCTCCGCTGGTCTTCACCGGCGACACCCTGTTTCCCGGCGGCCCGGGCAACACCAAGTCGAAGGAGGGCAACTTCGACACCATCATCCAGTCGCTCGACAATCGCCTGTTCACGCTGCCGGCAGAAACCATCGTGATGCCCGGCCATGGTGTCAGCACCACCATCGGCGCCGAGCGACCGCATCTGGCCGAATGGGTCGAACGTGGCTGGTGAGCCACTTCGCTACGACCAACGTCCTGCCGACCACACCCCGGTCCATACCTCCGACCTGCCCGACACCCCCACTCGCGATCGCAACATTGTTGCCTCTGCATGGGTGGAGGCCCCTGACGAATTGCTGTCGCTGGGTGACGATCTGCCCGACGCCCCAGAGGCCGACTACAAGCGACGAATCGGCCGCTGGTTGCTGTGGCGCGCCGGACCAGCGGTGGGCGACGCCCGCTATCTGGCGATCGCGGCCGATGACCTCGCCGTCCACCACACGTTCCGCCTGCATCGGGACGCCGACGGCGCCAACGGCGAAGGCGCCGGCCCCAGTGGCGAAGTTCACCGCAGGTTCCGCTCCTGGAAGGTGGACCTTCTCGACCGGTCACCGTTGCCGAGCGTTTCACGCTCACCGCACGTCACCGAAACCTAGGGGGCCCTCGGGTTGGAGGGTTCGGTCGTATGATCGCGGGCGTGTCGGGGATGGTGAAGACCGAACTTCCGGTGTGTCGCGAGACCGAACTCATTCGCGCCGACGGGCGGCCTCAGCCCGCATTTCGCGAGCGGTTGCGCCGCATCCCCTCGTGGCGCAACGCATGGTCGGTGCTCTTCCTGTACGCGCAGACTGCGTTGGTGCTGTGGGCGACAGTTGCATTCAGCCCGTGGGTCTGGCCGGTCACGTTCGTGCTGATGGGTCGCACGTTCGCGCAGTACCTGTCGCTGATGCACGACGCTGCCCACCGAATGCTCTTCAGCGACAAGCGCATCAACGACTTCGTCGGTCGTTGGTTGCTGGGCTACCCGTCGCTGACGAACGTCGATGGCTACCGTCGCGTGCACGCTGCCCACCACCGTCAGGAGTTCGGCCCCGACGAACCGGACATGGCGCTGTACGTCGGATACCCGATCTCGACCGCGAGCTTCCGACGCAAGCTGACGCGCGACGCCACAGGACGCACCGGCATCAAGCTGATGCGCCAGTTCCTCGCCGGGGCGCGCAGCCAGGATCAGCGGACCCGACGCACGTTCTGGAAGATAATGAGCGTGCAGGCCGTGCTGCTGGCCGCCGCGATCGCCAGTGGCCACTGGTGGCTCTACCCGGTCTTCTGGCTCGGCCCCTATCTCACCGTCTGGCGGGTCATCAACCGCCTTCGTTCCGTCGCCGAGCACGGTGGTTTGATGGCGTCCAAGGACCGGCGCGAGACCACACACACGGTGCTGCAGCACCCGCTGGCACGCTTCATGGTGGTGCCGTACCGAATCGGGTACCACCTCCCTCACCACGTCGACAGCGGTGTCCCGTTCCGCAATCTGGCGAAGCTCGACGTGGCCCTTCGGGAAGCGGGATACATCGACGGGTCGATCGAATACCGCTCGTACCCGGCGCTGTGGAAGGCACTGCACACTCAAGGCGCGTAGTACTTTGGGGCCGAACTATTTCAGCCGTTCGAGCGAAGGAGTGCCCATGGCCCCATCGATGCACACGTGGGATGACGACACCAATCTCTTCGCACACTCGGTCATCGGGTATGCCATCGAACGTCTGCGGTTGGCCAAGGACACGCAGTGGGGTGCACATCCGGCCGACGAACTCGCCGCCGCCCTCTCGCACGCGATCACCCCAGACGGCGTGGGAGGCCTCGAGGCCCTCCACCTGTTCCGCGACGTGCTGATGCCCGCCTGCAGGCCGATGGACGACCCGATGAACCTGTCCTACGTGCCCACCGCACCATCCATCGCGTCCACGATGTTCGATCTTGTAGTCAGTGCATCCTCCATCTTCGGCGGCAACTGGGAAGCCGGCGCCGGCGCAATTGCCGCCGAGAACCAAGCCCTGCGTTGGCTGGCCGATCTCGCCGGTTTCCCCGCGTCTGCCGGAGGGGTGTTCGTGTCGGGCGGCTCGGCCGCCAACCTCAGTGCACTCGCCACCGCTCGCGAAGTCTTCACGACATCGCGCGGCCAGCGACCAGATCGTTTCACCGTGGCGGTCACCGATGAAGTGCACGCGTCGGTGCGTGCCGCAGCACGAGTCATGGATGTCAACGTGTTGGCCGTCCCCGTCGATGCCGACGGCCGCATGACCGGCGCTGCACTGGAGGCCGCGCTGGCCGCGCACGGAGTCGACGATGTGTTCGCTGTCGTCGCCACCGCGGGCACGACCAATGCAGGCATCATCGACGAGCTCGACGCGATCGCGGACGTCTGCGAACGCCGCGCGCTGTGGATGCATGTCGACGGCGCGTACGGCTTGGCCGCGCTGTGCAGCACTATCGCCAGGTCGCGCTTCAACGGCATCGAGCGAGCGGACAGTTTCGGCGTCGACCCGCACAAGTGGCTGTTCGCCCCCTACGACTGTGCCGCCCTGGTGTACCGCGACCCGGTGCCGGCCGCCGCTACTCACGCACAACACGCCGCCTACCTCGACTCGGTGAACCGTGGTGACTGGAACCCCAGTGACTACGCCTATCACCTGTCGCGACGCGCCCGCGGGCTGCCGCTGTGGTTCGGTCTCGCCACCTACGGCACCCAGGCATACAGCGACGCCGTCGACGGCGCCATCACCACCGCTCGTACGTTTGCCGACGAGGTCGCGGCGCGACCTGAGTTCCATCTGCTGCAGGAGCCGGAACTGTCCATCGTGTTGTTCACACGCGACGGCTGGACCCACGAGCAATATCTGGAGTGGAGCAAGCGTCGGGCAGGCGAGGGCAAGTACCTCATCGTGCCGACCTCGTGGCGCGGCGAGTCATGTCTGCGAATCTGCGTCGTCCACCCGCGAACCGATCCAGCCGCGCTGTCCACTCTGCTCGACGATCTGGCCACCTACGTTCCGACTGCCTGACAGCGCCGGGGTTTCTACTACGGCGATAGGGGAAATAGCCGACGTCCACTAGAATGGCACCGTGACAGAGCTCTTCCGTATCGACAATCTGCACGCCCGACCCATCACCGATGAGGGCGACGCCGACGACATTCTGAAGGGCCTCTCGCTGACGGTCGCCGCCGGCGAAGTGCACGCAATCATGGGCCCCAATGGCTCCGGCAAGAGCACATTGGCCAGCACGCTGATGGCGTCTCCGGAGTACGAAGTCACCGACGGCCGCATCTTCTTCCAGGGCGATGACGTCACCGACTGGCCCACCGACGTGCGGGCCAAAGCCGGCATGTTCCTCGCGTTCCAATACCCGCAAGAGATCCCCGGGGTCTCGGTGATCCAGTTCCTGCGCCAAGCTCTCTCGGCGCGCAAGGGCCTCGACCTCAGCGTGCTCGAACTTCGCCTGGCAACCATGGAATGGATGAAGCGCCTCGGCATGGACAGTACGTTCGTCGATCGCTACCTCAACGAGGGGTTCAGCGGCGGCGAGAAGAAGCGCAACGAGATCATGCAGATGGCGATTCTCGAACCCGAGATCGCCATCCTCGACGAGACCGACAGCGGGCTCGACATCGATGCGCTACGCATCGTCGCCAAAGGCATCAGGGAGATTCGCACCGACCGCCCCTCCATGGGCGTCGTTCTGATCACCCACTACCAGCGCCTGCTCGACGAAGTCGCCCCCGACCAGGTGCACATCATGGTGGAAGGTCGAATCGTCGCCAGCGGCGGTATGGAACTCGCCGCCCAGCTGGAGCGAGACGGGTACGAGGCCTTCAGGTGAGCGCCGCCGAGGCCCTCGACGTCGCTGCGATCAAGGCACAGTTCCCCCTGCTGCAGCGCGAGATCAACGGGCAGCCACTGGTGTACCTCGACTCGGCCAACACGTCGCAGAAGCCACAGGTGGTCATCGATGCGATGAGCACCTTCATGGAGCAGTCCTACGCTCCCATCAACCGCAGCGCATACGCGCTGGCGGCTGAAGCAACAGACTTCTACGAGGGCGCCCGCACCAAGGTGCAGCACTTCATCAACGCCCGGCGCGCCCACGAGATCATCTTCACCAAGAACGCCACCGAGTCGCTGAACCTGCTGGTCTATTCGTGGGGCCGCGCCAACCTACGGGCGGGCGACGTCGTCGTGCTGACGCACATGGAGCACCACGCCAACATCGTGCCGTGGCACATGCTCGTGGCCGAGCGCGGCATCGTGCTGCGCTGGGTGCCGCTGACCGCCGACGGGCAGCTCGACCTCACCGATCTCACCGCGCTGCTCGAGGGCGCCAAGGTGTTCAGCTTCACCGCGATGAGCAACGTGTTGGGCACCGTCACGCCTGTGCAACAGCTCTGTTCTGCCGCTCATACCGCCGGCGCGCTGGCCATCGTCGACGGCTGCCAGTACGTGCCGCACAACGTCACCGACGTGCAGGCCTGGGGCGCCGACTTCGTGGCCTTCAGCAGTCACAAGATGTGCGGTCCGTCAGGTGTCGGCGTGCTGTGGGGCCGAGAGGAACTGCTCGACGCCATGCCGCCGTTCATCGGCGGCGGCAACATGATCGCTGACGTGCGCCTCGACGGGTTCACCACGGCCGAGCTTCCCGCCAAGTTCGAAGCCGGCACTCCCCCCATCACCGAGGTCGTCGGCCTCGGCGCCGCGGTCGACTTCCTCACCGGGCTAGGAATGGCCAACATTCGCCAACACGAAATCGAAGTCGCCTCCTACGCGATGCAGTCGCTCACCGAGCGCTTCGGCAACGACATCCAGTTGCACGGCCCGCGCAACGTGGAGATGCGAGGCGCGACGTTCAGCTTCGGGTTCCGCGACATCCATCCGCACGACCTGAGCCAGGTGCTCGACCAGCGCAACGTCTGCGTGCGAGCCGGCCACCACTGTGCCAAGCCGCTGATGCGCCTACTCGGCGTGAACGCCACCGCTCGCGCGAGCTTCTACCTGTACAACGACACCACCGACGTCGACATGCTCGCCGACGCACTCGACGGTGCCAGCGATATCTTCGGATTCTGAACCGTCGAGGAGACACCATGCCCGGCTTGGACGACCTGTACCGCGAGATCATTCTCGATCACCATCGCCACCCCCGCAATCGAGGTGAGCTGCCCCCGCCGGCACCGCACGCGGTTGGTCACAACCCGTTGTGCGGTGATGAGATCGACGTCTACCTGCAGGTCGAAGATGGTGTGGTCACCGACGTGAAGGTGGGTGGCCAGGGTTGCAGCATCTCGCAGAGTTCGGCCAGCATGATGAGCCAGGCCGTCAAGGGAAAGCCGGTTGCCGAGGTCCGCGCCCTCGTGCGTCGCTTCAAGGGTCTGATGAGCATTCCCGACGAAGACGGTAACCCCATCGAGCCGGACGATTCTGTGGCGCTGGGCGACCTCGAGGCGCTGCAGGGCGTCGTCAAGTTCCCCGTACGCATCAAGTGCGCCACACTGTCGTGGAACACCCTGCTCGACGCTCTCGAACAGTCGAACGCATGAGCACCACCGCACCCCGCAAGATCATCATCGACACCGACCCTGGCATCGACGATGCAATGGCCATCGTGTACGCGCTGGCCTCGCCCGAACTCGACGTCATCGGGCTCACCACGGTGTTCGGCAATGCACACGTCGAGACGTGCACCAACAATGCATTGCGCATTCTCGAGATCGCCGGCCGCCCCGATATTCCGGTGGCGCAAGGTGCCGGCCGGCCGCTCGCGTCGGTCTACCGCGGCCCGGCCGCTCACGTGCACGGCGTCAACGGCCTGGCCGATGTGCCGCTGCCCGACGCAACAGGCAGCGCTCTCGCGTTGGATGCTGCGCACTTCATCATCGAGCAGGTGCTGGCGGCACCGGGCGAGATCACTCTCGTCCCCGTCGGCCCGCTCACCAACATCGCGCTCGCCATGTTGCTGCGACCCGACCTGCCGCAGCACCTTGCCGGCATGGTCATCATGGGCGGCGCGGCCTTCGTGCCCGGCAACTCGTCACCTGCCGCTGAGGCCAACATCATGAACGACCCGGAGGCAGCCGACATCGTCTTCGGCGCCGACTGCCCCATCGTGATGTGCGGGCTCGACGTCACCGAAGCCACCATCATGTCCAGCGCTCAAATCGACAGCCTCGGCGCATCGGACACCGCTCGGGCACGGATGGCCGCTGCGATACTGCCGTACTACCGCGACTTCCATGTCTCGCACGGCGGCCCCGACGGTATCCACGTACACGACAGCACGTGCATCTCGTATCTGCTGGCACCGCAGCACTACAAGGCGGTACAGCACCCGGTTCGGGTGGATACGGGCAGCAGTGTGTCGCGCGGCAAGACCCTTGCAGCCACTCGCAGGTTGCGCCCGGACAGCCCGTGGCTCGGCCGCCGCGACGTGACGATTCTCACCGAGGTCGATTCGGCTGCGGTCGTAGCGCTGGAGCTCGAGCGCCTTACAGTCGGCTGACGTATGCATGAGTTCTTCGATGACATCGTCCCCCATCCAGACGGCGTAGACCCCGCCAACGAACTGGTCCACGAGCGTGCCTACGTGGTGCGCGCGTATCGCAAGGATGCACAGACGCTGTGGCTACGCGGGGCCGTGCGCGACCAGAAGCCTGCTGGGCTGTACGTGCCCAACGACCCCGAGCCGCTCACGATGCACCACATGATCGTCGACCTTCACATCGCAATGCCGTCGTTGGAGATCGTGTGGGCCGCTGCCGCCCTCAAAACGCATCCACATGGCAACTGCCCGAAGATCGAGGATCACTACCAGAACCTTGTCGGGCTCTCGATCGCCCGCGGGTTCACGCACAAGGTCCGCGAGCTGTTCGGTGGGCCGCGTGGGTGCACCCACACCACCGCCCTGCTGCAGGCAATGGCACCTGTGGCCGTTCAGTCGATCTGGTCGTTTCGGGCAATCGCTTCCCGCGAGGACGGCACCGACTCCCGACCCAAGTTCTCCACGCCCGAAGAACGCATGCGGGGCATGGCGATGAACCTGAACACGTGCCACATCTGGGCCGAGGATGGCGAGCAGATACGCAGCATCAAGGCGGGCGAACCGATGGAAGTGCCGGTCTGGATCGTGAAGCGCTACGCGGAACTCGGGCTCGACCCCGCGACCTGGCAAGCAACGGAGTAGGCACTACTCGCAGATCATCGGTCGATGTCGGCGAGCAACCCATTCGGAGCCGTACGACCGGCCACCTCGACTCGGTTCCTGCCGGCTGCTTTCCCTGCCAGGTAGTCAGCCCCGCTTCAGGTCGACGACCACACCACCGCTGGCTCGAACCAACTCGTGGGGCTCGATGCCGAAGACGTCGTTCCAGGTACCCGCCGCGGCCCACACCTCATCGAACTGCAGTAGGTCTGGGTCGATGAAGATCGCAAGCGGACTGGTATGTCCGAACGGGGGGACGCCACCAATGGGGAAGCCGGTTGCCGCGCGGACGGCGTCGGCATCCACCCTGCTGCATTTTTGGCCGCCTGCCGCCGCCGCCAACTTCTTCTCGTCGAGCTGATTGGCACCGCTGACATAGGCCAGCACGATGGCGTCATCGACACCGAAGATGAGACTCTTCACGATCTGGCCGAGCTCAACACCGATGGCCGCGGCAGCATCCACCGCGGTCTTGGTTCCCTCCGGAAACGTGCGAGGCACGATGGTGAGGCCGCGCTCGGCTGCCGCCGCAATCACGCGGGCGACGTTGGGGTGCTGCGCCGCAGTCATCGGCTCAGAGGGCGAACAGGTCGTCGAGGCTGCTCGGTCGGTCGACGGGCGCAGCGCCTTCGGGCTCACCGCCGGTGAACGCTTCGTAGCCATCGGTCTCGAGCTGGTCGGCCAGCTCGGGGCCGCCACTGGCGACGATGCGGCCCTTGACCAGGATGTGTACCTGGTCCGGGTGCAGCTCTTCGAGCAGCCGGTTGTAGTGAGTGATTGCCAGCACGCCCAGGGGCTCCTGGCCGGGAGCCGACTCGTTGGTGGCACCTTCCACACGGCGGGCGCAGTCGCGCAGCGCATCGATGTCGAGGCCACTGTCGAGCTCGTCGAGGATCGCGATCTTCGGCGCCAGGAGGGCCAGCTGCAGAGTCTCGTTGCGCTTCTTTTCGCCGCCTGAAAGGTCGACGTTGAGCGAGCGATCCAGCAGGGCAACCGGGAAGTTGATGCGCTCGGCTTCAGCGGTGATCTCCTCAGCGAGGTGGTCGGTGCTGCGGCCGCGGGCACGGAACGCTTCGGCCAGCATGTCGGTGAGGCCCACGCCAGGCACTTCGCTGGGGTACTGCATCACCAGATGCATACCCGCCTGCGCACGCTGCCACGCGGGCAGGGCGAGCAGGTCGACACCATCCAGCAGCACCTCGCCGGCGTGCACCTCGTAGCCGGGCTTACCCATGATGACGGCGCTGAGCGTGCTCTTGCCGGCGCCGTTGGGACCCATCACCGCGTGTACCTCACCGGAGCGAACGACCAGGTCGATGCCGTTCAGGATCTGCTTGCCGGCGACCGAGGCGACGAGGCCTTTGATCTCGAGGGTGCTCATGATGCGGTCTCCATGCTGATCTTCACATACCCATCAACGACCCGGGCGACGAATACCGGCACCGGCTGGGTGGCCGGCAACGTCTGGGGCTCGCCCGTGACGAGGCTGAACGTGCTGCCGTGCTTCCAGCACTCCAGCTCCTTCTCGTCGCACAGCACTTCACCCTCGCTGAGCGACACTGCGCCGTGGCTGCAGACGTCGCCGATCGCGTAGACGTCGTCGCCGATGCGCACGACTGCGACTGCGACGCCGTCGACATCGAAGCGAGTGGCACTGCCGGGTGCCAGATCGTCGAACGCGCACACCACGATGCTCACGGCCTGGCCGCCTGCAGCTTGGCAGCGACTCGGGCACGTAGGTCTGCGCGCAAGTTGCCGTGGCCCTGCAACGACGCAGGCAGCAGGCTGAGCACATCGTCGAAGAAGCCCAACACCACGAGACGCTCGGCGACTTCCGGCGGGATGCCTCGGCTCTCCAGGTAGAAGCGTTGCTCTTCGTCGACCGGGCCGACGGTGCTGGCGTGGCTGCACTTGACGTCGTTCGTCTTGATGTCGAGGTTGGGGACGCTCTCCGCCCAGGCACCTTCGCTGAGCGTCAGGTTGCGGTTGGTCTGGTACGCAACCGAACCCTTCGCCTCCTCACGAATGCGGATGAGCCCCGTGTACACGCTCTTCGCAGTGTCCTGCACCGCTCCCTTGAACAGCAGATCGCTGTAGGTCTTGGGTGCAACATGGTCTTGCAACGTGCGGAAGTCGTGCATCTGCGTACCGTCGGCGTAGTAGAGCGCCACCTGCTTGGTGGTGGCGCCTTGCCCCACGACGCGCGCATCGGTGCGCACACGGGCGTAGTCGCCGCCCAGCGCGACCGTGGCGAGCAGGGTGGTGCTGTCGCGCTCACCGGTGGCCTGCTGGTGACCCAGCTGCCAGACCTTCGTACCCAACAGGTTGATACCGAGGTACGAGACGCGTGACGCCTGCGACGCGTGGACGAGCAAGCGGGGCACGACGAGCGCGTCGGTGTCGTCAGCGCTCTCGAAACGCTCGACGACCGTGAACTCGCTGTCGGCTCCGGCGTGGATGACCAACCGAGGGTAGAGCGCTACAGAGTTGCCTTCGATGTGGTGAGTGACCACGATGGGCTCGGCCAACACCTTGCCGGCGGGCACGCTGATGGCGACGGTGCGATGGTAGGCGGCGCTCAGTTCATCGAAGACGTCGTGCACATCCATGCTGGCAACCAACTCGGCGACCAGCGCTGCACTGGCAACGGGGGCCTGCTCGGCGCCGGTGACCGTCGTGCGCACCGCTGCAGGGGTGTAGTGCGCCAGGTCGAGTTCGGCAATGCGGCTGTAGCGCCACACTTCCAGCTCGGGCGACGGGAGGGCCATCGCGGCTGCCCGTTCGGCGGCGGCGAGACGCAATGCACGGTCGGGTGCATCCGCGTCGATGGCGTCGGAAATCGAGGAGAACACGGTCGAAATTCTACTACGCGCGTAGTACTAATCCCCCACGTCCCGGTGCAGTGAGTCAGGGCTTGCGGCGGCGCAGGAAGCGCTTCCAGCCCTGCTTCTCCTGCGCCTCACGCAGCCCCTGTTCGGCTTGTACCTCTGCCATCACTTTCGGACCGACCGAGTTCAAGAAGTTCTCCGCTTCGTCCAGCAGCGCGGCGGCACTGCCGTCGTCCAAGCCTGGCGGTTCGGCAGGAGACCTGGGCGACACCATCGAGCCATAGGTCCAGCCGGCATCCATGCGCGGCTCGAACTTGCCACAATCGGCGGGGCAACGCCACGGCGCGTCGGGCGCCAGGTCGAGGTTGCACTTCCGAACGGTCTCGCCGTTGGGATAGGTACGGCTTTCGAAGTTCCTGCACTCCTGGCGCATCGGCATCTCGACAGTCTGGCAGCACCTCGGGCTCACAGTCTGCCAGGATCGAACAATGCAAACGAAGACTCGCCGACGATGACCATCAGCGTGTTCGAACTGTTCCGAATTGGTATCGGCCCATCCAGCTCACACACCGTCGGGCCGATGCGCGCGGCCGGACGATTCCTCGAGCGGGTGGCCACCGAGCACGGGTTGGACAGGGTCAGCGGCGTGCGCACGCACCTCTACGGATCACTGGCCGCGACGGGTGTGGGGCACGGCACCGTCTCTGCGATTCTGCTCGGCCTCAGCGGCGCCCAGCCACAATCGGTCGACCCTGATGAGATTCCCGGATTGCTCGCAGCCATCGCCGATGACGGAGCACTGCGCCTTCTGGGCACCACGTCGGTGCCGTTCGACGTCGACGCAGACGTGGTGATGCACACCGACGAGACGCTGCCCAGCCACCCGAACGGGATGATGTTCGTCGCCTCCGGCATCGACGGCGCTGTGCTGTTCTCACATCGGTACTACTCCATCGGTGGCGGCTTCGTGGTCGACGACGACGAGGTGGACGCGCCAGTTGTGGCCTCGCAGTCAGCGGTGCCCTTCCCCTACGGCTCCGCCGAAGAACTGTTGGCGATGTGCGTCGCCAACGGTGCATCCATCAGCGACATCAAGATGGCCAACGAGCACACGCAGCGCAGTACTGCCGAGGTCCGCGAGCAGCTGCTCGACATCTGGCAAGCCATGCGTGAGTGCGTCGACCGCGGTTGTCGCAACGAGGGCGAGCTACCCGGCGGGCTGCAGGTGCAACGTCGCGCGGCATCACTGCACCGCACGCTGCTGGCCGACGACGGCAGCATCGACCCACTCGCCACGCTTGATTGGGTCAATCTGTTCGCACTCGCGGTCAACGAGGAGAACGCCGCCGGCGGACGGGTCGTGACGGCGCCGACCAATGGAGCTGCCGGCATCGTGCCCGCCGTGCTGCACTACTACGCGAAGTTCGTGCCCGGCGCCGACGACGATGGCATCGTCGAGTTCCTGCTCACGGCCGGCGCGATCGGTGCGCTGTTCAAGATGAACGCGTCCATCTCGGGGGCAGAGGTCGGTTGCCAAGGCGAGGTCGGGTCCGCATGCGCGATGGCCGCTGCCGGGTTGGCGCACGTGATGGGCGGCACTCCCCAGCAGGTCGAGAACGCCGCCGAGATCGCGCTGGAACACAACCTGGGCCTCACCTGCGACCCCATTGGTGGCCTCGTGCAGGTCCCCTGCATCGAACGCAACGCCATGGCCTCGATGAAGGCCATCAATGCGGCGCGACTCGCGCTGCACGGCGACGGTACGCACCTGGTCTCGCTGGATCAGGCAATCACGACCATGCGCGACACCGGCCGCGACATGCACGAGAAGTACAAGGAGACAGCCCGGGGTGGGTTGGCCGTGACCTTCCGCAACTCACGCGGCGGTGACACCGCCGTGCACATCCCCGTCAACGTCGTGGAGTGCTGACCGGTCCGCTCCCCGCTTTGTGTCAAAGCTGCGGACTCACAGCCCCTGGTCAGAGCCCGACAGTGTTTACGTAAAACGGAATTGGGGGCTGGTCAGCCGACGCTGCCTTCCATTTGCAGCTCGATCAGTCGGCTCCACTCGACGGCGTATTCCATGGGGAGCGTGCGCGTGATGGGCTCGATGAAACCGTTGACGACCATGCCCATGGCCTGCTCTTGCGAGAGGCCGCGCGACATGAGGTAGAACAGCTGCTCGTCGGCGATCTTGGAGACCGTTGCCTCGTGGCCGATCTGCGCGTCGCGCTCGCCGACTTCCATATACGGGAACGTCTTGCTGGTGGAGTGCTCGTCGAGGATCAGCGCGTCGCACTGCACATGGCTCTTGCAGCCGTAGGCGCCCTCTTCGACACGGACCAGCCCGCGGTAGGTGGTGATGCCTCCGTCTTTCGAAATGGACTTCGACACGATCTTGGAGGTGGTCTCCGGCGCGACGTGCACCATCTTGGCGCCTGCGTCTTGGTGCTGGCCGGCGCCTGCGTAGGCGACCGACAGCACTTCGCCGGTGGCCTTCGGGCCGACCAGGTAGACGCTGGGATACTTCATGGTGAGCTTGGAGCCGATGTTGCCGTCGATCCACTCCATGTGGCCTTCGGCCTCTACGCGTGCACGCTTGGTGACCAGGTTGTAGACGTTAGGCGACCAGTTCTGGATGGTGGTGTACGTGACACGCGCCGACGGCTTGACCACGATCTCGACGACCGCCGAGTGCAATGAATCCTTGGTGTAGACCGGGGCCGAGCAGCCTTCGATGTAGTGAACCTGGCTGCCTTCATCGGCGATGATCAGTGTTCGTTCGAACTGGCCGGCGTTCTCGCTGTTGATGCGGAAGTACGCCTGCAGCGGCATCTCGCAGTTGACACCCGGCGGCACATAGACGAACGAGCCGCCCGACCACACGGCCGTGTTGAGCGCCGAGAACTTGTTGTCCCCAGGGGGAATGATGGTGCCGAAGTACTGCTTGACCAGTTCGGGATACTCACGCAGAGCGGTATCCATGTCGCAGAACAAGATGCCCTGCTTCTCGAGGTCCTCGCGGTTGCGGTGGAACACGACTTCGCTCTCGTATTGAGCGGTGACGCCAGCGAGGTACTTGCGCTCAGCCTCGGGAATTCCCAACTTCTCGTACGTCACCTTCATCTGTTCGGGCAGATCGTCCCACTCGCTGACCTGCTCGGTGGCCGGACGCAAGTAGTAGTAGATGTCCTGGAAGTCGATGTCGGGCATGTTGACGGCGAACCACTCGGCCATCGGCTTGCGATCGAAGGTGCGCAGGCTGCGCTGGCGCATGTTGCTCATCCACTTCGGCTCACCCTTCCACCAGCTGATCTGGTCGACAACGCCCAGGTCGAGACCCTTCTTGGGTTCGAACGCGTACTCGACGCCGGTATCGCTCCAGCCGAGGTTGTACTTGCTGAGATCCAGGTCGAATGACGTCATGGCATGTTCCGATCAGTGGCGGGAATTAGCACTACCGCCATAGTAACAATTACCGGCCCCGATGCCCACTCAGCTCGCTACTTCTCCGACGTTGGGTTCAGCCCGCATGTGGGCGAGATCCATCGGCTCGCCGCACGCGCTGCACACCATCTGGGGCTGGCCGCTGCCCGCACACGTGTGGCGCATCACCAGCGGCGGGCCATCAGGCGACGACCACTTGTCACCCCACGTCATCAGTGCAGCGATCACAGCGAAAAGATCGGCGCCCTTGTCGGTCAGGTGGTATTCGTAGCGTTCAGGGTGGTCGTGGTACCTGACCTTCGCCACCACCTCGTGCGCGACCAGCGTGTTGAGCCGATCGCTGAGGATGTTGCGGGCGATACCGAGGTCGGCCTGGATGGCCTCGAACCGGTTTTGACCCATCATGATGTTGCGCACGATGAGCAGCGTCCACCACTCACCGACGATGTCGAGGGTGCGGGCCACCGAACAATTCATGTGGCTGACACTGCTGCGCTTCACGAGTCCAACGCTAGTCGCGGCATGCAACTCACAGGGATTTCCCTGACACTTCGCTAGCGCAGCAGTCTCCTAGCGCAGCACAGCGAGGGAGTCGTCGCGGGTGCCCAGTACCTGTTCGGCGTCGACGCCGAGCCAATCGAGGCATCTGGTGAAGAGCGCCTGCGGAGTCACATTGGGACGGACGTCTCCGTCGAGGAGATCGCCCAGGTCGACCTCTCCGAACACGCCACCGCGGACCCCGTTCCCAAGGGCCAGCGACAGCCCACCGGCACCGTGGTCGCATCCACCGCTGCCGTTCTCCGCGGCCCGGCGACCGAACTCACTGGTCACCACGAGCAGCACATCGTCGGCCAGGCCCGCTGCTTCGATGGCGACGAAGAATGCGTCGATGCCTGTCGCCAGGTCGTCCAGCAAGCCGGCCTGCTGCGGCAACTGATTCGCATGAGTGTCGAAGCCGCCGGCGCTGACGACGACCAACTGTGTGCCGGCGTCTGCGACCAGCAACTGGGCCGCCACCGACAATCCATCGGCGATGGTCGCCCCACCCTCACGAGTGGGGAGCTCCTCTGACGAGGCTGCGGCGCCGGTGATCTCCGCAAAGTCGGTGACGGCCTGCACCGTGCGCTGGAATGCATGGCGGGCCATACCGACCAGGTCACCTCCACCACCTGCCATCGCGGACAACCACTGGGGATCGAAGTCGACCCAGCGAAACGAACTCGGCGAGGTGATCACCGTTGGCTGAACCGTCTGGCCGTTCAGTAGCGGCGCTCCCCCACCGAGAGCGGTCGCGAACAATGGTGAGGGCTCGGTCGCAAGACCGTCGAGCACGCGACCCAACCAGCCGGGCTGGGCGAGTTGGTCCGCGCGCCACCAGCGGTCCATCGATACGAAATGCGAACGGTTGGGCACCTCGAAGCCGATCCCGCGGATGATGGCAAGCTGGCCTTGGTCCCAGAATCTCGTCAGACCGCCCAGGCCCGGGTGCAACCCTGCATCGTCGAGGCCAGTCAGTTGCACGATGTCTGCCTCCGGGATGGCGATCGTCGGGCGCAGGTCGCGGTATCGACCATCTGTCGGCGGCAGCGAGTTGAGAAGGTCGTTGCCACCGTTGAGCTGCACCACCACAAGTCGCCGCCCGTCGAAGGTGCTGTCACCGGACTTCGCGATCGTGGTCGACGTGACTACTGGGGTCTTGGACACCGGCACGCTCGAGCCGACGGTGGACGGCGGGTTCGTGTCCGAGGTGCTGCTGACCGTGCCGCGATCGCACGCCCCGAGGCCG
>Ga0073904_10001092_pt1 | contig 20100 bp, 19 predicted proteins | sample KloWWTrecipitate_FD_66668 | JGI IMG/M metagenome (GOLD analysis project Ga0073904, IMG submission 66668) | Active sludge microbial communities from Klosterneuburg, Austria, studying microevolution and ecology of nitrifiers - Klosterneuburg... | ecosystem: Engineered > WWTP > Aerobic digester >... | reverse complement strand
TGTTGCGCAGCGCGTCGTCATCGAGGGCAAGGCACGCCGTCCGTGCCTGCGCGACATTGCTGCTCGCTGCGCTCGCGACAGGGCTGGCCACAGCGACCGTGCAGCGCAATCGGGTGTATGCGGATGAGATCACCTTCTGGGAAGACGTGGTTCGCCGCACGCCGACCAATGCGCGTGCCGCCAACAACCTCGGCATGGCTTACGCCTGCGCGCGCCGCGACACCGAGGCCGCAGTGCAGTTCGAGCGCGCCGCGCGCTTGCAGCCGGATGACTACCGCGCGGGCGTCAACCTCTGGCTGCTTCGGTCCGGCGATCTGCAGGCCTGTCTGCCCAATAGACACGACCCCACGAGCACTCCCGTCAGTCGTTGAACCGCTCCTCGCCTTCATCCTTCTGCGCGAGTTGTTCCGCCCGTTCCTGACTCGCGTCGTCCACCAGCACGCGATCCGAGGCCTCATCAAGCACGATCTGCAGGATTTTCTCCGCCTCCTCCAGTCGCCTGCGCGCTTCGGTCCAGTCGCCCCGGTCCCCCGATGCGAGCGCAGCCGAAACCAGACCCGCTACGGGTCCAAGCCTGTCGAGCAACTGCATTCGTTCGCGGCGCAACGTCGCGCGCTCGATGGCCGCATCGATTTCTGCGAATTTGGTGCGCAGTCCGCTCAAGCGGTGGCCTCACACGCACCGGAACGGACCGCCGTTGATTGGTCGGAGCGCCGAGATTTGAACTCGGGACCCCTTGCACCCCATGCAAGTGCGCTACCAGGCTGCGCCACGCTCCGACACGATTGTTCTTTGACGGCGAATGATATCACTCGCGACGCCGCGCCGCGCTCTCGCCGCGCCGCTTCAGCGACGCAGCACCTTCAGCATGTCTTCGAGCTCCATGCGCACCTGGCGCACGATCTGCTGACTCTGTGAGGTGTCGGTGCGCGCCTCTTCGCCGGTGAGCTTGTTGCGCGCACCGCCGATCGTGAAGCCCTGCTCGTAGAGGAGGCTCCGGATCTGGCGGATCACGATGACGTCCTGGCGTTGATAGTAGCGGCGGTTGCCGCGACGCTTCACGGGCTTAAGCTGCGGGAACTCCTGTTCCCAGTAGCGCAGCACGTGGGGCTTCACGCCGCACAGGTCGCTCACTTCACCGATCGTGAAATAACGCTTGCCGGGAATCGCCGGCAGTTGGTCGTTATTCTTTGGTTCCAGCATAGGCCTCGACCCGCGCCTTGAGCTTCTGTCCCGGACGGAATGTCACCACACGACGGGCCGTGATGGGAATCTCCTCGCCTGTCTTCGGATTGCGACCCGGCCGCTGATTCTTGTCACGCAGATCGAAGTTGCCGAATCCGGAAAGCTTCACCTGCTCGCCGTTCGACAGCGCTGCGCGCACTTCCTCGAAGAAGAGATCGACAAGCTCGCGCGCCTCGCGCTTGTTCAATCCGAGTTGATTGAAAAGCGCCTCGGCCATTTCCGCCTTGGTCAGGGCCATCCCTACTCTCTTGTTTTCGCGTTCAACGTACCCGCCAGATCGGCGATGATCGCCGCCACGGCATGGTCCGTATCCTGGTCTGTCAGCGTGCGAGAATTATCCTGAAAAATCAAGCCTAAAGCGACGCTTTTTCGTCCGGATTCTATCCCGGCCCCCCGGTATACATCGAAGACCAGAACTTCGCGCAGCAGGCTCGAACCCGTCAAGGTTACACGTTCATGAATCGCGCTTAAAGGCGTGGCTTCGCCGATCACGATCGCGAGATCGCGTCTCACGTGGGGAAAGCGCGAAACCGCGCGGAACTGTGGCTTTTCCGCCGCCAGCGCCCCGAATTCGACTTCGAACAGTACCGGGACATATGTCAAGTCAAGGGCGCGCACCAGTTCGGGGTGCAGTTCTCCGAGCCATCCCACCGCGCGCTCACCGCGCAGGACGCGCGCGGTACGTCCGGGATGAAGGCAAGGCATCGCATCCGCGACGAAAGTAATGCTTCGGTGCAACCCCGCCGATGCAAAAAGTGCTTCGAGGTCGCCCTTCACGTCGTGAAAATCGACGGGCTCCTGCTTGCTGCCCCACTGTTCCGGTGCGCGCGTTCCGCACGCCACACCCGCAAGCATGTCGACTTCACGTGTGCCCTCGCGACGATCCACGAGGAACACGCCTCCGTGCTCGACGAGCCGCACGCGCTCCTGCTGGCGGCGCTGGTTCTCTCTCACAGTACGCAAGAGGCCGGGCCACAGCGAGACACGCATGACCGCAAGATCGCTCGCAATCGGATTGGCGAGCGCGACGGCCTCGGCATCCGGAAAGAGCTGGGTCTGCAGCGCAGGATCGACGAAAGCGAACGTGATGGCCTCGTGGTAGCCGCGCGCGGCAAGCAGCTCCAGGACCCGTACTTCATCCGGCGCCGCAGATGGCACGGCCGCAATCCGCTGTGCCGCCTCGAGGCGTACCGGCGGTATGGAGTCAAAGCCGGCGAGCCGCGCGATCTCTTCGATGAGGTCGGCTTCGATCGTGATATCGAAGCGGAAACCCGGCGGCGTCGCCTCCCAGCCGTCACCGGTCCCGACGACCGCCATGCCGAGCGCGCGCAGATGCTGCTCCACGGCCGCATCGGCAGGCGCGACGCCGAGCAGGCGCGCGAGTCGCGCACGGCGCAGATGCACCGGGACGCGTTGCGGCAGAAACCCGGGACACTCGACAACTTCGGTAGGGCCCGCAACGCCACCGGCAATTTCGATGAGCAGCGAGGTGGCGCGCTCGATGGCCCGCGCCTGCCCCGCCGGATCGACTCCGCGCTCGAAGCGCTGGCTCGCATCGGTGTGCAGGCCGTGACGGCGCGCGCGGCCCGCGATCGCCTGAGGACTGAACCAGGCGCTCTCGAGGAACACGTCAGTAGTGGTCGCGCTGACCGCCGTGCGCTCGCCGCCCATGATGCCGCCGAGGCCCACGGCGCCGAGGTCGTCCGCGATCACCACTTCGTCACCCGCAAGTTGCACGGTACTGCCGTCGAGCAGCTTGAGGCTCTCGTGCCTGTGCGCGGCTCGGGCTCGAACGGTGCCGCTCAGCTTCGCGCGGTCGTAGGCGTGCATCGGCTGCCCGAGTTCGAGCAGCACATGGTTCGTGACATCGACCACCGGGCTGATCGAGCGCTGACCAACGCGTCGCAGCCGTTCGCGCAGCCAGGGCGGCGACGGCCGCGCGTTGTCGACGCCGCGAATCACCCGACCCACGAAGCGCGGCGCCGCTTCGGGCCACTCGAGCTGCACGGCGTGGACCGTCCCGTCCGCGGGGGTCACTCCCGCAAGTGCGGGGCCGGTCACGCTGCGACCTTCGCCCAGGACCGCGGCGACTTCGCGCGCCACACCCAGTACGGACATCGCATCACCCCGATTCGGGGTCACGTTGATCTCGAGGATTTCGTCGTCGAGCCTGAGCCAGGCGCGCAGATCGTGCCCGACCGGCGCGTCGGCGGGCAACTCGAGCAGGCCTTCTGAAGTCTCCGCGAGGCCGAGCTCCTTCGCAGAGCACAGCATTCCGAAGGACTCGACGCCACGGAGTTTCGCGGCCTTGATCCTGAGATCACCTGGCAGCACGGCGCCCACCACGGCGAGCGCGGCCTTGAGCCCGGCGCGCGCATTGCGCGCACCGCACACGATCTGCACGGGATCGCCCGACCCGGTCGAGACGCGACACACCTGCAGCTTCTCCGCCTGCGCATGCGGTAACGCTTCGAGGATTTCCGCAATTACGACGCCCGCAAATGGCGGCGCCGCGGTCGTGATTCCTTCGAGCTCAAAGCCGACGAGCGTGAGGCGGGAGCCGAGCGTACGCGCATCGATATCGACCCGTACCCACTCCCCGAGCCATGAAAGAGGAACCTTCATTCAGGCGCTCGCGAACTGGCGCAGGAAACGCAGATCGTTCTCGAAGAACAGGCGCAGATCATTGACGCCATAGCGCAGCATCGCAAGACGATCGATGCCGAAGCCGAACGCGTAGCCGGTCCAGCGCTCCGCGTCGATGCGGCACTCCCGAAAGACGTTCGGATGCACCATGCCGCAACCGGCGACTTCGAGCCAGCCCGTCTGCTTGCACACGCGACACCCCTTGCCGTCGCAGAACACGCAGGTGATGTCGACTTCGGCCGAAGGTTCGGTGAACGGAAAGTAGGATGGACGCAGGCGCAGGGCGAGATCGCGCTCGAAAAAGCCGCGCATGAAGTCGTGCAGCGCGGCCTTCATGTTCGCGAAGCTCACATCCTCGTCCACGACGAGCCCCTCGACCTGGTGGAACATGGGCGAGTGGGTGAGATCGTGGTCGCAACGGTACACCCGCCCCGGTGCAATCAGCGCGAGTGGTGGTGGTCGCTCAAGCATCGTGCGCACTTGCACCGGTGAGGTGTGCGTGCGCAGGAGTCGCCCATCGGGAAAATAGAACGTGTCGTGCATCGCCCGCGCCGGATGATCGGGGGGGAGATTGAGCGCCGTGAAGTTGTGGAAATCGTCCTCGATCTCCGGTCCCGTCTCGACCGTGAATCCCGCATTGCGAAACAGAGACTCGATCCGCTGGCGTGCGAGTGTCACCGGGTGCAGGGTGCCGCGCGCCTCACCGCGCCCCGGAAGCGTCACATCGATCCGCCCGGCGATGAGCGCCTGCTCGACCGCGGCGCGCTCGAGCAGCACACGGCGTGCCTCGATCGCATCCTGCACGCGCAGCTTGGCTTCGTTGATGCGCTGACCCGCGGCAGGACGCTCGGCGGGAGGCAGAGCGCCAAGCGACTTCAGCTGCCCGGTGAGCACGCCCTTCTTGCCGAGCCAGTGCACGCGTGCGGCGTCGAGCGACGACAGATCGCCGCTCGCGCCGATTGCCGCGAGCGCCTCGTCGGTGAGACGCGCGAGCTCCGTCACGGCGACTTACGCCGCTGTGAGCGCTGCTTTTGCCTGCTTCGCGATCGCCTCGAAGGCCGGCGCGTCGTGCACGGCGATTTCCGCCAGCACTTTGCGGTCGATCGTGATGCCCGCCTTGCGCAAGCCGTTCACGAGCTGGCTGTACGAGATCTCGTACAGGCGCGCCGCCGCGTTGATGCGCGTGATCCAGAGCGCACGGAAGTCGCGCTTCTTGGCGCGACGGTCGCGGTACGCATACTGGCCCGCCTTGATGACCGCTTGCTTCGCGGTGCGATAGACCTTGCGACGGGCGTTGTAGTAACCCTTCGCCTTGCCCAGAACCTTCTTGTGACGGCGCCCGGCCGTCACGCCACGCTTGACTCGTGCCATGACTCGTTACCTCGTGCCGTTACTTGTGGTTGGGGAGCAGTTGCGTGAGTCGACCGACGTCGCTCTCGTGCACGAGACTGCTGCCGCCCGAGCGGGCGTGGCGCTTGACCTTGGGGGCCTTGTGGCCGAGGTTGTGGCGACGGCCGGCGGCATAGCTCTTGAAGCCCTTCGCAGTCTTGCGAAAGCGCTTCGCTGCCGCCCGGTTGGTTTTCAACTTGGGCATGCTCATCTCCTTTTGTAGCCAAGGTTCGCAAGCAGCGCTCGCGCACTGCCGCTTGCCTGCGGATCCGCGTCAGCGGATCACTTCTTTTTGGGCGAAAACACCATCACCATCTGGCGCCCTTCCATGAGCGGGTACTGCTCGATGCTGCCGACTCCGGCAAGATCGACCACCACCCGATCGAGAAGCTTGCGCCCGATTTCCTGGTGCGCCATCTCCCGGCCGCGGAACCTCAGGGTCACCTTGGCCTTGTCACCTTCGGTCAGGAAGCGGATCAGATTCCGCAGCTTGACCTGGTAATCGTTCTCGTCCGTCCCGGGACGAAACTTCACTTCCTTGACCTGGATCTGCTTCTGCTTCTTCTTCGCGGAGTGCGACTTCTTGTTCTGTTCGAACAGGAACTTGCCGTAATCCATCACTCGCACCACCGGCGGCTCCGCCGTCGGCGACACTTCCACGAGGTCGAGCCCAGCGGTCGTAGCCATCTGGAGCGCGTCGTACCGGGACATGACTCCCGCCTGGGAGCCGTCGGCTGCAATCACCCGCACTTGCGGTGCGTTGATCTCGTCATTGCGCCGGACGCGCTTTGCTGCAATAGCTATAAATCAATCCTCCAAAGTTCGGCGCCCGCGGCTCTCGAGCTCGCCGCGAAGACCCTTTGCAAACGTCTCCAGCGACATCGTGCCCAGATCCTTGCCACTACGGGAACGCACGGAAAGCAGGTTTGCGGCGACTTCTTTGTCCCCCGCAACCAACAGGTACGGCACACGCTGCAGCGTGTGCGCGCGAATCTTAAAGCCCACCTTTTCGTTCCGCAAGTCGCTTTCGACCCGAAACCCCTGATTATTAAGCGAATCCGCGACTTTTAGGGCGTACTCGTCCTGGCGGTCGGTAATCGTGCACACGACAGCCTGCACGGGCGCCAGCCAGGTGGGCAGCCGGCCTGCATGATGTTCCAGCAGAATCGCGAAAAAGCGCTCCAGGGAGCCGAAAATCGCCCGGTGCAGCATCACCGGTGTGCGCCGGGCGCTCTCCCCATCGATGTAGTGCGCACCGAGGCGACCCGGGAGATTGAGGTCGACCTGCCAGGTGCCGCACTGCCAGTCGCGGCCGATCGCGTCCTGCAGCACGAACTCGAGTTTGGGACCGTAAAAGGCGCCCTCGCCGGGGTTCAGCGTGTACTCGATACCCGCCGCTTTCGTCGCAGCGATCAGCGCCTGCTCGGCGCGGTCCCAGATCTCATCGCTGCCGACACGCTTTTCCGGGCGATCAGAGTATTTCACGCGCACGTCGTCGAAACCGAAATCGCGGTATATCGAAATGAGCAGTTCGATACCGCGCACGGTCTCTGCCGTGATCTGCTCTTCCGTGATGAAGATGTGAGCGTCGTCCTGAGTGAACCCGCGCACTCGCATCAACCCGTGCAGCGCGCCGGAGGGCTCGTAGCGATGCACCTTGCCGAATTCGGCGAAGCGGATCGGCAGGTCGCGGTGGCTGCGGATGCCCTGCTTGAAAATCTGGATGTGCCCGGGGCAGTTCATCGGCTTGATCGCGTAGACACGCTCGTCCGGCGTCTGCGTGAGGAACATGTTCTCGCCGAACTTCTCGAGATGCCCCGACTGGCGCCACAGCTCGGCGTCCATGATCTCGGGTGCATTCACCTCTTCATAGCCGGCCGCGCGCTGCTTCTCGCGCATGTAGGCGATGAGCGCCTGGAAGATCGTCCAGCCTTTCGGGTGCCAGAACACGGCGCCCGGCGCCTCTTCCTGCATATGGAAGAGATCCAGCTCACGACCGATGCGGCGGTGATCGCGCTTCTCGGCCTCCTCAAGGCGGTGCAGGTACGCGTCGAGATCCTTCTTGTCCGCCCAGGCCGTGCCGTAGATGCGCTGGAGCATCTCGTTGCGCGAGTCGCCGCGCCAGTAGGCGCCCGCGACCTTCATCAGCTTGAACACCTTCAGCTTGCCGGTCGAGGGCACGTGCGGACCGCGACAGAGGTCGACCCAGTCGCCCTGCCCGTAGAGGCTGATCGCCTCGTTCCCGGGGATGCCGGCGATGATCTCGGCCTTGTAGTGCTCGCCAAGCCCCTTGAAGAACGCGACGGCGTCGTCGCGATCCATCACGCGCCGTGTGACCTTCTCATCGGCTTGCGCGAGCGCGCCCATCCGCTGCTCGATCGCCGCGAGATCCTCGGGCGTGAACGGGCGCGAGTAGGCGAAATCGTAGTAGAAGCCATCCTCGATCACAGGTCCGATCGTGACCTGCGCTTCGGGGTAGAGTTGCTTGACCGCCTGGGCAAGGAGATGCGCGGTGGAGTGACGCAGGATTTCGAGACCCTCGGGGTCCTTCTGCGTGACGATCGAGACCTTCGCGTCGTGGTCGAGCACGAAACTCGTGTCGACGAGCTTGCCGTCAACGCGCCCGGCGAGCGCCGCCTTGCGCAGACCCGCGCCGATGCTGCCTGCAATCTCATCGATGGTGAGAGGTTGCCCGAAACTGCGTTGACTGCCGTCCGGCAGCGTGATGACCGGCACGAGTGGAAGCTCAGTGTCCGACGCAGGTCTGGCAGCGGTCAGCGTACGGGATCGCGTCGAGCCGCGCGGCCTCGATATCCCGCCCGCAGCGCACGCAGATGCCGTACTCGCCACGCCGCAGGCGCTCGAGCGCACTGTCGATCTGCGCGATCTCGGTACGGGCCGCGGACTCGATACCGCGCAATACGTCGTCGTTCTGCCGCTCGGATGCCTGCTCCGAGAAGTCCCGACTCACCGCCTCGCGACGATGCGCCGCATCATCGCGCGCGCGATCGGCGCGCGTGACCAATTCTTCGCGGCGCATCTGCAAGGTTTCCTGGACACCGGCGGAACCAATCATCGCTCGATCACTCTCAATCGCTGCTGGAAATGGTAGGCGCGAGTGGGATCGAACCACCGACCACTTCCATGTCAAGGAAGTGCTCTACCACTGAGCTACGCGCCTATGGGGGCGGGAAAGATACCCTACCGCGCGTGCCCGAAGCAACCGAATACACGGGATTTCAAGCTGTTAGCCACCTTCTGCCCCTAACCCGCGCGCGACGCGGGCAGACCGAGTTCGGCCTGCTTCAGGCGCTCGATCTGATCCCGCAGACGCGCCGCTTCCTCGAACTCGAGGTTGCGGGCACGGCGAAACATCTCAGCCTCGAGCTTCCTGATCTGCCGCGCGATCTGCTCGGGGCGCATCGCGGTGACTTGGCCGCTCGCGGCACCCGGCTCTGCGCCCGCTCCCGGCCGGCCACGCGGCCGCGGCGCCTGGCTGCGCGCGCCTTCCATGATGTCGGCGACGCCCTTCTCGATGCCGCGCGGCGTGATGCCGTGCTGCGCATTGAAAGCAAGCTGCTTTGTGCGCCGACGGTTCGTTTCGTCGATCGCCCGCTGCATCGACCCCGTGACCCGGTCCGCATAGAGGATCGCACGGCCGTGCAGATGGCGCGCCGCGCGGCCGATTGTCTGGATCAGGGAATTGTCGGAGCGCAGGAAGCCTTCCTTGTCGGCGTCGAGGATCGCAACCAGCGATACCTCGGGCATGTCGAGGCCCTCGCGCAGCAGATTGATGCCGACCAGTGCATCGAACTTGCCGAGGCGCAGATCGCGGATGATCTCGGTGCGCTCGACCGTCTCCACATCGGCGTGCAGGTACCGCACGCGCACGTCGTGCTCGTGCAGGTACTCGGTGAGGTCTTCGGCCATGCGCTTTGTCAGGGTCGTAATCAGCACGCGCTCGTTGCGAAGAGCGCGCAAGCGGATCTCGGACAGCACGTCGTCGACCTGCGAGCGCACGGGGCGCACTTCGACCTGCGGGTCGACAAGGCCGGTGGGCCGTGCCACCTGTTCAACAACTTGCGCCGCGTGTCGCCCCTCGTAGGCTCCCGGGGTTGCCGAGACGAAGATCATCTGCGGCGCGAGAGCCTCCCACTCCTCGAACTTGAGCGGCCGATTGTCGAGCGCCGAAGGCAGGCGAAAGCCGTATTCGACGAGCGTTTCCTTGCGCGAGCGATCGCCGCGGTACATCGCGCCGAGCTGCGGAATCGTCTGATGGCTTTCGTCGACGACGAGCAGCGCATTGTCCGGCAGGTAGTCATAGAGGCACGGCGGTGGCTCGCCCGGCGCCCGGCCGGAAAGATAACGCGAGTAATTCTCGATGCCTGCGCAATAGCCGACCTCCTTCATCATCTCCATGTCGAACATCGTGCGCTGCTCGAGCCGCTGGGCCTCGACGAGCTTGTCTGCGTCACGCAGGTCTTTCAGGCGCAGGCGCAGGTCGTCGCGGATCTGGTCGACCGCTTGCAGGATGCGCTCGCGCGGCGTCACGTAGTGTGAGCCGGGGTAGACCGTGTAGCGCGGCACTTTGCGTGTCACTTCGCCGGTCAACGGGTCGAAAAGCGCCAGCGACTCCACGGTCTCATCGGCCAGCTCGACGCGCAGCGCGGCACGATCGGATTCAGCGGGAAAGATGTCGATGACATCACCGCGCACCCGGTAGGTACCGGCGCGCAGGTCAAGTTCGTTGCGGGTGTACTGCATGTCCGCAAGACGACGCAGCAACTGGCGCTGGTCGAGCCGATCGCCGCGCTTCAGGTGCAGCACCATGGCGAAATAGGCCTCGGGGTCGCCGAGGCCGTAAATCGACGAAACCGTCGCGACGATGATCGTGTCGCGCCGCTCGAGCAGCGCCTTGGTCGCCGACAGGCGCATCTGCTCGATGTGCTCGTTGATCGAGGCATCTTTCTCGATGTACGTATCGCTCGAGGGTACGTAGGCTTCCGGCTGATAGTAGTCGTAGTAAGAGACGAAGTATTCGACGGCGTTCTCGGGGAAGTACTCGCGGAACTCGCCGTAGAGCTGTGCGGCGAGCGTCTTGTTGTGTGCGATCACGAGCGTGGGACGCTGCACGCGCGCAATCACATTGCCGATTGAAAAAGTCTTGCCGCTGCCGGTCACGCCCAGCAGTGTCTGGTGCGCGAGGCCGTCGGTCAGCCCCTCGACGAGCTTCTCGATCGCCTGTGGCTGGTCGCCCGCGGGCGCGTAGTCGGCGCGCAGCCTGAAAGGCGGCGCGGCGGAATCGGCGCTGTGGTCCATGGTGGCAGCGATACGAACCTCGGGGACGATCGGGTAATATAACCCCGCTCCCGCCTCACCCCATAGGTTCCCTCCGTGACACTACCGGTCTCCCGCCGCGTCCAGCGCGTCAAACCCTCCCCTACCCTCGCTGTCACCGCACGCGCGGCAAAGCTCAAGGCGGAAGGCAAGGACATCGTGGCGCTCGGCGCCGGCGAACCCGATTTCGACACGCCGGCGCATATCGCCGCGGCGGGTGTCGATGCGATCCGGAGCGGCTTCACGCGCTATACGAACGTCGATGGCATCAACGAGCTGAAAGACGCGATCATCGCGAAGTTCCGCCGTGACAACGGCATCGAATACGAGCGCTCGCAGGTCATCGTCTCGAGCGGCGCGAAGCAGACGATCTACAACCTCTGCATGGCGGTGCTCGATCCGGGCGATGAGGCAGTCATCCCGGCACCGTACTGGGTTTCGTACCCGGACATGGTGCTGCTTGCCGATGGGCTGCCGGTGATGCCCTTCGCGGGCGCCAACCAGGGATACAAGATCACGCCGCGCCAGCTCGAAGCAGCGATCACGCCCAAGACGCGTCTCGTGTTGCTGAACAGCCCCTGCAACCCGACGGGCGCCGCGTACACGCGCGCCGAACTGCGCGCGCTCGGCGAAGTGCTGCTGGCGCACCCGCGCATCGTGATCGGCACCGACGACATGTACGAGAAAATCTACTGGGCGAGCGAGCCGTTCTGCAGTCTGCTCACCGCCGTGCCTGAGCTCCATGAACGCACCGTCACGATCAACGGTTGTTCAAAGGCCTACGCGATGACGGGCTGGCGCCTCGGCTACTGTGGCGGACCGAAGGAAATCGTCACGGCCATGTCGACCATCCAGGGCCAGTCCACCTCGAACGCCTCGAGCATCACACAGCGTGCAGCGGTCGTCGCGCTGAACGGCGACCAGCAGTGTGTCGCCGAAATGAACGTACAGTACAAGAAGCGCCACGACTATATCGTCGAAGGGCTCAATTCCCTTCCGGGCATCTCCTGCCTGCCCGGCGCGGGCACCTTCTACGCATTCGCCGACGTGAGCGCCGCGATGCACGGCATGGGCTGCCGCGACGACAACGCGTTCGCAGAGCTGCTGCTGAATGAAGGTGGCGTGGCTGTGGTGCCGGGCTCGGGCTTCGGCGCGCCGGGCCACATGAGAATCTCGTTCGCCTGCAGCATGGAAACTCTCGAGAAGGCGATCGATCGCATGGCGCGCGTGCTCAGCTCGGGGGCGGCCGCCAGGACCGCCTGACCGCGTGATCTGGCGGCGGCGACGCGCCCGTGATCCAGTCCCTTGACGGGTCCGCGCAAGTCCTTGAGAATTCGCGGCCTTCTCTGCCTCCCGTTCCCCGGTAGCTCAGCGGTAGAGCGTCGGACTGTTAATCCGTTGGTCGTTGGTTCGAGTCCAACCCGGGGAGCCATCTAGTCAATATGTTACTGCTGCTGTCCTCCTTTCCCGGCTGATGGCGTAGCCGAATCGTAGGTAGCTGGCGGCGATAGTCGCACCCGGTCACCGAACGCATCCACGTGCGAGGCCAGATGCTCCGTTGTGAGATGCGCGCATCGCTTCACCATGACCGGACTGGTCCATCCGCCGAGATCATGCAGCACGTACAGCGGCGTTCCCGCTTGGGCGTGCAAGGTCGCGATCGGCGGGTGTTCCTGCGCACCTGCTCAATGGCCCGCCCGAGCGTCACCAGCAAGTCCTCGCGGAAGTGGTCGGCCCACAGAGAGACCGTGCAAGGCACGCGATGAAGTGGGCATTTCGGGTCGAGCGGCTCGTTGGTCATCGTGCGCGTCAGACGATCGAGGAACCCCACCTTGAGCGCGAGACAGGGATGCCCGCTCACATCGGTAGCTGAAATCATGTTTGCGGCGAGACTCGGGCCGATGATTGCATCGACCGTCGAGGGCCGCGGCTTCAAGATCGCGAACGACACGTGCGGACCCGCGTTCGACCCAGACAGCGGCGAGCGGCGCGCCAGCCGCGAAGACGAGGCCGACATGCGCCGCTGCCTGCAACGACGTTTTCCCGCGCTCGCGGCACAGCCGCTCACCGAGACGCGTGTGTGCCAGTACAAGAACAGCGCGAACGGCGATTTCCCCATTGACCGCCATCCGGATTTCAGGAATGTCTGGCTGCTCGGCGGTGGCTCCGGCCACGGCTTCAAGCATGGCCCTGCGGTCGGTCGGTACGCGGCCGAACTCGCGTCAGGAAGGCTCGCGGCGCCCGAGACGCGTTTCTCGCTCGCGAGCAAGGGCACCGTGCAACGGCGCGAGGTGTACTAGCAACTCGGCGATGGGCGCACTCGCGTGTCTACAAAATCGAAATCAGGCAGGCGAGTGAGGCCGTACACTTCACGAGACAGGTCGTCGAGTTCCGAAAAATCACGGGCTCGGTAAGCCGTCTTGATCCTGGCTGCAATCGCCTCTGGAACCGCATCCGGTCGCGGCACCCTGATTCGGCGCAGGTACTGGGCCTGGAACCTGAGGTATCCGCCGCGCATCTTGACTGCGTAGGACCACACAAAAAACAGCGCGACGCGGGAACTCAGCAACCCTCCTAGCACCTCCATGTCCCAATCGTCGGAGATCACAAAGTAGAGATTGTGGTGCGGGTAGAAATTCCCGGGTTCATATATGACTTCATTCGATCCGGCGATATCCGGTATCAGCAATTTCGGCCAGCCGACCATCTTGGGGTAGGGACGGTCAATCGTGCGGCACCAGCCGACCGGATCTTTCTGCGCAACGTGGCGCCTTTTCAGCGTTTCGGCATTCTTATCGAAGTACCGCTTCAGGCGCGGGTACTTGTCGAGGCTGATGACGCCCTTTTCTTCATAAGTGTTAATCACGCAGCGGCGAGCATCGCGAATTCGTCCATTGTCGATGTCGGACCTCATCACGAGCGGCAATAGCCGATCAGGCTCGATATCCGCATCTTCCGGGACGATATAGATCGAATCATTTCCAGTGGCGATACCAATGCGAACGGAGGTCCCACCCGACTCTTCGAGCAGTGGGAATCGGGATTCGAGATCCCGTAGCGTTGCGAGTTGATCGGGTGACGAAAGGACCCACGGGTCGCTATTCGCGAACCATGTCGTGTACGTTTCGGATTGCACGCAGTTCGTTGCGGCGGCCGGGCTGCTCGCGCCACTCACGACCGCCGCGCACTCTTCGGGCGAGCCCACGGAAAGACGAACGACGCGTACCGGCTTGCCGCCAGGTTCATTTGCGATCACGAAAATAGATGGGTACGCGATTACCTCTGCCTCGAATGGCGAAGTCTTATGCAGGTCGATATACGTTCTGACCGAATAGTCCCGCGACACGAGTTCGCGCAGAGGAGCGCCATATTTGTTCAGCGTCCAGCGGTCGGCACAAATAAATCCGACGACACCCTTTGAGGCGAGCAGCTGCAGGCTACGTTCGATGAATGCGATGTACAGGTCAGCGCGGTCAAACAGAGTCGCATACCGCCGGCGATACTCCGCTTGAATCAGCGGTGAGAGCTGTTCAATTCGAATGTACGGTGGGTTGCCAACCACGAAATCGAACTGACCAACAATGGGGGTGAGCAGAAAATCGGCCTGCTGTACCCATCGCTCGGCGACAGCGCGCGCGGCTACAGCCTTCATGCCATGTCGCCCGAGCGTCTCGACAACGGCATTTCGCGTGATCGCGACGTGTTCGTCATCGATGTCGAAAGCGGCAATCGCATCGACCAGCGCTTGCAGTCTGACACCTTGCCTTTTAGCCGATGCTGCCAGCCGATCAATCGCAGGCAACAAAAACGCACCGTGACCACATGCGGGTTCGAGTAGCCGCTGTTTCGTGAGGTCGGTGTTCGCGGTATAGCCGCTGAGGTCGAGAATCAGGTCGACAATGTGCGGCTTCGTAAGCACCAGGCCATGCGTGCCGCCATCGGAGCGCGTGCCGTAGTCATAAGCCGCTTTCGTGAGACTTGCCGGATACTCCAATGAAAGCTGCATGTCGTTCCTACTTTCCGGCCAAATATCCGCCGATATGACCCGCCAAGCCGCCCAGAAATTTTTTCATCGTCAGGTCAGTCGCCGGCTCCCGGAATTCCCCGGTTGGGCCGCCGCTTTCCGTCGCAACGAGAAAAGCAGACGAATCATAGAGTTTTTCGAGTACGAGCTTTCGCAAAAGCAACTCGTACCGCCTCATGTACGACGCGTCGCGGAACTCGCCAAACACCTTGAAGTGAGGTTCGGCCACGCCGACAACTTGGGTCGACCTGTCGCATTCTTCGAGCAGCATGACCCAGCCGGCCCACGGTCGGATGCCGTGCTTGCCAAACGCACCTTCGCGAAACGCAGTCGCGAGATCCTGTGCGGTGCCGACCGCCTCCTCGGATCGATTGTTGAAATTGTTGCCGAATGACGGGCCACGCTGCGATTTGAATTCCATAGCCGCGAGTAGTACGCCTCCTTGGACGACCAACATGTCCCATTTTTTCGTCGGGCGAAAGTAACCAGGAAGTTCGAGCTCGCGGTCCAAGTAGATGTCGCCGTCAGTCAGGCCGACGCCGAGCAGTACGTAGCGGATCAACTCACAAAAGCCGTCCATCTGCCTACCGCCGGTTACGGCGGCACGTGCCCCGCGGTCCGCGTTTGAGCCAGCGTTTCGATTCCGGGCACCCTGCAACTCGAGCGTTCTCCAGTAGTGCGCAACCGCTTTGCGCGTGAGCGCATCGGTCCCTGACAGATCAATCGCCATTCGCGGTACTCCCCGGACGCGTTTCGGTGGCATGGGGATTCTACGGAAACCGCGGGCGTCGTACGGCAGGCATGGGCGAAATGACGCCGAACGCGTCCGACGTGGCGGATGATCGGCGAACCGGGCACCGGCAGAGCGGGCCAGAGGCTACTGCCACGAGGGCTGGAAGGGGATAAGTCAGTGTATTGCACACCGCGAGGCTGCCCTTGAAGCGGAGGTCGATCGATCCTGCCTCGCTTTAGTTCGCTGTGGTAGCTGCATTCGTCCCGGGTTTGAGGTCTTTCGCGATATTGGTCCGGTAAGGCCTCAACACGGACACTCGCTCATCGGCGCTCCCTTCGGCTTGCGCACGGTGCGAATGGAGTCCTCGTAACTCATTGAGAATATGCTGGTTTCGGAGGGCACGTCAGGCCATGACTCCCAGACCAGGCGGCCGGCTAGAAGGTCGACAGCCCAGTCACTTCCATCACGCGATAGCCCCAGTAGTGGAGCTGGCGCGGGTCGACGTAGGTGCCGTACTCGGTGGTGTACTCGACGCCGGCCCACGCGAGGTTCGTCCAGAGTCCGTCAAACCATGCGAGTATCGCAAGCTCGAGCGCCGATTCGCGCGGCAGCTCGATGGCGATGTTCGCCTCGAGGTTGTAGTCGCGCACGTTGCGGCGGGTGAAGTTCGCCGAGCCAAGTGTCAGCCAGAAGTCAGCGCGGCCGCGGATTGCGAGCAACTTCACGTGGAACTGCTCGCCGTGCGTGCGATACCAGCGCAGGCGAATCGCGCCGTCGGTCGCCGCGACGAGTTCGGTGGCCACCGGGGGGTTTGGTATGCCGTTCTTCTGCCGGCCGAACGCGTCCTTGTTCGGATCGCGCAGCAAGCGCACGGCGGCACCGCGTGTGGCCGCATCGCGCAGCGCACCGAGCACCTTGCGGCCCGAGAGGTAGAACATCGCGACGTCGATCGCATCGCCCGCCACACAGGTTTGCAGGCGCGCGACGACGGCGTCGGCAATGGCGGATTCAGTGAGCACGCGCGCGGCCCGTCACCGGGGTAGCTTCGCCTGTCGCCTGCGTTGCTTTGCCCGTCGCCGGGATTGCGTCGCGTGCTGCCGGGGTTGCTTCGCGTGCGACAATTCCGGTTCTTGGCGCGGGTAGTGGTTGGCCCTCCCAGCCCGAATAGTGCGCAATCGCGAGTTCACTGGCGAGCAAGGGCTCGAGCACCGCGCCGCTGAGTATGTCACTTGCGAAGGGACACAGGGCATGAGCGCATCGGGTGCGCGCCGAATGCGGCACGATCTTCCGCTACGCCATCGCCACCGGTCGCGCCGAGCGCGACCCGGGCGTCGACCTGCGCGGCGCGCTGGTCCAAGATCAACCTCGACGGCGTCGCCGACCTCTCCCGCTCGACCCATCAGCGAGAACACCGTCAATGCTTCGTTGCGTCGCCTCGGCTTCGCTGCCGGCGGGATGACCGGCCACGGCTTTCGCAACATGGCTGAGCGCCGCAGGATGATGCAGAAATGGGCGGACTATCCCGATGGGCTGCGAATCGGTGGAAAGGTCGGTGCCCATCAAGCGCAGCGCCCAGAAGGCGCCGGCGTTGCTTACCGCGCGATACCGCGCCTCATTCGGCGGTGATCAATCTTACGCCGGGAAAGTAGTGGCGGTATCGACCCGCGTCCCGGGTCAGAATCGGCCATTGCATCACTGCGGCATGGGCGCCGATATAGAAATCCGGTAACACACCCTGCTTCGTGCCCCGCCCGCGTCGATATGCCAGAAAGGCCTTCCCGGCAAGAAATAGCGCCTCACGTGGCACCGGCTCAACCGACAGTGAAACCTCGGCGATTACGGCCTCCAGCTCCTCGATGCGCGCAAACGCGATCGACAACTCGGAATAGATGATCGGATTGATGGCAAGCCGATCCGCCAGGCTCGCCGTCTCGAGCTGCAACTGCGACCATTCGGCCCACTGCGAATGATCCTGCAGTACATCGAGCAGGACATTCGTGTCGACGAGAATCATCCTGTCATCCGCGAGTCAGCGCCAGAATCTCCTCGGTCTTCATGCGCACGGTGGCCCGACCCCGCAACTTCGCGAACCGGCTCGGGCGGCGCGGCACACGCCCTTTGGCCGGACGCAGCACGACTTCGCCGCTGGCCAACCGCTCAAACGTCACCGCCGTGCCGGGCTTGAGCCCCAGATAGTCGCGCACGGTCTTCGGGACGGTGACCTGCCCCTTGCTCGTCAGATTCGTGGCCATGAAGTAATACCTGTGATCTGGTGGGTAACACTTTACCGGGATCGCCGATATTCGCAAGACGCCCCATTGCTCCTTCGTCCAAGCCTGATCTTCGCATCGCAGGCCACCGACTACCCAAACAGCCCCGAATATTCACCGTCGTCGGCTTTCCTGCCGACGGGTTTCTGAGGCTACGAGCGCGCGATCGGCGGATGTTCCTGCGTCACCGCCAGGACCTGCTCAATGGCCCGCCCGAGCGTCACCAGCACGTCCTCGCGGAAGAGGCCGGCCCACAGAGAGACCGTGCAAGGCACGCGATGCAGCGGGCCTTTCGGGTCGAGCGGCTCGTTGGTCATCGTGCGCGTCGGACGATCGAGGAACCCCGCCTTGAGCGCGAGACAGGGATGCCCGCTCGCATTGGTAGCTGAAATCATGTTTGCGGCGAGACTCGGGCCGATGATTGCATCGACCGTCGAGAACAGTCCGTCGAAGGCGACCATCACCTGACACCGCATCCGCTCGAGCTGCACCATCTCTACCGCGGGAAACAGGTGCGCGCGCCGAATGCTGTTGGGCCACGCCATGTCGTCCTGCCGTCTGAGTTCGTCGTCGCGATTGCTGGACGTGAGCGGGGCGAACGCCGCTGCCGCTTCCGCAAGCACCAGCTGATACAGCATTGAGTACGGGAAATCCGGCACAGATACTTCGATCGGCTTCGCTCCGATGACGCGGACAGCCTCGAGCGCCCGTCGATCAACGTCCGTAGCGTTTTCACCTTCGAACCACTCCGGCACATAGCCGACGCGCAGCGACTGCGCGTCTGCCTGCCAGTCCCAACCGAAGGGTGCGTCGATCGAGCCCCAGTCGCGCGCGTCGCCGCCGTTGATGATTTCGAGCGCGAGCGCACAGTCACTCACCGTGCGCGCGATCGGTCCGACTTTGTCCCATCTCCAGGCCGCAGCCATCGCGCCGTGGCGCGACACGCGGCCAAATGTGGGCCGCAAGCCCGTAACGCCGCAGCGATGCGCAGGCGAAACGATCGAGCCAAGCGTTTCCGTGCCGATCGAGAATCCAACCTGCCCGGCCGCGGTGGCCGATGCGGAGCCGGCCGAGGAACCCGACGAGCCTTCTTCAGGATTCCAGGGATTGCGCGAGATGCCGCCGTGCCAGACGTCTCCGTACGCGAGCGCGCCGACAGCGGTTTTTCCCAGCAGCACCGTGCCGGCTTGCTCCAGCTTGTCGACGACTGCCGCGTTGGTCGCGGCAATGCGATCCTTGTAGGGCTCGGCACCCCACGTAGTGCGAACGCCAGCGACGTCGAACAGATCCTTGAGTCCGTATGGCACACCATGCAGCGCGGAGCGCACCCGTCCGCGGGCGAGATCCTTGTCGGCGCGGAAAGCCTGTGCGAGAGCCAACTCATCCGTTACGGTGATGAAGTTCTCAAGTTGCGGCGCCAGCCGCCCGATTCGTTCGAGATACAGCTGAGTGAGCTCGACACTCGAAATCGCCCTGGCGCGCAGCCAAGCTGCCTGCTGCCAGGCCGGCGACAATGCGATCCGGTCAGGACTGCCGGGCAACGCGCCCGCGCTTGCCACTGGCCCATGAGCGCCGGGTTTCGGCATGGCATAAGTCCTGCCGGGCAGACGCGGATCGAAGCGCGCAGCTGGCGGCAGATCGTTGGAGTAGTTGATCTCCCGGAGACGGGTCAACGTCTGCAGCACATCGTCATAGCCGTTTACGAGTTGCTTGCGCTCAGCGTCCGTGAACGACAAGCCGAGGACACGTTCGGCGGCCGGCAAATCGGCTTCGATGGAAGGCCGCGCCGGCGCATGATCGATATAGCGCGCGCGCACGCGCTCCCGTCAACCGGAAGCGTGTCATTGCGCCACAGGCAACCGCAGCGACGGCTTGCGGCCGAAGGGCTCGATTCCCATCGCCGTGTAGATCTCTTCCGGAAACAGGACATCGCCGTTCTTGACGACCATGCGTACCTGACGGAGCGCGTTCAAGTCCCTGGTCGGATCACCTTGCAGCAACAGAAAGTCCGCCAGCTTGCCGGGCTCGATGGAACCGAGTTCCTGATCGCGTCCGAGGTGACGGGCACAGCCGATGGTTGCGAGCTGCAGCACGCGCTCATTGGGAATGCCCGCGCGACCGTAGACTTCCAGTTCGCTGTGCAACATGAACCCCGGCACATCATCCGTGCCAGGGACGATCGGAATGCCGGCCTCGTAGAACATCTTGAGCGCTGCCAGCAATTTCTCCCAGGACGCGCGATAGGTCGGCGCCAACCCGGGCCCGAAGTTCAGCACTGCCGTGCGGCGCTCGCGCTGCACCGGTCCGGGCATGTGTGGCAGCCAGCCTTCGATTGCCGGCGGCGATTTGCCGGGCCGGCTCAGCAACATCCACTCGAGCCCCCCCATGGTCACATCCAGCGTCGTGCCACGCGCCTTGAGCAGCGCGACGAAGCGCTGCACGGGCTCGCTGCCCAG
>Ga0073904_10001091_pt1 | contig 20105 bp, 13 predicted proteins | sample KloWWTrecipitate_FD_66668 | JGI IMG/M metagenome (GOLD analysis project Ga0073904, IMG submission 66668) | Active sludge microbial communities from Klosterneuburg, Austria, studying microevolution and ecology of nitrifiers - Klosterneuburg... | ecosystem: Engineered > WWTP > Aerobic digester >... | reverse complement strand
TCGATCGCGTACATCAGGTAATACAGCGACCCGATGCCACGCACGCCGAACCAGGCCGTCATGCCGCGCAGACGCGCCGTCGTGCCGGAACCGGCCAGCACCAGCAACACACTGAGCGGCCGCGCTACGGTGAACAGGAACAGTGCCAATGCCACCGCCGGCCAGCTCCATGAATCGATGAACAGCGACCCGCCCACCAGCAGCACCAGCAACAGCTCCGACAGGCGTTCGAGATGTTCCTTGAAAACCAGTGACCCGGCGCTGACCGTGCTTTGCTGCAGCATCGCGGACTGCGGCTGCTGACTCCCCGAAGCCGTGTCTGCAGGCGCAGGTGGCTCCATTTGGCGTTGTTCGCGCGCCAGTTTCAACTCGGCCTGGCGCAGCGCCACAGCGGCAAAAAAGACCGCCAGAAAGCCCCAGGTGTGGGTCAGCACCGACACGCCATACACCAGGCCGATCAGTCCCAGGCCCAGGAAATCATCCATCAGCACATGGTGGTATGGTGCTGCCCGCAGTCGGCCACCGAGCCGGGCCAGCGCCACACCGGCAATGACACCGATGGTGATGCCGCCGGCGGTGGCCCAGACCACGTCCAGCAGCAACCAGCGCAAACCGAACTCTCCGATGTCATGCAGGCCCAGCAGTCCCATGCCCAGCACCACGAACGGGAACGCGCTGCCGTCGTTCATGCCGGCTTCGCAGGTGAGGTTGAAACGCAGTGCATCGCGGTCGCCTGGATGGCGGATCTGCACGTCGGTGGCCAGTACCGGGTCGGTCGGGGCGACGATGGCTCCGAGCAACACACCGGCTCCCAAAGGCATTCCGAGCACGAAATAGGCGAATGCAGCGACCAGCGCCACGGTGAAGGACATCGACAAGGTGGCCAGCAGCACCGGCAAGCGCCAGCGTGCGAATGAAAACGGCGCCGGCATCTTGACCCCGGCCGAGAACAGCGAGATCAGCACGGCCACTTCGGTCAGTGTCTCGAGCAGCTTCGATTCCTTGAGCGGATTGAAATGGAACAGATTGAGCACCGTCGGGCCCACCAGCAGGCCGACACCGAGGTAGATGATGGCCGAGGTCACGGGCGCACGCTTGAGCATCGACGATGTCAATCCCATCGTCAGCAGCAACGCGCCGAGCAGCATGAACCATTGGGCGTTGCTCATCGGCCGGACTATTCGCTGTTCCAGATCGCCTGCATCGCGGCTTCGAAGTTCCGTGCGATCGTGTCCTGGATGGGGTGGCGGCCGCCTTGCAAAACGGACGCACCGGCCACGATGACTTCGTGAAATGCCGGCTCGGCCGACGCAAACACCAGGGCATCGAGCTGATGGGTGGCCGGGATACCCAGCAGAGCCGGTGCCCCGGCATCGAGCACCAGCGCATCGGCGCGCGCCCCGGTCACCAGGCCCCAGGTCGTCTGGCCGGCGGCAGCGGCGCCGGCACCCAGTGCTGCGTCGAACAGCCGCGCAGCGGTCGCGCTTTGCCGTCCCGGCGAGGCCGCCACATTGCGTTTGCGGTGTACCAGCCGCTGGCCGTATTCGAGCCAGCGCAGTTCTTCCGGCCAGTTGCGCACGACATGGCTGTCCGAGCCGATGGCCATCGGCACACCGGCGTCGAGCCAGCCCGCCAGGTCGGTCAGGCCGTCGCCGAGATTGCCTTCGGTCGCGGGGCAGATCACGATGGCGGCGCCGCTGCGGGCCACGGCATCGATTTCCGCTGCCGTGGCATGGGTGGCATGGACCAGTTGCCAGCGCCGGTCGGGTGCCAGTTCGGCGCACAGGTAGGCGATCGGCCGCTGGCCGGTGGCCTTGACGCAATCGTCGACTTCGGCGGTCTGTTCCGCGACGTGGATATGGATGGGCATGTCCGCGTCGCCGACCAGGCCCATCAGTTCCGCAATGGCCGGTTTGCCTGCCGCCCGCAACGAATGGACGGCCACGCCCGTATTGACGTTGGCGCGACCGCTGCCCGCTACTGCATGCGAGAGGTCGCGCACCATGGCTGCGGTGCCGGCAAAGCGGCGCTGGTCGTCGCGCAGCGCGCTTTGTGCGAAGCCGGCGCGCTGGTACAGCACCGGCAGCAAGGTCAGGCCGATGCCGGCATCCTGCGCCGCGTCGGCCACGGCCCAGCTCATTGTGGCCGGGTCGGCATAGGGTTTGCCGGAAATCCCATGGTGCAGATAGTGGAACTCGCAGACCTGGGTGTAGCCGCCCCGCAGCAACTCCACGTACAGCTGGGCCGCGATGGCGCGCATCTGCTGCGGCGTGATGCGCAGCGCCACCCGGTACATGCGTTCGCGCCAGGACCAGAAGTCGTCCGACTCGGACTCGCGGCGCTCCGACAGGCCGGCGAAAGCGCGCTGAAATGCATGGCTGTGTGCGTCCACCAGCCCCGGCAGTATCGGCCCGGCAAGCCTGCGCGCATGCGCTGGCGGATGTGTGACTCCGCTGGAGACTGCGCCCCAGCGCCCCTGCGCATCGACCTCGAGCAAAACCGATGGCTGCCAGCGTCCGGTGATCCAGGCCTGCGGCGCCCACAGGCTTTGCTCAGGCATCGGGCGTCCAGTCGAGCATGGTCTGCACCAGCGCGCGCAGGGTTGGCGCCAGTTCTGCCGCACGCGCCGGATCGAGCGCGTACGGTGCGCTCTCTTGCATATAGGTGCTCCAGCACATCTCGAGCTGGACCGCGTGGACGCCGCTGTCCGGCCGTCCGTAATGGCGAGTGATGTGGCCGCCCTTGAAGCGGCCATCCGTGACCTGGGTGAAGCGACGCTGGTCCTCCAGCACCTTCATCAGCGCAGCGCGCAGGTCGGGCGCGCAACTCGCGCCGTTGGCGGTGCCCAGGTTGAGGTCGGGCAGCTTGCCCTCGAACAACCAGGGCAGCGTCGACTTGATGCTGTGCCCGTCGAACAACACCGCATGGCCGTGCGCCGTCTTCAGCCGGCCCAGTTCCTGTGCCAAGGCGTCGTGGTAGGGCTGCCAGTAGATCTGGCGCCGGCGCGTGACCTCGTTCGCGTCCGGTGCCTGGCCCTCGAGATAGATCGGCTCTCCGGTGAAAAACCGTGTCGGGCACAACTCGGTATTGTTGGCGCCGGCATACATCGGCGTGTTGTCCGGCGCCCGGTTCAGATCGATCAGAAAACGCGAGTAACGCGGCACGATCAGACTGGCGCCCATCGCCTTGGCAAACGCATAGACGCGTTCGAGATGCCAGTCGGTATCTTCCACGTCGAGCGCGCGCGGCAGGTAGCGTTGCGTCTGGTCGACCGGAATGCGGGTGCCGACATGCGGCACGCTGATCAGCAGCGGCCGGGTGCCGCTGTGCAGGGTGTAGATGGTCTCGGTCATTCGAATGATGGTTTGCCGCCGGCGATGACGCGTTGGCATGGATTGTGGCCGAACCAGTAGGCCAGTTCGTGTGGATGCTGCAGATCCCAGGCCACGAAGTCGGCGCGATTGCCAGCTACCAGCCGGCCCCGGTCGTTGCGGCCCAGTGCGCGCGCGCCATGCGCGGTGACGCCCAGCACCGCTTCCAGCGGTGTCAGGCGAAACAGCGTGCAGGCCATGTTGACCATCAGCAGCAGCGACAGCCCGGGGCTGGAGCCGGGGTTGTGATCGGTGGCCAGCGCCATCGGCACACCTGCTGCGCGTATTGCCGCGATTGGCGGGAGCTTTGTGTCGCGCAGGTAGTAATACGCGCCGGGCAGCAACACCGCCACCGAACCGCTGGCACGCATGGACGTTATGCCGGCGTCGCTGAGCCACTCCAGATGGTCACACGACAAGGCGCCGAATTCCGCGGCAAGCCTTGCGCCGTCCTGGTTGCTCAGTTGTTCGGCATGCAGCTTGACCGGCAGGCCCAGGCCGCGTGCGGTTTCGAACACCCGCCGCGTCTGGGCCGGCGAGAAACCGATGTTCTCGCAGAAGGCGTCGACCGCATCGATCAGCCCCTGGGCGTGCAGTGCCGGCATCCAGCGGCAGACCGCGTCGATGTAGTCGTCGGCCCGGCCGTCGAACTCCGGTGGCACGGCGTGGGCCGCCAGGTAGGTGGTGAACACCGACACGGGCAGCTCGCGCCCGAGTGCACGGGCAATGGCCAGGCAACGCCGTTCGTGTTCCAGGCTCAGGCCATAACCGGACTTGATCTCGATGCTGGTCACGCCTTCGCCCATCAAGGCCAGCGCGCGTTTGCGCGCAGCGGCGTGCAGCTGCGTATCGCTGGCGCCGCGTGTGGCAGCGACGGTCGCGCGGATGCCGCCGCCGGCGCGGGCGATTTCCTCGTAGCTGGCGCCTTGCAGCCGCAGCTCGAATTCGCGTGCACGCAGACCCCCGTAAACCAGGTGTGTATGGCAATCGACCAGACCCGGCGTGACCAGCGCGCCGCCGAGATCCACTTCATGCGTGATGGCCCCGCGCATCGCATCGGGCAACTCTGCCAAGCTGCCGACCCAGGCCAGCCGGTCCGACTGCACCAGCAGCGCGCCATTGTCGACCAGGCCCCAGTCGGTGTTGTCCGCCAGCGTGGCCAGACGGGCATTTCGCCAGAGAGTCGTAGCTGCCATGGCGTTATTGTGCCGGCGTGAAAGCCAGCCACCATGCCGTGCCACTGGCGCCGGCGTCGGGCTCGAATACCCAGTGCTCCGGCCCGGCCACTTCGTCCCACAACAGGTGGTGGGATGGCAGCGGCTGTTGCCGTGTTCCGTCGCTCCAGCGGCCGGCCACCGTCGTGTACAGGCCGCGCATGGTGTGGCTCGACTGCCACGGTGTTTGCGGATCTGCCCGTGCCATCACGGCGTCGCCGCCCTGCGCCATCAGATTGAGGTCTTGCGTCGGGCCATCGAGCAGGTGGCACTCGGGCGCCAGCGCGCCGTCGAAACACAGGGCGCTATCCCCCGGGCGCAGCACATGTCGTCGTGCACCCAATTGCAACGCGACGCCGGCACCGTGCAAGACGGCGAACCAGCGGGTGACGCCGGCAAATGCAGAGAACGCGCCGTCGCGGTCGATATCGGCACGGCTGATGCGCAACTGCCAGGGGCCGGTGGCGGGCCACAGCCACAGTTCACGGGTCTGGCCGCCACCATTGCGCCAGGGCTGGGGTGGTGTCGCGGTGGCATCGATCAGGCGTTGGGTCATGGCGTAAGGGTGGGCGGTATGGGCCGCGCCGATGGGGGCAAGCGTTGCATGGTTCAAGGGGTGAATTGGCCCTCGAGGCGATAACGTGAACCCGGGTGCACCAGCCGCGCCAGCGTGATCGGCACGTTGCGGTTGACGGTGCGCCGCACGATGATCAGGCAGGGATCACGCCCGCCGATGCCCAGCAATCGGGCTTCCTGCGCGGTCGCATTGCCCGATTCGATCGCATATTGCGCTTCCCACAGGGGTGCCACATCAAGCAGATAGTGTGTCGGTGTGATGCGGGTGAAATCGGTCTGCAGGTAGTCGGGTGCACAGGCCGGATTGACATAGCGGTCTTCGCATTGGAGCGGTACGTCGTTTTCATGGTGCACGATCAGCGTATGGAACACCGGGTCACCGACGCGCAGGCCGAGCCTGGGCGCCAAGGCCTCACTGCAGGCCTCGCTTTGGGCCAGGTGGACGAGCGCATGGTGGCGATGGCCGCGCGCCGTGATTTCTTCGTGCAGGTCGCGGATGGTCAGTGTCGACGAGACCGGTGCCAGGTGCGCAGCGTAGGTGCCCAGGCCCTGGACCCGGTGCACCAGGCCTTCTGATTGCAGTTCGCGCAGTGCCCGTGTGACCGTCATGCGACTGACCCCGAACTGCGCCACCAGTTCGGATTCGGACGGCATCAAGGCATCCGGTGGCCAGTGGCCGCTGGAGAGCCCCTGCTTGAGAAAGGCCTTGACGCGCGCATACGGTGCCCGGGCAGAACGGTTGGAGCTGTCAATGGCCGCGGGTGAAGCTGACATGGAGAGGCGGTCTGGTCCGAGGATGGCTGGCGTGTTTGCATCATAGTTGCATATGCTTGTCTAGTCAAGTAAACTGCCGTCCTTCGACTTCGATCGCAACCCCTGTACCAGGAGAATTTCATGTCCGATCTTTCCCCCCTGCACCAAAGCGCCAAGGCCCGTCCGGTGCGTGCACCACGCGGCACCGAGCTCCATTGCAGGAACTGGCTGATCGAGGCCGCCTACCGCATGGTGCAGAACAACCTGGACCCGGAGGTCGCCGAAAATCCGGACGCGCTGGTGGTCTACGGCGGCATTGGCAAGGCCGCGCGCAACTGGGACTGCTTCGAGGCGATCCTCGAGAGTCTGCGCAAACTCGGCGAAGACGAGACCTTGCTGGTGCAGTCCGGCAAGCCGGTCGGGGTGTTTCGTACCCATGTCGACGCGCCGCGGGTGTTGATCGCCAACTCCAACCTGGTGCCCAAGTGGGCCACCTGGGAGCACTTCCACGAACTCGACCGCAAGGGCCTGATGATGTACGGCCAGATGACGGCCGGCTCCTGGATCTACATCGGCAGCCAGGGCATCGTGCAAGGCACCTACGAGACCTTTGTCGAAGCCGGCCGCCAGCATTACAACGGCGACCTGGCCGGGCGCTGGATCCTGACTGCCGGGCTCGGTGGCATGGGCGGTGCGCAGCCGCTGGCCGCCAGTTTTGCCGGTGCCAGCTCGCTGAACATCGAGTGCCAGCAGTCGCGCATCGATTTCCGCATCAAGACCCGTTATCTGGACGAACAGGCCAGCAGCATCGACGACGCGCTGGCGCGGCTGGCACGTTACCGCGACGAGAAGAAGGCGGTGTCGGTCGGCCTGCTTGGCAACGCGGCCGATATCCTGCCCGAACTGGTGCGCCGCGCCCGCGCCGGCGGTCTGCGCCCGGACCTGGTGACCGACCAGACTTCGGCCCACGACCTGGTCAACGGGTACCTGCCCTCGGGCTGGACCGTCGAGCGCTGGCGGGCCGCCCAGGTCGACGACGACCAGCATGCGCCGCTGCGCAAGGCAGCCGCGGCAAGTTGTGCGGTCCACGTGCAGGCGATGCTCGATTTCCAGTCCATGGGCATTCCGACGGTCGACTATGGCAACAACATCCGCCAGGTGGCTTTTGACGAAGGCGTCGCCAAGGCCTTCGATTTCCCCGGCTTCGTGCCGGCTTATGTGCGGCCGCTGTTCTGCCGCGGCAAGGGGCCGTTTCGCTGGGTCGCCTTGTCGGGAGACCCCGACGATATTCGCAAGACCGACGCCAGGATGAAGGAGCTGTTCCCCGAGGACGCCCACCTGCACCGCTGGCTCGACATGGCTTCGGAGCGGATTGCGTTCCAGGGGCTGCCGGCCCGTATCTGCTGGATCGGCCTGGGCGAACGCCACCGCGCCGGCCTGGCCTTCAACGAGATGGTGAAATCGGGCGAACTCAAGGCGCCGATCGTGATCGGCCGCGACCATCTGGACAGCGGCTCTGTAGCCTCGCCCAACCGCGAGACCGAGTCCATGCGCGACGGATCAGATGCCGTCTCGGACTGGCCGCTGCTCAATGCCTTGCTCAATACCGCCGGTGGCGCAACCTGGGTCTCGTTGCACCATGGCGGTGGCGTCGGAATGGGCTACTCGCAGCATTCCGGCGTCGTGATCGTCTGTGACGGCACCGACGCGGCCGCCAAACGCATCGAGCGGGTGTTGTGGAACGATCCCGGCACCGGTGTGATGCGACACGCCGACGCTGGCTACGACGAGGCGGTGGCCTGCGCGCGCGCGCAGGGCCTGAATCTGCCGATGCTGGGGAGCAACTGAGATGGTGATCGAACCTGGCAACCTGACACTGGACCAGTTGCAGCGAATCCATCAGGGCAACGAGCCACTGCTGCTGTCCGACGGCTGCCGCGCCGGCATTCGGGCCAGCGCCGACGTGGTGCGGGCTGCGGCCGACGGCGATGCGCCGGTGTATGGCGTCAATACCGGCTTCGGCAAGCTGGCCAATCAGCGGATCAGCAAGTCGGACCTGGCCGTGCTGCAGCTCAACCTGATTCGCTCGCACAGCGTGGGCGTCGGTGAACCGCTGTCGCCGCCGATCATGCGGCTGATGCTCGCGCTCAAGGCGGCCAGCCTGGCGCGTGGCTATTCCGGTGTGCGCGAGGAGGTGGTCGACACCATTCTTGCCGTCGTCAACGCGGGCCTGGTGCCCTGGGTGCCGGCACGTGGTTCGGTGGGGGCCTCCGGTGATCTGGCGCCGCTGGCCCATATGACGCTGGCGCTGCTGGGCGAAGGTTCGATGTTGCAGGACGGCAAGGCCGTGCCCGCGCTGGCGGCCTTGCAGCGGGCCGGCATCACGCCCTTGACGCTGGGTCCCAAGGAAGGCCTGGCGCTGATCAACGGCACGCAGACCTCGACCGCACTGGCCTTGCACGGTCTGCTGGCATTCGAGCCGGTGCTCGAGTCGGCACTGGTCATCGGCGCATTGACGGTGGACGCCGCACGCGGCAGCGACGGACCATTCGACCCGCGCATCCACGACTTGCGTGGCCAGCCGGGCCAGATCGATGTGGCGCGTTACTACCGCAGCCTGCTCTCGGGCAGCGAGATCCGCCTCTCCCATCTGGACGGCGACGACCGGGTGCAGGATCCCTACAGCCTGCGCTGCCAGCCGCAGGTGGTGGGCGCCTGTCTGGACAGTCTGCGCCATGCCGCGCTGGTGCTGGTGCGCGAGGCCAATGCCGTGACCGACAACCCGCTGGTGTTCGCACAGGACGGCGCCATGGTCTCAGGCGGCAATTTTCACGCCGAACCGGTGGCGCTGGCGGCCGATGCGATGGCGCTGGCCATTGCCGAGGTGGGGGCGATTGCCGAGCGGCGTATCGCGATGCTGATCGACAGTGGTGTTTCGCGCCTGCCGCCATTCCTGACCTCGGACGCGGGCCTCAACAGCGGCTTCATGATCGCCCATGTCACGGCTGCGGCGCTGGCGTCGGAGAACAAGTCGCTGGCCCATCCGGCCAGCGTCGACAGCCTGCCGACCAGTGCCAATCAGGAAGACCATGTGTCGATGGCGACATTTGCGGCGCGCCGCCTGCAGGACATGATCACCAATACCGCACATATCCTGGGCATCGAATGGCTGGCCGCCGCGCAGGCCATCGAGTTCCTGCGTCCGCTGCGCAGTTCGCCGGCACTGGAGCAGGCGCATGCGTTATTGCGCGAACAGGTTCCGCCATTGGCGCAGGACCGTTATCTGGCGCCGGACATCGCACATGCCCATGCGCTGGTGCGCGACGGCGCGTTGTCGCCGATTTTGCGCTCCTTGCCGGGATTGCCGGTCCTGTGGGTGGCCGTCTGACACACGTTCAACGCGTTTGACCCGCTGGCTGGCCGCCCGCGCAGGCTTGCGCGGGCGTTGTTCGCCAGAGACAGGCATGCAAGCGCCGGGCCTGACCGCGGGCTGCGGTGTCCGGCCGATGATAGTATTTGTCCCATAACGGTCGCGGGAACACAAGCCGGCGGGTCACCCATGCTGGGAGGCCCAGTTTTCCTGATCCTGGTGACCCGATACCTATCGGAATGTCTGCCGGACAGGAACGACCCTAGAAACGGGAGTGTGCTGTCGATGCGGTTGTCAATTGTTTTTCAGGCCCGGGTGTTGTCACCCAGTCCCTTGTTTGTCTGGTGCTGATCCGGGGCATTCATGGGCGCAAACTCGACGATGACGCCAGCAATTGAGATGCCCGGCCTGGGCCAGCGCTCCGTTCGGTTGCAGCTCGCGATCCTGGTGCTGGTCGCCGCGTTGCCGCTATTCCTGGTGTCCATCTGGCACCTGCTTCAAGGCCGTGACCATGATCGAACCCTGGCGCGCGAACAACTGCAGGTTCTGGTGGATGGCACTGCCAACAGGCTGCAAGCGAGTCTGCGCGACTATGCCGGCACACTGTCGCTGATCGCCAGCCAGCCGCTGGTCAAGGCCATGGACGTTGGCCGCTGCGATCCCCTGATTGACGGTTTCGTGCGCCTGCATCCGGAATTTGTCACGATAGGCACGCGCGACCTGCAGGGCCAGGCACTCTGCACCTATCTGAAGAATCCGCCGGGCACAGAGCAGCTGCGCAGCTTTGCCTGGTTCGCGCCTGCTGTTGCGGCCGGGCAGTTTCACGTTTCCGATGCGTTCCTGGCGCCCCTGGCCGGACGCTGGGTTACGGTGCTGACGGAGCCGATCCGGGACGAAGCGAAGGTGCAGCAGGGCCTGGTGATATTGCCACTCGATCTGCAGCCGTTCGGCCAGCAGATCTTGCAGGATGTGCCCGAGAACATGATGACGCTGGTGCTTGATCGCCAGCACCGGATCCTGATGCGCTCCCAAGACGCCACGATCGGCCTGGCCGATCCGGTGTCCGGCGTCTTCCCCGGCCTGTCGACCAGCGACATGAACCAGCCATCGGGCGTGTTGACGCTTGCCGACAGCGCCGGTATTGCCCAACTCGCCGCATACCGCAAGTTGCCGATTTCCGGCTGGACCGTGGTGGCCGTCGTGCCGCAGACGGCTGTTTTTGCGGTGGCCGATCGTTTCCTGACGCGCAGTGTCCTGATCAGTCTGGGCCTGCTTTTCCTCGCACTGTTCCTGGCATGGCGGATCGCGCGCGGTATCGTGCGGCCGCTGGAAGCCATGGTCGCCACTGCTTCGCGCATCGCTGCCGGCGACGTCGACGCGCGAATGTCGGTGCACCAGGGAACGCCCGAGATCGTCGCGCTGGAGCGGGCTTTCGACCGCATGGTGCAGGCGCGCGACCTGGTCGAACGCGCGTTGCGGGAGAACGAACGCAACCTGGCCATCACGCTGCAGTCGATCGGAGATGCGGTGATTGCGACCGATGTCGAAGGGCGCATCGCACGCATGAATCCTGCTGCGGAGCGCCTGACGGGCTGGCCGCTGCATGAGGCACTGGCAATGCCGTTGACCGAGGTTTTCCGAATCAGCAATGCGCAAACTGGTGGTCAGGCCATCAATCCGGTTCAAACCGTGCTGGCAACCGGCGAGGTGGTCGCCATGGCCAATGGGGCCGAGTTGCAGTCGCGTGACGGCACACGATTGCAGATTGCCGACAGCGCGGCGCCGATACGGGACAACGCCGGCACGGTGGTGGGTGTGGTGCTGGTTTTCAGCGATGTCACCGCCCGTTATGTGGCACAACGCGAGCTTGGCGAAGCCTACACTTTCGTGCGCCAGATCATCGACAACCTGCCGGTGGGCCTTTATGTGCTGGATTTGGAGGGACGTTTCGTCGAGTGGAACCCGGCCATGGAGGTGCTCAGTGGGCGATCCCGGGCCGAGATGCTCGGGCAGACGCTGGAGAACGTTATCGCGCAGCTCCCGCAAGAGCGGTACCACGAGGTCAAGGATGCGGTCGCCCGGGCCCTTCGTGGCGAGCAGGTCGAGCGGACGAACCGGCCGATGATCGGCAGTGATACGCCACGATGGAACACGATACGTTATGCCCCGGTGCGCAATTCCGAGGGTACGGTGACAGGCATGTTATCGATCATGCAGGACGTCACCGACCGGATGCTGGCCGAGAAGGCGGTGCGCGAGAGCGAGGAGAACCTGGCGATCACGCTGCGTTCCATCGGCGATGCCGTGATCGCCACCGATACTGCCGGAAAAATCACACGGATGAACCCGACCGCCGAGCGTCTGACCGGCTGGAGCTTTGCGCAGGCACAGGGCCGTCCACTGGGCGAGGTGTTCCGGATCGTGAACGCGGTCACGCGTGAAACACCGGTCGATCCGGTGCAGCGTGTGCTCGATACCGGCCAGGTGGTCGGCCTGGCCAACCACACGGCCCTGATCGCGCGGGGCGGCAACGAATGCCAGATCTATGACAGTGCGGCGCCCATCCGCGACGCCGAGGACCGTCTGGTCGGCGTGGTGCTGGTGTTCAGCGATGTAACCGAACAGTACCGGCTGCAACAGGTATTGGTTGAAAGCGAGGAACGGTACCGGGCCCTGGTGCAGTCGACCCCGGTCGGTGTGGTTGTGCATCGGGATGAAAAGCTGGTCTTCGTCAACGCGGCGGCCATGCGCATGCTGGGAATTGACGACGAGCAGCAGGTGCTGGGGCGCAATATCCGGGATTTTGTTCACTCGCGCCTGCATGAACTGATCGATGTCCGCGCGGATGCACTGCAAGCCAAGGAGACCGTCTTTCCCACCCAGGACTGGCGCTATCTCCGGCTGGACGGCAGCACGGTGGACGTGCAGGCGCAGGCCAGCGTCATCAAACTCGAAGGCCGGACGGCGGTGCAGGTCAGCTTCATGGACATCACCGAACGCAAGCGCGCGCAGGAGCAACTGCGCGACAACGAAGCGCGCTTCCGGGCCTTGACCAGCCTTTCGTCCGACTGGTACTGGGAACAGGATGCGGAGTTTCGCTTCGTGCGTGTCAAGGGGGAGGAGTCCGACTGGACCGAAGCCGCCGGCAACCTTTACCCGAACTACGACTACCTCGGCAAGAAGCGCTGGGAACTGGGTGAGACCCAGCTTACCAAGGCCCAGTGGAATCAGCACCGGCGCGTGCTGGAGGCACACCAGGAGTTTCGCGATCTGGAACTGCGCTTCGAGCTCGAAGGCGGAGCGCATCGCTGGGCCTCGGTCAGCGGCATGCCTTTCTACGACGATGAAGGGCAGTTTCGCGGCTACCGGGGTGTCGGGCGCGACATCACGCAGCAAAAGCTGGCACAGGATCAGATCAATGCACTGGCCTTTTACGACGCGCTGACCGAGTTGCCCAACCGCCGCCTGCTGCTCGAGCAACTCAAGCATGCCTTGCTGACCCATGCCCGTGACCAGCGCCATGCGGCGTTGCTGTTCATCGACCTGGACAATTTCAAGACCCTGAACGACACGCTGGGACATGAAACCGGTGACCTGCTGCTGCAACAGGTGGCACAACGCTTGCTGGGTTGCGTGCGCGAGGCCGACTCGGTGGCCCGGCTCGGTGGCGACGAGTTCGTCGTGATGCTGCAAGGCTTGAGCGCCGATGCCCTGGACGCAGCCAGCGATGCAGAGCAGGTCGGGCACAAGATCCTCGATGCCTTTGGTCCACCCTTCGTGTTGACCGGCCGTGAATATCGCAGCACACCGAGTATCGGCATCACCCTGTTCGGCCAGGGAACGCAAGGGGTGGAAGATCTGCTCAAGCAGGCCGATCTGGCGATGTACCAGGCCAAGGCGGCCGGTCGCAATACCTTGCGCATGTTCGACCAGGGCATGCAGGCTGCAGTGGATGCCCGAGTGGCAATGGAGACCGATCTGCGCGCGGCGCTGGCGCAGTCCCAGTTCGTGTTGCATTACCAGCCGGTCGTCGGAAGGACCGGAATGGTCAATGGCGCAGAGGCTCTGGTGCGCTGGCGACACCCAACCCGGGGCCAGGTGTCACCGGGCCAGTTCATTCCTTTGGCCGAGTCGACCGGACTGATCGTGCCTTTGGGTCAGTGGGTGCTGGACACCGCATGCAGGCAGCTCGCAGATTGGAGTGAGTCCGATCGCACACGCCATCTGACGCTGGCCGTCAATGTGAGCACGCAACAGTTCGAAGCGCCGGATTTCGTGGCGCAGGTATTCGATGCGCTGGAGCGCCATGGTGCGAATCCGGCCCGGTTGAAGCTCGAGCTGACCGAAAGCCTGCTGGCCGACAACGTCGAGGATGTGGTGGAGAAAATGTCGGCGCTGCGCGAGCGTGGTGTCGATTTCTCGCTGGACGATTTCGGTACCGGTTACTCCTCGCTGAGTTACCTCAAGCGCCTGCCGCTGGCCCATCTCAAGATCGACCAGTCCTTCGTGCGTGACCTGCTGGAGGATCCGAATGACGAGGCGATTGCCCGCACCATCATTGCGCTGGGGGCAAGCCTGGGCCTGGCGGTGATCGCCGAAGGCGTCGAGTCCGAGGGGCAACACCTGCTGTTGCGTGCCATGGGTTGCGAGACTTTCCAGGGTTATCTCTTTGCGCGGCCGATGCCGATCGAGGCCTTCGACGTGTTGCTTCCTGGCCCGCTGCCTGCCGCGGGCTAGGACCGGTCCGGGTGGCGCACCCAGATGCCTGCGGGCACTGGCGTGCGCAGATGCTGCTTGTCATTCACCGGGCAGCACAGCGCCCAGGTCAAAGCGCTGTTCGAACAGCCGCGCATCGTCGAAATGCCGGCGCCCGACAAATGCGGTGGCGTGGTGCCCCCATTGGCGCATGGCGCCTGCACGGGCAATGCCCATGGGCCAGAACAGCCAGGATTCCAGCCTGTCGGTACCGGGCATGAAACCGTCGGGTCCGAACACGCTGCGGCTGCTGCCCCCCGGCATCGGCAATGCGCGAAGCGCATCGTAGTCACGCCACTGGTAGCTCATGGAGGCGCCCGATGCCGCCGTGTTGTCCAGCACGCCGATGCCTTCGAGGTAATGGCTGGCCGATGCCACGCGCAGCAGTATCCGCTGGTCGGCTTTCAGCGCGGGTGCGCTCGCCGGACTGAATGCCCACTCAGCCTGGTCGGCCGGCGCTGGGCGCGGCATGACACCAGGTGCCGGAAAAAAAAGGTGATAACAACCACAGGGATGGATGCTGTCGTAGACCAGTGGGGCGCCATCGGGCGACAGTGTCACGCGCCAGACCAGGCCATCGATCCGCCCTGCGAGCAGGTCGATCGGTGCCGTGCCCGGCGTGCGTGCGCCAAACCAGATGGTGTACACCAGTTGCAGCAGGCTGGTCTCTCCCGCCCGGGTATGGGCCAGCTGGCGGTAGACCACGGGTTGCGCCACGTCGACCCGTGGCCACGGTGCCGGGCGATCGGAAGCCGTGCCGTCCCAGGTCAACGCGCCCGGCTGGTCGTCCGTGCCTGCGATGGCCAGATCGAACACCGGCGCGTGGCGCTCGAACAGCCATTGGGCCTGTTCGGCTGTCGGCATCGGGACACCCAAGGCATTGCCGGATGCGGTGTGCGGCTTCGCGCGTGGGTCGTCCCGGCCGTTTGCGGCACCTGTTGCAATCGACCCTGGTGGCCACAGGCGAAGACGTTGCTCGCCCACAGCCGCGTGTGCGCCTGCGGCAAATCGTTTCCGGGTCTGGTCTTCGAACTGCCGCACACCGGCCAGGAACGGAATGCGCATCAAGGGGTACAGACCCAGGACCCGGTAGGCATCGACATAGTCATCCGGCACCACCAGATGCTGGCGCAGTGTTGTCGACTGGGCCGGTGTACCGAGCTGCGCATCGGCCAGCAAGCTGCCGCAGACCTTGGTATAGGCCAGCATGGCGGGGCGGTCGGCCAGGTCGAATCGTGTGGCCAGGCCCCGCACCGCCGCGGACGGAAGATTGGCCAGCTCATGCTGGCGTGCCTTGCGGTCGAGCGCCAGCAGGCGCTCGATCCATTGGTCATGCGCGGCCTGTCCGCCGGCGGCGTCGGGCTGTGCCGGCAAACGGTCGATCAGCGAGGCGGTAAAGCGGTCGACCCGCAGATAGGCATGACCCGCAACCCTGGCGGCTGCGGCATCCCGCACGCCCGAGGCGTCGGTCTGGCCATCGAGCGCGTTGAACCAGGCTTGGCAGGCTTGCAATGCCGATGCCTGCTCTGGCGCTGCGCTCGGCGGCGCGGATGCCGGTACCGCGGCACAGCCACCGAGCAGCGCCGCCACCATCACCATGAGCAGCGTGTGCCGGCGCACGCGCCAGTGCGCCGGTCGCCGTCGGGCGATGGCCGAAATCATCGGTTATCGGGCCGTGTTTGCGTTGGCACGGGAAGCGTTCCCGCGCGGCGTTCGATCTCATGAACCATGCCGGTGAACTGATCCTGGATCAGCAGCCGCACCAGCGTGGTTTCGATCAGCGGTGGCAATTGCGCATCGGGCGAGATCGAACCGCTCCAGCGCAGCAAAACCATGCCGTTGGCCTGTGGCGTGGCCTCGTAGCGGCCTTGCAGATGCGCAACCGTGCCTGACACCCGGCGCACTTCGACGACATCGGGCGGGCGTTCGGTCGACTCCAGCGTGACCGCAATCGGCACCGTCAGGAACAGGAAACGTGCCTCTCCGGTCTGTGCCACCGTGACCACCGGACCTTTGCGCGCGGTGATGCGGCTACTTGCAAGGCCAGGAATGAACTCGGGCAGGCGTTCGTAATCGGTCAGCGTCTGCCAGACCACAGTCATCGGGGCCCGCAACATGGCCCGCGCACGGACGTCGATCAGGCCGCCGCGCCGTTCGGCCTGTACATCGAGCGCATTGGGCGGCTGCTGGGCCGATGCCGCGGCGCCAACAGCGAGCCAAGCGATCAGCAGGCCCGCCATCGGCCAGACGCGTCGCAAGGCTGCACCTGGCTGCAGGCGTTTGCGGAAGGCGGTGAGGGTCCATCGCATAGGGGCGAGGACCAGTGTACGACCCGAGAGTCTGATCGTGTGGGCCGATGGAAATGCCCCGCGGGTTTGACCGGGCGGTCAAAGCGAAGTGCGCAGCGACCAGATTTCCGGGAACAGCACCACGTCCAGCATCTTGCGCAGGTAACTTACGCCGCCGGTGCCACCGGTGCCGCGCTTGAAGCCGATGACGCGCTCGACGGTCGTCACATGGCGGAAGCGCCACAGGCGAAAGGCGTCTTCCAGGTCGGTCAATTCCTCGCCGAGTTGGTACAGGTCCCAGTATGTCTTCGGGTCCCGGTAGACCACCAACCAGGCGTCGGTAACGGCATCACTGGCCTGGTACGGCCCGGTCCAGTCGCGCTCGGTATGGTCCTTCGGCACCGTGATGCCCCGGCGCGAGAGCAGGCGCAGCGCCTGGTCGTACAGCGATGGCGCCTCGTAGGCGGCGCGGACCTTGGCCAGCAGGTCGGGGCGGTGCTGGTGCGGCTTGAGCATTGCGGCGTTCTTGTTGCCCAGCGCGAACTCGATACAGCGGTATTGCGCACTCTGAAAGCCGCTGGAATTTGCCAGGTAGGGGCGGATGGCGCTGTACTCGGGTGGTGTCATCGTGGCCAGCACATCCCAGGCATGGACCAGCTGCTCCATGATGCGGCTGACCCGCGCCAGCATCTTGAAGGCGCTGCCGAGTTCGTCCTGTGCGACGCACTGGATCGCAGCCTGCAGTTCGTGCAGCATCAGCTTCATCCACAACTCGCTGGTCTGGTGCTGGATGATGAACAGCATTTCGTTGTGGTCGGGCGACAGCGGATGTTGCGCGCCAAGAACCTCATCGAGATGCAGGTAGTCGCTGTAACTCATGGACTGGCTGAAGTCCAGCTGCGCTTTTTCGTCGACGACGATGTCTTCGGGCTTTTGGGGTGTGTTCATTCAGGTGACCGCCATTTTTCGGTTGAATCGGGGGTTGCGCCATTCATCGGTTGCCAGCACCTGGTGCAGATGCTCGACGGCTTGCCACACGTCGCTGTAGCTGGTGTACAGCGGCGTGAAGCCAAAACGCAGGATGTCGGCGCGATCGGTCTCGGCAACGGCGTGCGGATCGCCGGCGCGGAAGTCTCCGATCACGCCACGCGCGATCAGCGCCTGCATGATCGGATACGCGCCTTGCGCGCGCGCCAGGCTGACCTGCGATCCGCGCGCTGCATGCGCGCGGGGTGTGACCAGCTGCAAGTCGTGGCCTGCGCAGCGTTGTTCCACCAGCTCGATGAACAGGTCGGTCAGCGCCAGCGACTTGGTGCGCAGGGCCTGCATCGCGCCCTGGCCGGGCACGATGGCGTCGGCGGCCAGCACGCTTTCCACCCCGACCTCGAGTGCCCGCAGTCCCAGAATGGATTGGGTGCCGCACAGGTAGCGGGCGATACCGGATGCAGGTGTGTAGTCAGGCGTGAACGCAAACGGCGCGGCATGGCCGAACCAGCCGCTCAGGGGTTGCCAGCAGCGATCGGTATGCACCGGATTGACCCAGACGAAGGCCGGTGCGCCCGGACCGCCGTTGAGGTACTTGTAGCCGCAGCCGACCGCGAAGTCGGCGCCCGCCTGTTCCAGTGCCACCGGAACGGCGCCGGCGCTGTGGGCCAGGTCCCACACCATCAGGGCACCGGCGGCGTGGGCACGGGCGGTCACATCGGCCATGTCGAACATCGCACCGGTGCGGTAGTTCACATGGGTCAGCATCAGCACGGCGACATCGTCCGTCAGCGCCTGATCGAGTTGCGCCGCATCGATCAGGTCGAGCTGGCAGCCGTGTTCGCGGCACAGCGACTGGGCGATGTAGAGGTCGGTCGGGAAATTGCTGCGTTCGCTGACGACACGGCGGCGCCGCGGCGCATCCTGGCCGGCGATTCGCAGCGCCGCGCTCAACACCTTGTACAAGTTGATCGAGGTGGTGTCGGTGGCCACGACCGTGCCGCGCGAGGCACCGATCAGGCCGGCGATCCTGTCGCCGATCTGGCCGGGCAGGTCGATCCAGCCGGCATCGTTCCACGACCGGATCAGGCCCTGGCCCCACTCCTGCGTGACAGTGGTGGCCACGCGTGCGGCCGCCTCGCGCGGCATCGCGCCAAGCGAATTTCCATCCAGATAGATCACGCCTTGCGGCAGCGTGAATTGCGCGCGCAAAAAGCGCAAGGGGTCTTGCGCATCGCGCTGCGCGCAGTGCGGCAGGGTCAGCGGTCGGGTCGTCATGGCGAATGGTTCCTGTGATGGAGGGATTGGGGCCGGCATTTCGGAAGCGGGTTGCCGCTCATGCAAGTGAACGCAGGACGGCGCGCACCGGGCTGGCGTCCGCCTGGGTCAGTTTCAGCGGCAGGGCGATCAGTTCGTAGTCGCCTTCGGGCACATCGTCGAGCACCAGGTTTTCCAGCACCCGCATGTCGTGCTGCAGCAGCTGATGGTGTGCCTGCAGATCACCGCTGGTGGCCGGGTCGACGCTGGCGGTGTCGATGCCCACCAGCAACACACCAAGCGCGGCGAGCTGCGCCAGCGTCTGCGGCGCGAATGCGGTGAACGGTTCCCAGCTTTGCCTTGCGTGTTGCAGCGTGCGCACCAGCAGCCGGGCCGGCATGCCCTCGAGTGCTGCGGCCAGGTGTTGCGGCTCGATCAGCGGCCCGACATCGATGCAATGGACCACCCGGCAAGGGCCAAGGTAGGGCTCGAGTGCGACGCTACCGATGGCCGTTGCGCCGGGCGCGTAATGCAGCGGCGCGTCGGCATGGGCGCCGGTATGGGGCGACAGGGTGATGCGGCACACATTGACCGGGCATAACGGTCCGATTTCGAAATGGGCCTGCTGCGTGTACGGCGTGTCACCCGGAAAGACGGCCGAGGATGCGTCGACCGGTGGAGAAATATCCCAGAGTTTTTTCATGGCGAAGCGAAGGTAACATCGCGAAAAACGCCGTGGTGTCGGTTATTTCCAACAGGTGGCCACAAATTGGCGAATCTGATCGGGAATCGCCGCTGTGCCCGGTTGCTCGCGCTTGGCCATCACGCACGCGAATCAACGGTCTGGCCCGACGCGCGCACGCCGGGTCGGGTTCTGCTGCTGCTGCTCTTGTCAGTCCTGGCGCCCGAGCAGCAGGTATTCCATCAAGGCCTTCTGCGCATGCATGCGGTTCTCGGCTTCATCCCAGACCACCGATTGCGGACCGTCGATCACATCGGCGTCGACTTCCTCGCCGCGGTGTGCCGGCAGGCAATGCATGAACAATGCGTCGGTATTGGCGGCGCGCATCATGTCGGCGTCGACACGCCAGTCGGCAAAAGCCTTGCGGCGCGCGTCGTTCTCGGCCTCGAAACCCATGCTGGTCCATACGTCGGTTGTCACCAGGTCGGCACCGGCGCAGGCCTGCATCGGATCCTTGAATACCTGGTAGCTGCTGCTCGAACGCAGGCCGGCGATCGACTGGTCGATCTCGTAACCGCTGGGCGTGCTCACATGGACCTTGAAGCCCAGGATCTCGCTGGCCTGAAGCCAGCTGTTGGCCATGTTGTTGCCGTCGCCGACCCAGGCCACCGTCTTGCCGGTGATCGAACCGCGGTGCTCGATGAAGGTGAAGATGTCGGCCAGGATCTGGCAGGGATGGAATTCATTGGTCAGGCCGTTGATGACCGGCACGCGGGAGTGCGCTGCAAAGCTCTCGATCTTGGTCTGCTCGAAGGTGCGGATCATCACCAGGTCAACCATGCGGCTGATCACCTT
>Ga0073904_10001090_pt1 | contig 20124 bp, 15 predicted proteins | sample KloWWTrecipitate_FD_66668 | JGI IMG/M metagenome (GOLD analysis project Ga0073904, IMG submission 66668) | Active sludge microbial communities from Klosterneuburg, Austria, studying microevolution and ecology of nitrifiers - Klosterneuburg... | ecosystem: Engineered > WWTP > Aerobic digester >... | reverse complement strand
CCGCCAGCGTGGCGCGCAACTCCAAGGACCACCAGGAAGGCGTCACCGCCTTCAAGCAGAAACGAAAGCCCCAGTTTACCGGGGAATGATCGCCGCGGCGCGCTGACGCCCGGTTGCTAGCGATACAGGGACAACTGATGACGAACGATCCGAAAGCAGCGGCACCGACGCTGGGTGACTGCATCTTCCGGCCCCGCACCGTTGCCCTCGTCGGCGCATCCGGCGACGCCACCAAGAACAATTCGCGCCCGCAGCGCTATCTCGCCGAGGCCGGGTTCACCGGCCGTGTCGTGCCGGTCAATCCCGGCCGCCCCGAGGTGATGGGCGTTCCGGCGTTCCCCGACATCGCGTCGATCCCCTATGACGTCGACCACGCCTTCATCATGGTCCCCGCCGCCGCGATCGAAGCGGTGATCGACCAGTGTGTGGAAAAGCGCGTGCCGGTCGCCACCATCTTCACCGCTGGTTTCGCCGAAACCGGTGAGGCCGGCGCGGCGCTGCAGGACCGGATCGTTGCCAAGGCCAAGGCCGGCGGCGTCCGCCTGCTCGGGCCCAACTGCATCGGCCTCGTCAACGTCCACGGCAAGCTCCCGCTCACCACCAATGCCGCGCTGCAGGAAGAAAAGCTCCAGCCCGGCCCGGTGTCGGTGATCTCGCAGAGCGGCAGCATGCTCGGGAGCCTCCTGACCCGCGCCGCCGTGCGCGGCATCGGCTATTCCAAGCTCGTCTCGATCGGCAACGAGTCCGATCTTTCCGTCGGCGATCTCGTAAAAATCCTCGCCGAGGACGACGAGACGAAAGTCATCCTCCTCTTCCTCGAAACCATCCGCGATGGCGCCGGCCTCGCCGCCGCCGCCCGTGCGGCGTTCGCCGCCGGCAAGCCGGTGATCGCCTACAAGCTCGGCCGCTCGGCCATCGGCCGCCGCGTTGCCGCGTCCCACACGGGCGCCATGGTCGGCGGCGATGAGATGGCGCAGGCTTTCTTCCGCCAGCACGGCATCCTGCGCGTCGAAACGCTCGAAGGCCTCATCGAACTGCCGCGTTTCGTAGAGGGCTATCGCCCTCCGGCAAAGAAGCGCCGCAGCGTGGGCATGATGACCGCCACGGGCGGCGCAGCGGCAATGATCGTCGACCGCCTCGGCGTCTATGGCGACAACGTCGCCGAGCCTCCGGCCGAGTTCCGCGCCACCCTCGCGAAAGAGGGCATCGAGATTTCCGACAGCCCGCTGATCGACCTGCCGATGGGCACGGGCGAAAAGGGCCGTTATGCGCGCATCCTCACCGAGCTGATGGCGTCAGATCACTGTGACGCAGTCGTCTCGGTCATGGGCTCGTCCTCGCGCTCTAACCCCAAGATGATCTGTGACCGCGTGCTGACCGCCAAGCTTGGCGCCAAGCCGCTTGCCGTGTTCCTCGCACCGCAGGCCGATGAAGGCCTGCGCATCTTCCACGAGGCAGGCATCGCCGGCTTCCGCACGCCCGAGAGCTGCGCCGACGCCGTCCACGCCTACCTCAACTGGCACGAGCCCGCCGCCCCGCTCAACGTCGCCGAAGGCGAGCTCGCCCCGGCCCGCAAGGTGCTGGCCGAAACGCAGAGCTGGGACGAATTGACCGCCGGCAAGCTCTTCTCCGCCATCGGCGTGCCTGTCGCCGCCAGCGCCGTGCTGCCCGCCGACAAGATCGACGCCGCCGCCGCCCCGTCCGGCCGTCTCGCCGTCAAAGTCCTGTCGCCCGACATCCTCCACAAGTCCGATGCCGGTCTCGTGCGCCTCAGCGTCAGCAGCGACGATGTGGCGACGGTCGGTGCGGAACTCGTAGCCAAGGCGAAGGCAGCGTTCCCTGCCGCGCATCTCGAAGGGGTGCTCGCCCAGAAGATGGAAAGCGGCATGGGCGAGGTGATCCTCGGCTATCGCAACGACCGCGAGGTCGGCCCCATCGTCGTGCTCGGCATGGGCGGCGTCACCGCAGAACTCCGCCCCAGCGTCTCGGTGCGCATCGCGCCGGTCAGCACCGAAACCGCCCGCGAGATGATCGCCGAACTGCCCGAATTGCGGAAGTTCGACGGCTACCGCAACCTGCCCCTCGGCGATCTCGACGCGCTCGCCGAAGCCGTGTCGCGCTTCTCGCGCCTGGCGCTGCTCGACGGCACGATCTCGGAAGCCGAAATCAACCCGCTCCTCATCAAGGAGAAGGGCGCCGGCGTCGTGGCGGTCGATGGCCTCGTCGTGACCAACCCTGCCGACGCGCACTGAGGAGAGCGACGCCATGAGCACCGAAGCCAAAGAGCCCTTGAGCAGCGTCCTCGCCCGCTACGTCACCGAGACGCGCGACGCTGATTTCTCGCCCGAAGTCGTCCACGCCTTCCGCCGCGCCTTCGTCGACTACCTCGCCTGCGCGCTCGCCGGCGCCAACCTGCCGGTGACCAACGCAGTCCGCCGCTGGGCCGAAGCCGAAGGCACCCGCCCGGTGGCAACCGTCATCGGCACCAATGTGCGCCTCTCCGCGCTCGAAGCCGCGCTGGTCAACGGTGCCTCGGCCCACGGCCTCGATTTCGATGACGGCCAGACCCGCGGCTCGGTGCATCCGGGTGGCGTGATCTTCTCCGCCGCGCTCGCCGCCGCCGAAAAGCGCGGCGCGAGCATGCGCGAATTCATGGCGGGCGTCATCGTCGGCTACGACGTGCTGCTGCGCATCGCCTCGACCATGCATCCGGCCTCGGCCAAGAAGGGCTGGCACAACACGCCGGTCTCCGGTGTTTTCGGCGCTGTCGCCGTGGCCTCGCGCATCTGGGGCCTCGACAAGGAAACCACGCAGAACGCGCTCGGCATCGCCACCAGCTTTGCCGGCGGTATCCGCGAGTACCTGCATGACGGCGCCGAAGTGAAGCGTGTTCACCCCGGCAAGGCAGCCCGCGACGGCCTCGTCTGCGCCGGCCTCGCGTCGGAAGGCGTAACCGGGGCGGTCTATGGCTTTGAGGGCGAGGACGGCCTGTTCCGCGCCACCATCGAGAACCGCGTCGACATCAACCAGATCCATGAGGGGCTCGGTAAAACCTTCCTCATCACCACCGCCTACTTCAAGCCCTATCCGTGCTGCCGCCATTTCCATGCGGCGATCGATGCGGCGCTCGACCTGCGCCAGGAAGCCGGGCTCACCTCGGCCGACGTGAAAGCGGTTGAAATCGGCCTGTACGGCGTCGGCGTCCACGGGCACGATCACCTCACCTCTCGCAACCTGCTCGAAGCGCAGATGAGCGCGCCCTGCGCCATCGCCTCGGCGCTGATCAATGGCCGCCTCGGCGCGGCCGAGTTCGAGCCCGCCACCTTCGATGCCGCCGAGCCGCAGCGCCTCCTCGCCGCGACCCGCACCTATGTCGATGAAGAGTGCGAGCGCATCTATCCGGGCACCCGCAGCGGTGTCGTCCGGCTGCAGCTCAACGATGGCCGCACGCTGGAGCGCCGCGTTCTCGATCCGCGCGGTGAGGGCGACAAGCCGCTCACCGACGACGATCTCAGCCGCAAGTTCCTCGACGCCGCCATTGTCGCGCTGCCGCCCGGCCGTGGCGAAAAGCTGCTCGAAATGCTGTGGGCCGCCGACGCCAACAGCGATTTCGCCGCGATCTGCAAGCTTTTGTCCGAACCCGCGAAGCAGGGAGTGGCCGCGTGAGCCCGAACGAATCCGCACCCCAGTCGCCTTACGGCCGGTTCCTCGAGCACTGCGCGCGCGGTGAGCTGGCGTTCCAGCGCAGCCGCTCGGGCAAGGCGCTGTTCTATCCGCGCCTCGTTGATCCCGAGAGCGGCGATGCGCCCGAATGGGCGGTATCGAGCGGCCTTGGCACCGTGCATGCCGTCACCGTCGTGCACCAGAAGGACGTGAAGCCGTTCGCGCTGGCGCTCGTCGATCTCGATGAGGGCTTCCGCATGATGAGCCGCGTCGATTCCGATACGCCCGACGCCATCGGCATCGGCGCCCGCGTCAAGGTCGGCTTCCGCAGCCTCGCCGAAGGGCAGCCCGCGCTGCCGGTCTTTACCGTCGAAGGAGCCGCGTCATGAGCGTTACGCGCGGAAGTGTTGCCATCGTCGGCGCAGCCGAATCCGATCTTGGCCGTGTGCCCGATCACACGACGCCCATCGACCTGATGGCGCAGTCCGCCGCGCGTGCGCTGAAGCAGTGCGGCCTGTCGGTCAAGGATGTGGATGGCCTCTTCGCCGCCACCTCGCAGGTGCGCATGGCGACGCTGTCGCTGGCCGAATATCTCGGCGTGAAGCCGAAGTATTTTGACGGCACCAATATCGGCGGGTCGTCGTTCATGACCCACCTCGCGCATGCCCACGCCGCCATCGAGGCCGGGCTCTGCTCAGTGGCGGTGATCGCCTATGGCAGCACGCAGCGCTCGGTGAGCCGCGCCGCCGCGTCCCCGCGCGAATACAACGCCTACGAGACGCCCTACCAGCCGATCCTCCCCACCTCGGCCTACGCGCTGGCAACGTCCCGCCACATGCACCAGTACGGCACGACGCGCGAACAGCTCGCCGAAGTCGCCGTCGCCGCGCGCCAGTGGGCGCTCCTCAACCCCAAGGCCTGGGAGAAGGAGCCGCTGACCGTCGATCAGGTGCTCAGCGCCCGAATGATTTCGAGCCCGCTCACGGTGCGCGATTGCTGCCTCGTCACCGATGGCGGCGGCGCACTCGTCGTTGTCTCGGCCGAACGGGCCCGCGATCTCGACGTGAAGCCGGTCTATGTCCTCGGCCACGGCGAGGCGCTCGGGCACAACTCCATCTCGAACATGGAAGACCTGACGGTCACTGCCGCCGCGCAATCCGGCCCGAAAGCCTTCGCCATGTCGGGGCTGAAGCCGTCCGACATCGATGTCAGCATTCTCTACGACGCCTTCACCATCAACCCGATCCTCTTCCTCGAGGATCTCGGCTATTGCGCCAAGGGTGAGGGCGGCGCGTTCGTTTCCGGCGGCCGCATCGCGCCGGGCGGCGACTTCGCGCTCAACACCAACGGCGGCGGCCTCTCGTACTGCCACCCCGGCATGTACGGCATGCTGGGCATGATCGAGGCGGTCGACCAGTTGCGCGGCGCCTCCGGCAAGCGACAGGTCAAGAACGCGCATCGCGCGCTGGTGCACGGCAATGGCGGGGTCCTCTCCAGCCAGTGCACCGTTGTTTTCGGTTCAGCAGATACACTTTAGGAGACTCGCGGTGCTTGAGGGTAAAGTTGTCGTCGTTACGGGCGCGGGTCGTGGCATCGGGCGTGAGATCGCACTGGCGATGTCGCGCGAGGGCGCCAAGGTGGTCATCAACGATCTCGGCGTGCAGCTCGATGGCGCCACCGAGAAGGAAAACCCGGCCGAGCAGGTTGTTGCGGAAATCCGCGCCGCCGGTGGCGAGGCTGCGGCCAACACCGACAGTGTCAGTTCGTGGGATGGCGCGCAGCGCATCATCCAGACCGCACTCGACAGCTTTGGCCGCATCGATTGCGTGGTGAACAACGCCGCGATCCTGCGCGACACCATCTTCCACAAGCTCGAAGTGTCGGATTGGGAGGCGGTCATCCAGGTCGATCTCAACGGCCCGTTCTACATGAGCCGCGCCGCCATCCCGCATTTCCGCAAGCAGGAAAGCGGCAACTTCGTCCACATGATTTCGGCCTCCGGCCTTGCCGGCAACTTCGGCCAGTCCGCCTATTCCGCCGCCAAGGCCGGTCTTGCCGCGCTGTCGAAGTCGATCGCCATCGATGCCGAGCGCTATAACGTGCGCTCCAACTGCATTGCCCCGTCCGCCTGGACGCGCATGACCAGCTCGATCCCCGAGACGGCCGAAAACGCCGCCCGCATCGAACAGCGCAAGCAGGTGACGGCCGCAAAGAACGCGCCGCTCGTTGCCTTCCTCGCGAGCGACGCCGCCGCCGGCATCACCGGGCAGATCTTTGCGACCCGCAAGAATGAAATCTTCCTGATGAGCCAGTCGCGGCCCATCCGCAGCATCCACCGCAGCGAAGGCTGGACGCCGCAGACCATCGCCGAACATGCCGCCCCGGCGCTGCGCCCGAGCTTCTACCCGCTCGAACGCAACCAGGACGTCTTCTCGTGGGATCCGGTCTGATGGCGGGCGGCAAGGCTCTCGTCTGCGTCAAGCGGGTCGTTGATCCGAACGTCAAGGTGCGCGTGAAGGCCGACGGCACGGGCGTCGACCTCACCAACCTCAAGATGACGATGAACCCCTTCTGCGAGATCGCGCTCGAAGAGGCGATCCGCCTCCGCGAAGCCGGCGGCATCGAAGAAGTCATCGCCGTGTCGATCGGGACGGCGCAGGCGCAGGATACGCTGCGCACCGCGCTTGCGATGGGCGCCGACCGCGCCATCCACATCGCGGCGCCCGCCGAGGTCGAACCGCTGGCAGTTGCCAAGCTGGTGAAGGCCGTTGCGGTCGAGGAGGGCGTCTCCCTCGTCCTCCTCGGCAAGCAGGCCATCGACGACGATAGCAACCAGACGGGCCAGATGCTCGCGGCGCTGCTCGGCTGGGGGCAGGGCACCTTTGCCTCGAAGGTCGAGCTTTCCGGCAACACCGTGAAGGTCACTCGCGAAGTCGATACCGGCCTCGAAGTGCTCGACCTCGATCTCCCCGCCATCATCACCGTCGACCTGCGCCTCAACACGCCGCGCTTTGCGACGCTGCCCAACATCATGAAGGCCAAGAAGAAGCCGCTCGCCGAGCGCAAGGCCGAGGAGTTTGGCATCGATCTCGCGCCACGCCTCGAAGTCGTGAAGGTCGAACCGCCTGCCGAACGCAAGGCTGGCGTGAAGGTGGAGTCGGTCGCAGCGCTGGTTCAGTCGCTGAAGTCCGCCGGCGTAATCTAGGAGAGCCCGATGACCACGCTTCTCATCGCCGAGCACAGCAACGGCGCCTTGTCCGACCAGACCGCGAAGGCCCTCAGCGCCGCGCTGCAGCTGGGCGGCTCTGTCGATATCCTCGTCGCCGGTCTCGGCGCCGCGACGGCCGCCACCGAGGCCGCAACACTCGCCGGCATCGCCCGCGTCCTCGTCGCCGACGACGCCGCGCTGCGTCTGGCCGAGCCGCTGTCCGCCCTCGTCCTCTCGCTCGCGCCCGGCTACACCGCGCTCGTCGCGCCCGCCACCAGCAGCGGCAAGAACGTCATGCCGCGCGTCGCCGCGCTGCTCGATGTGATGCAGATTTCCGAGGTGAGCGCCGTCATCGACGCAAAAACCTTCAAGCGCCCGATCTATGCCGGCAGCGCGTTCGCGACGGTGAAGAGCCGTGATCCCGTCCAGGTGATTACCGTCCGCACCGCCTCCTTCGCCGCCGCTCCTGCGGGCGGTTCGGCTCCCATCGAAACCGTGCAGGAGACGGCCACAGCAAGCCCCTCGCGCTTCGTTTCGGCGGAAGTCGCGCAGGGCGATCGCCCCGACCTCTCTGCGGCCCGCATCGTTGTCTCCGGCGGCCGCGCCTTCGGATCGAAGGAGAAATTCGACGAACTGCTGGTGCCGCTTGCCGAAAAGCTCGGCGCGGCCATCGGCGCGAGCCGTGCCGCGGTCGATGCGGGCTATGCGGCCAACGAGTTGCAGGTCGGCCAGACCGGCCGCGTCGTCGCCCCGCAGCTCTATGTCGCCTGCGGCATTTCCGGCGCCATCCAGCACCTCGCCGGCATCAAGGATGCGCGCGTCATCGTCGCCATCAACAAGGACGCCGAAGCGCCGATCTTCCAGATCGCCGATTACGGTCTCGTCGGCGACGTGTTCGAGCTTTTGCCCGAGCTGACCAAGGCACTCTGACCGGAGCCAACCGATGCAGTTGCGTTCGCACCTCTGGGCCGATCTCACACGCTCGGAGATTGCGGAAGCTCGCCACGCGGGCGCGCTTGTGGTGATCCCCGTGGGCGCGACCGAGCAGCATTCCGAGCACCTGCCGGTCGGTACCGACAGCTTCACCTCCGGCGCCTTCAGCCTGATGGCCGCCGAGGCTTGCGACTATCCGGTGCTGGTGACCCCCACTGTCTTCGCCGCCTTCTCGCCACACCACGCCAGCTGGCCCGGCACCCTGACGCTGAAACTCGCCACCATCAGCGCCTTGCTTGAGGACATCACCGCCAGCATCGAGCGGGCGGGCTTCAAGCGCCAGCTGATGGTCAACGGCCACGGCGGCAATCGCGGCCCGCTTACGGCAATTTCGACCGAGCTCATCACCGCCGGTCGGGAGGTCGGCTATGTCGACTACTTCGCGCCGCCTCGGGCAGAGTTCGACACCATCCTCAAGGGCAGCCGGGGCGGGGTGACGCATTCGGGCGAAGCCGAAACGGCGCTGATGATGTCGCTGCACCAGTCCATCCCCGGCCGCGCCGACCTCTACCGTGAGAAGGCGCAAGACCGCGCGCCGCGCAACAAGGCCACCTACTGGCTTTCCGACGCGCCGAACGCCATCACGCAGGCCGGCGCCTGGTGGCCGCCGATCTACGCAGCGGGCGATGTCGGCTACAACGGCGACCCCGCCGCCGCGACGCTCGAAACCGGCAACCAGCTGTCCGCCGCCATCGTCGAAAAGCTCGCCGCCTTCTTCGCCGCCTTCGCCGCGGCCGACCTGCGCTCGGGTGGCATGGAGCGATGACCGCCGCGGCAAGCGCTGCCAACGCCAGCCCGACAGGCAGCGTGATCGATGACCTACTGATCGCACTTGGCGCATCGGGGTTCCGCGGCGAGGCGACCGCCGATTTCGCCTCGCGCGCCGCCGCCTCGACCGACAACAGCGTCTACCAGATCATGCCCGACGCGGTGATCGCGCCGCGCGACGCCGATGACACGGCGCTCGTCATGACAACCCTGTCGCGCCCGCAATTCGCCGCTCTCGCGGTCACCGCGCGCGGCGGCGGCACCGGCACCAACGGGCAGTCGCTCAACGGCGGCGTCATCATCGATTTTCGCCGCTTCATGCACCGCATCCTCGCGATCGATGCCGAAGCGGGGTGGGTCGAGGTCGAGCCGGGCATCGTGCTCGACGATCTCAACCAGCAGATCGCGCACACGGGCCTGTTCTTTTCGCCCAATACCTCGACCTCGAACCGCTGCACCGTCGGCGGCATGACCAGCACCGATGCCTCGGGCAAGGGCTCGCGCATCTACGGCAAGACCGCCGACAACGTCCTTGGGCTCGAACTGGTGCTCGCCTCTGGCCAGCGCCTCGACTCGTCCGTGCCGCCGCCCGCCTGGGCCGCGTCGATGCTGAACGAAATCGCTGCCGCCTGTGATGAAGGCCGCGGCCCGCTGCTCGCTCGCATCCCGCACCTGTCGCGCCGCTTTTCGGGGCTCGATCTCGAACGCGCCCGGCCCAACCGCAACACGCTCGAATGGTGGCGGCTGGCTATAGGCGCTGAAGGCACGCTCGGCCTCGTCACCCGCCTGCGCCTGAAGCTTGTCCCCAAACCCAGGAAATCGCTGCTCTGCGTCATCGCCTTCGAGAGCTTTGCGCAGGTGCTCGACGCAACGCTAGCGCTACTCGAAAGCCAGCCCCTTGCCATCGAGGTGATGGACGAATGGGTGCAGCGCCTCGCGCGCGAAGCTGGCCTCCTCGACAACCTCCCCGCGACCCTCCGCGGCGAGGACGGCCGCTCCCCCGTCTACGCCTTCGTCGAGTTCGCAGGCGACGACATCGCCGAACTGCGCCGCCAGATCGCCGCCTGCACCGAGATCGCCGCAAACCTCCCCGGCTACCTGCAATCCCACGCGACCGAGGACGCCAAGGAGATCGCGCACCTCTGGTCCGTGCGCGCCGCCGCCGTCGGCCTCCTCGGCGGCAGCGACAGCCGCCGCAAGCCCGTGTCCTTTGTCGAGGACTGCGTGGTGCCGCCCGAAAGACTGGCGCGCTTCGTTTCCGATTTCACGGCTATCCTCGCGCAGCACGGCCTCAACTTCGGCATGTACGGCCACGCCGATGTCGGGTGCCTGCACATCCGTCCCGCCCTCGACATGGACGATCCGGCCGACCGCGAGCGCTACAAGGCCATCTCCGACGCCGTGTTCGAGGCCGCCACCCGGCACGGCGGCATTTTCTGGGGCGAGCACGGCAAGGGAATTCGCGGCGACTACCTCGAAACCTTCGTCGGGCCCGAGGCCTTCACCTCATTCCGCGCCATCAAGGCGGCGTTCGATCCGGGCAACCGGCTGAACCCCGGCAAGCTGATGGCCGAGCGCGGCACGCGCTACACCGTCTCCGGCGCGCCGCTCCGCACCGCCCATGCCCCGGCCAACGATCCGTTCGAGAAGGCCTATGCCTGCAACGGCAACGCGCTCTGCCTGAACTACGCCGAGCGCACGCCCATGTGCCCCTCGTTCAAGGCCAGCGCCGAGTTGCGGCATTCGCCGAAGGGCAGGGCGGAAGCGTTGCGCGGCCTCCAGCAGGCGCAGCAGGCCGGCACCGCCACCACCGCGATGGAGCGCGATGTCTACGACGCGATGTCCGGCTGCCTCGGCTGCAAATCGTGCACCAGCCAGTGCCCGGCGCATGTCGATATTCCCGAGATGAAGTCGCACTTCCTCGCCGACTATCACACCCGCCACGCCCGCCCGCTCTCCGATCACGCGTTGCTGTGGATGGAGCGCCTCGCCGCCACCGCCGATCGCTTCCGCTCGCTCGGCCGCCTCGTCGCGGCGCTCCCTGTCTATGCGTGGGCGGGCAGGGCCCTCGGCCTCGTCGACCTGCCAAAATTCTCGCGCAGCGCAAAGTCCCTCGGCGTCCGCCCCGCGACGCTGCCCGCGCCAGACGCCCGCCCCGTGCTGCTGGTGCAGGACCCCTTCACCAGCCTCTTCGACGGCGAGGCGATCGCCGATCTCGCGCGCGGCCTCACCGCGCTCGGCTACCAGCCGATGCTTCTGCCGATGCTGCCCGGCGGCAAGGCCGCACACGTCAAAGGCGATCGCGCCGGTTTCCTCAAGCAGGCGACGCGCCTTCGCGACCACCTGCAGCAGGCGGCGTCATCGAAGGTACCGCTGGTTGGCGTCGACCCGCCCTTCGTTTACCTGCTGCGCAGCGAGTACAAAAAGGCCGGCATCACCGGTCTCCCCGAAGTGCTTTCCCCCGAGGAATTTCTGCTGCGCGAACTCGCGTACGGCGCCAAGTTGCCGCGCGCGAAAGAAGCTGCGCCGCCAATCACCCTGTTTGCCCACTGCACCGAGAAAAGCCTCCGCCCCGCCGCCGAGGCCGACTGGAAACGCCTGTTCGATGCCCTCGGCATCGCCGTCGACGTCGCGCCCGCGGGCTGCTGCGGTATGGCCGGGGTGTTCGGCCATGAACACCAGCACCAGACCTGGAGCATGCGGCTTTACGATCTCTCCTGGCGCCGGAAAGTGGATGGCGCCGAAAGCCTCGCCGCCACCGGCTTCTCCTGCCGCTGCCAGATCAAGCGCCTCGGCGGCCGCACCGCGAGCCACCCCCTCGGTTTCATCGCCAGCCGCCTCGAACCGGCGCCGGTTTCGCCCCACGGCACGCCGGCAAATTGACTCGTCTCTCCGCCCATCCGCAAACTTCGTCACCCTGAGGACACCGCCATGCCGCCCATCAACGACTTCACGCCGCCCAAGGCCTTCCCGTTCATCCGCTCGGAAGGTTCGTCCTACGAGGTGGGGATCGCCCACGGCCGCGCCTTCGGCGATCTCATCCGCACCGCCATCTCTGTCTATCGCGGCAAGTTCGATAAGGTGAACGTGAAGTGGTCGGATGCGCTGGTTGCTGCCGAGCGCGGGCGCGATCAGGTGCGCGCCTTCGACACAAGGCTCGCCGATGAATACGACGGCATCGCCAAGGGCGCCGAACTCGACCCGCGCGAGATCATGGCAATCAACCTGCGCGTCAGCCTGCTGCGCCTCTTGACGCCAAAAATTCCTGAGGCGGAAAAGACCGAGTGCACCACCACGGCGGTGATCGGCTCGGCCACCGCCAACGGCCACACGCTGATGGGCCAGAACTGGGATCAGGCTGGCGCCTTGCAGGCCTTCACCGTCATCATCGAGCAGCATGTTCCGGGTGAGCCGGCGCTTCTGTTCCTCACCGAGGCGGGCTCGCTGTTTCGCCACGGCATGAATGACGCGGGCGTCGGCATCTGCGGCAACGCGCTGATCTCCGACCAGCCGACGGTGCTCGAAAACTCCGCGGTTTCGGCGCTGGGCCGCCGTCTCGCGCTGCGCGAGACCAACCTCGCCGACGCCCACCGCGTGCTGTTCAACACCCCGCCCGCGACGCCGGGCAATCACCTCATGGCCAGCGCCGAGGGCAAGGCGATCGACATCGAATCGAGCCCCACGGTGAGCTTCAATGTCGAGCCGGAGGACGGCATAGTCGTCCACTCCAACCACTTCCTCAACCCGAAGGCGCGGGACGTGCTGAACGATCTCGTGCCCAAGATGCACCCGAGCACGCTGCATCGCTACGCCCGTGTCCGCGACCACCTGCAGGAGCGCCGCGGCGCCATCACCACCGACGACATCCGCGATGCGCTGCACGATCACTTCGGCTACCCCACCTCGGTCTGCAACCATCCGCACCCCAATTCCGACGGCGAGGTTTCCTATACGCTCGCCTCGAGCGTGCTGGATCTCAATGCCCGCAAGATGTGGACGGCGCCCGGCCCGGGTTGCATCGGCCACTACACCGAGTACAGCTTCTCGTAAGCACTACGAGAGGGATGCCCGGCCATCCGGGCATCCCGCCCACCACAACGGAGATCCGCCTTGACCACCGCCGAAGACAAGCCCCTCATGAGCTTCGATAAATCGGTGGCGGCCCTGCGCGAGAATGCGAAATGGATCGCCGGCGGCGCCAACAGCAATTTCCGTCTGAACATCTCGCCCACCCCGCTCGTCTTTACGGGCGGCGAGGGTGCCTACCTGCATGACGTCGATGGCAATGCGCTGATCGACTACTACCTCGGCATGGGGCCGATGATCCTCGGCCACAAGCCGCAGGCAGTGGTCGACGCGGTGAAGGCACAGATCGATATCGGCATCCTCTATGCCGGCCAGTCGGCCATCGAGGCCGAAGCGGCGCAACTCGTCTGCGAAATGGTGCCGTCGGCCGAACGCATGCGCTTCGGCTCGTCCGGGTCCGAAGTCGACCAGGCAGCGCTTCGCCTCGCGCGCGCCGCCACTGGCCGGACGAAGATCATCAAGTTTGAGGGCCACTATCACGGCTGGTTCGACAACGTGCTGTGGTCGTCCTCACCCACCCTCGACAAGGCCGGACCCGCCGATGCGCCCACCCCCGTGCCGGGAAGCAAGGGCCAGATCGCCAGCACCGCCGACGATCTCGTTATCCTGCCCTGGAACGACCTCGACATTCTGCGCAACCGCCTCGCGCAGGGCGACATCGCCGGCGTCATCATGGAGCCGGCCATGTGCAACCAGGGCTCCATCCATCCCGCGCCCGGCTATCTCGAAGGCGCGCGCGAGGCCTGCACGAAGGCCGGCACCATCCTCATCTTCGACGAGGTCATCACCGGCTTCCGCCTCGCGCCCGGCGGCGCGCAGCAGCGGTTCGGCGTCACGCCCGACCTCTCGACCTTCGGCAAGGCCATCGCCAACGGCTTCCCGGTTGCCGCCATCGCCGGCCGCGCCGACATCATGGATCTGTTCGCGAACGGCGTTCTGCACGGCGGCTCCTACAACGGCCAGCCGGTGGCGATGGCCGCAACGGTCGCGACGCTCCGCTCGCTCACACCCAAGGCGTTCGACGACATGGCGGTCGAGGGCCAGCGGCTGATGAATGGCTTCCGCGAAATCTTCGCCCGCGAGGGCGTCACCGCCTCCGTCGAGGGTTTCGGGCAGGTCTTCCACGTCGCCCTCGGCCTCGACCGGCCGGCGAAGAACTACCGCGATCTCGCCCGGATGAACCGCGCCGGCTACGTCGCCCTGACCACCGAACTCCTTTATCGCGGCGTGCGGGCGCTCGAACGCGGCGCCTGGTTCCTGTCGACCGCCCACGATGCCGCAGTGATCGATACCACCATCGACGCGATGGCCGGATCGGTCCGCGCGCTTAAGGCGAAAGGCGTACTCTAGTCGCGCCGCGCCCCCCTTGGCACGCGCCGCGACTCCCGGTAGCGCCTGACCCTGCGGCCGCACCAGGCAGCGTCAGCCCTGTCGATTGTGACCGTCAGGGCCAACTGCTAGCCTCGCGCCGCATGGTGGCGGCATAACTCGGGGCTTGCGGTGAAGGTTCTCATTCTCGGTTCGGGCGTAATCGGCGTTTCGTCGGCCTACTATCTGGCGAAGGCCGGGCACGACGTGGTGGTGGTGGATCGCCAGCCGGGCCCCGCGCTCGAAACCAGCTTCGGCAATGCCGGCGAAATTTCTCCGGGCTACTCGTCGCCCTGGGCCGGACCGGGCATTCCCCTCAAGGCCATCAAGTGGCTGCTGATGCGCGATGGCCCGCTGGTCATCCGCCCCATGCTCGAAACCCACATGTGGACCTGGGGCCTGCAGCTGCTCGCCAACTGCACCGAGAAGGCCTACGCGGTGAACAAGAGCCGCATGGTCCGCCTCGCCGAATACAGCCGGGACCGGCTGATCGATCTGCGCGCAGAAACCGGCATTCAGTATGACCAGCGCACGCAGGGCACGCTGCAGCTCTTCCGCGATCAGGCGCAGCTCGACCACACCCATTCCGACATCGAGGTCCTCAAGCAATACGGCGTGCCCTATGAGGTGCTCGACCAGGCCGGCTGCATTGCCGTCGAGCCCGGCCTCGCCACGGCCCGCGCGCCCTTCGTCGGCGGCATGCGCCTGCCGAACGATGAGACCGGCGATTGCAAGATGTTCACCGAGCGTCTCGCCAAGCTGTGCGAGGGACTCGGCGTCACTTTCCACTACGATACGAAGATCGAGGGCATTCAGATCGATGCCGGCAAGGTGGCGGGCGTTGCCACCACGCGCGGCGTGCTCAAGGCCGATGCCTATGTTGCCGCGCTCGGCTCCTATTCGCCGCTCACGCTGAAGACCATCGGCATTTCCGTGCCGGTCTACCCCATCAAGGGCTATTCGATCACCGTGCCGATCGCCAATCCCGACGTGGCGCCGGTGTCGACCGTGCTTGACGAGACCTACAAGGTCGCGACGACCCGGCTGGGCGATCGCATCCGGGTCGGCGGCACTGCTGAAATCGCCGGCTACGACACGACCCTGCGCCCCGAGCGCCGCGGGCCGCTCGATCGTTCGCTGAACGATCTCTTCCCCGAAGCGGGCGACACGGCCAAGGCCACGTTCTGGTGCGGCCTCAGGCCCATGACGCCGGATGGCACGCCGGTTCTGGGCCGTTCGGGCAAGTACCCGAACCTCTTCCTCAACACCGGCCACGGCACGCTGGGCTGGACCATGGCCGCCGGTTCCGGGCGCGTGCTCGCCGATCTCATCTCCGGCCGTCAGCCCGAGATCGACACGTCCGACCTGTCGCTGTCACGCTACCGCTGACGGCTACAGGCTGATGCGCCGGCGGGCCCGTGTCCTGCCGTGCGCCGTCTTGCCCCAGAAATAGGGCCGGACCAGCAGTTGGTGCGCGGCCCGCAGGGCCGCCACCGAATGCAGGAACCAGTAGACGGGCTGGAGCAGTTGCCAGGGCAGCAGCGACCAGGTGCGCCGCCGGATGATGCCGCAAAGGAACACCAGGGCGGTCGCGCCATAGCCGGCCACCAGCACCCCAAGATAGATGACATCGACGTGGTCGTCGAAATGCGGCCAATGTCCCAGCAGCCCGCGCAGCACGAGACTGGCAACGAACACCGTGTGCAGCAGCGACGACAGGATCAGGCTGCCGGCATAGATCTCGAAGAACAGGAAATTGCGCCAGCCGATATCGCCGAGAAAGTCGCCGACCTTGCGGTTGTGCACGATGAAGGTCTGCATCCAGCCCTTGATCCAGCGGGTCCGCTGCACCATCCAGGCATCAAGGGTGATCGGCGCCTCCTCGAGCGTTTCGCTGGCGAACGTGTCGCAGCGGTAGCGCAGGCGCGACAGACGCACCCCGAGGTCCGCATCCTCGGTGACGTTGTAGGCATCCCAGTGGCCCAGCTCGCGCAGCGCCGCAGTGCGAAAATGGTTGCTCGTTCCCCCCAGCGGCATCGGCAGGTGCAACCGCCCCAGAAATGGCAGCATCAGCCCGAACTGGCCGGCATATTCCGCCGCGAACAGCGCCGTGATGGCGTTCTCGCCGGCATTCTCGATCACCAGTTCGGCTTGGATGCAGTCGAGCGTCGGGTCGGCGGCGAAGTGGCTGGCGGCGAGCCGCAACTGGTCGCTGTCGGGAATGTCCTCGGCGTCGTACACCACTAGGTGCTCGCCCCGCGCCAGCGGCATGGCGAAGTTCAGCGCCTTGGGCTTGGTGTAGGGTGTGGCGTCGGGGATCAGCACCAGCTCGAAACGCGGGTCGTGCATCACCGCCTCTACCGCCTCGATGGTCGCGGCACTCCTCGCCTCCACTACGAACTTGATGTCGAGCTTTTCGGGCGGGTAGTCGAGCGCCAGCATGGCCCGGCTGAGCAGCGGCACCATGCCCGCCTCGTCGCGCAGCGGGATCAGCACCGTGTAGGCCGGCAGTTCGGCGTCGGTCAGCAGCGGCGGCGGTTTTGGCGGCGGCCGATAGTTCAGCACTGCGGCGATCCGGATGGCGGCGGGAACAAGGATCAGCACCGCCACGACCGGCAGCAGCAGGGCGCTGAAAAAGTACGGTGCGAGCGCGACCACCGCCGTCGCACCAAGGAACAGCGCGACAAAGCCAATGCGGACATGCACCGGCAGGTCGACATTGGCGCTGGCGTTCCGCCAGCGCCGAGTCAGCCGGTCCCGCGCCTCGGCCAGCAGGTTGTCCGTGCCCGAACGGGCCAGCGCCGCCCGGATGACCGACGGCGGCACGATGCACAGGTGCCGGGCGAGATATGGCTTTTCCCGCAGCGCCGCCTTGAGCCGCATCAGCTTGTCGAAGCTCGGCGCGCAGAACACGATCTCCCGGCCGCCTACGTGCGCGCGAACCGTCAGGACATCGGCGAGCAGATCAAGCCGCCGCACCGCAGGAAGTCCGGCAAACGGCGGGATGGCGTTCGAAAATCCGAGTCCTGCCCAGTGCGCGGCGCGCCGCAGCACGACATCGCCCCCCAGCCCGAAGCGACGGGCGCAATAATCGATCGGATCGACGCCCAGTTCCTCCGAGTTTCCAAGGATACGCGCGGCCATCGCCACGTCGGGGCAGGAGTCCTCCAGCATCGCCAGGACAAGGCCCAGCGCATCGCGGCGCGCGGTACTGCTGGCGTCAGAATGCTCCACGTGCCGTCGTCTCCCCCAAGGAGAGGCTACGGTAAAGCCAAGATATACGCAAATATACGTAATAATCGACCGTTGAGTATTTGTCAGACACCCAGAATTCGTAGCCCTCCGAATTCGGAGGAATATAGAAGACGACAGTCGTCGCGGTTTGGGGACTGTGGCAGGGCGGCCGCCGATGCGATGCCTCGCTTTTGCTGGCAAATTCGGCGATAAGCCTGCACCCGACATGAGTTGCTGCGGACCACACGTCTCTTGATGCGCGCTTTCGCCCTTGCCGCGATGTTGATGTCCGCCGCGATCGGAAGCGCCGCCGGGCAGGCGTTGCCCTATCACGCCGATCCGAGCGCCCGCGAGGCCGTCCCCAACCTCGCCGCCGTGCCCTCGATCCGCTTCCTGACGACGGCGGATTTTCCCCCGTTCAACTATCGCGACGCCGATGGCCAGCTCGTCGGCTTCAATGTCGATCTGGCGCGCAGCCTGTGCGACGTACTGCGGGTAAGCTGCACCATTCAGGCCTGGCCGTGGGAGCAGGCGGCCCGGGCGCTGGAGGACAGCCAGGGCGACGCGCTGATCGCCGGCCTCGCCATCACCCCCGAAAACGGCGCGCTGTTTGATTTCTCGAACATCTACCTGGAGCTTCCGGCGCGCTTCGTCGTCCGCAAGGAAGATGTCGCCGCCTTTACCCCCGGTGCGCTCGACGGACAGCCGCTTGCCGTCCGCCGCGGCTCCGCCCACGAGCAATTCGCCCGGCGCTACCTGCCCAAGGTCACGCTGACCGAGTTCGCTACCGAGCCGGAAGCGCTCGCAGCGCTGGAGAAGGGCGAGGTGAAGGCCTATCTCGGCGATGCCATGCGCGCCTCGTTCTGGCTCAACGAGCACCCCGGCTGCTGCAGCTTTGCCGGCGGGCCCTACTTCCGTCCCGACCTGTTCGGCGACGGCTTCGCGGTCGCCGTCCCGGCCGGCCATGACGCCGTGCGCCAGGCCATCGACTACGGTCTGATCCAGCTCAAGAAATCGGGCGCGCTGGATGAAATCTACCTGCGCTGGTTCCCCGTCAGCTTCTACTGAGCGCCGCGCTTATCCTCCCCCGCGCAGCGGGGGAGGGGGACCACGCGAACGCGTGGTGGAGGGGGCGGCCCAAGCTCAGGTCTTCGTGGTGAGCTCGTCGAACCACGCAGTCCGCGCTCTCCGAGCCTATCCCGCCGTCCGCATCCGCGCCCGCGCCGATGTCTCGATCGCCGCCGTCACCAGCCGGTCGATGCTCAGCCGGTCGCGGATCATCTCGAGCAGCCGCAGTTCCTCCTGCGGCAGCTTGAGGTCGATGACGGCGATCTCGACCGCCAGCGCGTAGGCGGTGTCCTGCAGCTTAGCCGGCAGCGCCGCGGTCGCTGCGTCGAGCGCCGCGTCCAGCCCCTGCGTGTTGATGATGTCGATGCCGTCATTGGCCACCGCTTCCAGCCGGTCGGGGTCGAACCCGGCAAATATCGGCGTGCGCGTCACCAGCGACTGGATGTTCTCGAGCTCGGCGCTCGAAATTGCCTCGTCGGACGCCGCCGCTGCGACCATCAGGTGGATCAGCGCGTCCTGCGCGGAAAGTGCCATGTCGAATACCTCGCCGGGGGTGGAAAGCCTCGCATAACTATGGACCCTGCCGGGTCAGCGCAAGGCCCGCAACCATTGACGCGACGAGGCGAGGGTGCCACACACCGGCCTCTCCCATCTTTGCTGACCAAGGTCCCTTGACGTGACGCCCGCACCGCTTCCGACCCTTGACCCCGCGTTCTTTGACGCCGCGCAGACCGCGCGCGCCTGGCCGTTCGAGGAAGCGCGCAAGATCGTCAAGCGGCTGGAAAAGTCCGGCAAGACCGAAGCGCTGTTCGAGACCGGCTACGGTCCCTCGGGCCTGCCGCATATCGGCACGTTCGGTGAAGTGGCGCGTACCACCATGGTTCGCACCGCCTTTCGCCTGCTGACGCGCGACGAAATCCCGACGCGCCTCATCTGCTTTTCCGATGACATGGACGGGATGCGCAAGATCCCCGAGAACGTGCCCGACCGGGCCGCGCTCGAACCGTTCCTCCAGATGCCGCTGACCTCGGTACCCAATCCGTTCGGCGGCGATTTCGCGAGCTTTGGCGATCACAACAACGCCATGCTGCGCCGCTTCCTCGACACCTTCGGCTTCAGCTACGAGTTCGCCAGCGCCACCGAATACTACAAGGCCGGCAAGTTCGACGCCGTGCTGCTGCGCGCCGCCGAGCGCTACGACGACATCATGAAGGTGATGCTCCCGACGCTGGGCGAAGAGCGCCAGCAGACCTATTCGCCGTTCCTGCCCATCTCGCCGATCTCAGGCCGCATCCTCTACGTGCCGATGAAGCACGTCGATGCGAAGGCCGGCACCATCACCTTCACCGGTGAAGACGGCGTCGATGTCACCGTGCCGGTGACCGGCGGCCATGTGAAGCTGCAGTGGAAGCCCGATTTCGGCATGCGCTGGGCCGCGCTCGGCGTCGATTTCGAAATGTTCGGCAAGGACCACCAGACCAACGCGCCGATCTATGATCGCATCTGCCAGATCCTCGGCGGGACCGCGCCCGAGCACTATGTCTACGAGCTTTTCCTCGACGAGAACGGGCAGAAGATTTCGAAGTCCAAGGGCAACGGCCTCACCATCGATGAATGGCTGACCTATGCCTCGCCCGAGAGCCTCGGCCTCTACATGTTCCAGAAGCCCCGGCAGGCGAAGCGCCTCTACTTCGACGTGATCCCGCGCGCCGTCGACGAGTACTATCAGTTCGTCG
>Ga0073904_10001087_pt1 | contig 20137 bp, 11 predicted proteins | sample KloWWTrecipitate_FD_66668 | JGI IMG/M metagenome (GOLD analysis project Ga0073904, IMG submission 66668) | Active sludge microbial communities from Klosterneuburg, Austria, studying microevolution and ecology of nitrifiers - Klosterneuburg... | ecosystem: Engineered > WWTP > Aerobic digester >... | reverse complement strand
CCCCGCGCCACACGGCCGAGCTCCACAGCGGGTGCTCCCCGGCGCGGAAGCGACCCACCAGCAGCCACTTCGCGGCGATCGTCACGAGCGCGGCGACCGCCCCCGTGCCCAGCAGCACCAACCCGCCGAGCGCCGCGGCGAGGCCCCAGCCGCCGCTCAGGACGATCGCCTGCAACGTCAGCAGCGTGCCCAGCGCCAGCACGCCGACCATGAGGGCCGGCACCACCCGGCACGCCTCGACCGCTCCGCGCGCCCACCGCAGCCGCGCCGGCGGGTCGTAGGTGCGGCCCGGGTCGTCCAGCGTCGCGGCCCGTGGCAGCAGCACGGGTGGGCTGCCGAGGTAGCTCGAGCCGGCCCGCGTGCGCCGGGGGGTCGCCGAGAGCACCGCGACGAGCCCGTTCTTGGGCACCGTGCGGCCGGGCGCGGTCATGCCGGAGTTGCCGACGAAGGCCCGGCGGCCCACCTTGGCCGAGGCCACCCGGACCCAACCGCCGCCGAGCTCGTAGGGCGCGACCATCGTGTCGTCCGCGAGGAAGGCCCCGTCCTTGAGCCGCATCATCCCGGGCAGGCCCACGACGGTGGAGATCTCCGTGCCGCGGCCCACCTCGGCGCCGAGCAGGCGCAGCCACACGGGGGTGCCGACCGCCGAGTAGACCGGGAAGAGCACGGTGCGCGCGGCGTCCATGAGGCGCTCCACGGTCCAGGCCTGCAGGCCGGCGCGCGAGCGCACCGGGTGGTAGCCCTCCTGGATCCCGCGGCCGAACAGCCGCACGGTCACGACCACCAGCACCGCGTAGCAGAGGTACGCCGCGGCGGTGGCCGCCAGGCCGGCGAGCAGCACGGGCCCGACGGCGTCGCCCAGCGTCGGGGCCGCGCGCACGGCCGGCGCGAGCAGGAGCAGGCCGACCCCGACGGCGAGCACGGGCAGCGCACCGACGAGCGTCCCCGCGGCGCCGTAGGCCAGCACCCAGCCGGCCGCACGCGCGGGGACGGGGCGCGCGGCGGGCCATGGGTGACGGGCCTCGTGCGCCCGGGTGGCGGGCGAGCCCACCCAGTACTCGGCGTCGCCGGTGGTCCCGTGCACGGCGGAGCCGGCCGCCACGTCCGTCCCGGGCCCGACGTGGGCGCCCGGGTAGAGCACCGAGCGTGCGCCGACGGTGGCCCCCGCCCCGATCGTCACGGCGCCGATGTGCACCACGTCGCCGTCGACCCAGTGGCCCGACAGGTCCACCTCGGGCTCGACGGCGCACCCCGCACCGAGCGTGAGCATGCCGGTCACGGGCGGGACGGTGTGCAGGTCGACGTCGGGGCCCATCCGCACCCCCAGGGCGCGGGCGTACAGCCCCACCCATGGCGCGCTGGTGGGGGTGAGGGCGCCGAAGCCCTCGGCCAGGCGCTCGGCCGCCCACAGCCGCAGGTGCACCGAGCCGCCCCGCGGGTACGTCCCCGGGCTCACCCCGGCGAGCAGCAGTCGCGCCGCGAGCGCCGTGACACCCATCCGGCCCACCGGGCTCACCGTGAGCACCCAGCCGGCGAGCACCCACCACCACGAGACGCCCACGGCCCACGGCACCTGCCACAGCGCGTCGAGCACCGCGTTGACCGCCGCGAGCGCCGTGAGCCAGCGCAGGCCGACGAGCGTGCGCAGCGGCAGCAGGGCGAGCAGCTGGACGGCCTGGGCGCCGGGCGGCACCGGACGGGCCGGCGCTGCGCCGGGCGGCAGGGTCGTGGCCTCGGCGTCGGGCCAGCGCGCCGCGAGGTGCGCCGCGAGGTCCCCGACCGCCGGGTGGTCGTACACCTCGGCGACCGTCACCTCGGGGTAGCGCGCGCGCAGCGCGGAGACCAGCTGGGCCGCGGTGAGCGAGCTGCCCCCGCGCGCGAAGAAGTCGTCCTCGTCGTCGGTGGGGTGCACGCCGATGACCGCCGTCCACTGCTCGCCGACCCACGCCGCCACGCCCTGCAGGGTCGTGGCGCCCGGGTCACCCAGACCCGCGAGCGGCCAGGGCAGCGCGTCGCGGTCCACCTTGCCGGAGGTCTTGGTCGGGATCTCGTCGACGACGGCGAGCAGCGGCACCATCGTGGCCGGCAGCTCGCGACGCAGCAGCGTCAGCAGCGCGGCGGTGTCGAGCCCGCCCGGCCGGTCGGCGTCGGCCGGCACGACGTAGCCGAGCAGCAGGGCGGTGCCGGCCGGCGTGCGCCGCACGGCGGCGGCCGCGGCACCCACGCCCGGCAGGGCGAGCAGCGCGGCGTCCACCTCACCCAGCTCGATCCGGTGGCCGTTGACCTTGACCTGGTCGTCCGCCCGGCCGAGGAAGACGAGACCGGCCGGGTCCAGCCGCACGAGGTCGCCCGTGCGGTAGGCGCGGTCCCAGCCCAGGGACGGCATCGGGGCGAACCGCACGGCGTCGAGCTCGGCGTCGAGGTACCGGGCCAGGCCGACGCCGCCGATGATGAGCTCGCCGCTGCCGCCGTCCGGCACCGGTGTGCCGTCCGGGCCGACCACCGCGAGGTCCCAGCCGTCCAGGGGCAGGCCGATGCGGACGGGCTGGTCGGGCTCGAGCAGGGCGCCGCAGGCGACGACGGTGGTCTCGGTGGGCCCGTAGGTGTTCCACAGCTCGCGGCCGGGGCGGGCGAGGCGCTGGGCGAGCTCCGGCGGGACGGCCTCGCCGCCGAAGATCAGCAGCCGGACGGCGTCGAGGGTGTCGACGGGCCACAGCCCGGCGAGGGTCGGCACGGTCGAGACCACCGTGATCTCGCGCTCCACGAGCCACGGGCCCAGCTCCAGGCCCGCGCGGACGAGCGCCCGGGGTGCCGGAACCAGCGTGGCGCCGTGCCGCCACGCGAGCCACATCTCCTCGCACGACGCGTCGAACGCCACCGACAGGCCGGCGAGCACACGGTCCCCTGGCCGGATCGGGGCGTCGCGCAGGAAGAGCCCCGCCTCGGCGTCGACGAACGCCGCGGCGCTGCGGTGGGTCACGGCGACCCCCTTGGGCCGGCCGGTGGACCCGGACGTGAAGATGACCCACGCGTCGTCGTGGGGCCCGGGCGCCTGGTCGGGGTGCGGCCCGGGGGCGAGGGTCGCCGGGGTGCCGTCGGGCGCCGCGAGCTCGAGCCCGTCCCCGACGACGACGCTCACCCCCGCCTCGGCGAAGGTGCGGCGCGCGCGGTCGTCCGGGTCGTCGGCGTCGACCGGGACGTAGGCGGCCCCGGCCCGCAGCACCGCGAGGATCGACAGGTAGAGGCCGACGGTTCCCGAGGTGGCCCGCACCCCCACCCGGTCCCCGCGCCGCACACCGGCGGCGGTGAGCCGCTCGGCCCGGATCCGCACGGCCTCGGCGAGCGCGGCGTAGGTGAGCACCTCGTCGCCGTCGTCGATCGCGACGGCCCGGGGGTGCCGGGCGGCCGTCGCGGCGAAGACCTCCACGAGGGTCCGCGCGGGCGCTGCGCGGTGCGCCGCGCGCCAGGGGTCCTGGGGCATGCCGTTCGGGCTGGTCACGGGTGACGGCTCTCCTGCTCGGTACGAGCCGACGACCGCACGGACCCGATGGGTCCAGTGTGCGCCGTGCGGGTCTCGGGCGACGACCGGCGGAGGCTGTCACACCCCGGTGAACGCCCGGTGGCCGGTCGTTGAACGCCACGGGTCCCCCGCCGCGGTGTTCATCCCGACCGTGCCGCTCAGCCGCTCAGCCGCTCAGCCGAAGCGACCGCCGACGTAGGCCTCGGTGCGCTCGTCGCGCGGGTTGCTGAACATCGCGCCGGTGTCGCCGTGCTCGACGATCACCCCCGGTGTGCCCTGCTCCGCGAGGAAGAACGCGCACTGCTGCGAGACGCGGGCCGCCTGCTGCATGTTGTGCGTGACGATGACGATCGTCACCTCGTGCATGAGCTCCGCCATCGTGTCCTCGATGACCCGGGTGGACGTGGGGTCGAGCGCGGAGCACGGCTCGTCCATGAGCAGGACGCGCGGCCGCACGGCGAGCGACCGCGCGATGCACAGCCGCTGCTGCTGGCCCCCGGACAGGCCACCGCCGGGCGCCGTGAGGCGGTCCCGCACCTCACGCCACAGGCCGGCCTTGGTGAGCGACTCCTCGACCAGGTCGTCCTTCGTCGCGTTCGACGCCTTGACGCCCGTGAGCTTGAGGCCGGCCAGCACGTTCTCGCGGATCGACATGGCCGGGAACGGGTTGGGCTTCTGGAACACCATGCCGATGTCCCGGCGGGCCTCGGTGACGCGCCGCTGGGCCTCGTAGATGTCGTGGCCGTCGAGCATGACCTCGCCGGCCAACGACGCGGAGGGCACCAGCTCGTGCATGCGGTTGAGGATGCGCAGGAAGGTCGACTTGCCGCAGCCCGACGGGCCGATGAGGGCCGTCACCTGGCCCGGCGGCATGGTCAGCGAGACCCGGTCGAGCACCTGGTGCGAGCCGAACCACGCCGAGATGCTGCGTGCCTGGAGCTCGGCCAGGCCGGTGGGTGGGATCGACGGCGGCACCACGCGCGGGGCGGCGTAGAGGTCGGTGCGGGTCATCGCCTCGGCGGTCTGCGCGACGAACGGGTCGTCCGGCAGGTCGTCGGACCAGAAGGTCGCCGCGCTGCCGACGGCGGGCGCCGGACCGGGGGTGGTGGCCGGGTGGGCCACCGTGGCCAGGCTGGGCGCGGGCGCCGAGGCGTGGTTGACCACGGGCACCGGGCCCCCGGCCACCACCGCCGGCAGGACGACCGTCGGTCCCGACGACCCGTGGGCCATGGGCACGGCCGGGGTGCCCGGCTCCCCCGGGGTGAGGTCTCGCATCAGGCTGCTCCCGCTCCACGTCGTCCGATGATCAGTGCCCGCCCGGCGAAGCCGAGCCCCGCCGCGGCGCCGGTCGCGCCCAGCCCGACGAGGCCCCACTGCGCCGCGCCCCAGCCGCGCCCCTGGGCTACCCACTGGAGGTCGGGTTGCGGCCCGTCGCCCGCGGCCGTGGCCTCGCCGTCGTCCGCGACGTCCGCCACCGGCTCGACGACGGTCTCCGGGACGGGGACCGCCGAGCCACCGCCGCCGCTGCTGGAGCCGAAGGAGGCGCTGGGCCGGCGGGTCGTCGTGGGCGCCGGGGTCGCCGTGGGCGCCGGGGTCGCGGTGGCCGGAGACGCCGGGATGGTGAGGTTGAGCAGGTCGTCGTCTGCCGCCTGCGCTGCGGGTGCCGGCAGCAGGATCGCCGCACCACCGAGGGCCAGGACGAGGGTCAGCACGGCCCCGACCGACGGACCGCCGGCAGGGCCAGCGCCCGCGACACCCACCACGTCGCCGCCGCCGCGCCGCGCCGCGTCGAGCGCGCGGTCCCACTCCCGCTCACCGTGCAGGCGCCGCAGGCGCCTGCGGCGCACCAGAACCCACACCGCGACGCCGAGGGCGATGACCAGCAGCAGGCCGGTCCACGAGATCGCGACGACCATGCTGCGGCCAGTGCTCGAGACCAGCGGGACCTCGGTCGCCGGGCCGGGGGCCGCGGCCATCGTGACGTCCACGACGGCCGTGAGGACCACGGCCGGGGCGACCCCCTCGAGCACCGAGGTGACGGTGAACGAGTCACCCGGCAGCACCTCGCGGAGCTCCTCGGGCTCGAGCTCGGCGATGGTGATCCCGAAGGGCCCCACAAGCCGCAGCCGCGGCGTCCCGATGACCTTGACGTTGCCCGTGTTGACCACCTCGTACGTCACGGTGGTCGGCGCACCGGCGAAGGGGACCCCTGTGAACCCGTAGGAGGCGTTCACCGAGCGCACCTCCAGCGCGGCCGAGACCTCGCCGGCCACGCGCACGTTGAGCCGCACGGCGACCCGGGTGTCGACGATCACGCCGGACTCCGGGAGATTGGCGTCGACCACCGAGACGACGATGCCACCGGGGTGGTCCCCCGGAGCGGCCCCGGCGGGCACCTCGACCGTGAACGCCACGACCGCCTCGGACAGCGCGGGGATGGTCACCTCCGACGACTCGACGGTGACCCACGAGCCGACGTCGGTGGGCGCCGTCGCGGCCGGCTCGAGGTCGTAGCCGCCGGTCGCCGTGTTGAAGCCGTCCGCCCCGTACACGCGGAACGTCCGCTCGACGGTCGAGGAGTTGGTGACCAGGACGCGGTCCAGGACCTCGGCCCCCGGGGCGGCCTCCAGCTCGTAGCGGATCCGGCCGTCCGGCGCACCCTCGTCGGTGGTCGGGGTCGCCGACCACGCGGTGGCCTCGCCCTCGGCGAGCGCCGGCTGGCCGAGGCCGACCAGTGTCGCCCCGAGCAGCGCCGCGCCGATCACGAGGCGCCCTGTACGGGTGACCAGGGACTTCATCAGATGCTCCACCTCGTGATCGGCGACGGGCTGCGGTCGGGGCTCTGGCGAGGTCAGCCGGCGACCAGCGTGACCGTCACCGTGGAGGTGTAGGTGCCCTCCGCGGTGGCAGCCGGGATCGCCATGGCCAGGGCCGCGGCGAGCGAGGTCACGCCGCGCCCGCTGGCGGTGCTACGGCCGAGGGTCTGGCTGCTGCTGAGCCCGAGGCTCGCGGGCACGTCGAGGGCCGAGGCGACCGCTCCGCCGGCCTGCACCATGAGCGGGCTACCGGCGTCCGGCGTGATGACCGGGGTGGCGGGCGTCCAACCGAGGTACTTGGCCGAGACGGTGCCAGCGGTGCCGGTGAAGTCGGACGCCTGGACGCTGACCTCCCAGCCGGTGAGCAGGTCGTCGCGCCGGGTCTCGGTGACCGTCAGGGCGGGAAGCGGCGCGCCGGCGGTGACGCGGGTGTTGCCGGAGTCCCTGGCGCCGGTGAGCTGCACCTGAGGCACGGCCGGCAGCGTCAGCAGCAGCGTGCCCGGCTCGCCGAGCGGCTGGCCGGGGACCCCGAGGACGAGGGTCAGCTCGCCGGATGTCGCCGTGCCGAGCGTCACGTCGACCGCGGAGGACGTCGAGGCGGCGTAGGCGGCTGCGTCCGTGGGCGTGAACGTCGCGCTGTAGCTGTGCGCGCCGATGGCCGGCGCGTAGGTGTACGTCGCTGTGCCGCCGGTGACCGGGGCGGTGCCGAGCGTGGTCGCGCCGTCGAGGAACGTCACCGTGCCGGCCGCGGCGCCGGGCGCCACCGTCGCCGAGAGCGTCAGGTCCGTGCCGCTCACCGTCGGGGTCGCCAGCGTGGTGGTGGTCGCGACCGCGGTGGCGCCGCCGCCGGTGTAGGCCGGGGAGGCGATCGTCCACGCGATGTCGGTCGAGGTCGTGCCGGACACCGCGACCGTGGTGCGGAAGCTCGCCAGCGTGGTGCCGGCGATGTCCTTGCAGACCGAGATGAACGGGAACGTGCCCGAGCCCCCGTTGGCGAGGTTGTACGCCAGGATCTGCGGCTTCTGCATGCGGTCGGCCTGGAGCGTCGTGGTCGTGTAGAAGCGACCATCGGCGTCCTGGGCCGTCGCGGGGGCACCCATGGGCACCTGGTCCCACAGCTCCTCGGCGACCCCGGCCTGCGGGATGCGCACGTACGACTGCAGGTTGTTCGTACCTGCCGGGCACGCGTTCTCCGTGGTGAGCGTCACCCACGGGCGAGCGGTGAGAGAGCCCGAGGTGATCTGCGTCGCTGCCGACTGTGAGGCCAGGGGACCGGCCGTGGCGAACCAGTAGATCCCGCCCGCGAGCACGGGGCTCTCGTCGTTGGCGGAGGCCGGCGCGGCGACGGCGACCAGCGCCATGCCGGCGAGCAGCGCGCCGGAGGCGAGCGCTGCCAGAGACTTGGTGACTCTCATCGAGGTGTTCCCTTCACGGAACGATCTGTGGCGACCTGGGCGAGCTGCGCCAGGACGAGGATGCTGGGACGAGGTGAACGACGGACCCCCGGTGGGCGTCCGAGGGATGTCCACGGGCGGTCACCGTCCGACGGCGGCGGAGGTGACCGTCGCGGTGTGGCGGCCGGGCGAGACAGAGGTCGGCACCCGGTCGACGGCGAGGACCCGTGCGGCGCCGCCGGGCCCGGACACCGAGCCGAGGGCGGCGCGGTCCCGACGGACTCGGCCGTCAGCACGTACCCGCCCGAGGAGACGGCCGTGAGGGCTTCGGACCGGCACCCAGCGCCGATGTCCCCAGGACCGCTGTCCCGTCCGTGACGGGCTCCGTGCCGAGGAAGACCGCGCCGTCGAAGAACTCGACGGCGCCCGCCGCGTCGGGCGGGTCCACCGTTGCCGTGAGGAGCACGGGGGCGCCGAGCTCCACGGTCGCGGTGGAGGCCACGAGGCTGGTCGCCGAGGCCAGCGGGGCCATGGGGAACGCCCCTGGTCCCGGCACGGCCGCGGCGGCCGGTGCGGCGGGGAGGGCCAGCGCCGCACCGGCGAGCCGGATGCCCGCCAGCCCGGCCGACCACGTCGGTGGGCTCCTCATCGTCCCGATCCCCCGGCGTCGTGCGGTCCGCCCCGGGCCGGCCAGGCCCGGGGCGGCAGAGCTGTCGGTCAGCGGTGCGCCCGGCGACCGCCGGACGCCGCCGGGACGCGCGGGACGGGCAGGTCTGCGTCCGGGCCGGGCGCAACCGGCGCCGCCGCTGCGACGTCGACCACCGGGGCCACCGGCACGACCGGGCCGGGCGCGCCCGTGCGGCGCGCCCGACGGCCACCCTGCGCCGGCGGCGCCGCCCGGCGAGCGCGCCTGCGCAGCACCAGTGCGACCAGCAGCGCGAGGAGCGCGAGGAGGATCCCGAGGACCACCCACGGCACGGCCCACAGCTGGACAGATGCGGTGACGGTCCCGATGCCCGGGTCCTGCCCACCGGCGGCGGCCACCGCGGTGGCGTCGATCGTCACTGCCTCGCGGATGAGGGGCCACACGTCCTCGACCACCGTTGTCAGGCGGGTCTGGCCACCGGGCATGAGCTCGTCGACGCGCGTGCCGTCCGCGCTGCGGGGCAGCAGGCCGAAGGGCCCGGCCACCCCGACCGACGGCTCCACGGCCATCCGGACGTTCCCGGTGTTGGTCAGGGTGTACTCGACGCGCACCGACCCGGACTCGAAGGGGGAGCCCGGCAGCCACGTCGCCACGACATCGCTCAGCGCGAGGTCGGGGTCCAGCTCACCCTGCACGCGGATGTACACGCGCGCTGCAACGCGCTGCTCGAGCTGGATGCTCGGGCTGTTCTCGCCGCCGGCGCCCACGCTGACGAGCGAGGCGATGAAGCCGGCGACGTGGTCGCCCGGCTCGGCGTTGGTGGGGATGGTCACCGTGAACGGGACCACGGCGTACCCGAACCCGGTCTCCGGGGTCTGCGCGGGAACCTCGATCGTGGTGGGGCCCTCGATGGAGATCCATGACCCGGCATCCGTGCTCGGATCGGCCTTGGCTCGCACGGCCAGGCCGCCCCCCTCCGCCATGATGACGTCCGCACCGTAGACCTCGAGCGAGACGGGGACGTCGTCCTGGTTGATGAGAGCTGCGTGCTCGTAGACCACGGCCCCGGCGGGCGCCGTCATGGCGAGGTACGGGCGCTGGTCCGGCCGGTCGACGCCGGCCGGGCTGATCCCGAAGGAGACCAGGTCCTGCGGGGTCTGCGTCCCCTCACCCTCGCCCGGCGTGGGCTCGGGCAGCGGGGCGGCGGCGGCCGGAGCGGCGACGAGCACCGTCGCGGTGAGCAGGACGGCGGCGAACGCCGTGCGCAGCGGGCTGTGCATCGTGAACGGCTCCCTGGGATGCGGAAGGTTGGCGTGGTGCTGGCTGGTGCGAGCTGCGGCAGAGCAGGGGAACGGCTTCGGGGAGGTGGGGCGCGTCGCGCCCCACCTCCCCTGGTCACCGCCCGGCCGGAGCCGGGCAGGTCACCGTCAGACCGCGGTGAAGGTCACCGTTGCGGTGTAGAGGCCGGGGGCGACCGAGGTGGGAACCTGGTCGACACCGAAGGTGCCGTACATGGCCGCCGTGCCGACCGACTGGCCGGCCGCGTAGGTCGCGAAGACCTTCGGGACGTCCAGGCCGTCCGTGAAGGGCGCGTGGTTGGTCACGACGACGTTGGACGCCTGGAGGGCGTTGCCGACGACCTGCACCGGGGTGAGGCCGGTCAGGCCCGCGTGGAGCCCCGGGAAGGAGCCCGTGGCGCCGACGAACGCACCGGACACGACCGAGGCGGTGAAGCCCAGGTTCCCGGCGCGGGTGTCGGTGATGACGATGTCGTTGAACGGGGCCGACGCGGAGAAGGTCGAGTCCGACGGGTCGAGCGTGGCCACGCCCAGGGCGAGCGGCGCGGCCGGGGTGTACGGCGTGGTGATGGAGATGGTGCCGGCCGGGATCTCGACGGTGACCGTCTGCTCGTCGACGGCGCCGACGAGGGTGTACGTCGCGGCGACGGCGGCCGAGGCCGAGTTGCCGTACGGGGCCGTGCCCACGAACTCCGCGACCAGCGAGTGCGCGCCGGCGCCCAGGACGTTGGTCGTGAAGGTCGGGACGACGCCGGCCGTGACGGTCACCGAGCCGAGGCTCGTCGTGCCGTCCTTGAAGGTGACCGTGCCGTTGGCGGCACCCGAGGAGGCGACCACCGTGGAGGTCAGCGTGACGGCCTGGTAGGCCGGGCCGCTGTCGGGCGTGACCACGAGGGTCGTGGTGGTGGTGCGGGCCGCGACCGGGGTGACCTCGACCGAGACCGGCGCTGACGTCGACGCCCCGTAGCCGTTGCCACCGGCGAAGACCGCCGTGACCGCGTTGATGCCGACCGGCAGGGCGCTGGTGGAGAGCGTCGCGACACCGGCGGCGGGGGTGGCCGTGCCGAGCGAGACCGCGCCGGCGAAGAACTCGACGTCACCGTTCGCGCCGGCCGGAGCAACCGTTGCGGTCAGGTCGACCGCGGTGCCCGCCTCGACGGTGGCGGCCGAGGCCGTCAGCGTCGTGGTGCTCGCCAGCGTGATCGCCGGGGTGGCGAAGGTCCAGGCGATGTCGGTCGAGGTCGTGCCGGACACCGCGACCGTCGTGCGGAAGCTCGCGAGCGTGGTGCCGGCGATGTCCTTGCACACCGAGATGAACGGGAACGTGCCCGAGCCACCGTTGGCGAGGTTGTACGCCAGCACCTGCGGCTTGGTCATGCGGTCCGCCTGGAGCGTCGTGGTCGTGTAGAACCGACCGTCGGCGTCCTGCGCCGTCGCGGGGGCACCCATCGGGACCTGGTCCCACAGGTCCTCGGCGACCCCGACCTGCGGGATGCGCACGTACGACTGCAGGTTGTTCGTGCCGGCCGGGCACGCGTTCTCCGTGGTGAGCGTCACCCACGGGCGGGCCGTGCCCGAGCCGCCGAAGATCTGCGTCGAGGGCGTCTGGGAGGCCAGCGCGCCAGCCGTGCTGAAGAAGTAGATCGCGCCCGGGACAACCGGGCTCTCGTCGTTGGCGGAGGCCGGGGCGGCGACGGCGATCAGCGCCATGCCGGCCACGACCGAGCCGGCAAGCATGCCGGCCAGGGTCTTCTTGAGACTCATCGGACTACCTTTCGAGTGTCTTCTGGATGGTCAGAGCGGGAACGGTCAGTTGGTCGTGAAGTTGGTCGTGGCGACCTGGGTCGGAACGCCGCAGACGCCGCCGTCGAGCGGGCCGGCGAGCTGGGTGAAGCCGGCCGCGGCGATGGGGCCGTTGCCCGAGCCGGAGCAGATGAAGCCGTCCGAGCCGAAGGTGCCGGTGAACCAGGACTTGGTGAGGTCGGCTGTCCGGACGACGTTGTAGAGCGCGCGCTGGGCAGAGAAGCTGCCGGCACCGTTGACGAGCTTGATGCCCGTGGCGGTGGCGAAGCGGCCGGTCGAGAAGGGCGCGACGGCGTTGGGGTCGCCGGCGATGGCGGTGGCGTCGTGCTCCTGGGAGACCTGCACGTTGGCGCCGAGGACGACCGCCACGTTGCCGTTCGCGGCCTTGAGCTGACCCTCGAAGAACGAGCGCGTGCCCGAGCCCGCCTGGGGGATGTAGGGGACGATGACGCCGGCGGCGCCACCGATCTGGTTCCAGTTGGTGACGTTGCCCTTGTAGATGTCCACCATCTGCGCCGGCGAGATCGCGACCGGGGCGTTGGACGTGGTCGCCGTGACGAGCTTGAGGCCGTCGACGGCGAACGGCACATGCCACAGGCCAGCGGTGTTCTCGGCGGCGGAGGGCCCAGAGGAGGACCGGGCGAAGTTGACGTTGGCGTTGTTGGCCGCGCCGTAGAGCAGCGCCTTGCCAGAGCCCGAACCGTTGGGACGGACGATGGCGGCCGTGCCGGCCTTGAGGACGATGTTGGCCGGGCCGTCCGTGACGAGCGCGTCGAAGGAGACGAGGCGGGCACCGGCTGCCGTGGCGTTGAAGCCCGGCGTGAAGGCCCCGGAGACCACGCCGTCGGCGAGGTAGTTCATGGCGAACTGCGAGGTGTCGGAGCCGACACCGACGATGTCCTTGGGCTGCGGCGTGGGGTCGGCGGCAGCGGGGCCGGCGACGGAGGCGGCCAGCAGGCCGGCCAGCGCGGCCGTGAGGAGAACGGAGACCTTCGATCGCTTCATGGGGAGAGAGCCCTTCATGTCATGGTCGACGAGCCGGTGTCCCGGCCCGGGAACAACCTGTCGAAACCGGGCAAACCGCCGAGGTTCACAGGGTGAACACAGGACATCGCCGGTGGGTCCGCGGGACGTCCCGGCCGGCCGGGACGTCGTGGGCGGTCGGGCGCGCCGTCAGAGCAGGTTGGGCAGCAGCTGCACGGCGGAGTCCGCCGCGAGCCACGCGGCCGCGACCAGCACCGGGACCGCGAGCACCCACACCGCGCGCCCCGGCAGCCGGCGCAGCGCCAGCACGGTGACCACCGCCGCCACGAGCAGCACCTGGAGGCTCAGCGCGAGCACGGGCAGCACGCCCGGGTCCGCTGCGAAGGCCTTCTCCGCCCCCGGCACCGCTGCCGGGCGGCCGCCCGGACCGGTCGCCGCATCGCCCACCAGGGTCGCATCGACGTAGACGGTGCGGTCGGGGGCCACGGCAGCCAGGACGCCCTGGCCCTCGGCGGTGACCAGCGTCAGCCGGGCCCCGCCCTGCCCGAGGGCAACGGGCAGGGGGTCGCCCTCGCGGCGCACGCCGTCGACCCGGTAGACGAACTCGCCCTGGCCTGTGGTCACGGTCACGCCGTCGCCCTCGCGCAGCTGGGCGAGGATGCGGAACGGCCCGCCGTAGGAGGCGGCGCGCCCGTAGACGATCGCTATCCCGGCCTGGCCGGGCAGCACCGTGTCCCGGCGGTGGCCGGGGCCCATCATGAGGTCCGCGCCGGCCGTGCCCTCGACGACCACCTGCTGGAGCCCGAGCGTGGGGATCTCCAGCAGCGCCACGGGCGTGCCCGGGTCCAGCGCCCCGCCCGTCGGTGCGGTCTGGGCCCCGAGCTGCTGGCGGAGCTCGGCGTGCAGCACCGCCTGCGACCTGCCCTGGGAGAGCCCGCTGAGCACGAACACCTGGAGCAGGAACCAGCCGGCCAGCAGGGCCAGCACGAGCAGGGCGGTGACGACCACCGACGTGCGGTGGGGCATGGGCTGGCGCGGCGGCAGCGGGGCCGCCGGCCGAGCCGACCGGCGGTCGGTCGCGCCGGCGGGCCGACCGGGCCGGATGCGCGAGCGCGTGCGGTCGGGCGCCTGTGGCACCGCGCCGGGGCCGCCGTCCGGCGCCTCGGCCGGCGGTGCGTACGGGTTGAGCTCGTCCACGACGCTCATCCCAGCCGCCGCCGCGTCGACCATGCCCACAGCGCCGGGGCACCGACCACGCCGGCGAACGCCGCGAGCAGCGACCCGCCCACGGCCCGCTGTCCGACCGCCGAGCGCTGCACCACGGTGGTCCCGGCCGAGGTCGCGGCCACCACGTCGCCGGGCTCGGCCGCGGCCAGCCCGTCGATGCTCGCCGCGGCGACCGAGGCCGGGGTGGTGCCGCCGGGGGCGCGCGCGACGCCGGCCGTCGGGACGGGCAGCGGCACGGGCTGCGGGGTGGTCGAGGGCGCCGCGGCCATCGCACCCTGCTGTGCGACGATCGCCGCCGCGACGGCCCGGGCTGCGGTGGACAGCTGGGCGGTGGGGCCCGAGGTCGACATCGGCAGGAAGCCGTCGGGCAGCTGACCGTTGGCCGTCCCCGGTGTCTGGCCCTCCGTGGTGGCGATGCCGATGAACTCCGCGACCGTGGCGGCATCCGCGGCCGCGAGGCCGGTCAGCCGGGCGGCAGCGTGCACGATCATCGTGCCGGGGTAGGCGGTCGCCGGCAGTGCGCCGCGGTCAAAGGTGAAGGGCGCCCCCACGGCCGACTGCGTCGCCACCTGGACCGCCGCGGCCATCGAGGCCTCGCTCGCCGCGACGAAGGTCGCGCCGGCGCGCGTCCCGTCGGTGCGCAGCTCCGCGGTGCGCAGGCCGTACCGCTCGGCGTCCCCGAGCGAGACCAGGCCGAGCATGTTGCGGTTGCCGAAGTCCTGCCGCGCGACGCGCCCGAGCTTGAACGGCACGGCAGCCGTCCCCGCTCCCGTGCAGACCGTCGAGACGTTGGGCCACGCGTCCAGGGTCGCCACCGCGATCTTGCGCAGGCTGTTCACCGGGCTGGCGACCTTCTGGAAGTAGGGCGCCGGGTTGGCCCGCAGACAGGCGTCGCCGCTGGCCGGGATGTCGGGGATGTACCCGTCGAGCATCGGCCACTCGGCGCGGGGCACCTCGACGTCGAGATAGGCGGGGTTGACCACCATGCCCCACGGGTCGGGCTCGCCACCGAGGAAGGCCATCGCCTCGGTGTCCCCGGCGATGTACTGGGTCAGCGCCGTCATGACGTCGGAGGACTCCGAGAGGGACAGCACGGTGGCCATCGCCTCGAGGTCGTTCTGCTTGATCGCCGGGTTGAGCTCGAGGAACTCCGGGTCACGCGAGAGCACCAGGGGGTTGTTCGCCAGCCCCGCCCGAGCCCGGCCCAGGTTGGTGGCCGGGTAGGACTGGGTGAGCAGCTTGGCGAGCAGCCGGGGGGTGAGGCGCATCCGGGCGAGCTCCCCCGCGTTGTCGGCGAGGTCCGAGACGTACGCGATCGCGAAGCCGCTCACCGCCACCGGGGCGTACCCCAGCGGCACCGTGCTGGACTCCGCGGGCTCCGAGACGAACGCCGCGACCGCCTCGCCCGTCTCGAGCAGCCGGAGGGAGATGGGCTCCGGATAGCGGTTGTGCTGGAACTTGAAGCGATCGGCCCGCAGGCAGTAGGCCGGGGCCCACTGGAGCGACGCCTGGTTGAGCACCTCGGAGCCGTACATGGCGACCGGTGCACGGTCGTCGAGCACGTCGCACGCGTCCGGCGGCAGGGTGAAGCTCAACGGGACGCTGAAGCGGTGGCGCCAGTTGGACTCGGACCACCAGTAGTACGGCGAGACCGCCGCGTCCACGGTGAGGTTCTCACCGTTGGTCGAGCCCGGGGCGTAGGCGCCGTCCGCGCGGCACGCGGCGTCGCCGTCCGCGCAGCTGATCCCCATGATCGGGATGACGACGATGGAGCACGGCACGGCGTCCGAGCAGCCCAGCGACTCGTTCTCGGTCGCGGTGCGCACCTCGAACTGGACCTCGCCGGTGCCGTCCGCCGCGGTGAATGCGGCGATCTCGGCCGCCGGCAGCGCGCCGTCGAGCGCCGACTCCGGGGGGATGGTCGAGTCGGAGCAGGACTCGAACACCGTCCCGTTCGCTGCCCGGAACGGCAGCAGGTGCTGGGAGAGCAGGAACGTCGGCAGCTGGGGACCGCACACCTCGGGCCAGGTGGCCGGGTCCGGGTCCGCCGTGTCCACGGCATCGGCGTAGCGGTCGTGCTTCCACACCGCGACCGTGGGGCTCGCGACGGAGTACCGCTGGTTGTAGACCGTCGTCCAGCACGTCTCGGGCTGGAGCTGCTGGTCGGCAGGGAGCGACGTGTCGTCCAGGCCACGGCACTGGAGGATGACCACCGGGTACTCCTGGTTCATCCCCCCGTACCCGTAGGGGTTGTTGGCCCGGGCGGCGCTGGGACGAGCCCCGGACCACGAGACCAGCACGCGCTCGCGTCCCCGTAGGTTCTCGGTGTGGTCCACCGTCACCGTGACCGTCCGGGAGTCCGCCACCGCGGCGCTGCCGTCGGCCTCGAGGTGCTCGCGGGTCAAGGTCTTGGTCTCGGAGTACCCCGGTGCGTCCTGCGCCGCTGCGGCGGGCGCTGCCGACATCGCTCCACCGACCACGAGGGCTGCCAGCAGCGCGCCCGAGCCGAGCAGCGCCGCCGTGCGGTGCAGGCGCGCCGTCAGACGCCCCGCGGCGTTCACGGGGCCACCGCCGCGCGGCGGTGCCGGGCCAGCAGCAGTCCCGGCACAAGGACCACGGCCAGGAGCTCGAGCGCGGCCAGCCCGCCGAACGCGATCGCCCCGCCGACGGGTCTGGCCACCGCCGTCGTGACCGCGCCGCTGGCCGTCCCCCCGGCACCCGTCCCGGCGTCGCCGATCGGCAGGCCCGTCTCGGGGTCGATGGTCACCACCCCCGCCGCCGCGCCGTCGGCCGTCACCGCGCCGTCGGCCGCGGCACCCGTGGTGCCGACGGTGCCCGTGGTGCCCGACGTGCTGCCGCCCGTGGTCCCCGTGCCGCCAGGGTCGGCGCTCTGGCCGGCACCCAGGCACGGCCCGGCACCGGCCTGGTCGCACGCGGCAGGGGCTGCGGCCACCTCGGCGAGCCGGTTGCGGGACAGGTCCCCCGCCACGAACGTCGGGTTGTTGCATCGGGTGGCGTCGCGATTGGCGACGTCCACCGCCGGGTCCGCGGCGCCGAGCTTGGCGACCTGCTCGAAGCCCGCCTGGACGAGGTTGAGCGGCAGCGGCGAGTACCCGTAGGCCCCCGCCTTCCCCTGCCCCTCGCACAGCGAGTAGAACATGAAGTCCACGAGCGTCTGGCGCTTGTTGGTCGTCATCCGCTGGTCGTTGGCGCCCGTCGGCAGCAGCATGTAGCTGTATGAGGACAGCGGGTAGGCACGCGGGTCGGCGTTGGCGTACACCCCGTCGAGGATCTGCGTGAGGTACAGCGGCGAGGACTGGTCCGTGTTGATCTGCGCCGCGGTGAGCGCCACGGCCACCGCGTACTGCGTGGGCTCCACGTAGAACCCGGACGCGTTGAGCACCTTGACCACCGGGAACCCCTTGTTGACCGGGTAGGAGTACTCGACGTAGGCGATGGTGCCGTTGCCCGCGGCCGAGGCCACGGTGTTCATCACCTGGTCCGAGCCGTTGGCCGCGATCATCCGGGTGCCGCTGGGCTTGGGGTAGTACGACGTCAGCCCGGACCGGCCGAAGTACGGCCGCCAGATCGACGGGTACTGCTGGTCGAGGTAGGTGGTGAACTGAGCCGTGGTGCCCGAGCCGTCCGAGCGGACCACCGGGACGATCGGGGTGTCGGGGAAGCTGCGGCCGTTGTTGTCCGCCTTGATGGCAGGGTCCGCCCAGCTGGTGATCTGGTTGGTGAAGATCTTGGCGATCGTCTCGCCCGAGAGGCGGATGTCGCGCACCAGCTCGCCGGCGGCCTCGAGGTGGTACGTGAACGCCGTGCCGCCCGCGACGATCGGCAGGTAGGCGAACTCGCGGCTCCCCGCGGTGTCGGCGTTCCCGTACTCGTCGGTGCCCTGGTACGGGATCTCCGAGATGCCGAAGTCCGTGACGTTGGCGGAAAAGTTCTTGCGCCCCTGGGACGAGCCGCCGCCGTTGTAGGTGACCGCCATCCCGTTGGCCGCGACGTCGGCGATCCACTGGTCGACGATCACCTGGCTCCACGTGGAGCCGGAGCCCTCGATCTGGCCGTAGGCGGCCCAGGCCGGCGACTGGATGCCCACCAGCAGGCTCAGGGCCACGAGGCCCGCGGCCGCCGCGGCATGGCGCAGCCGGGTGCGCGCCGAGCGTCGGCGGCGGGTGCGGGACGCGGCGCGCTCTCGTCGGGTGGTCATGGGTGCTCCTGCAGGGCGTCGGGGGCTGGTCATCGTCCGGTGCGCTGGCGGGCGACCCGCCGCGCGACGACGAAGAGGAGGAGGACGAGGGCGAGCAGGATCGACGCCGCAGCGAAGCCCCGCTCGACATAGGTGGGCTCACCGCTGCGGACGGCGCTGAAGATGAACAGCGGCAGGGAGTTCATCACCCCGTCGAAGGGGTTCAGCACGAAGAACGACGCGGCACCCGAGGTGAGCAGCACCGGGGAGGTCTCGCCGATGCCGCGGGCCACGCCGAGGATGAGCGCCGTGGCCAGGCCGGGACGGGCGGTCGGCAGGACAACGTCCCAGACCGTGCGCCAGCGCGAGGCGCCCAGCGCGAGGCTCGCCTCGCGCAGACCGCTGGGCACCACGCGCAGCACCACGTCGGCGGCCCTGGCGATGATCGGCAGCATCATCACCGAGAGCGCCGCCGCCGCTGCGATGCCCGAGCGGGGCACCCCGAGCCCGACGATGAGCGTGGTGTAGATGAACAGACCCGCGACGATGGACGGCAGGGCGGTCATCGCCTCGACGACGGTCCGGACCACCTTGGCGAACGGTCCGCCCACCTCGGTCATGAACACCGCCGTGCCGAAGCCGAGCGGCACCGTCACGGCCACGGCGATGGCGATCTGGATCACCGAGCCGACGATCGCGTGCGCCACGCCGCCCTCGGTGAGCGGGTCGCGCGGGCCGACGCCGGCCATGTCGTCGATCCACATGTTGAGGTGGGCCAGCGCGGGGCCCCCACGCACGAACGTGTAGACCACCGTCGACAGCAGCGCCACCCCGACGAGGGCCGCGCCTCCGGTCACGACGGCCTGGGCCAGCCGGTCGGCGACCAGCGGCCCGTCGGAGGTGATCGCTGTCGCGACGGTCACGATGGCGAGGAACGCCAGGAACGTCACCAGGACGACGGCCGGCACCGTCCCCCACGGCAGCAGCCGGAAGCAGATCACCCAGCCGAGTGCCACGGCGGCCAGCACCGAGCCACCCACGACCATGCGGTCCTGCGCGGTCGCCCCGCCCACCGCGCGGCGCGCGGGCGCCGGGCCGGGGCCGTGCCCGCCGTCGAGGTCACGGACCCAGGTCCCCGTCGCCGCGGCGGCGGGTCCGGGGCCGGCGGGCGTGGGGCTGCGCGTGTCGAGCGTCGTCATCAGATGTCCGTCCCGGCGCCGGAGCGGCTGCGCGACACGACGATCGCGGCCAGCGTGTTGACCACGAGGGTGGCGAGGAAGAGCACGAGGCCCGCGGTGAGCAGCGCCGAGAGCTGGGCGTCGGTCGCCTCGCCGAACCGGCCGGCGATGAGCGCGGAGACCGTGTTGGTCTCGATCTCCAGCGGCTGGAACTTCAGCTCGAACGACGGGGAGATGATGAGCAGCACGGCGATCGTCTCGCCCAGCGCCCGGCCGAGGCCGAGCATCGTGCCGCCGATGATGCCCCCCTTGCCGAACGGCAGGACCACCGAGCGCACCATGCCCCAGCGCGTCGAGCCCAGCGCGAGGGCGGCCTCGCGCTCCCCCATCGGTGCCTGGGAGAAGACCTCGCGCATGACGGCAGCGGCCATCGGCAGCACCATCATCGCGACCGCCAGCCCGGCGACGAAGGCTGAGGCGGTGTAGCGGGTCTGCTCCCAGACGGCGGCGTGCGGGTCGGTGTCCACCCGCAGGAAGGGCAGGACCCCGCCGAGGTAGGCGTGCAGGAACCGGGCGATCTGGCTCGCGTAGGGCTGGAGCAGGAAGAAGCCCCACAGGCCGTAGATGATGCTCGGCACGGCGGCCATGAGGTCGACCATCGAGATGAGGAAGCCCTTGAGCCGCAGCGGCGCGTACTCGCTGATGTAGAGCGAGGTCGCCAGCGCGAGCGGGAACGCCACCGACATCGCGACGAGCGCCACCGTCAGCGTGCCGACGAGCACCGAGGCGATGCCCAGCACGTCGGCCTCGGGCTGCCACTGCGTCTCGGTGAAGAACGACCAGCCGTAGCGCCGGAGCGTCGGCACGGCCTGGAGCGCGAGGAAGAAGCCGATCCCGCCCGTGATGGCGAGCACCGTCGCGCCGATGGCCCTGGCCCCGAGGACGAACACCCGGTCCCCGCCGGTCGCGGCGGTCGACAGGACGCGCGGGACGGGGGCCGAGGCCAGCGCCTGCTCGGCGTGCAGGACGGTCATCGCGCTGCCCGCTCCGCCCGGCGTGGCGCCTCGCGGCGG
>Ga0073904_10001086_pt1 | contig 20140 bp, 19 predicted proteins | sample KloWWTrecipitate_FD_66668 | JGI IMG/M metagenome (GOLD analysis project Ga0073904, IMG submission 66668) | Active sludge microbial communities from Klosterneuburg, Austria, studying microevolution and ecology of nitrifiers - Klosterneuburg... | ecosystem: Engineered > WWTP > Aerobic digester >... | reverse complement strand
TGCCCAGAAAAATTGCAGTGAGGACATGGCGGCAATGCAGGTGCTCGGCATCTCCTTCGAGGAAATGGGCATCGCCATCGCTCGGCAGTGGGGGTTCCCGCCGCTGATTGTTGGCACGATGCGCAAACTGCCGACGGGCCGGATTAAAAAAGCAGTAACCCAGGAAGAGCGCCTGCGCGTCGTGTCCGGTTTTTCAAACGAGTTGTGCGACATGATTGCGCAAGTGACTCCGGAAGCCCGCGACCGCGAAATGAAAAAGGCCATGCTGCGCTTCGCCGATGCCATCTCGCTTGAGGCCAAGGATGTCCAGCAAACGGTGCAGCGTGCCGTCGAGGAGGTTGCCGATTTTGCCCGAATCATTCACCTCAACATGCTACAAACCACCTTCGGCAAACAGATGCGCCAGTTTGCCCATGGCGCTGCTGGGCAAACTGCTGCGGTCGACGCTAAAAATGGCGAAGATTCTCTTAATGGCACCTTGCTGCAGGACAATGGGCCTCATGACTCATTCGCTATCGACGCCAGCGAATCAGAGCAGGTCGTCAACGCTCAGGCAATCCTGACCGCCGGTATTCAGGACATCAGCAATACGCTGGTGGATGGTTTCAAGCTGAACGACATCCTGCGCATCATTCTCGAAACCATGTATCGAGCGATGGGCTTCAAGCGCGTTGTCTTGTGCATTCGCGATGCCAAGGCAGGCTGCATGCAGGGACGTTTCGGCTTCGGACCGAATGCCAACGAAGTCGCCAAGGCATTCCGCTTTCCGCTGAGCTTCACCCCGGATATCTTTCATGCCGCGACATCAAAAGGGGTCGATATCCTGATTAGCGACATTAACGACCCAAAGATTGCCGCACGCGTTCCCGACTGGTACCGCAAGGCAGTACCGGCACACTCGTTCGTGTTGTTTCCGCTCAACATCAAGGGCAACCCAGTGGCGCTGATCTACGCCGACCGGGATGAGCCGGGCGGGATTTCGATCCCGGAAAACGAGCTGTCTTTGCTACGAACGCTGCGCAATCAAGCCATTCTGGCCATCAAGCAAGGTAGCTGACTACCAGAGCTTCCACCAAGCGGTCTTGCGATCCAGACCATCCTTGTAAAAACGGCTGTTCGGAAAATTCATGCGCATCACACGATCGGCATCGTCGCGCAGACTGTTCATGCCCAGTTTGTCGTAAGCACTAAGCAGAATGAACATGGCCTCTTCGACTGCCGGGGTTTCGGGGTAAGTCTTGATCGCATACTGGGCGCGATTGGCAGCAGCAATGTAAGCGCCTCGCTTGAAGTAATAGTAGGCAACATTGACTTCCTGCGAAGCCATCGCATTGATCAGATATTTGAGGCGAAGGGTAGCATCCGGTGCGTATTTGCTGTTCGGGAAGCGGGTAATCAACTCTTTGAGAGCATCGAAAGATTCGCGGGCGGCAACAGGATCTCGCTCGGTGGGATCCTGTGAGCTGATGTAGCCGACAAGGCCCATATCTTCATTGAAGTTGATCAAGCCCTTCAGGTAATAAGCGTAATCCACAGCCGGGTGGTTCGGGTGTAATTTGATGAAACGGTCGCAGGCTGCCAGGGCAGAACCCGTTTCATTGGCTTTCCAATACACATAGCCCAGTTCAAGCTGCGCCTGCTGCGCAAAGCGACCATACGGGTAGCGGGACTCAAGGGTTTCGAGATATTTCGCGGCCTTGTCGTAAGTCCCGTCCGCCTGGGCATCCTTGGCTTCGGAATAAAGTTTTCCGGCCGACCAGCCCGAGGTTTCATCCTGCTTGTCGTTCAGTGAACTGCAACCTGAGATTAAAATGGCGGCGAAAACTGCGCTCAGCAAGCTGAAGAAGGCAGGAAAAGGCCGGAATGCGGCTAAACTTCGCATCATGAAAGATCCTATGGAAAACTCCGGCGATTATAGCCGAACTGAGTCGCATCAACTGACGGTTCCCAATGCCTGTGCTGGTCGACGCCTTGATCAGATACTCTCAGAACTTTTGCCGCAACATTCACGGAACCGTATGCAAACCTGGGTGCGCGACGGTCATGTGCTGATCGACGGCAAGAGCGAGATTGAGCCCAAGCGGAAGTTGTATGGCGGTGAATTCCTGCTCGTCAATGAGCCGCAGGATGCTCGCGACCTGCCCGAACAGCCGGAAGATATCCCGCTCAATGTTGTTTATGAAGACGAAGTGCTGCTTGTTATCAACAAACCGGCTGGCCTGGTTGTGCATCCCGGTAGTGGTAACTGGTCCGGCACGCTGATGAACGCATTGCTGCACCATCTGCCAAATCTCGCACAAATACCGCGAGCCGGCATCGTGCACCGTCTGGACAAGGAAACGAGCGGCCTGATGGTGGTTGCCAAGACCCTGGAAGCGCAGACCGATCTGGTCCGTCAATTGCAAGCTCGTACCGTTCGCCGGCAGTATCTGGCGCTGGCCTCGGGCTCGATGAAACGGGACGGCGGTGTCGATTCGCCAATTGGTCGTCATCCGACACAACGTATAAAGATGGCCGTCGTACCTGAAAACCGTGGCGGCAAGCCGGCTTTGACCTGGTTCCGCGTCCTGGAAAAATTTACTTACTGCACGCTTCTGGAGTGCTCGCTGGAAACCGGGCGCACGCATCAAATTCGGGTACATATGCTGTCGATCCGCCATCCGCTGGTTGGCGATCCGGTTTATGGCAAACCAAATCCACGCCTCCCGGAATTCCATCGTCAGGCCTTGCACGCAACCCGTCTTGGTCTGGTGCATCCAATTACCGGCTTCAAAATGCAGTGGGAAGTGCCGATGCCGGAAGACATGCGCGACTTGGTGGATAGCCTGCGCAATGGCTGATTTGCTGGTTCCGGCATGGCCGGCGCCAGCCAATGTTCGAGCCTTGCAAACGCTTCGTACCGGCGGTTGCAGCCCGGCACCCTGGGACAGTTTCAACCTGGGTGATCACGTTGGTGATTCACCCGTGAGCATTGCTGCCAATCGCGCCAAGCTGCGCGCCTTATTACCGGGCCAACCGATTTGGCTGCAGCAGGTGCACGGCATTACCGCGGTCGACGCCGATTTTTCGACCAATTTGCCTGTAGCCGATGCCGCAATCGCACGTCAGCCAGGTAAAGTTTGCGTTGTGATGACTGCCGATTGTCTGCCGGTGTTGCTCTGCGACCGGGCCGGAACGGTGGTGGCAGCGGCTCATGCTGGCTGGCGCGGCCTGTTGGCTGGCGTACTCGAAGCGACCATCGGCAAAATGGGCGTCCCGGCCAGCGAACTGCTAGCCTGGTTGGGGCCGGCTATCGGCCCGAAGTGTTTCGAGGTCGGTGACGAAGTCCACGCTGCATTTATCGACCAGACACATGATTCAGCGCTCGCCTTTTCACCACGGCGTCCCGGCAAATGGCTAGCCAATATTTACACTTTGGCCCACCAGCGTTTGCAAGCGGCCGGCGTCGATTCAATCAGCGGTGGTGATTTCTGTACCGTCAGCGATACCGAGCGCTTCTTCTCCTATCGCCGGGATGGCATTACCGGACGAATGGCCAGCCTGATCTGGCTGGATGATCAGTCCGGCGTATAATCCGCGCCTTTCCAAAGCAGCGAACTTCTGTGAGCACTCTTTCCTGGATCATTGTCGTGTCACTGGCTGGTGGCGCCCTGAGCGTCGTAGCGGCGGCAGCGGTCAGCACGGCCTTCGGTGTGCAGCGCATCAACGTACTGATTTCTTATGCAATTGGTGCACTGTTGGGCGCAGCTTTCCTGGAAATTCTGCCGCATGCGCTGGAACACGGCGAACCTCACCGTATGGCGGCGACGGTCCTGTTCGGTATCATGTTTTTCTTCGTACTCGAAAAACTGGTTCTGTGGCGACATTGTCACCACGACCACTGCGAGGCGCATGAGGCGCAGGCTCCCGCCCATGACCATGGGCGTTCAGGTCTGCTCATTCTGGTCGGCGACACCTTCCATAACTTTGTCGATGGCGTACTGATTGCTGCCGCGTTTCTGGAAAGCACCGAACTCGGTATCGTCACCGCGCTGGCCATCATTGCTCATGAAATTCCGCAAGAAGTCGGCGACTACATGATTCTGCTGCACTCTGGCTATAGCCGGGCAAAAGCCTTGGCCTTCAATCTGCTATCCAGCCTGGCAACGCTGGTTGGCGCCATGCTGGCCTATTTTGCGCTATCAGACATGCAGGAGCTGATTCCCTCGCTACTTGGGCTGGCGGCAGCGAGCATGATTTATGTCGCGGTTGCCGACCTGATACCCGGGCTACATAAACGTACGGAATTGAAGGCGACGGTCCAGCAGGTCTTACTGATTGGACTCGGTATCGCCTCGATCGCCATCGTTCAGATGCTGGTTGGCGAGTAGCTCCCGATAAGCCTTGCGCTGGCGGCGCACCTTGCTGGCGCTCATCCACAACAGCAAGCCGCACGGAATCAGTCCGTAAAACAGAAAAGAAATAACGCCAGCGACAATGCTGGCTTCGTTGGCAGCAACGAGGACAGTAACGTAAAGCCAGCCGATAGCGATGATATACATGCCAGTAATTATGCATGCAAATGCGTTGACAGCGCTGTAGTCGGTATGCAAAATCCTCAAGCTCAAACCCCACAACTACAGAGACGAGTTTTCCCATGGCGCAGGGATCGAATAACAATGATGCATTTTTGGGTTCTGCCATGCAGTTCATGCAGGCTGGCCAAAACATGACTCAGCAGTTTCTGGAATTTATTGGCAAGACCGGAAATCAAGAGGCCGCTACGCCGCCTCCGGCAGCTGATCCACAGGCGCTGACAGCACTACAGAAGAGTTTCATGGATCAGCAAATGTCACTTTGGCAAGCGATGCTGACCAAACAACAGGGACAGGAACAAAGTTTCAAAGTCGCGCCGGAGCCTGGTGATCGCCGCTTCTCGGCGCCTGAATGGCGCGAAAGCCCAATTTACGATTACACCCATCAGGCTTACCTGCTCAACACGAAATTCCTCAAGGAAATGGTCGAGCTGATGCCATCGGCCGACGACAAGGAAAAGAACCGTTTGCGCTTCCTGGCACGTCAGGTGGCAGATGCAATGGCTCCATCCAATTTTGCCGCTACCAACCCGGAATTCATCAAGCTGGCTTTGGAAACCAAGGGCCAGAGTATTACCGACGGCATCAATAATCTGGTCAAGGATTTCGAAAAAGGCCGGATCTCGATGACCGATGAATCGGTGTTTGAGGTGGGCAAGAATATCGCCACGACGGAAGGTGCTGTTGTTTATGAAAATGAGCAAATGCAGCTCATTCAATACACCCCGCTGACACCCAAGGTAGGTACGCGGCCGCTGGTCGTCGTCCCGCCTTGCATCAACAAGTTCTACGTGATGGACCTGCAACCGGATAACTCGCTGATCCGTTTCATGGTAGAGCAGGGGAACACAGTTTTCCTCGTCTCATGGCGCAATCCGAAAGAAGAGCAGGGGAACCTGACCTGGGAAGATTACCTTGAACATGGGCCAATAGCCGCACTGCATGTTGCCAAGGAAATCTGCAAGGTTAAGCAAGTCAATGCCCTGGGGTTCTGCGTTGGCGGCACCATTCTGACCTCGGCACTGGCTGTGCTGAAGGCTCGTGGCGAAGATATCGTTTCATCGTTGACGCTACTGACGACACTGCTCGACTTTTCAGACACAGGCGAAATCGGCTTGTTTATCGACGAAAAGGGATTGGCCGCCAGAGAGTCAACAATTGGCGAAGGCGGCCTGCTGCCGGCACGCGATCTGCAGAACACTTTTTCCATGCTGCGGGCCAATGACCTGGTCTGGAATTACGTTACCGGTAATTATCTGAAAGGCCAGAAGCCGCAGGCCTTTGATCTGCTCTACTGGAATTCGGATTCAACCAATCTTCCCGGGCCATTCGCGTGTTGGTACATGCGCAATCTCTATCTGGAAAATAGCCTGCGCATACCCGGCAAGCTGCAGATGTGTGGCCAGCCGATTGACCTCGGCACGCTAAAAATGCCGGTTTATCTGCTCGCAACACGCGAAGACCATATCGTGCCCTGGCAATCAGCCTACGAGAGCACGCGCATTCTGGGGGGCGAGGCACGTTTTGTACTCGGCGCTTCCGGACACATTGCCGGCGTCATCAATCCGGCCAGCAAGAACAAACGCAGTTACTGGGTCAATGAAGATGTGAAATCCGCATCAGATGAGTGGTTGACCGCAGCAGAAGAAAGAAAAGGTAGCTGGTGGAACGATTGGGCAACCTGGATCAAGCCCTTGGCAGGTGACCTGAGGGCGCCACGCAAACCGGGCAATACAAAATACAAGCCGATAGAACCGGCACCCGGGCGCTACGTTAAAGAGCGTGCCCTATAAAATTTCCGGAGGAGGGGAAAATGCCAAGAGTTGCACTGGTTACTGGCGGAATGGGAGGACTTGGCGAGGCCGTTTGTGTCAAGCTGGCCGCCTTGGGTTACAAGGTGGTAACGACCTATTCACCCGGCAATGCCAAGGTTCAGGATTGGCTGAAGGCAATGAACAACATGGGTTACGGCTTCAAGGCCTACCCGTGCGATGTGACCGACTTTGACTCGGCGCGTGTCTGTGTTGAAACGGTGACGGCAGATGTCGGCCCGGTCGATGTGTTGGTTAACAATGCCGGCATTACGCGCGACATGACCTTCAAGAAAATGACCAAGGCAGACTGGGATGCGGTTATTCATACCAATCTCGATTCTGTCTTCAACATGACCAAGCAGGTCATGGATGGCATGATCGAACGCAAATGGGGTCGCGTCATCAATGTTGGCTCCGTTAACGGACAAAAGGGCGCTTTTGGTCAGACCAACTACTCGGCCGCCAAAGCCGGCATGCACGGCTTCACCAAGGCGCTGGCACTGGAAGTAGCCAAGCAGGGCGTCACGGTCAACACTATTTCACCGGGATATATTGGTACTAAAATGGTGACTGCGATTCCGCAGGAAATTCTCGATACAAAAATTCTGCCGCAAATCCCGGTTAATCGACTGGGCAAGCCAGAAGAAATTGCTGGCCTGGTGGTCTACCTTGCTTCCGACGAAGCAGCGTTTGTCACCGGTGCCAACATCTCCATCAACGGTGGCCAGCACATGTATTGACCACCGTTTTTACCCCGCTGTAAAACAACAAAAGGAAGGAAAAACTATGACGCAACGTGTTGCTCTCGTTACCGGCGCTATGGGTGGTCTTGGGACCGCAATCTGCCAGGAACTGGCCAAGGCTGGTCACAAGGTGGTTGCCTCTTATCACCCGCAATTTGATAACAAGGATGCATGGCTGCAGGAAATGGCTGAAGCCGGATTCAAGGATTTCGTCTGTGTTGCTGGCGACGTGTCTTCCCTGGAAGATTGCGAAAAGATGGTTGTTGAAGCCGAAGCTGCTGCTGGCCCGGTTGACATCCTGATCAATAACGCCGGTATCACCCGCGACAAAATGTTTGCCAAGATGGAAAAGGATGGCTGGGATGCAGTTATCTCTACCAACCTGACCTCACTGTTCAACATGACCAAGCAAGTGTCTGCCAAGATGGCTGCGCGTGGCTGGGGCCGTATCGTCAACATCTCCTCGGTAAACGGCGTCAAGGGTCAGGCAGGCCAGACCAACTACTCCGCTGCCAAGGCCGGTGTGATCGGCTTCTCCAAGGCACTGGCTGCTGAGCTGGCCGCCAAGGGCGTTACCGTCAACGTCATCTGCCCGGGTTATGTTGCCACCAAGATGGTTATGGCGATCAAGCCGGAAGTGCTGCAATCCATCATCGACACGGTGCCGATGAAGCGTCTGGCCAAGCCGGAAGAAATCGGTGGCGCCTGTGCCTACCTGGCTTCTGACATTGCTGGCTTCATGACGGGTGCCACGATGAACATAAACGGCGGCTTGTATTATCAGTAATTTATTGTAGAAATTGGCATGAACTATTGCTGAAATTTTGCATCGCATCAGAAACAGGCGCCCACGGGCGCCTGTTTTTTGAGCTATAATGCTGCACTGCACACAAAATCGTCTAAGGGTCAATGCATGTCGGAACCGGTACGCCTGATCAAGAAATATCCTAATCGTCGCCTTTACGATACCAAGACAAGCGCCTACATAACGCTGGGTGATGTCAAGGAACTAGTCCTCAAGTGTGAAGTCTTCAAGGTGGTTGATGCCAAGAGTGGCGAAGACTTGACCCGTAGCATCCTCCTCCAGATCATTTTGGAGGAAGAGTCAGGTGGCATGCCAATGTTTTCCAGCGAGTTGCTCTCCGGCTTTGTGCGTTTCTATGGTAGCGCCATGCAAGGCATGCTTGGCAAATACCTGGAAAATAACATGAAGACCTTTGTTGAATTTCAGAACAAGTTTCAGGATCAGTCGCGCTCAAGAGGCGCTGCAGATAACAGCCACATGCAAGCAGATTTTTGGGCCCAGTTCCTGAACTTTCAACAGCCCGCCATGCAAAGCATGATGACTGCCTACATGGATCAATCCAACAAAATGTTCCAGTCGATGCAGGATCAGTTGCAGATCAAGACGCGGACCATGTTTCCGTTCAACCCGGGCGATACGACCGAAAAATAATGGGTGTACCGGAGTTGTGCTGGTTTACTCGGCTACGTTTATTCCTCACTCACTGAACATAGCCTCGTTTGGCTGCTGACCGGGGTGAAGAAAAATCCCAGGCCAGCTGTCGACGGCAACAATAGGCGACCAGCGCGCAGCTCCAGGTTCTCGCCAGTATTTTCGCTAAACCACTCAGCGGTACCGAGGCCATGAATTGCCTGTGGGGCAATGGCGGCTGCGACATGAGCGCAGGCGAGTAGCCCGCAATTGCTTTCCAGACTGGACGTCACTATGCACTCAACCCCGGAAGCTTGGGCGCGTAAAGCAATATCCATAGTTGCCAGCAGGCCACCAAAGCGAGCAGGTTTAAGTACCAGGCGTCTTACCGGTGGGTGATGAAAGAAATTCCCATTGATGAGATGAATGGACTCATCAATAGCGACCGGAAAAGGAACAAGATTCTGCAATCTGGCCAACACCTTTTGATCGGGGCGGCGCAATGGTTCTTCCATACCCTCAATAGGCAGTTCGGAGCAGGCAATGAGAAACTGCTCCGCTTCAGTCTCAGACCACGCCAAATTAGCATCGAGACGAAACTTCGCGCCAGGCGGCAAGCCATTGCTTAATTTCTGCAAACGGGCAATCTCGTCTTGCCATTGGCCGAGGCCGACTTTTGTTTTCAGGACGGAAAAGCCGCTTGCCAGAGCCGCAGCAACAAGCTCGTCATTTAGGCTGAAAATGCTCCCTAAGTTGGCGTTGACCGCAGTACTTGCCGCCGGCGCTTCGCCGCTTAACCAGCTATTAAGCGGCAGCCCGGCTTTTTGAGAAGCCAGATCCAGGTAGGCCAGTTCTTCGGCAAAACTTGTCGCATCCGTTTTGCTGATGCCGAATTCAGGTAGCGGCGAGCTATCGCCCCAGCCAATCCGACCATCATCCGTTTTAAGCCGCAGCAAGCGCCCGCAGCGCTCGCTTAAAACCCCCTGGCTGCTTTGCCAGGGGCGCTTGAGCGGTAGGCGGTAGGGCAGCCAGTCGGCGGTGACAACTTTCATGGTCGTTTACGATACTTTCTAAAGTCCGGCGGACGGCGTTCCAGCCAGGCATTGCGCCCCTCCTGACCTTCTTCAGTCATGTAAAAAAGGCCGGTGGCATTGCCGGCTAATTCCTGAATACCGGCTAGACCATCAGTGTCGGCATTGAAGCCAGCTTTGATCATGCGCAGTGCCATCGGCGAGAGTTCGAGCATCTGGCGGCACCAGCTCACCGTTTCTTCCTCCAGCTTTCCAATCGGCACGACAGTATTTACCAGCCCCCAGTCGAGCGCGGTTGCAGCATCGTATTGACGGCAAAGCAACCAAATCTCCTTTGCCCGTTTCATGCCGATAGTGCGTGCCATCAACCCGGCACCAAGGCCGGCATCGAAGCTACCAACGCGCGGCCCGGTTTGGCCGAAATGGGCATTTTCTGCTGCGATACTCAGGTCACAGACAAGATGCAGCACATGGCCACCGCCAATGGCGTAACCGGCGACCATGGCGACCACCGGCTTCGGGCAACGGCGAATCTGCATCTGCAGATCAAGAACATTGAGGTGCGGTGTTCCGCCCTCGTCGATGTAACCCTCATCACCGCGCACCATCTGATCGCCGCCGGAACAGAAGGCATCATTGCCTGCACCGGTCAGGATAATGGCGCCGATACAGTTATCGTGATGGGCGCGATGGAAGGCGTCAATCAACTGGCTAACCGTCTCCGGGCGGAAAGCATTCCGCCGCTCCGGGCGGTTGATCGTAATCTTGGCGATACCTTCCGCTGTTTCAAAAAGAATATCGCTGTAGGAATGTGCACTTTGCCAACTGATTGCGTGAGTAGTCATGTTTTTTTAAGAGTTTGGAATGGCAACAAGTATAGCGTTCGGGGATATTCAGGCGATTTGAGCCGTGTTGAATAAGCTGGATTCATTTTTGCCGCCCCTCTCCGGGCGTGGGAAAATGTGGCCTCATTCATTAACGAGATCGTATCGTGAGAGAACGCCGCCGCTTTCATCGTTTCAATCTTCAGGGCAGGGTACAACTGCAACTTGGTGGCAAACGGTTTGAGTTTCCGGCTGCCGATATTTCGATAACGGGCGTCGGCGTGATGCTCGACGTAGCCGCACTCGGTGCCAAACCTGCAGGTGAGGTGGGTACCTGCACCATTGAATCCCCTGATCTAGCCACATCCGTCGAGGCGTACGTCAGCGTAATGCGCATCCTCCGGGTCGGTTATCAATATCTGGTTGGTCTGCGTTTTGAGTCGATCAGCGATGAGCAATTAGGCGTCATTCACGCTTACGAAACATTAGTTAAAGCAAGGAAGGCGAGGGGCACTGCATCAGTGCCGACCCCTGAAACTCAGACATAAGGATAAGGAGACCGGCTGGATCCAGAACGGCCCTGGTCACAGTGTATTTAAAATACGGCAGATTTTCCATCAAGTGGGTTGGCACTCATTGACGAGTGGCTTATTGGTTTTTCCATCCAGTAACAAGCTCTTCCAAGGCAAGTCGATCCACACCAAGCCGCTGGAGGAGTCCTCGAAACGAGGCAGCCCTGAATGGGAGAGGTCGCGTTCGAGTCGGTGGCTACTGCCATTCCAGTCAATAATGATCCGGTTGTTTACACCCCCAAGGAATTCGCGCATGACCTGGATGCGTACATTCTGATCGCATTTGTAGGTGCCACTCGCAAGCGTGAGTTCGAGCTGGCCATTTCTCGATGAAGGCGGTGTTTTGGGCTGGACTTTGGGCGGTGTTCCGCAGGCTGACAAAGCAAGGAAGGATGCGAAAATTACCCGCCACGAAAAATGAGTCATACTGATGAGCAGAGTAGTGCTGCTACGCTGATGGCTACAATGTGCTTCATGGCTTTAGCTGATGGGGTAAAATCATTGGGTATATTGATTGGTTGAGCTGCTTGGGCACGCCGCTAACAGCAAGCCTACGCCAAAGGTGACTTGAGACTTCCAGCAACAAATCCGGCATCGGATATTCGGCGGCGAATTACGTTCAGGCGACTTTGGTGGCCGGTTTTCTACCCGGTGCAGCCGGCGGGGAGAAGCCTCTGATACGACACTGGATGCTTTCTACCGGCGTACCCTGATTGAATCGAGTCACGCTGCATCTGGAAATCTCTCCTTGCTCCGCCAATTTGGATAATGAGTCACGGACCTCATGCAAAGTGATGCCCGTTGCAGCGGCTATTTCAGAATCAAGAAGCTGACCGTGTTTTTTCAGGTGCAGGAAAATTGATGAGGTATGCATCGTAAAGCCTTTCATTGTGTGAGGGCCGGTACCCTGATAATTCGTGAGAATGATTGACACTCCGGGAGCAATCAAAGCTAAAGCGATCAGTCAATCTATCGAGTTAAATTAAGCGGACAGGGTAAAAATCTACTTGCGCCATCGCGATCACCAGCGGCATTGTTCAGAATGGAAGCCAGTGTGACGGGTGCTATCATGAGCGCCCTGATTGTCAGTAATACTAAAAATAATGAAAACTCTCGCTGCCGTCGTTAAACAAGCCAATAAATGCAAAAAGCCCAACCTTGTGGATTGGGCTAGTGGCTTTTTTCTCTGGCTCCCCGACCTGGGCTCGAACCAGGGACCTACGGATTAACAGTCCGGCGCTCTACCGACTGAGCTATCGAGGAACAGAGGTCCGCATTATAGGGGTCGATCCCGCTTGTGGCAAGCGTTTTGTGACTTTTTAATAAGAAAAAATTAGTTATGGATACTAATCTTGTTTATGTAAAGACGCCTACCGGGGATGAAGCGGTCAGACAAAGCACACACATCATCAAACGAAACCTGCGCATGGTGCTACTTCAGGTCGATGGCAAGCTGAGCATCGCCGAGATGGCGACCAAAATCGGGAACGCGAAACTGGTGGAAGACGCACTGCGCGAGTTGGAGGAGGGCGGGTTCATTGCGCCAAGTATGGATGGTGTATCGGTTTGGGAAGAAGGCAATCGGCAAGCAAGAGCGGAGCAGTTGTTAGAGCTATCCGAGTTTTCAACTTTTGGCCAAAAACCGGCTAGCTCTTTTGAAGCAGCCAATTCAACTGATGTGACCGGGCGTTTTTCCGCTTTTGGGAAGCCGATTTTTTCTGGATCACGATACACGACGAGTTGGCCAGCCATGGTCAAACAAAGCACTACACCCGAGATTGTCAACCAAGAGGGCAAGCGCCTGCTTCCCCTGTTCAGACGGGGGGTGTTTGTTCTTGCAACTCTTTCTGGTCTTTTACTATGCGGCGCTTTTTTTTATCCCTACGCGAGCCTGATTCCTGCCTTTGAGACTTCAGCTTCCCTTTTTTTGCAGACTCCAGTGCGCATTGCTCATGTTGGTGTGACATTTTCACCTTGGCCACAGTTGACGCTAAAAGATATCGAATTAGGTGAGTCTGCTGATTCACGGATCGATACGATCCGTATTGCGTCACCGCTTTCCCTGTTGAGTCGTGGGCCGCAACGAATATCGAGCGTAGAGGTTATCGGTGCAACGATTTCGGCCAATCGTATTGTTGCTTTGCCATTTTTTACCTTGCGCCATGACTCGGTAAAAAATGATCTTTCGATTCGGGAAATCAGGATTTCCCAGAGTCAGGTCACGATTCGAGAACTGGCACTGCGTGATCTCTCTGGTGTTATCCGTTTCAACTCAGATGGTTCGGTTGAAAATACATCATTTGAGGCGGTTGACCGTAGCATTCAGCTTACTACCGTACCCACCGCCCAAGGAATTACCTTAAACATCAATGGACGGGGCTGGAAGCCCTTTGGAAACGCGATTTCTTTCGATTCCTTGCAAGCCGGGGGGCTGCTGCAAAAAAACAAGCTGCTGATTCAGAACTTGGATACCACTTTTCTCGGCGGTGTTCTGAAAGGAACCTGGTTGTTCGACTGGAGTAACGGGCTTGTGATTGCCGGAGACGCCACGCTGACCCGGCTTGATTGTCGCCAGGTAAGTGCTATTTTTGCACCGTCGCTAAAGCTTGAAGGAGGGCTCGGGGGTACCTTGCGCTTGCGGGCCGGTGGAGGCGATTGGGAAAGCATGTGGCAGAGCGTCGAGGCGACTTTTGATGCCGAGGTGACTCGTGGCATTCTCACCGGCATCGATCTGGGCGAAGCAGCTCGGCGCGGTGCGGGTTCTGTATCACGCGCCGGTTCGACAAAATTTGATCGCCTGCGTACAACACTGACGATTAATCCACGCCAAATCAGTGGGCGCGATGTTCAGATGAGTGCGGGCATGATGACGGCCAGTGGTCAATTTGTTGCCAACCGCGAACGACAGGTTAATGGCAATCTGACTGTAGGTATTCAGACTAGTGTCTCAAGCCTGCAGATACCAGTCCGGATTTCCGGAAACCTGCCTGACCTCACGGTCACCGGCGGCAAATAAAAAGAAAAAAGGCGAGACGGCGGTCTCGCCCTTGAGGCTACCATTTTGACGATCAGGCCTTGGTGACGACTGCAATCGCCTTGGCAACGTAATCAACGTTCTTGGTGTTCAATGCAGCCAGACAGATGCGACCGGTCGACACGGCATAAATCCCGAATTCGTCTTTCATGCGCTCGACCTGCGCTGCGTTCAGACCAGTGTAGGAAAACATGCCGCGTTGCTGAACGACGAAGGAGAAGTCCTGAGCAACACCCTGCGCCTTGATAGCATCGACCAAGCCTGTACGCATGGCGCGGATGCGGTCACGCATGCCAGCCAATTCGGTTTCCCACATCTGACGCAGTTCTGGCGAAGAAAGCACTGCAGCTACCAATGCACCACCATGGATTGGCGGGTTGGAGTAGTTGGTACGGATGACGCGCTTGACCTGCGACATGACGCGACCGGACTCTTCCTTGCCGGCGGTAACGATGGAGAGTGCACCAACGCGTTCGCCATAGAGCGAAAAGCTCTTTGAAAAGGAACTGGAAACAAAGAATTGCAAGCCGGAGGCAGAGAAGGCACGAACTGCGACCGCATCTGCATCAATCCCGTCAGCAAAACCCTGGTAGGCCATATCGAGGAAGGGAACCAGGCTACGTTCGCGGCAGAGTTCGACGACTTCTTTCCATTGGGCATCGGAGAGGTCGGCACCAGTGGGGTTGTGGCAGCATGCGTGCAGGATGATGACCGAACCGGCAGCCAGGCTGTTCAGACAGGCCTTCATGCCAACAAAATTGACGCCCCGGGTAGCGGCATCGTAGTACGGGTAATTCTCAACGACGAAACCGGCAGACTCAAACAAAGCGCGATGGTTTTCCCACGACGGGTCGCTGATATAGACTTTAGCCTCCGGATTAAGACGCTTCAGGTAATCAGCACCGACCTTCAGGGCTCCAGTGCCACCAAGGGCCTGTGCGGTGATGACCTGACCGTTGGCGATAAGGGCAGAGTCAGTACCAAACAGCAGGTTCTGGACGGCCTGGTTGTAGGCTGGAGCGCCTTCGATCGGCTGGTAGCCACGCGGCAATGCCGCTTTTACACGGGCTTCTTCAGCAAGCTTTATCGCGCCAAGCAGCGGAATCTTGCCGTTGTCGTCAAAATAGACACCGACGCCAAGGTTGACCTTGGTGCTACGGGTATCGGCATTGAATGTTTCGTTCAGGCCGAGGATGGGGTCACGCGGGGCCATCTCAACCGCAGCAAAGATCGAAGAGGACATAAGGTCTCCATGAAATAATAGGAACGTTGTCAGCACAGCGCTTTCGCTGGGCGATGAAAATCCTGAGAATTTTAGCATGAGCGAATCCAAGACCAGTATCCCGGTTATCTGCTTTGAGGGTAGTCCGTATCGACTACATCAACCCTTTCCACCGGCCGGAGACCAGCCCGAAGCCATCCGCCAGTTAGTCGACGGCCTGGAGGACGGCTTGTCGTTCCAGACCCTGCTCGGGGTGACGGGTTCCGGCAAGACCTACACAATGGCCAATGTGATCGCTCGGACGGGTCGGCCGGCCCTGATACTGGCTCCGAACAAGACGCTGGCGGCCCAGCTTTACTCCGAGTTCAAGGAGTTTTTTCCGGAAAATGCGGTCGAATATTTTGTTTCTTATTACGACTACTACCAGCCAGAGGCCTATGTTCCCTCGCGCGACCTGTTCATCGAGAAGGATAGCTCGATAAACGACCATATCGAGCAGATGCGGCTTTCCGCCACCAAGAGCCTGATCGAGCGGCGCGATGTAGTCATTGTGGCGACAGTTTCCTGCATCTATGGCCTTGGTGATCGCGACGAATACCACAACATGATTCTGACCATGCGGGTCGGTGACCGGCTTGACCAACGTGCCATCGTCAAGCGCCTGTCCGACATGCAGTACGACCGCAACGATGTCGACTTCCATCGCGGCATCTTTCGTGTGCGCGGTGACATCATCGACATCTTTCCTGCCGAACATGCCGAGCACGCAATTCGAATCTCGCTATTCGATGACGAAATCGAAGGTTTGCAGTTCTTTGACCCACTGACCGGGCACCTGCTGCACAAGGCACTGCGCTTTACAGTGTTTCCGGCCTCGCATTACGTCACGCCACGAGCGACAGTGCTGCGCGCCATTGAGGCGATCAAGGATGAGCTGCGGGAACGCATTGATTTCTTTTCTCGCAATAACCAACTGGTCGAAGCGCAGCGTATTGAACAGCGCACCAAATTTGATCTCGAACTGCTCGACCAGATTGGTTTTTGCAAAGGCATCGAAAATTATTCACGCCACTTTTCCGGGCGCAAGCCGGGAGAGTCACCGCCGACCTTGATTGATTACCTGCCACAGGATGCGTTGATGTTTATCGACGAATCGCACGTCTCCATTGGTCAGGTTGGCGGCATGTACAAGGGCGACCGTTCGCGCAAGGAAAATCTGGTCAACTATGGTTTTCGCTTGCCTTCGGCGCTGGATAACCGGCCGCTGCAGTTCAACGAATTCGAAGCACACATGCGGCAGACGATTTTCGTCTCCGCAACACCGGCAGAGTATGAAAACCAGCATGCTGGCCAGGTGGTTGAACAGGTAGCCCGGCCAACAGGTCTGATTGATCCGGAAGTCATTGTGCGCCCAGCCTCAACACAAGTGGATGATCTAATAGGCGAAATCAAAAAACGGATCGAGATTGGTGAACGCGTTTTGGTGACGACGCTAACCAAGCGAATGTCTGAGGACCTGACGGATTTCCTTGCCGAAAACGATGTCAAGGTGCGCTACCTGCATTCGGACATCGATACCGTGGAACGCGTCGAAATCATCCGTGATCTGCGTCTGGGTGAATTTGACGTCCTCGTCGGCATTAACCTGCTGCGGGAAGGTCTGGATATTCCTGAAGTGTCGCTGGTTGCCATTCTGGATGCGGATAAAGAGGGATTTCTCCGTTCCGAGCGTTCTTTGATTCAGACAATCGGCCGCGCCGCACGCCATATCCATGGCACAGCCATCCTTTATGCTGATAAGATTACCAAGTCCATGCAGCTAGCCATTTCAGAAACAAGGCGGCGCAGGGAAAAACAAATTGGCTTCAACACGGAGCACGGTATTACGCCGCGAGGAGTGTCCAAGAAAATCAAGGACATTATTGATGGTGTTTACGATGCCGAATCCGCCAAGACCGAACTGAAGGCAGCGCAGCAGCAGGCCGCCTACGAGGCCATGGACGAGAAGACGGTAGCCAGGGAAATCAAACGTCTCGAGAAATTGATGCTCGAGTGTGCAAGAAACCTTGAATTCGAAAAGGCGGCGGCAGCCCGCGACGACTTATTCCGACTTAAGGAGCGGATTTTCGGCGTGGCGCAGCACGACACTGAGGGAGACGGGACAAAATGAACTTTCGCGTGCTGCTCGTGTGCATGGGCAACATCTGCCGCTCACCAACTGCAGAAGGCGTGTTGCGTCAGTACATAAAAAACAATAACTTGGGAGATAAAGTTGAAGTTGATTCTGCAGGAACGCACGGATATCACGTTGGTGAAGCGCCTGATTCCAGAACGCAGCGCGCTGCTTCCATTCGCGGCTATAACCTTTCCCAGCTCAGGGCACGGAAAGTAGCTCGGCAGGATCTCGATTACTTCGACCTGATTCTTGCCATGGACAAAAGCAATCTCGATAACCTGCAACGTATGGCAACACCCGAACAGCAGGAACGAATCAAGCTCTTCATGCAATACGCCAAAAACTTTGAAGATGACGAGGTGCCAGACCCTTATTACGGCCTTGGCCACGGATTCGATCTGGTTCTGGATATGGTTGAAGATGCCTCGCTGGGTTTAATCGAGGAAATCAAGCAAAAATTTGGTAGGGCATAAACAAAATATTTGATTGACAAAAAGAAGGGGCGCCCAAGAGCGCCCCTTCTTTTTGCTTGCAAGTAGTCTCTTACTTGATGGTCTCAACCGAGATCAACGGTTCCGCATCTGCCTGATCAGCAAGCGGTTTCGGCTTGCGTGGGCGACCAAGCTTTGCCGGTGCCGCTATTGGGGAAATCACAGCGGCAGCAGTTGTCTGGACCATCATTAAACCACTTTCAGCCAATGTCTGTTCCAGGTCGACTGTCTTTGCAGCAGCCATTACTGGCGGGGTAGCAATGATTTCGACGCTTTCCACGACGTCTACCGTAGCAGGCGCGACTGGTGCTGACTCAACAACCGCCGGTGCAACTTCAGCAACCTCCATCACAACTGGTATCGCTTGAATAACTGGCGCAGCCTCAACGAGCGGAGCCACTGCTACTGCTGGTACGATGGCTTCCGGAGCTGGAATCACAACGATGACAGGTTCCTGACTAATTATTGGCGCAGCGGATTCAACTACTACTGATGCATTTTCTTGAACTAGCAATTCTGTCGAGGTGCTCTCAACTTCGTTGCGACGTTCGCTACGACCTCGGCCACCACGACGACCGCGGCGACGTGCGCCTTGCTCTTCGTTAGCGCCAACTTCCTGGCCTTCTACAAGATTGATAAGAGCGACGCCTTCCGCTGCGATTTCCGGCATCTGCTTGTTCTCAATAGCTTCCGGCTGTTGGCGCTGGCGCTCCTTGCGCTCGCCACGCGGACGACGCTCCGAACGCTCGACATTGGCTACGCCAGATTCCTCACGCGGCGCCTTTTCGACATTGCGTTCGTTACGAATGCCACGTTCCGGGCGTTCGCCGCGCTCATTGTTGCGCGGCTCAACTGACTCATCGTTGCTACGAGCGCTATTGCGTCCGCTGCGACGATTATCGCGACCCTCGCCGCGTTCGCGACGACCATCCTTGCGACCTTCACGCGGTTTTTTGACCGGTTCGGGCACCGGTGCTGGCTCGGGAGCCTTCGGCGGGGTACGGAACCAGGAGAATATCTTCGAGAACAGGCCGCTTTCCGTTTCGGCTGGCACTGAAATAGCTGCCTCGACTGCCTTTTCTGGAATAATGGGGGCTGGCTTTTCAGGCGAAATACCCTTGATAACAGCTTCCTGGCGCGGTTTGGCGGCTTCCTGTTGAGTTGCCAGTTTGATGGCCTCCTCGATTGGTGCATCGACCAGTTTGTAGGATGGCTCGCGAACATCTTCACTGTTCAGGTCGTCGTGGCGCAGACGAGTAATGGTGTGCGCCGGCGTCTCAAGGTGAATATTCGGGATCAGCAGGATGGTTGCCTTGTGGCGCATCTCGATGGCCTGGATATCCGGACGCTTTTCGTTGAGCAGGAAAGTGGCAACATCAACCGGAACCTGAACATGCACGGCACCGGTGTTTTCCTTCATCGCTTCCTCTTCCAGAATGCGCAGGATATGCAGTGCAGCAGATTCAGTGGAGCGGATATGGCCAGTACCGGTACAGCGCGGGCAGGAAATGTAACTGGTTTCGGCCAGGGCAGGGCGCAGGCGCTGGCGGGAGAGTTCCATCAGACCAAAACGACTGATCTTGCCCATCTGGACGCGGGCGCGGTCAAAACGCAGCGCATCGCGTAGACGATTCTCGACTTCGCGCTGATTGCGCTGGTTTTCCATGTCGATGAAGTCAATGACGATCAGGCCACCAAGATCGCGCAGGCGGAGCTGGCGGGCCAGTTCTTCAGCCGCTTCCAGGTTGGTCTTGAATGCAGTTTCTTCGATGTCCGCACCCTTGGTCGAGCGACCGGAGTTGACGTCGACCGCAACCAGTGCCTCAGTGTGGTCGATAACAATGGCGCCACCGGAGGGCAGGTTAACCTGACGACCAAAGGCGGTTTCGATCTGGTGCTCAATCTGGAAACGGGAAAACAGTGGCACGTCGTCGTGATAGCGTTTGACGCGATGGACGTTACCCGGCATCACCGTGTCCATGAAGGCGCGGGCCTGCTCGTACACTTCGTCGGTATCGATCAGGATTTCGCCGATTTCCGGCTGGAAGTAGTCGCGAATGGCACGGATTACCAAGCTACCTTCCAGATAAATCAGGAAAGCGCCACTCTGTTGCTTGGCGGCGCCTTCGATGGCGGTCCAGAGTTGCAACAGATAGTTCAGATCCCACTGCAGTTCTTCTGCCTGACGGCCGATGGCGGCGGTACGGGCGATCAGGCTCATGCC
>Ga0073904_10001085_pt1 | contig 20148 bp, 16 predicted proteins | sample KloWWTrecipitate_FD_66668 | JGI IMG/M metagenome (GOLD analysis project Ga0073904, IMG submission 66668) | Active sludge microbial communities from Klosterneuburg, Austria, studying microevolution and ecology of nitrifiers - Klosterneuburg... | ecosystem: Engineered > WWTP > Aerobic digester >... | reverse complement strand
CTCATGGATCGCGCCGAGCGCGGTTGTTCTCCGTGATGTGCTATTGGCGGCCGATGTAAGCGTCTGGTTCAATGCCGTCCTGCGTGGAGACAACGAGCGGATTTCTATCGGCGCGAGGAGCAACATTCATGACGGTTGCATCCTCCACACCGATATCGGTTCCCCCCTACAGATCGAGGAGGACGTCACGGTCGGACACGGTGCAATACTTCATGGTTGTTCCATCGGCGCCGGAACCCTGGTCGGAATGGGCGCAATCTTCCTCAACGATGCTGTTGTCGGGAAAAGCTGCATCATCGGCGCGCAGGCACTGGTGCCCGAAGGCAAGATTATCCCCGACAATTCGATCGTGATGGGCGTGCCGGGCAAGGTCGTGGGGCAGGTTTTGGCAGAGCGAGCAGTGGCTCTACGCGGTGCAGCGACACGTTACGTGCTGAACTGGAAGCGCTATTCGACTGGTCTCGTCCGGCTTGCCGACATCTAATCGGCGCTGGTGGCCTCAGCACCGACAAAGCCCAGACGCGCCGAAATCCGGCCGGCAGCCCTCACTACTTCCTGGGCGTACCGCGTTTCGAGTTCATTCATGTCAAACGCCGAGTCAGGCCCGGAGATGTCGATTGCCGCGACAACTGCACCCGTATTGTCAAAAACTGGCGCAGCAATGGACGATCCCCCAGCCTCCAGTATGCCTCGGCTCACGACGCATGGCAGGCCAGAAACCTCCGCAACCTTGCTCGCAAGCTGAGCCGGGGTGGTAGGCGTTTTTTCGGTGAACTGCTTGAATGGACCGGGCCCAAACAGCCTGTTCAGTTCCCGGCCCCCTAAGTCAGAAAGCAAGTACCACCCCATTGGCGCCGCGTAGGCGGGCACCCGCGACCCAACATTCATGTTGCTGAGGAAACCTGAGCGCGTCTGGATACAGCTGAGGTAAAGAACGCTCTTGTCGTCGCGAATAGCCAGGTGAGCCGTGACGGATGTCGCATCGCGCAAGGCCTCGAGTTCCGGCCTGGCAACTTCGATGATGTCCTGCGACGCGAGGAACGCAAACCCTATGTTGAGCACGCGCGGACCAAGGGCATACTGCTTGGTCTGGGGGACCTCATCCAGAAATCCCATGTGGTGAAGCGTATAGACCAGCCGGAAAGCAGAAGACCGGGTCACGCCAAGCTCTGCCGCAATCTCGGTCACATTCATGGGCTTCTGAGCGGCGGCAATCATCTCCAGAGTGAGCAGTCCGCGATGCAAGCCCGGCACGAAATAGACGCCGTGGTTCTTGTGCAGCGGCTCGAGATCGAGCGCGTTGTCGTCCATGCTCTTCTCCTACCGACTAACCCGCCAGACCATTAAGTCGATGGCCCGGGCAGCCGGATCTTTTGCGACGCCGACTGCCGCTAATTTAGGTGATCTGATACCGTTATCGACCATTTTTTCAAAGCTGAAGTTTCAGGTCCATTGGTGGAGTCTTGCGTTCCGCCGCAGCCGGTTCCTTCGCTCCTAGCTGCGGCACGCGGTGGAGGGTGACCGGGCGGCGACGGCAAATCTAGACGCTGGTCGCGCGAAGCAAGACCAATGCCGTCATTGACGCCGAAATTGGCCTCAGCAAACGCACCGGAGGGCCACCGCCTGCGCATGATGCGCCTGGTCGGCGTGCCCAGCGCTGCAGAGTTGATCGCTTGGATCTCGACTTACAGGTGATCGAACCTGGGGGCGCCGCGGGCAAAGAGACTGTCGGATCTCCGCTGCCGTGAACGTCTCACAGGGCCAGAAGACTTCTCGCGACATAGCCACCGCGTCTTGGATGCCGCGCAGCCACGTCCGCATGCGGCTTCGGGCCGCCAAAAGCCGCCGGACCGCTATCGGCCCGAGTCTGTGTGAAAACCCCTGATCATGCTATGATCTGGCACTGCTTCGGAGGTGCTATATGGGTGGTTTCGTTGAAGGTTCTGACCGTCACCAGGTGAGCTTTCTGCCGGCGTATCTCGAAGATTATGTGGATGCTGACAACCCGGTTCGCATCATCGACGCCTTTGTCGACGAACTCGATCTGGCCGTGCTCGGCTTCGGGCGTGTCCAGCCGGCGTCGACCGGCAGACCCGGCTACGCGCCGGGCACGATGCTCAAGCTCTACATCTATGGATACCTGCACCAGCTGACCTCAAGCCGGAAGCTGGAGCGGGAGGCTGGCCGCAATATCGAGCTGATGTGGTTGACCGGCAAGCTGGTGCCAGACTTCAAGACCATCGCCGACTTCCGCCGTGACAATGCCGGCGCGATCCAGATCGCGTGCCAGCGCTTCGTTGGCGTCTGTCGTGCCCTTGGCCTGGTCGGTGGCGGCATGGTTGCGATCGACGGGTCACGCTTGCGCGCGGTGAACACGCACGAGAAGAACTACACCAAGGGCAAGCTGGCACGGCGCAAAGCCCATGTCGAAGAGAGCATCGCGCGCTACCTCGCCGAGCTCGATGAGGCCGACGGCGCCGAAGCCGGCCCGGCTACGCCCTGGATCGCGCACCTGACCGAGCGACTGGCATCGCTGCGCGGGCGTCTCGGCGAGCTCGAGGAGATTGGTCGGCAGCTGCAAGCGGCTCCCGACGAGCAGATCTCGCTCACCGACCCGGATGCCCGCGCCATGGCAACCGGCAGCGACCATCGCGGCGTGGTCGGCTACAACGTGCAGGCGGCGGTCGATACCAAGCACCACATCGTTGTCGCCAATGCGGTGACGAACCGGGGCCATGACCGCTCGCACCTGCTGGAGATGGCCAAGGCTGCACAGGCCGAGACCGGCGCGGCCGGGATGATCGCCCTTGCCGATCGAGGATACTATGAGGGCGAGCAGATCCGCTCCTGCACCGAAGCTGGCATCATCCCGATGGTGCCCAAGCCCAATACCTCACCGGCGCAGGCGCGCGGCTTTTGGGGCAAGGCCATGTTCGTGCATGAGCCCGCGACCGACACCTATCGGTGCCCCGCCGGCCAGCATCTCTAGAAGCGCCATGCCACGGTCGAGGGCGGCAAGCTCATCAACGTCTATTATAGCCAGAAGGCATGCGATGCCTGCGCATCGCGTCCTCTATGCACGGCCGGCAAGGAAAAGCGCATCCGGCGATGGGAGCATGAGGCGGTTCTTGATAAGATGGAGCATCGGTTCGAAGCGATGCCCGAGGCGATGGCGGTCCGCCGCTGTACTGTCGAGCACGTCTTCGGCACCATCAAGGGCTGGATGGGTGCCACCCACTTCCGAACGCGGGGGCTCAGGAACGTCGCCACCGAAGCCAGCCTGGCAATCCTGGCCTACAACATCAAGCGCGCCATCGCCGTTGCCGGCGTCGTTCCAATCCTTCAAGCGTTAAGGGGATGAAACGGTCCCCCTGATGCCATGGGATCACGCTCAGGACAGACGCTGCCGCGAGTTCTCACACGGCCTCGGCCCCCAACCTGCCGAAATACCCGGAGTGGGATGAGCCCCTCTCACCCCACTTCCTGGGGCGCAACGCAGCTACCTGCCCCTACCCCAGCGGAACCCGGGGCCTGGAAGCGATGTCGTGTCGCCCAAAAGGTCTGTGCCCCAACAGCGCCGGCGTCAAAGACGGATGGCGTGACTTCCGGTTTCCGTTGAAGTCGAACTGAGGTGCCACCCCAAAGCAAACAACCCTGCCGTTTCCACTCGCCAAGTAGGCCGGATCATTCGTTTTTGTCCCTCAGTCAGCACAATGCGCGGTGAAGGTCCCGTTAGAGATATTCCCAGGCCCCAAATCGTTGCTGGTGGCGTTTCAGGCACAACCGGAGAAACCGATGATCTATGTCAGCGAAGACGAATCTGCCGCATTGGTGACGCATGAGCTGGCGTTCGAGGCGGTGCGGCAGGCTCTCGTGGCCGCAGCATCCGACCTGAGCGGCGTCTTTCCCGCCGTTCTCGGACGCTCCAAGGAGCCAACCAATACGTTTTCCGTGAAGTCGGGCTGGTCGGCCGAACTGACCGGCGTCAAAGTCGGCTCGTTCTGGTCCGGCAACCCGGCGATCGGTCTGCCGCGGCACAATTCCACCATCATGCTGCTCGACCAGCGTACGGGGCGCCTCCGCGCCGTCATCGAAGCGGGCAAGGTCAATGCCTTCAGGACCGCGGCGGCCGATGCCGTCGCGACCGACCTGCTCGCGCGAAGGGACGCGAGGGTGCTGGCCATCTTCGGAGCGGGCAATCAGGCCAGCTATGAAGTTGCGGCCTTGGCGAGGGTCCGTCCAATCGAGGAGGTGCTGGTCGTCTCCCGCCCCTCAGAGCGGCGCGATGCCTTTGTTGCGCAGATCCGCCAGAGCGGTCTCGACGCACGGATTGCTTCCGCTGAAGAGGCCGTGCGGGCCGCCGATATCGTGGTGACGGCAACGCCATCGCGCGAACCGCTTTTCGAGCCCGCCTGGGTTGGAGCGGGCACGCATGTCGTGAGCATGGGGTCCGATGCGCCCGGCAAGCATGAACTCCCCACGGACCTCTATCCCAGGGCGAGCCTGTTCTGCGACCTGCTCTCCCAGTCCATCCAGATCGGTGATTTCCAGCATGCGCGCACAGCGATCGACGCAGGCACTCTCACGGTAACGCCCATAGGCGACGTCATTGAGGGACGCGCACCGGGGCGTCGCAGCGAGTCCGAAATCACCGTGTTCGACAGTTCAGGGATTTCGCTGCAGGACCTGTTCATGGCCGACGCGCTGATCCGCGCCAAAGGCTAGCGGAGCCGACCGGGCTCAGGCAGCCCCGGCAGCGGTTCCGCCGCCAGCCGCCAGCGGGGCCTTGCAGGCACCCCTACCAGTTGATCGAGGCCCTCTAACCGACGGCGCGGTAGCCCTCGCCGACGGCCTCGTGGATTTTCTTGGCGTATTTGACCGGCAGCGCCGTCGGCGTCTAGCACTGCATGCGCCCGCGCGGACCTCACGGCATTTGGCCGTCTAGGCCCTCTCGAAAGCGCGAACCGATCATCGTCGCCATGGCACCTTTCCTCCGCAGGTAGACGCCTCGAATATGAGCAGTGCCACCCCCGCCAGCGCCGCCGTGGCGTCGCCAAAGTGTGCCGCTGGGCTGCATGAAGTGCCAAGTCCGGAGGATTAGACAGCGATTTCGTCCGCGGCACGGCCGACGGTAGCGGGGTCCGCCCGCAGCGAAGCCTACGGAATGTAAGGCATCCAGAACCCGCGAATTCTGCCGCTCCGACACAAACTAACAGCAGGATATTCCGCTCGACAGCAATCGGCCGCAGCACGTTGTCGAGTGGCTGCGCTAGAATAAGTAGAACAAAGGAGTTCCCATGCCCGCGCCCCTGCTACATATCGAGTCCAGCGCCGATCTGCCTCGAGAGGCGGACGTCGTCGTCATCGGCGGCGGCGTGGTGGGCGTATTCACCGCCTATTACCTGGCCCGCCGGGGCATTCGGGTTGCCCTACTCGAAAAGGGACGCGTCGCCGCCGAACAGTCGAGCAGGAACTGGGGTTGGTGCCGTCAGCAGAACCGCGACGAACGCGAACTGCCGATGGCCACCAAGAGCCTCGAGCTGTGGGAAAACGTCGCAAAGGAAACCGGTGAAGACACAGGCTTCCGACGCTGTGGGTTGCTTTACCTTTCTCAGGACGAGACCCAATTGGCCGGATGGGCAAAGTGGCGTGACTTCGCGCGAACCGCCGGGGTCACGACACACATGCTGAGCGGTCAGGAGGCCAGCGAACGGGGCAAGCCGACCGGCCGCAAATGGAAGGGTGGAGTCTTCTCGCCAAGTGACGGAACGGCGGATCCCTCACGTGCGGTGCCGGTTGCCGCTCGTGGCATCATGGCGGCGGGCGGCTCTGTGCATCAGTTCTGCGCTGCTCGCGGCATTGAGCTGAGCGCTGGACGGGTCAGCGGGGTGGTTACCGAAAAAGGTATGATCGCCACCAGGACTGTGGTCATGGCAGGCGGCGCATGGGCTTCCTCCTTTTGCCATCAGCTCGGCATCCGGTTCCCCCAGGCCTCCATACGCTCGTCTATCCTGACGGTCGCTCCGGGCACATCAGAACTGCCTGTCGCCCTTGCCGCGCCTGATGTTTCAATTACACGGCGCGGCAATGGCCATTATACGCTGGCAATCAGCGGCCGGGCGCGTGTCGACCCCACGCCACAGCAAGTTCGGTTCGGGCGGGAGTTCCTGCCCATGTTCGCTCGCCGCTGGCGCAGCCTCTCTCCAGGGGGGGTGGACGGGTGGCGGCAAGGTCATGAAAGCCTGGAAAAGTGGTCGCTAGACGCCATCACTCCAATGGAGCGTAATCGCATTCTCGATCCGCGGCCCGACATGGCGCAGATTCGCCTCACATATCAGCGCGCGTGTGAGCTGATTCCAGAGGTTCGAAACCTGCCGATTTCAGACGCCTGGGCTGGGTATATCGACAGCACACCGGACGGCATCCCCGTCATTGGCGAGATAGAAAGCATTCCCGGTTTCATCCTTGCGGCCGGGTTCAGCGGCCATGGCTTTGCGATCGGACCTGGCGCAGGGCACCTAATCGCCGACATCATCACAGGAAAGCCACCGATCGTCGACCCGGCGCATTTCCGGCCCGCGCGGTTGAAAACCGCGGCCTGGGGCAAGGTCGCCGAGTTCTGATTAACATCAAAAGATATGGGATAGCTAGGTAGCATCCCGATACGACTTCATCGAGGAGAGCAACCGCCTGCTGCCCCGCCCACCGCTGGCGCTGAGTACATGAAACGGAACTCAATCTGGCGCAGGAGATGACATTCAAGCAATGTCTGGCCTGGAAGCAGCGCACTAGGTCCGTACCTGAATGCGCGAGGTTGCCCGGAGAGCGCAGGCGGCCGCCCGCGAAAGCGACCACCGGTCCTCGTGAACGGCTAGCGGCTACATCGCGGCATAGTTGGGGCCGCCGCCGCCTTCGGGCGGAACCCAATCAATGTTCTGGTTGGGATCCTTGATGTCGCATGTCTTGCAGTGCACGCAGTTCTGCGCGTTGATCTGCAGCCGAACATCGGAGCCGTCGGCGACCCATTCATAGACGCCAGCCGGGCAATAGTGCTGCGACGGCCCAGCATAAACGCCATACTCGCTCTGCCGCTGCAGTGCGGGGTCGTTGACATGCAGATGTGGTGGCTGATTCTCCTCGTGGTTGGTGTTCGACACAAATATGGATGACAGACGGTCAAACGTCAGCTTTCCGTCGGGCTTTGGATAAGAGATGGGCTGGTGCTGTGCTGCCGGCTCCATCGATTCATGATCGGCCTTGCCATGCGCTAGGGTCCCGAACGGAGAAACGCCAAACAACTGCTGGCACCACATGTCAAAGCCGCCCATGGCGATGCCGACCAGCCCGAAGCGCGACCACAGCGGTTTGACATTGCGCACCGGTTTCAGGTCGCGGCCGATGGCGCTGCCCCGCCACGCTGAGTCGTAGCTATCGAGGCTGGCCGGGGCGTTGTCACTGGCCAAGGCCTTCACGAGCGCGTCGGCGGCCAGGATGCCGGACTGCACCGCGTTGTGGCTGCCCTTGATGCGCGGCACATTGACGAAGCCGGCCGCATCACCCACCAAGATACCGCCGGGAAAGCTGAGTTTGGGGACCGATTGCCAACCACCCTCGGAAATGGCGCGCGCGCCATACGAAATGCGCCGCCCACCTTTCAGGGTGGCCCTAACCGAGGGATGGGTCTTGAAACGCTGGAACTCTTGGAACGGCGACAAGTACGGATTTTTGTAGTTCAGGTGGACCACGAAGCCCACGGCCACTTGATTGTTCTCGAAATGATAGAGAAACGAACCGCCGCCGGTCCTCCAGTCCAGCGGCCAGCCGAAAGAGTGCTCGATGCGCCCCGGCTCGTGCTTGGCCGGATCGATTTCCCAAAGCTCCTTGAGCCCAATACCGTATTTTTGCGGATCGCGACCGGCTGCCAGGTCGAAGCGGCGAATCACCTGCTTGGAGATCGAGCCCCGCACACCCTCGGCCAGCACCGTGTAGCGGGCGTGCAGTTCCACACCTGGCTGAAAGCCGGAGCCCGGCAGGCCGTTCTTTTCAATGCCGACATCGCCCGTCGCTACGCCGATGACCTGACCGTTCACGTCGTAAAGCGCCTCTGTCGCCGCAAAGCCCGGATAGATTTCGACACCCAGCGCTTCCGCCTTGCCCGCCAGCCAGCGACAAAGAGCGCCAAGCGATCCTACATAGTTGCCGTGGTTGGACATCAGGCGAGGCATAATCGGCGTCGGCAGGCCAAGGCTGCCCTTGCCAGTTAGCAGGCGAAAGATGTCCTTGGTCACCGGGGTGACCAGTGGACTGCCGTCGCTCCGCCAGTCCGGCAGCAGCTGGTCGAGCCCAGCCGGATCGATCACGGCACCTGACAGGATATGGGCGCCGATCTCGCCACCCTTTTCGACGAGTGCCACCGACTGGTCGGGTGATTTCTGCTTGAGCCTGATCGCGGTGGCGAGCCCGCCGGGCCCGCCACCAACGATGACAACGTCATAGAACATAGTCTCTCGAGCTGTCCGCTCATCGGTCATGTGTAAAGTCCGTGTCATGAAATGAAAGTAGTGCCCACGCCAGTGCATGATGCGCGATACGCAACCCACCGCATTGCTGATCAGGGCCGGCGAGAAACCCTTTCAGAACGCGCGTGGCAACGGTGAGATCGGCGGGATCGATATCCGCCAGTTCACCCTGGTAGCGCGACAGGTATTCAATCATCTAACGGCGCCGCCGTTTTCCGGATTCCGTCAGCGCGAAACGGTTACCATCAAACAGTGCAACGTGGCCGTCAGCCAAGAACACGTTCAAGGAGTCTTCGACTTCGCGGCGGTCGAGATACATGCCCCTGGCGAGTTGGTCCGCCGTCAGAGGGGCCGACTGATAGAGGCCGGCGAGCACCTTGCTTCCTAGCGCGGTGTAGCCCGCCGCCGAGCGCCGCTGCTCCAAATCGGCGTCCTCCTTATAGTGGGGCTTCGCAATCAAGCTCAGGAACGGCAATTCGTCGAGACCACGCTCTTCACGCCTTTGGTCTCGCGCATTCCCCGCCACTTCCGGATGGTCCAAGGTAATCCCGTATCGCCCTTGCGAAAAAGCCAGCGGGCTTCCCTCCGAGCGCCCGAAGTCGACGACGCGGCCGATCATGATGGTGTGGTCGCCGCCCTCGTACCGAGCCTCGCAGACGCAATCCAAATAGGTCAGCGCATCGTCGATCAAGGGCGATCCCGTACGGCCAATATGCCAATCCACCAGGCTAAACTTGTCGTCACTGGCGCTGGCGAAAATGTCCGAGAAGCCCACCTGATCCTCGGCGAGAATGTGTATCGCGAAATTCTCGCACTGCCAGAACGCCGCATGGCTGCGCGAGGTATGCGCGATCGACCAAAGTACCAGAGGCGGATTGAGGGATACAGAAGCGAAGGAATTAACTGTAACTCCGGCGGGGGCGCCCACCCCAGCTGTGGTTACTATAGTTACCCCCGTTGGAAAATTTCCAAGTGCACGTCGAAATGCCCTGGTATCCACGGCGGGGTCACCGCCCTCGAGCATCAACCGTGTCTTGTCAGCCATCGACAACTCCGTCCTGCATTCATATCTGAATTGAATTTGAGCCTTCGCGTACAACGCCAATTCTTTCCGCCTCTACGTACGGGCCCCCGCCAAACCGCGACCGTCAGCTCCCGACTGTAACCGCCAGCGTTTTCCAAATACTGGACCGGCAAACGCTCCGGGACCGATGCCCCCTTCTTCATGAATGTCCGGCCGAACGGGGTCGAAGGTGACCGAACGAAAGTTGACGACAAACGGTCCGTATCCACGGATTTGGCCCGAAAGCCTTGCTGGCCCGATGGGATCAATCCCGAACTCAGTGCCGATCGGCCCGTCCCCCGGGACTCCCAAAGGCTCTGTCTGCCGCTCGACTATCTTGTTTGAGTTGACATCGCTTGGCTTAGCCCCTTTTGGCGCCAAAGCTGTTCAGGATCTGAACGACGGCGATGGACAGACCGACGATCACCAGGATGAGAGTCGAGACCGCTGCGAGCGATGGATCGATCTTGTAGCTCATTTCCTGCCAGAGCTGCTTCGGCAGTAGCGGCGTTCCCGCATCGGCGACGAAGAGTGCAATCGCCAGCTCATCCATCGCCTTGACGAAGGCGAAAAGGAAAGCCGTCACCATCCCCGCCTTGAGAATGGGCAGCGTGATGCGCCGGAAGGCAACACCGCGGGTCGCCCCTAGCGTCCAGGCGGCTTGGTCGAGCCGCTCGTCGTAGTTGCGCAGCACCGCCATCACAGTGATCACCACATAGGGCAGCGAGAAGATGGTATTGCCTATGATGAGCCCGATGTTCGTGCCGACGAGGCCCACCTTCGCGTATAGATAAAACAGTCCCACGGCGACGATGATGTGGGGAAGCACCATGGGTAGAAGCATCAGGCTGAGAATTACGCTCTTCCCAATGACCCGTTGACGGGCCAGCACGAAGGCGGCCGGCACGCCCAGGATCATCGATAGTGCAGCCGTTGCAAGTCCGACGCCGATCGAACGAAAAGTGGCATCAATCCAGATCGCTGACGAGAAATAGATCTGGTACCACTGCCACGTGAAGCCTTCAGGCGGCCAAGCAAGGAACCGATTCTCAGAGACCGAGATGGGAATGAGGAAAAAGGTGGGCAGAGCGAGGAAAGCTATGCCGATGAGGCCGAGGATCCATAGCAACGATCGGCGTTCCTCCCCGAGACGCCGGCGGCGGTAAGGCAGGATCTTGCCGAGGAATATTCCGGCATAGACCGATCCCCATCCGATGGCGGAGACAAGTTGCCGACCCAGACCGCCAGGCAGCCTGCCGAACCCTCCCTTGCGGGTGCTGGCCCCTGCTCGAACTTCTCCGGTGAGGCTGGAGAGGCCGAGAGTACGATCAAAGACCACAACGACTAGAATGGTTGCTGCAAGGAGCACGACGCTCAGCGCCGCCGCGAACTCCCAGTTCAGCGCCTCCTCGAGCTGGACGATGATAAGCTGTGCAAGCATGATATTAGACGGGCTGCCGAGGAGCTGCGGCGCGATGAAGAAGCCGAGTGCGGAGACGAAAACCATGAGGCCGCTGGCCGCGACGCCCGGAAGAGAAAGCGGGAAATAGACCCGCCAGAAGGCCATCGACTTACGCGCTCCAAGGGTGCTTGCGGCGCTCGAGAGGCTGCGGTCGATGTTCAACATCACCGACAGCATCATGAGAATCGCGATCGGCATCAAAGCGTGGACCGAGCCGACCATGACACCGAAGAAATTGTAGATCAGGTCCAACGGCCGCCCGATCAACCCAAGCGAGAGCAATGTCCGGTTGATCACGCCCTGAGAACCAAGGATCACCATCCAGGCAAGCACACGCACCAAAAAGCTAGTCCAAAGCGGCACCAGGATCCAGATCAACAGCGGATTGCGGTGTCGCGCGGAGATCGTCGCGACCAGATATGCTATGGGATAGCCGCCGACGATGCAAAACAGGGTTGTCCACGCCGAATAGCTCAGCGTGTTGAGCACGACCCGGAAATAGGTCGGGTTGGCAACCAGGCGCTCATAATGGGCGGCGGTCGGGACACCCTTGTTATCAAAGAAGCTGAGAAAGAGAAGCTGGGCCACCGGAATTACGAAGACGATGGCCAGGAAGGCCACCGCAGGAACAAGCGGCAAATAGCGGGCAAGCATGCGCCTGTCGGCTCTAGTCGACGGAAACTCGGTTACTATCACCGTCATCGTCCAGCTTCCGCGGCTAGGTGCACCGTGTCGCACGCGTCCCAGCCGAGACGTATGGCCTCGCCCGGACGATGCATCGTGCCCTTCTCGTCACTCCAGTTGACGGCGACCAGCCGCTCGCCGGTGACACTCCTAGCGACGTGTCGGCTAAACGCGCCCAGCATGATTGTATCCTCCAGAATCGCGTCGATGACCGTGTCAGCCTTTTCCGCCTCCCGCAGTATGCGAATGTTCTCGGGCCGCACCATGCATTTGCTATTTGTCCGGTCGGATGCGGGGGCAATGAAGTTGGCATGGCCTACGAACTCGGCGGCGAAGACGCTACGCGGGCGGAAGTAAATTTCCGAGGGCGTTCCCAACTGGGCGATACCGCCATCGTTCATCAGGCAAATGCGGTCGGACATTGCCATCGCCTCCTCCTGGTCGTGTGTTACGTAGAGGATAGTCGCTCCGAGTTCCTTGTGGAGGCGTCTGATCTCCGTCTGCATGTCGTCCCGCAGCCTTTTATCGAGTGCGCCGAGCGGCTCGTCCATTAGGATGATCGACGGCTCGTATACCGAGCATCTTGCAAAGGCCACGCGCTGCTGCTGGCCGCCGGAAAGTTCACGTGGAAGTCGATCACCGACATGCGGTAGTTGTACGACCTCGAGCATCCGGGTGACTCGCCGGTCGATTTCGGCGCGCGGAAGGCGACGCATCTCAAGGGGGAAGGCGATATTTTGCGCAACCGTGAGATGCGGGAACAGCGCATAGTTCTGAAAGATCAGACCGACGCCGCGATCGTGCGGCGGCGTATCGGTGGACCGGCGGCCATCGATCCAGACGTCTCCCTGGTCGCAGGCCGTCAGCCCGGCGAGTATCTGCAAAAGCGTGGACTTTCCTGAACCGGAGGGGCCAAGAAGCGTAAGAAATTCTCCCTCCGGTACGTCGAGAGTAGTTGGCCGCAGAGCCCGGACTGGCCCGTAGCTCTTGGCGACCTGGTCTAATCTAAGTTTGGTCTTCATCGCATATCCTGCTCGATCGTGCGGCGCCACGCGCCGGGCTGGCTCCAACGTATTCCTCAGTGTGCATACCGGCTCTCCGGGGAACCAAAGTTCAAGATTCTCGCTTCGAGTCACGACCTCGTATTAGCTGGGGAATGCACCCGAATTGGCGCTACGATATCTACGAAGTCGTCCAGGTAAGAAGCCGCGACGTTAAACCCATCGCAGACCTCTCGCTCGGGACGAAGGTGTCCTCTACCTGCTCTGCACCTCCCACGATGGAGAGATGAGTGCGCCCGCGCGCTTGCAACATCGCCGACCATCGTGCCGGTCAGCGACTTGCCCAATGCGGGCAGGATCAAAATAGCAGCTCGCACTGTTCTCCCGCGCCTCGGCCTCGTCCGTCCGATTATCGCCAAGGCGCCGGACAGCACTTTGAGCTCGTGACTGCGCCTGCTCCCCGGCATTTTAGCGGATGGCGACGCCGCCTGCGAAAATGATGATATCGAAAGGTCCCCGCTCGGCCGTCCGGGCTGCCGCCAGAGAGTGCGACAGTCCGATTTCGCGCGCGGATTGGACTCGCAGTGCCGCCACGCCGCGACGTGGTAGCCTACGCCCCGGACCGACTGCACGAGCTTCATCTTGTCCTGGCGGCCCCCGACCCCGATCGTCAGCTGCCCAGGATCCATTGCTCGAAACGGGTGTGCGCGTCTTCGCCATGATCGAGCCAGAACTGCGCGTCCTGCTCGCGCATCTTGGCCAGGTTGTCCGGGTAGGTCGGTAGCGTTCGCGCGAGGTCGGCGTCGAGATGGTCGAACGCCTTCGGGTGCATCGGCCCCATAAGCGTGGACTTCATGAACTCTGCCTCGAACGCGGGCTGGGCAGCGAACTTTATGAATTCGCGAGCGACGTCGCCCTGCGGGCTGCCTTTGGGGATGGCCCAGCCTTGCGTGGTGAAGTAGCCGTCCGTGTAGCTGATCCCAACAGGAGCTCCGTCGTTCTTGAGCTTCTGCGCCCGGTGGCTGCTGATGGGGAAAATGTCTAGGTCGCCGCTGCCGATAAGCTGGTCCATCTGCGGATCGGATTCCCACCACACAGCTATCTGCGGCCGGATTTCGTCAAGCGCGGCGAATACCTTGTCCCATCCTTCGGGGGTCTTGAGCATCGGATAGATATCTTCAGCCGGAATGCCGATTCCGCGCGCCGTCATTTCGATTGCGTCGACCGCACGCTTGCGCAGCGATCGACGGCCTGGAAACTGCGCGACGTTCCACATATCGCGATAGGAATCCAAGCCCTGGGGGAACGACGTCTCCCGATAGGCCATGGTGAAGCAATAGAGGCCGTAAGGCAGCCAGTCGGGCATCACATTCTCGGCAGGTCGGGCGGCAATATCCGGCGAATTAACGTCGATGGGATCCATCAGATCGGCGTCCCGCAGACGGAAGTAAAGCTCCTTGGTCACGCCCGCCGCCATGCTCCAGCGATATGCGCCGGTCTCAACGGAGATCTTAAACTCGTTGAAGGGAAAGTCTTTGGATACGACGCCGGTCGCCTTGATCCCGGTGGCGGCTTCGAACGGTTTGAAGAACGCGATGTCCCATATGTCACCGTATCCGCCCGGCACCCGTACGGTAAAAGGTTCCTGCGCCCAGGCTTTGCGCAGGAAGGCTGGAGCAGCCAGGGTGCTTGCAGCAGCAAGGGCCCCGACCTTCAAGAAGGTGCGGCGCGACGTTCCGATAGGCATTGCTTTCCTCCGTCATGATACTCGCTTCTTTTCCCGAAGCCGGGGAGATCGAGCTCCCAACCGCGGCAGCGCAGACTGAATACATTTATGCATTTTCTCTGCACTTCATCCACCATGACTCCCCTATTCCCGTTTGGCAACCCCAAAGATGGTCCATTTTGAACATCGTAGACAAAAATGTATTCAGCAACGTGTACCATATTGCTCCGCGCCGACGAACGGGATATGAGACTTTTGCAAACCCTGGTAGAAACCTATGCGCACCAATACGACTGCTGTAATTGGAGCCGGCATGATCGGCATCAGCTCGGCTCTCTGGCTTCAGCGAGCAGGCCAAAATGTCGTCGTGATCGACCCCCATCCTCCGGGCACCGGCGCCAGCCACGGCAATGCCGGTTGCTTCAACGGGTCGTCCGTGGTGCCGATGTCGATGCCGGGAATTTGGACGAGCGTACCGCGTTGGATGCTCGACCCCCTCGGTCCACTTTCGATCCGACTGGCTTACATGCCCACCCTCTTTCCTTGGCTATGGCGTTTCCTTCGGGCCGGTCGGCGGGAGGAGGTGAGGAAACAAGCGGCGGCACTGCGCGCCTTGCTCGGGCCCACGCTTCCCTACCTCAAACAGCTTGTCGCAGGGGTGGATGTCGACGATCTGATCCGCGAACAGGGTCACCTCTATGTCTATCGTTCAGAGAAAGCCCTGGCAGGCGATCATTTCGCCTGGGAGCTTCGCAGGGACGCCGGGGTTCAACTCGATTTGTTGGATCGGCGCCAGTTGCAGGAATTCGACCCCGCTTTGTCGTCGTCGTATACGAACGGCGTTCTCATCCGCGAAAATGGACATACGACAGATCCGGGCGGCCTCGTCCTGCGCCTGGCGGAGCATTTCGTGAGACAGGGCGGCACCATCCACCGCGCAAAGGCAACCGGCTTTGGGCTTGATGGAGGGCAGCTGCAATCCATCGAGACTGAAGATGGCGCCGTGCCGGCCGACTCTGCCGTAATAGCTGCCGGAGCCCATTCAAAGGCGCTCCTGAAAATGCTCGGCGACTGGGTGCCCTTGGAGACCGAGCGCGGATACCACGTGATGATAAGTGATCCGGAGTCCCAGCCGCGAGTTCCAACCTGCGACGCGTCCGGCAAATTCATCACTACGCCGATGAAGCATGGACTGCGCCTGGCGGGGACCGTGGAGCTTGCGGGGCTCGAGCAGGGGCCGGACTGGAAGCGAGCCCGCGCTCTGGTCAAGCTGGGCCAGAAGATGCTGCCCGGACTGCCAGCGTGCGTCGCAGAAGAGCGCCTCGCACTCTGGATGGGTCACCGACCAAGCCTGCCCGACTCCCTGCCTGTGATCGATAGGGCGAGCCGGTTTCCCGACATTGTATATGCCTTCGGACATGGCCATGTCGGCATGACCGCAGCGCCGATGACCGGACACGTGGTCGCTGACTTGATCCTCGGCCGCACTCCAAAGATAGACCTTGCGCCGTTCCGGCATTCACGCTTCTGACAGGAAAGGACTAGATATGATACAGCGAGGCCAGCAGACCCCCCTCTTCCATCGCTTTGTACGGAGCGGCGATACGCTCTACGTCAGCGGCGTTATCGCCAAGGACCTAAGCCAAACTATTGGTGGCCAGACACGGGAAATCTCGGACCGGTTGGCCGATATCCTGGCCGAAGCCGGTTCCGACATGGGCCGCATCCTTCAATCAACGGTTTACATCACCGACATGTCTATGAAGGCAGAGATGAACGAAGCCTGGAAAGCGAGTTTCCCGGCAGAAACGCTGCCCACGCGAGCGACGATCGGAGTTGCCGACCTGGGGCCGTCGGTGCTCATCGAGGTCGTTTTCGTCTGCGCCGTCTGAGCGGCTGGAGCGGGTCTAGGGCAAATACGCCAATCACGCCGAGGGCAGGACATGATTGCCTGGGCGCGACGTCTCCCAACAGGCGTAGCCGCCAAGACCTGCGATGACCGACCTGGGCACATCATGCGGCCAGGGAAGCGATAGCGGTGACTACCGTCGGCCTCCGTTAGGCACAATGGTCTCTCAGGTCAATACTGGGTGTTCGCACCGTCCGGGTCTCCTGCGGCAGCAAAATACCATTGCTGCTCCCTCTCTACCTGACTTCGCGTGGCTTCGACGCCGCAGCAGTCGGCATGATCACCTCCTAAATATTCCTTGGTTCGGCCCTCACCACGGGTGCTGCCGGGGCTCACGCCCTCACGCCTAGGCGTGAGGGCGCTGCTCTGTGTCTTCCGCCTCGGCATGGTTGTCGCGGGAGTCGGTTGACCGACGGACCGCCCACCCTGCCTTCGCTAATTGCTCCCTCGCTGGCGCTTAGCGGATGGACGACTTCGACGGTTATTTTTGTCCGCTAGGTCCGCTTGGGTCTTGCCGTCAGCGCGATCTATGAGCGGAAGCGCCGCGCCAGCGCGCCCTTGCTTCCGTTTCGCTCAGCAAGTTGCTGCAGCTGACTGCGATCATTTCCGTCGACGCGTTCGGCGGCGGGTTCATCTTCAACGCTCTGATCCTTACGAACTGCTTCGGCGATACGATGATAGAGGGCGGGCCCTGTTCTTCACGGCGGGGATGTTGGCCCGGAGCGGCTCCGCTTCTCGCGGTGCCGATCAGCCGCCGCATAGGCCTTGCCTGCAGCACGATGTTTTGTGGGCGCGCCCCCGCCAGCCTGCTGCTGTTCCTCGCCGCGCTCGCTCCCAACTTCGGCATCGCAACAGCCTACCTCACCCTGTGCGGCTCCCTTTTGCAACTCGACGTTCCGACACTCGCAGCCATCGACCTCAGCCAGTCGGGCCGGAAGAGCGGACGGACGCGATGAAGTTCATCCTGATGCCATTCAGCTTGGCTGTGGCGCCCGTTCTTGCCGGATGGCAATTGCTGTCATTCTCGACTACAACCGCGAAGATAGTACTTCTGCGCGGCCGCTACGCCTGAACCCAGCCTGACCGGCAGCCCCAGATCCACCATGACCATCTCGGCTGTGGCCATACCGGAAAGAGCCATCGTCTCTGTCAGGCTGCCCAGATGACCAATGCGAAATGCCTTGCCGGCCAACTCTCCGAGGCCAGTGCCGAATGAGACGCCATAGGCGTCGAGCGCATGCGCCACGAGCCTGTTTGCGTCAAATCCGTCCGGAACGCGAATTGCGCTAACCGTATCGGAATATAGCTCCGGTCGTACCGCGCAGAGCTGCAACCCCCAGGCGCCAGCGGCACAGCGTATGCCTTGCGCTATACGATGGTGCCGTGAAAAGACGTCTTCAAGACCTTCCGCAAGTAGCATCTCAGTGGCGACCTTCAGGCCGTTCAGCAGGCCGACCGGTGGTGTGTACGGGAAGCCCCCCGCAGCATAGGCGGCGACCATGTCGCGTATGTCAAAGTAGCTGCGCGGCAATCCCACCTCGCGCATAGCCTGCATCGCTTTCGCAGATAGGCCGAGGATCGCGAGGCCCGGCGGCAACATGAAGCCCTTCTGCGAGCCTGTGACGGCAATGTCGACGCCCCACTCGTCCATGCGGAAATCCATCGAGCCGATCGAGCTCACGCCGTCGACGAAGAGCATCGCAGGATGCACGGCCGCGTCGATGGCGCTGCGCACAGCTGCAATGTCAGAACGCACGCCCGTCGCCGTCTCGTTGTGAGTAGCGAGAACAGCCCTGATCCGGTGGGATCCGTCGGCGGCCAGAATCTCCTCCACGCGGTCTGCGGGAATGCCTTCGCCCCACTCCTGTGGGATCACGATAACATCGAGCCCGTGCTTGCGGCACATGTCGATCCAGCGATGGCTGAACATACCGTTGCGTGTTGCCAGCACCTTGTCACCAACCGAAAGTGTATTGCCGATCGCCGCTTCCCAACCGCCCGTGCCAGTTCCCGGGAAGACTACTATCTCGGCCAGCTCGCTCTTCAAAACCTTTTTGACGCCGCGGAGCGCGGGGCGGAGGATATTGGCGAACACTGGGCTACGATGATCGAGCGTCGGCATGTCGACAGCCTTGCGCAATGCTTCCGGGATGTTCGTAGGCCCAGGGATGAAGATTGGATTTTGGCTGCTCATGACGGTTGACCTCCGGATGAAGGGACAATAGTCAGGGCTGCTCCGCCGGGCAATTTGTTGAGATTTTTTCTATTGTGCATAGGAGCAATTGTTCTGCTATATCAACATGTTATCTGGGGTCACGCGATTACCCGCGCCTCCTGCCGCCGTGACAGGAAAACGAGATGGACACAGTCGCCAATGATGCCTTCGACATCAATCGGAGAGGCAATAGAAGGGTCAGTTGGCGGAGTCGCTTGCCAGGGATATCAGTTGCTTCTCCAGCTCAGGGAGGGCCTCGAAGAGATCGGCGACGAGGCCGTAGTCGGCGACTTGGAAGATGGGGGCCTCCTCGTCGTTGTTGATGGCAACGATGACCTTGGAGTCCTTCATGCCAGCGAGATGCTGGATCGCGCCGGAAATGCCGACGGCGATGTACAGGTCCGGCGCCACCACTTTGCCGGTCTGGCCAACCTGCCAGTCGTTGGGTGCATAGCCGGCATCAACCGCGGCGCGCGAGGCGCCCATAGCCGCGCCGAGTTTGTCTGCAACCGGCTCGATATATTTGGTAAAGTTCTCGCGGCTCTGCATGGCCCGGCCGCCTGAGATGATGATTTTGGCCGCAGCGAGTTCCGGCCGCTCGCTCTTGGAAACCTCCTCGCCGACAAAGCTCGAGATAGCCGGCACCTTCGCTACCTTCGCCTCTTCGATTGGGGCATTGCCGCCCTCGCCTGTCGCTGGGAAGGCGGCAGTTCGCACTGTGACTACCTTTTTCTTGTCCTTCGACTTCACTGTCTGGATGGCGCTACCGGCGTAGATAGTCCGCTCAAAGGTGTCGGGCCCCTCGACTTTCAGAATGTCGGAGATCTGCATGACGTCAAGGAGCGCCGCGACGCGGGGCATGAAGTTCTTACCCGAATTGGTCGCCGCCGCGATGATCGCTTCATACGGTTCTGCGAGCGACAAGATGAGCGCGGCAAGCGGCTCAGCGAGCGCATGCTGGTAAGCGGCATCGTCGACAAAGAGGACCTTGGCGACGCCGTCGAGCCTGGCGGCCGCTTCAGCCGCCGGTCGGCAGCCCTTGCCTGCAACGAGGACATGCACGTCGCCGCCCATCGCCCTCGCGGCCGTGAGCGTCCTATTCGTCGCGTCTTTGAGCGTCGTGTTGTCGTGCTCGGCAATCAAAAGCGTTCTCATCAGAGGACTCCGGCTTCGTTCTTGAGTTTAGCGAGGAGATCGGCGACGCTTGCAACCTTTACCCCCGCCTGCCTTATTGGCGGTTCTGTGGTCTTGAGCACTTGAATGCGCGGCGCGACATCGACGCCGTAATCGCCCGGCGTCTTCTCATCGACCGGCTTCTTCTTCGCCTTCATGATGTTCGGCAGCGACGCATGACGTGGCTCGTTGAGGCGCAGATCGGTTGTGATAATTGCCGGCCTGTTGAGCCTTACCGTTTGCAAGCCCCCGTCGATCTCTCGGGTGACCAGGAAAGCAGTGTCCTCGACAGCGACCTTCGAGGCAAAAGTGCCCTGTGGCCAGCCAAGCAATGCCGCCAGCATCTGTCCGGTCTGGTTGCAATCGTCGTCAATTGCCTGCTTGCCCAGGATCACA
>Ga0073904_10001083_pt1 | contig 20154 bp, 19 predicted proteins | sample KloWWTrecipitate_FD_66668 | JGI IMG/M metagenome (GOLD analysis project Ga0073904, IMG submission 66668) | Active sludge microbial communities from Klosterneuburg, Austria, studying microevolution and ecology of nitrifiers - Klosterneuburg... | ecosystem: Engineered > WWTP > Aerobic digester >... | reverse complement strand
CAGTGAAATGAATGACACGCCCGTTGTCTTCCGATGGAAAAAATTTGATTTTGACGTGGCGTAAATCGTAAGCGTATTAATGAAACGAACTACTAGCCAGCTAATTGAGCAAAATGCAACGATCAACGAAAGGCAGCAGATTATAAGGATAAACTGAGCCTCCTTGAATGCGCAGCTGCTACGCAGCAACAGTTGGCCGATCAAGCCAAAACAAAGATGTGATCGTCTTGGCATCGGTTATCAATCCAGTCCAAACCGCCTCTTTTGCAGCCGCTGGCGAAAGCTCGATAACATCCAAAAACTCGTTGTGGTCGAGTTGCTTATTGCTCGTCAAACTCAACCCACGGGCAACGAATATCTCTATCCGTTCATCAGAGTAGCCGATACATGGATGCATCTGCCCAAGATGCTCCCATTCACTGGCAACATAACCCGTCTCCTCCAGCAACTCGCGGCGTGCAGTTTCGATAATCATCTCGCCAGGGTCAATTTTGCCGGCAGGCAACTCAATAAAGACACGGTGCATCGGATAACGGAATTGCCGCTCAAATAGCAAATTACCGTTATCGAGAAAGGCAAGAATCACCACTGCGCCAGGGTGAACGACGTATTCCCGGCTTGAAACCATGCCATTTGGTAGCGACACACTGTCTTTACGGACTTCAAGCAAAGTACCTTTGAATACGGTTTGCCTGGAAATTTCAGTCTCAATCAAGTGGGCATCCTGCACGCTTTAAATCTCCGGAAAACAAAACGCCCCGACTAGCGGGGCGTTCAAAATCAAAAACAAACAGCGATCAGAGTGAGCGCAAGAGTGCATAAGCGCACAGCGACATAATAAATTGCGGAAAAATTCCCAGTAGCGCCACTACCAAGCCATTTGCCGAGATCAGGAGACGCATATCCGCACCAGCAACAAGCGGGGAGTCATCAACAGGCGCATCGAAATACATCAGTTTGACGACGCGGAGATAGTAATAGGCACCAATCAGCGAGAACAAAACCGCGACAAGTGCCAGCCACATATACCCTGCTGCGACAACTGCTTGGAGTACAGAGAATTTGGCGAAGAAACCGACAAAGAACGGGATACCTGCCATCGAGAACATAAACATCAACATGATGCCGGCAAACCAGGGGCTACGTTTGTTTAAACCCTTGAAGTCATCCAGTTTATCCGCCTCAAAGCCGGCACGCGACATCAACAATATCATGCCGAAAGAACCAAGGCTCATCAGTACATAGGCAATAACGTAGAACATTGCTGAACTGTAAGCATTCAACGCGTAACGTGCATCACCGCTGACAACGCCGGTTGTAATACCAAGCAGCATGAAACCCATGTGGGAGATTGCCGAGTAGGCGAGCATTCGCTTCAGGTTAGTCTGTGCGATTGCCGCCAGATTACCAATTGCCATCGACAGTACCGCCAGAATGATAAACATCGCCTGCCAGTCCTGAGCCATGGTGATCAGCCCATTAACCAGCAAACGCATGACGATCGCAAAAGCCGCCAGCTTTGGTGCGGTACTGATAAGCAGGGTCACTGAAGTGGGGGCGCCATGATAGACGTCAGGAATCCACATGTGAAACGGAACCACGCCCAACTTGAAAGCCAGACCGGCAACAAGGAAGACAAGTCCAAAGACCATCAAATTTTTGTTGGCACCACCACCGTAAAGACGTTCTGCAACACCGGTAATCTCCAGCGTACCAGTGGCGCCGTAGATCATCGACATGCCATAAAGCAGCAAACCGGAAGCCAAGGCACCGAGAACAAAGTACTTCATGGCAGCTTCGGTGGAGGCAACCGACTCACGATTCATCGCCACCATCGCATAAAGCGACAGAGAAAGAAGTTCTAGGCCCATGTAGACGGTGAGGAAATGATTGGCCGAAATCATGACCATCATGCCTAAGGTCGCAAACAACGTAAGTACGTAGTACTCGCCCTTATTCATCGCCTCGCGGTCCATGATATAGGCTCGCGAATAAAACAGCACGATCACTACTGTCATGTAGAGAAACAGTTTCAGCAAATCCGACATCAGATCGTCAACAAACATGTTGCTGAAGGTGTAAACAATTTCACCTGTACTGGTAGAGAACTGTATTGCGGCAGCCCCTATGAGCGTTAGTTGAGTCAGGACGAAGGTGACCGTGCGGCGGTTATCCTTAACGAACAGATCAATCAGAAGAATAGTCAGGGCCATGGCCGCCAGAAAAAGCTCTGGTGCTGCGGGCAGGAGATCGGGGACAACGAAATTGTCGAACATGTCGGCTACCGTTTATTGAATCTTGCTGATGGCAACGTGACGCAGCAGGTCGTTGACCGAGGCGTGCATGACTTCAGTGAAAGGTTGTGGGTACAACCCCATCCAAAGGGTACAGATGGCTAGGACGCCAAGAATGGCAAACTCGCGCTTGTTGATGTCCGAAAGCTCGGCGACGTGATGATTGGCAACGTCACCAAAGATCACCCGCTTGTACATCCAGAGAGTGTAAGCAGCGCCGATCACCATTGAACTGGCAGCAGCGAAGGCAACCCAGAAATTGAACTTTACAGCGCCCAGAATCACCATGAACTCACCAACGAATCCCGAAGTTGCCGGCAACCCCGCGTTGGCCATGGAGAAAAGCATGAACAGCGCAGCAAACTTGGGCATGGTGTTGACCACACCGCCATAGTCGGCAATCTGACGACTATGAACTCGGTCGTACATAACGCCAATACAGAAGAACATGGCGCCCGATACAAAACCATGGGAAACCATCTGAACCAGAGCCCCTTCAATCCCCATGGCGCTAAACATGAAGAAGCCAAGTGTCACAAAACCCATGTGGGCAATTGACGAATAGGCAACCAGTTTTTTCATGTCGGATTGAACCAGCGCGACAAAGCCAATGTAAACAACTGCGATCAGCGACAAAGCTACGACCAGCCATGACAATTCGTGGGACGCGTCCGGCAAAATCGGCAAGGAAAACCTTAAGAAGCCGTAAGCGCCAAGTTTGAGCGCAATTGCCGCCAAGACGATGGAACCGCCAGTCGGTGCCTCAACGTGAGCATCCGGCAACCATGTATGAACCGGCCACATTGGAACCTTGACCGCGAAAGCAATCAGGAAGGCGAGGAACAACCAGATCTGTGAGCCAAGTGCGATGGGAAGTTTGTGCCATTCGAGAATGGAGAAGCTGCCGCCTGACTGGACGAATAGATACATGAGGGCAAGAAGGAAAAGCAATGACCCAAACAGCGTGTAAAGGAAAAACTTGAACGCTGCATACACCCGATTGGCTCCACCCCAGACGCCAATGATCAAATAAAGCGGAATCAACGAAGCTTCGAAAAATACATAAAACAGCATGCCATCTAGCGAAGTGAAGATGCCGTTCATCAGCCCGGACATGATCAGGAAGGCTGCATTGTATTGAGCAACCTTTTCCTTGATTACTTCCCAGCCGGCCGCTACCACGATGATCGTGATGAAAGCGTTGAGCACTACGAACAACATGGAGATGCCATCAACACCGAGGTGGTAATTGATGTTAAAGCGGGGAATCCAGGTCTTCAGTTCAACGAACTGCATTCCACCATTGGCAATATCAAAGCCAGTCCACAAAGGTATGGTGACGAGAAAACTGACGATTGCGCCAAACAAAGCGAGCATCCGGGCCAGTGGGGCATTCCGGTCAGCCCCGGTGGCGAGCACCAGCAGCCCCGTAAAAATCGGGAGCCAAATGGCGAGAGATAGCAGCGGGTAAGTCGACATATTTTTCCTTGCTTTTCTGCGAACTATTCACGCTAAGCGCGGTTGATCCACAGGGTCATTAGCACAAAAACGCCAATGATCATGGTGAAAGCGTAGTGATAGACGTAGCCCGTCTGGAACAAACGGGTTATGGCAGAGATCCATCCAACGAGCTTGGCAGAGCCATTAACCATGACGCCGTCAATAAACCCGACATCACCACCGCGCCACAGCACCTTACCGAGCAGCCGTGATCCACCGGCAAAGACGGCATCATTAAACCTGTCAAAGTAATACTTGTTTTCCAACAAGGTATTAATGGCAGAAAAACGACGCTGAATGGCGGCTGGAATATCCGGCCGCTTCATGTAGAAGAACCAGGATACGGCCACACCCGCCACTGCCAGGATGAATGGCAAAGTTGTAAGCGCATGAACACCCATCGCAGCTGCACCATGGAAATGCTCGGCTAAGTGCTCCATAACCGGGTGGGCCTGACTATCAATAAAAATTACACCCTTGAAATAGTCACCAAAAACCATTGGACCAATTGCGATGTAGCCAATAATCAAAGATGGGATAGCCAGCAGGACCAAGGGAAGCGTTACCACCCAGGGAGTTTCGTGTGGCTTTTGGCCAGGTGCAAGACCATGATGATGATCGTGTGCGACCTCTTCGTCATCATGATCGCCGTGGTGGTCAATATGCGCCGCCTTACCGAAGCGCTCATCTCCGTGGAAAACAAGGAAATACATACGGAAAGAGTAAAAAGCAGTCACAAATACGCCAGCTACGACTGCGAAGTAAGCAAAACCAGACCCCGGGATATGCGATAAAGCTACTGCTTCAATGATCGAATCTTTTGAATAAAAACCGGAAAGGAAAGGGGTACCGATAAGTGCCAAGGAACCAACAAGCGACGTAATCCAGGTAATCGGCATGTATTTACGCAGACCGCCCATTTTCCTGATGTCTTGTTCATGGTGCATGCCGATGATGACTGAACCCGCTGCAAGGAAAAGCAAAGCCTTGAAGAAAGCGTGCGTCATCAAGTGAAAGATGGCGACGGAGTATGCTGATGCACCCAGGGCAACCGTCATATAACCAAGCTGGGACAATGTTGAATAGGCGACGACACGCTTGATGTCGTTCTGGATGATCCCCAGGAACCCCATGAACAGTGCGGTGATCGCACCAATCACCATGACAAAGGAGAGCGCCGTAGTTGACAACTCAAATAACGGCGACATGCGCGCCACCATAAAGATGCCTGCTGTGACCATCGTAGCAGCATGGATCAGCGCGGAGATTGGGGTGGGGCCTTCCATGGAGTCAGGTAGCCAAACATGTAACGGAACCTGAGCTGACTTGCCCATAGCCCCGATAAACAAGCAGATACAAGTCACGGTCATTAGTGACACCGTGGCCCAGTCACGGTCGGCAAACAAAGAGATCGTTGTGCTGGCAAGTTCAGGTGCCTTTTGGAACACAGTCGCGTAATCCAACGTACCGAAATGAGCCAGCACCAGACCAATGCCTAAAATAAAACCAAAGTCCCCAACCCGATTGACAAGAAAAGCCTTCATGTTGGCGAAAATAGCAGTCGGGCGGGTGTACCAGAAACCGATCAGCAAATAAGACACCAAACCAACAGCTTCCCAGCCAAAGAAGAGTTGCATGAAATTGTTACTCATCACCAGCATCAGCATGGAAAAGGTAAACAAAGAAATATAGCTGAAGAAGCGGTTGTAGCCTGGGTCTTCATGCATGTAACCAACAGTGTAAATATGTACCATCAGCGACACAAATGTAACTACAAGCATCATGGTAGTTGTCAGAGTGTCGATCAGAAAACCAACTTCAAAGCGATAGTCTCCGCTAGTCAGCCACGTATAAACTGTTCCATTAAAGACATTCCCGGCCTGTACATCCTTGAAAATAATCACTGAGGTAATAAAGGCTATCGCCACCCCGGCAATTGTTGCGGTATGGGCAACCCAACGGGGAATAATCCGACAGAATAGACCTGCGATCATGGCGCCAATCAAAGGTGCCAGAGGTACGAGCAGATAGAGTTTTTGCATTTCCATGGTTAACCCTTCAGGCTGCCCAGGTCATCCACATGGATGCTCTTGAGGTTACGGAACAGCACGATCAGAATGGCCAAACCAATCGCTGCTTCTGCAGCGGCGACGGTTAGGATGAAGAAAACGAAAATCTGACCCGACAGATCCTGGAGGAAATGGGAAAACGCGACAAAATTCATGTTGACCGCAAGAAGCATTAACTCAATGGTCATCAGCAGAACAATCAGGTTTTTCCGGTTGAGAAAAATACCGACGACACCGATGGCGAAGAGTATCGCGCCCAGTATCAAGAAGTGTGAAAGTGTGAGAGTAAGCATTGTGGCGCCCTAGATTCAGTCTTTTTCGACCGGCATTTGCAGGACGCGCACGCGATCCTTCGCCTTGACGAAAACCTGCTGATTCGGATTGGTGTATTTGGTTTTCTTCGGACCACGGTAGGTCAGAACAATCGCTGCGATCATGCCAACTAGCAAAACGATTGACGCAAGTTCAAACGGATACACATACTCACTAAACATCAGTGCTCCGATGCTCTTGGTATTGGACACACCGGCAGGTGTAATGACATCCACGGCGGGCACCTGAAGATACTTGCTTCCCAGCACCATCCCCATCTCGACAACCATCAGAACACCGAGCATTGCACCGAGCGGTAGGTAGTTCCAGAAACCTTGGCGAACACGATCAAGGTTGATATCAAGCATCATTACGACAAAAAGGAAGAGCACCATTACTGCGCCAACGTAGACGAGGATAATCGCAATCGCCAAAAACTCGGCCTGTAACAGAGACCAAATACCTCCACAGGTAAAAAACGCGAGGATAAGGTGTAGTGCTGCATGCACTGGATTTCGTGCCGTAATCACCCGGAGACTGGCAGCAATCAGAATTGCTGACAGAAAATAAAACACAAAAGTCTGAAAATCCATCACAAGTCCCTGCTATCGGTAAGGGGCATCAAGTTCGCGATCTTTGGCAATCTGCGCCTCGTAGCGATCGCCCGTAGCCAGCAGCATTTGCTTCGTGTAGTACAGATCTCCCCGCTTTTCCCCGTGATATTCATACACTCGGGTTTCTACGATCGCATCAACTGGACACGCCTCTTCACAGAAGCCACAAAAAATGCATTTCGTCAGATCAATATCGTAACGGGTGGTACGGCGTGACCCATCGTCACGTGGTTCAGCCTCGATAGTAATCGCCAGGGCCGGGCAAATCGCCTCACAAAGCTTGCAAGCAATACAACGCTCCTCACCATTCGGGTAGCGACGTAAAGCATGCAATCCACGAAAACGTGAACTTTGCGGTGTTTTTTCTTCCGGATACTGAACAGTAATTTTCCGAGCAAAAAAATACTTGCCGGTTACCGACATCCCCTTCAACAACTCCTTGAGGAGGAGGCTGTTGAAGATTTCCTTCATCGAACCCATATGCTTCTCCTCACTTCCAGATATTCAACGGTGACATCATCCATACACCGATGACGACAAGCCAGATCATGCAAATCGGCAAAAACACCTTCCAGCCAAGACGCATTAGTTGGTCATAGCGATAACGCGGGAAAGTGGCACGGAACCAGAGAAATAGCAGCAAAACAAAAGACATCTTGGCGAACAGCCAGAGAATGCCATCCGGCAGGAAACCTACAGGTGACAACCATCCGCCAAGGAAGAGAATTGAAGTTAGAACTGCTACCAGAATCATGTTGGCGTATTCGGCCAAGAAGAAGAGTGCAAATGCCATGCCGGAATATTCAACATGAAAACCCGCGACAATTTCCGATTCACCTTCCGCAACGTCAAACGGTGCGCGGTTCAATTCAGCGGTACCTGAGATCAAGTAAACAATGAACATCGGGAAAAGAGGTAACCAGTTCCATGACAAGAAACCCAGCCCAAAATCCGCAAAACTCCCACTATTCTGAGCATTAACGATTTCAACTAGATTGAGACTGTTGGATACCATAAGCACGCAGATCAAAGAGAATCCCATAGCGATTTCATAAGAAACCATTTGGGCGGCTGATCGCATTGCACCAATAAATGCGTATTTCGAGTTGGAAGCCCAACCAGAAAGAATGACCCCATACACTCCTATTGAGGTAATGGCCATGATGTAAAGCAGACTTGCATCAATATTGGCAAGCACAAGCGTGTCGGTAAAAGGAATCACTGCCCAAGCAGCCAGGGCCGGCGCGATGGCCAGCATTGGAGCGATAATAAATATTCCTTTACTAGCGCTGCTAGGAACAATAATTTCCTTAAGCAAGAGCTTCAGGCCATCAGCGATAGGCTGGATTAAACCCCATGGTCCAACACGGTTCGGGCCGATTCGAACCTGCATGAAGCCAATGACTTTCCGTTCTGCAAGTGTCAGATACGCTACACCCAACATAAGAGGTGCAACAATCAGAACAATTTTGATCAGCGTCCAGATGGCAGGCCAGACGCCTCCAAAAATTCCTTGTCCCAAATTCATTAGTGCGTCCATTTATGCACGCTCCACGGAAATCTGCCCAAACATATCACCCAGCTTGCTGGTACTTGCGTGAGCTGCTGAAACGCGAACGCAACCTGCTGGAACATTGTTGTCAGCTTTGGCTACCAACAACGCTTCACCCAGCCCTTGCTTCACTCTGACTTTTGAGCCAGATACCAGACCGAGGCTTGCCAGGGTTTCTTCGTTGATTCGAGCGGTCGGTGCAACGGCATCCGTTGTCTGCTGCAAGACCGGAGAGCGACGCACCATTGGGTCAGCAAAATTAATTGGAACATCGGCAATTCGCTGCAACCCAACAGCGACAGAAGGCAGTTGAATACTTAGGCCGCTCAATTCATTACTCAGCCCCTCGGCAAACTCGACCCCCTTGCCTAACACCTCATCTCGAACTGCCTCACTGGACTCATAAGAGAATCCATCGATATTCAGAACATTACCAAGGACGCGCAGCACCTTCCAAGCCGGGCGTGAATCGCCCCGGGCTTTTACGACACCGTTGAAGCTTTGAACCCTGCCTTCGGTGTTAATAAAAGTTCCAGCAGTTTCCGTGTAAGGCGTTATCGGCAACATCACATCTGCATATTCGAGTGCCGGCGCATGCTTGAATGCAGACATATGGATAACAAGGCTTGCCTCCTTGAGTGCGCCAACAACCAGTTGAGGATTGGCACAATCAAATTCCGGCTCAATGCCCATCAATACGTAGGCTTTTCGAGGCTTTTCGAACATCTGGCGAGCATTGGCGCCAGCGTGCAAGACCGCGGCAGAATAACCGCCCACTGTGTTTGCACCTTCACCGAGGAAGCCGATCGAGCTATTTGTCAGCTTGGCGAGTTCAAGCGCCAGAAGTTGCAATTGCGTCGAATCAGCTGCCTGAGAAACAAGATTACCCAAGAAAATTGCATGTTTCTCTCCATCAAGGAAACTCTGTGCAATTTTCCGGCTCTGCTCGCAAGTTTCTACAGATTCAAGTCCGACCGGCGGGGGAACGCCCTTCTGATCTGCTGCTGCCTTTACGATGGCGGCAAGCGCCACAGCCAATTGAGACGGCGAAACAGTTAATCGAGCGTGTAGATCAATTAATTCATCATCGCTGGTTACTGAAAGCAGGCTGACTTTAGAGAACTTTTTAGCTGCCTGACGTAGACGCTGAGCGATTAGGGGATGATCTTTGCGCAGGAAAGAACCCACCACCAGCGCTGCATCCAGATCCTTAATTTCAGCAAGACGCAATCCCAGCCAGGGAGTACCTAAGCGCTTACCATCAGACGAAAAATCAAATTGGCGCGGCCGGAAGTCGACATTGTTGCTCCCAAGGCCATTCAATACCTTACCAAGGAGAAATATTTCTTCAACCGTAGCGTTATTCGCTGCAAGAGCTGCCAAAGCATCACCGCCGTGCTCACGAGAAATATCTTTCAATCCGTGGGCAACATAATCCAGAGCAACGTTCCAATTGACCTCTTTCCACTCGCCACCTTGTTTAACCATTGGCTTGGTGAGGCGCTCCTCTGAATTTAGGGCCTGATAGGAGAAACGCTCCTTGTCAGAAATCCAGCACTCATTCACTGCTTCGTTTTCACGCGGCAACACACGCATCACGCTATCGTGTTTAACCTGTACGACCAAGTTTGCCCCCACTGAATCATGCGGGCTAACAGATTTACGACGCTGCAGTTCCCAGGAACGGGCGGTGTAACGGAACGGCTTTGAAGTCAATGCACCAACCGGGCATAGGTCGATCATATTTCCGGAGAGTTCAGAGTCGACCGTACGACCGAGGAACGTGGTGATTTCGGAATGCATATTCCGATTAGCCATCCCCAATTCCATTATGCCGCCAATTTCCTGACCGAAACGGACACAACGCGTGCAGTGAATGCAGCGACTCATCTCCTCCATGGAGATAAGCGGACCGACATTTTTATGAAACACAACATGCTTCTCTTCGGTATAACGACTCTTCATCGGGCCGTAACCAACCGACATATCCTGCAGTTGGCACTCACCGCCCTGATCGCAGATCGGACAGTCGAGCGGGTGATTGATCAGTAAAAACTCCATCACTCCTTTCTGCGCTTTGATTGCCAAATCAGAGTGGGTAAAAACCTTCATACCGTTAGTCACCGGGGTTGCGCAAGCTGGCAACGGTTTCGGTGCCTTTTCAACCTGCACGAGACACATCCTGCAGTTCGCGGCGATAGAAAGTTTCTTGTGGTAACAAAAGTGCGGAATGTATACGCCAACCTGCTGCGCGGCATCCATCACCGTGCTGCCATCTGGCACTTGCGCCTTTTTGCCGTCGATTTCGATTTCTAGCATGTCGCTACCTTGTAGCCAGTTCGTTCGTATCTATTACTTGGAAGAATTCGGTCAGACCGAAGTCTTATGGAAGCCGCTGCCAGCCCATTGAATATCTTTGGGAATCAAACAAGTCTTATGTTCGATGTGGTATTCAAATTCGCCGCCGAAATGCTTAAGAAAACTCTGTACGGGTAGCGCTGCAGCGTCACCCAAAGCGCAAATTGTGCGCCCCATGATGTTGCCCAATACGCTATTAAGCAGATCAAGATCTTCCGGCTTACCCAAGCCATTTTCAATGCGATGCACCACCTTGTACATCCATGCCGTGCCTTCACGACATGGAGTGCATTGCCCGCATGATTCTTCATAGTAGAAGAACGACAATCGCTCGAGCGCCTTGACCATGCATACCGTTTCGTCCATAACGATCACCGCACCGGAACCAAGCATCGACCCAGCCTTGCTGATCGAATCGTAGTCCATTGTCGTGTCCATCATTACGTCACCAGGAATAATGGGTGAGGACGACCCGCCGGGGATAACTGCCTTCAGTTTGCGACCACCACGCATCCCGCCACACATTTCAAGCAGTGTAGAGAATGGAGTGCCAAGAGGAATTTCGTAGTTACCCGGACGATTCACATGCCCGGAAACCGAAAACAATTTGGTGCCGCCGTTATTCGGCTTCCCCAAATTAAGAAACTCCTCACCACCCATCTTCAAAATAAAAGGAATCGATGCAAAGGTTTCTGTATTGTTAATGGTGGTCGGTTTGCCGTACAAGCCGAACGAGGCAGGAAATGGTGGTTTAAAGCGCGGTTGCCCCTTTTTCCCTTCGATGGATTCCAGTAGTGATGTTTCTTCACCGCAGATATAAGCACCGTAACCATGATGGGCAAATAATTCGAAATCAAAGCCCGATCCTAGAATATTCTGGCCAATAAAGCCGGCTGCGCGCGCCTCATCCAAGGCTTCTTCGAAACGCTTATAGGTTTCCCAAATTTCCCCATGAACATAGTTGTAACCACGGTTTGCACCCATCGCGTAGGCAGCAATAACCATTCCTTCAATGACCGCGTGCGGGTTAAACCGCATGATGTCGCGATCTTTGAAAGTACCGGGTTCGCCCTCATCAGTATTACAGACTACATACTTGTCGCCTGGAAATGAGCGAGGCATGAAGGACCACTTCAAGCCAGTTGGAAAACCGGCGCCGCCACGCCCACGGAGAACAGACTTCTTTACCTCACCGATAACTTCCTCTTGCGATATTTTGTTCTCGAGAATACGTTTTAGCTGGGCATATCCACCCCGAGCAACATAATCTTTCAAGTGCCAAGTGTTATCGCCATCAAGGCCTTCCATCAAAACGCCATTGATCGAACCAAGCATGGTCATTATTTACACTCCTCGAGCAGCTTGTCGATCTGTTCCGGGTGCATGTGACTACACATCGCCCGGTTATTGACGATCAAGACAGGAGCATCACCACAGGCGCCCATGCACTCCCCTTCTTTCAAGGAGAACATGCCATCGGCGGTAGTCTCGCCATAGCCAATACCGAGCTTTTTCTGGACATATTCACCAGCGTGATATCCGCCGGAAAGCGCACATGGAAGGTTGGTACAAACAGTGATCTTGTACTTACCGACAGGCTTTAGATCGTACATATTGTAAAACGAGGCCACCTCGTAGGCAGCCATCGGCGGCATTTCAAGGTAACTCGCCACAGCCTCTATTGCCTCAGGAGGCAACCAGCCTTTTTCTTCCTGAGCAAGAGCCAAGCAAGCCATCACGGCCGACTGTTTTTGAACGGAGGGGTACTTGGCGACCTCGCGAGCAAACTTCTGGAGGGTATCAGCAGAAAACATTAGCGGTCAATCTCGCCAAAAACAATATCTTGGGTGCCGATAATCGTTACGACATCGGCAATCATATGGCCCCGAGCCATTTCATCCATACCTGCAAGATGCACATAACCAGGAGCACGAATCTTCATGCGGTAAGGCTTGTTTGCACCATCCGAAATGAAGTAAATACCAAATTCACCCTTGGGGTGCTCAATGGCGGCATACGCCTCACCTGCCGGAACATGGATACCCTCAGTAAAAAGCTTGAAATGATGAATAAGCTCTTCCATATTGGACTTCATACTCTCGCGTGCAGGCGGTGCAACCTTATGATTCTCGGTGATTACTGGGCCAGGATTCTTGCGCAGCCAGTCAACGCATTGCTTGATAATCCGGTTCGACTGAAGCATTTCTTCCATACGTACCAAATAACGGTCGTAGCTATCGCCATTCACGCCTACCGGTATATCGAAATCAACTTTATCGTAGGCAGCATATGGCTGCTTTTTACGTAAATCCCAAGCAATACCTGAACCTCGAAGCATTGCACCGGAGAACCCCATCTGCAATGCGCGCTCCGGCGTGACTACGCCTACGTTAACCAATCGCTGTTTCCAGATACGATTATCTGTCAATAACGTATGGTATTCACTATGGTAGGTCGGGAAGCGATTGGTAAAGTCTTCAATAAAATCAAGCAGCGACCCACTACGATTAACATTCAACTCATTTGCTTTTTTGGCGCTCGTCCATGTAGATTCCTCATACTGAGGCATCCGATTAGGCAGATCGCGATAGACACCACCCGGGCGATAATAAGCAGCATGAAGCCGCGCACCAGAAACCGCCTCGTAGGCATCCATCAAATCTTCCCGCTCGCGGAAAGTATAGAGCGCCATCGTCATTGCACCGACATCCAATGCGTGACAGCCGATCCACAATAAATGGTTGAGCAGGCGAGTAACTTCGTCGAACATCGTACGGATGTATTTGCCGCGTTCAGGCACCTCAATGCCTAACAACTTTTCAGTTGCCAAGCAATAGGCATGCTCATTGCACATCATGGAGACGTAATCCAGACGATCCATGTACGGAACGGACTGAACCCAAGTGCGAGTCTCAGCCAACTTTTCCGTCGCGCGATGAAGAAGGCCAATGTGCGGATCCGCGCGCTGGACAACCTCACCATCCAGTTCGAGCACCAAACGTAACACACCGTGAGCAGCTGGGTGCTGCGGGCCAAAATTAAGCGTGAAATTGCGGATATCAGCCATGCGCCGGATCTCCGTAGGTGTCTTCGCGAAGGATACGCGGGGTATTTTCGCGCGGCTCAATCGTCACGGGTTGATAAATGACACGCGCTTGATCAGGGTCGTAACGCATCTCTACGTGCCCAGAAATCGGGAAATCCTTGCGGAACGGGTGGCCGATAAATCCGTAATCAGTGAGAATCCGGCGCAAGTCATCATGACCAACAAAAGCAATGCCATAAAGATCAAAAGCTTCGCGCTCAAACCAATTTACGCTTTTCCAGATACTGGTAAGCGAATCGACCGAAGGAAATTCATCATCTTCAGCAAATACACGGACACGCAAACGCCAGTTTTTTGCTATCGAAAGCAAATGAGTGACGGCAGCAAAACGGCGACCTTGCCATGCACCTTCACCATAAGTCGAATAATCGACTCCACAGAGATCAACCAATTCTTCAAACTGGAAATCGACCTCATCTCGTAAGGTAGTCATCACACCAATATAGTCGGCAGCACCAACCTCAATGGTAATTTCACCCAAAGCAAGCCTTAGTGACTTGAGCTTATCTCCAAAATGCTTTTGCAAGTTTTGGCTAAGCGTTTCCAACTTGGCAGACATATCGAATCAGCCTTGGCAATTAACGAGCGATTGTATTAGTACGGCGAATTTTGTTTTGCAACTGAATAATGCCGTAAAGCAGGGCTTCCGCAGTTGGCGGGCAGCCTGGAACGTAAATATCAACCGGAACAATCCGATCGCAACCACGAACCACGGAGTAAGAATAGTGATAGTAGCCACCACCATTGGCGCAAGAACCCATGGAAATAACCCAACGCGGCTCAGCCATTTGGTCATATACCTTGCGCAAGGCAGGCGCCATCTTATTCGTCAGCGTGCCGGCGACAATCATCACATCGGATTGTCGTGGACTACCTCGAAAAACCACGCCAAAACGATCCAAGTCATAGCGCGAACACCCCGCATGAATCATTTCAACCGCACAACAAGCCAAACCAAAGGTCATCGGCCACAAAGAGCCCGTACGCATATAGTTAATCAGCTTATCAGCCGTGGTGGTTACAAACCCTTCCTGAAGAACACCTTCAATGGCCATGGTTCATTCCCATTCAAGCGCACCCTTGGCCCAGGCATAAACATAACCAATGACCAAGATTGCAACAAAAACCAACATCTCAACAAAACCAAACAGCTTGATTGAATCGGTAGCAACAATGTCCTTGAAAACAGCCGCCCAAGGGAACAAAAATGCAATCTCCAAGTCAAACAGTATGAACAGTATGGCGATTAAGTAGTAGCGCACATCAAACTTCATGCGCGCGTCTTCAAAAGCCTCAAAGCCGCACTCGTAAGGAGAAAGTTTTTCCGCATCCGGCCTACTGGGAGCCAAAAGAAATCCCATTGCGATGGGCAAAACCCCAACCGCAACCCCCACCAGAACGAACATCAAAATTGGAAAGTAGTTTTCCATGCCCGCCGCCAAAATTCAGTTTTTTGTACGAAACAGCGCACCTTTCGGCCACTGCCCTAATTTATTGGTGCCGACGGCGAGACTCGAACTCGCACAGCTTGCGCCACTACCCCCTCAAGATAGCGTGTCTACCAATTTCACCACGTCGGCACTATTTTTGTTTTCCTAACGAGGAACAATGCCAGGAAAACAACTTGCATTATTTCGGTATTTCTTTAGCTTTTGATCCCGCAGCAGATGGCGCCTCGGGAACATCACCGCCCGCCAAGGCTGGCTGTGAGGCCGTCTGAGATTGTACCGCTTCTTGCATCACACTACCAGTCGTTTTTGGCTTGTTTGACGCTACATAGGCCAAAGCAAGGCTGGTAGCAAAAAAAACTGCCGCAAGAATACCGGTCGCCCTGCTTAAAAAATTAGCGGAACCTGTAGCCCCAAAGAGACTACCTGAAGCGCCGCTTCCAAAAGCGGCCCCCATATCAGCCCCCTTGCCGTGCTGCATCAGCACCAAACCAATAATTGATAGCGCCACCAGAATATGCACAGTCAGGACCACAGAAAAAAGCCAATTCATAGTTTTATGCCTATCAATTTGCCGAACGGCAAATTGCCAAAAAATCATCCGCAACCAGCGCAGCGCCACCGATCAAACCACCATCGATATCACTCTGCGCAAACAATTCCTCCGCATTCTGCGGTTTAACACTACCACCATACAGAATACGCAAACCACTTGCCACACTGGCATTCAGCAAAGACACCTGAGCACGTATCGCAGCATGAACATCCTGCGCCTGCCGCGGCGATGCAGTGACACCAGTACCAATAGCCCAAACAGGCTCATAAGCCAGCACCGACAACCCGAGAGCATCAACACCGACACGATTCAGCACCGCACCAATCTGACGCGAAACTACAGAAGCCGTAGCACCAAGTTCACGCTCCACCAAGCTTTCACCGACACATAGCACCGGTACCAAGCCAGACTTTTGAGCCGCCTCGAATTTTGCAGCCACCTCTTCGTCGGTTTCACCAAAAAGACTCCGTCGCTCAGAATGACCGACCAAAACATATCGACAGCCAAATTCAACCAGCATTGACGCAGAAACTTCACCGGTAAAAGCCCCAGCTGCGTGCTCACTCACTGACTGCGCCCCCCATGCCACCATTGAGCCCGAGAGAATGGACTGCAACTGCGAGAGGTACGGATAAGGTGAAAAAAGCGCTATTTCACATCCAAGCCCGGAAGCTTCAGACTTAATTTCTTTAAGCAACACCTCATTTCGCTGGAGGCTGCCATGCATTTTCCAGTTTCCAGCGATGAGCTTTTTCCGCATGTGTTAAGCAGTTCTGAAGGTGCAAACCCAATGATTATAGCGGCCGTGACAATTCCCGGTCAATATTGACATGCATGGAGCAGCAATTACTGGGCAATCTCACGTACCACCTTGGCTAGTCGCTCAGCCGCTTCCACTACTTCAGCTGCATTTTCACCCTCTACCATCACACGCAACAGGGGCTCAGTACCCGAGGCCCGTAACAGCACCCGCCCCTTGCCATCCAGCCGCGCTTCGACGTCAGCAAGCGCCACACCAATACGTGGATCGTCTTTCCAAGGAAAGCCCTTAACCATCGGCACATTAATGAGCTTTTGTGGATAGAGTTCCAAACCACCCAGCAAACTCTTCAAATCTCCGCCACATTCCTTCAAAGCAGCTAATACCTGAAGCGCGGCGACAGTTCCATCTCCCGTTGTATGCCGGTCCAGGGTGAGAATATGGCCAGAGTTCTCGCCACCGTAGAGCCAACCTTGCTCGTTAAGCATCTCAACCACATAACGATCACCGACCGCTGCACGACCGAACGGTATACCCATTTTGGCCAGAGCGTGTTCCAACGCCAAATTGGTCATCAACGTGCCCGCCACGCCCTTAACTGGTACGCTCCTGGCTCGACTCTGAACAATGGCGAAAAGCAATTGATCACCATCGTAAAGACTACCCTCGGCATCGACCATCAGGATACGGTCAGCATCACCATCCAGCGCCACACCAATATCCGCTCGATGAGCCAGAACAGCCTCACATAACGCTCGCGGTGCAGTGGCACCAAAGCCATCGTTGATGTTCAGCCCGTTAGGCTGAGTCCCTATGGTGACTATATCTGCACCGAGTTCATGAAAGACGTTGGGGGCAGTGTGGTAGGCGGCACCGTGAGCGCAATCAACAACGATTTTCAAGCCGCGCAGATCATGGTCATTGGGAAAGGTACTTTTGCAAAACTCAATATAGCGCCCCCGCGCGTCATCAATCCGCTTGACCCTGCCAAGATCAGCTGACGAGACACAAACCATCGGCTTATCAATACCCTCTTCGATGGCGCGCTCAACCTCATCCGGCAACTTGGCACCTTGGGCCGAGAAAAATTTGATTCCGTTATCGTAATAGGGATTATGGGAGGCAGAAATAACAATCCCCGCCTGCAAGCGGAGTGCCCGCGTTAGATAGGCAACCGCAGGCGTTGGCAAGGGGCCAACCAGACAAACATCCACACCAGCGGCTGAAAAACCTGCCTCCAAGGCCGACTCCAGCATGTAGCCGGAGATTCGCGTGTCCTTGCCGATCAATACAGTAGGCCGCTCACCGGTCGGCATGCTGCTTTGGTCAAGCAACACCTTGCCAGCCGAGTAACCCAATCGCATGACAAAATCAGGCGTAATGGGGGACTGACCGACACGGCCACGCACTCCGTCGGTACCAAAATACTTTCTACTCACTATTTATCTCCCTTTTCGATTGCATCCCAGACCGCCAATGCATCCCTTGTGGCGGCAACATCATGCACACGCAATATTTTCGCACCTTTTTGCGCTGCGATAAGGGCAGCGGCCACACTCGCCGCTTGACGCTGTTCGACTGGGCGGCCCGTAATTGCCCCCAACATTGACTTTCGTGAAACACCCACCAACATCGGCAGGTCATGACAACCCGCTGCGGTCAACGCTCTGAAGAGGGCCACATTGTGTTCCAGCGTCTTGCCAAAGCCAAAGCCTGGATCAACAACGATGCGACTATCAATAATCCCCGCTCGCCGACAGCGACCTACCGCCAGCGACAAGAAATCATGCACTTCAGAAATTACATCTTGATAATACGGCGCTTGCTGCATCGTGCCGGGCCTGCCCTGCATGTGCATTAAACAGACGGCACAATCAGTTGCCGCAACAGCCAGGATTGCACCAGGATCTACCATGCCGGTAATGTCGTTAATCATCGTGGCACCTACTGCAAGCGCGGCACGCATCACCCCTGGCTTATAGGTATCAACCGAAACAGGGATGCCCCAAGTACAAATTTCCTCCAGCACTGGGATCAGGTGCCGAATCTCCTCATTTTCGGGCGTCGGTATGGCCCCAGGGCGTGATGACTCCGCACCGACATCAAGGATATGCGAGCCGGCCTCGAATTGTTGACGGGCATGCTCTATGGCCCGATCAACATCGCCAACCAGACCATCACCAGAAAAAGAATCCGGCGTCAGATTGACGATACCCATGAGCAATGGACGGGTAAGGGATAACCGGTATGGGCCGCAGTGAAGAATTGTCATAGCTGAAAAGAAAAAGGCCGGGAGAATACTCCCGGCCAAACTGGATACCGATTAAATCACGCCGTAGCCGGGGCAGTTGGCTCGGCACCCGGCGTATCGCTTGGGGTTGATGAACGTACGGTACTTTGGGATGGCTTCGGCGGGCGCGGGGACTTACCTGCCATGATGTCGTCAATCTGATCGGAGTCCAGCGTTTCCCACTCAAGCAATGCATGCGCCATTACTTCGACCTTCTCCCGATTCTCTTCCAGCAACTTGCGGGCAAGCCCATATTGCTCATCGATGATCCGACGCATCTCGGTATCGACTTTCTGCATCGTCGCCTCGGAAAGATTCTTGTGTTGCGTTACCGAACGACCAAGGAATACCTCGCCCTCATTTTCACCATAGACCATGACGCCAAGATCGGACATGCCGTAGCGGGTAACCATATCGCGCGCCATCGATGTGGCGCGCTCAAAATCGTTGGAAGCCCCGGTCGTCATCTGGTTCATGAACAGTTCTTCGGCAATACGCCCGCCGAAAAGAACGGCAATACGACTCATCAGATACTGGCGATCATAGGCATAACGGTCCTCTTCCGGCAACTGCATCGTCAGACCCAAGGCACGTCCGCGCGGAATGATGGTGACCTTGTGCACCGGATCGGACTTAGGCACAAGCTTCGCGACCACAACGTGACCCGACTCGTGATAAGCGGTATTTCTCTTCTCATCCTCGTTCATCACCATACTACGACGCTCGGCGCCCATCATGATCTTGTCTTTGGCCTTCTCGAAATCATCCATATCAACCAGACGCTTGTTACCGCGCGCAGCGAACAAGGCGGCTTCATTGACCAGATTAGCCAAGTCAGCACCCGAGAACCCAGGTGTACCGCGGGCAATCAAATCAGGTCTGACATCACCGGAGATTGGCACCTTGCGCATGTGAACCTTGAGAATTTCCTCGCGGCCACGAATATCTGGAAGCGGCACAACGACTTGACGGTCGAAACGGCCCGGACGGAGCAAGGCAGGATCAAGAATGTCTGGCCTGTTCGTTGCCGCAACCACGATGATGCCAGCGTGACCTTCAAAACCGTCCATCTCAACGAGCAACTGGTTCAAGGTCTGCTCGCGCTCGTCGTTGCCACCACCAACACCGGCACCACGATGGCGCCCAACAGCGTCGATTTCATCGATAAAGATGATGCACGGCGAGTGCTTCTTGGCATTCTCGAACATGTCGCGAACACGTGCTGCGCCGACACCGACGAACATTTCAACAAAATCCGAACCGGAAATGCTGAAGAACGGCACCTTGGCTTCGCC
>Ga0073904_10001080_pt1 | contig 20170 bp, 17 predicted proteins | sample KloWWTrecipitate_FD_66668 | JGI IMG/M metagenome (GOLD analysis project Ga0073904, IMG submission 66668) | Active sludge microbial communities from Klosterneuburg, Austria, studying microevolution and ecology of nitrifiers - Klosterneuburg... | ecosystem: Engineered > WWTP > Aerobic digester >... | reverse complement strand
TCGCTTAGGCGACGGGCCAGTTCTCGCCTTCGGGCATCAGGCCGGTGACCACGTAGATCACGCGCGACGCCATGATGGCGGCGTGATCGGCGATGCGCTCGTAGTAGCGGCCGAGCAGGGCCACGTCGACCGCGGCCTCCACCGAGTACGGCCAATCCTTGTTCAGCATCACCCGGAACTGGCTCTTGCGCAGTTCGTCCATTTCCTGGTCGCTCTCGGCGAGCTTGCCTGCGTCGTGCGCGTTGCGCTCGCGCAGCGATCGCCCGGCGGTCTGCACCATTTCCTCAGCCACCCGCGCCACGAGCGTGAAGTTGGCCACCAGTCCTTCCGGGATGGCGTGCTCGGGGTAGCGCAGCCGGGCGATCTTGGCCACGTGCGCGGCAAGGTCGCCCATCCGGGCCAGGTCGGCCACCATCCGGAGGGCAGCTACCACCGTCCGCAGTTCGCCGGCCACCGGCGCCTGCCGCGCCAGCAGGGTGAAGCAGCGCGCCTCCAACTGATCGTGCAGGGCGTCGATCTTCGCGTCCTCGGAGATCACCCGCTCGGCGGTGGCCAGATCGGCCTCGAGCAGGGCGATCGTGGCTTCGCGGACGGCCACCTGCACCGATTCGCTCATGCCCACCAGATCGGTGACCACACTCTCGAGACTCTCGTGGTAGTTATCGCGCATACTCCGTCTTCCGTGATCGCCGGACGCCGAACGAGTCGGCGAATACTGTCTTGGCCCAAGGCTAGGCAGTGTCCCTGTCCCGCCGATCGGCCCGCGTCCGAACATCAGGTGAACGCTGGGTGAATCTTCCCGCACGGGCAGCGTCCCTGGCGCGACCAGCGGCATTTGAGCACGACGAGTCTGTCTAGACTCCAGAACATGACGCCGATCGCGCTTGGCCTTCTGGGGTTGGTGCTTGGGGTCGGGCTCGGCGCGCTGGCCGTCTGGCTTGGCATGCGGGCCGCGTCGGCCCGCGCGGCCAGCCAGATCATCAGCCGGGCGGAACTGACCGAGATCCTGACCCCGCTGCGGGCTGCGGTCGCGGTTCTCGACGATTCGGACGCGGTACTCGCGGCGTCCGCTTTCGCGAAGGCGTGCGGCCTCGTGCGCGGTTCCAGCATCGGCCCGGGGCTCGTCTCGGCCATGTTCTCGTCCGCCCGTGCCGAGGGACGCACCCAGGAGCGCGACCTACGGCTACCTGCGGGCCCGGCCAGTCCCCCGGTGCAGCTTGCCGTGAAGGTCACACCGCTGCCGAACGGCGCGCTGCTGGTGGTCGGCGAGGACCGCTCGGCCGACCTGCGGTTCAGCGAGACTCGGCGCGACTTCGTGGCGAACATCACCCACGAGCTGAAGACCCCGATCGGCGCGATCTCCCTGCTCGCCGAAGCGGCGGACGCAGCAGCCGACGACGCTGACGCCGTCCACAACTTCGTGGGCAAACTGGCCCGCGAGACCGCCCGGCTCAACGAGTTGGTCAGCCAGATCATCGCGCTCTCCCGGCTGCAGGCGGCCGATCCGCTGCTCGCTGCGCACCCGGTGGACATCGCTGAGGTGATGGACGCCGCGGTCGCCCGCTGCCGGCACTTGGCCGAGGCAGGATCGATCCAGCTCTCGCTCGCCACCGCCCCCGGACTGGTCGTGCAGGGCGACGCCGAGCAATTGCAGACCGCGATCACCAACCTGGTGCAGAACGCGATCGCCTACTCCGAGCCGGGCGCGCGGGTCGCGGTTACCAGCCACGCGGTCGGCGACCAGGTGGAGGTGCGGGTCTCGGACAACGGCATCGGCATCAGCGCAGCCGACCAGGCACGCATCTTCGAACGCTTCTACCGGGTGGACGCCGACCGCAGCCGCGCGAGCGGCGGCACCGGGCTGGGCCTGTCCATCGTCAAGCACGTCGCCGCCGCGCACGGTGGCGAGGTGACCGTGTGGAGCAAGCTCGGCCAGGGCTCAACATTCACGCTGAGGCTGCCGAGCAGCCAGGAAGGGGTCCGCCCGTGACCCGCGTACTGATCATCGAGGACGAGGCCAGCTACCGGGAGACGCTCGGATATCTGCTTGCGAAGGAGGGCTTCGAGGTCGCCGAAGCAGCGGACGGTGCCGCCGGCCTGGCCGCCTTCGACCGGCAGGGCGCCGATATCGTGCTGCTCGACCTGATGATGCCTGGGATGTCGGGCACCGAGGTCTGTCGTCAACTACGGTCGCGCGGCAGCGTGCCGATCATCATGGTCACGGCCCGGGACAGCGAGATCGACAAAGTCGTGGGGCTGGAACTCGGTGCGGACGACTACGTCACCAAGCCCTTCAGCCACCGAGAACTCGTCGCACGGATCCGCGCCGTACTACGACGAGGTACGGACGCGGAGCCGGCAATGGACGTGATCGAGGCCGGCGGCGTCCGCATGGACACCGACCGACACGAGACCACCGTCCGGGGGATGCCGGTGCAACTGGCGCTGAAGGAGTTCGAGCTTCTCGAGGTGCTGCTGCGCAACGCCGGCCGGGTGCTCACCCGGGGCCAGCTGATCGACCTTGTCTGGGGCGCCGACTACGTGGGCGACACCAAGACCCTCGACGTCCACGTGAAGCGCCTGCGCGCGAAACTGGAGGTCGACCCGGCGAACCCCGTCCTGCTGGCGACCGTCCGCGGTCTCGGCTACAAGTTCAACGCCTGACGGAGAAGGGGACGGTTCCTTTTCCGTTCAGGTTATCCACAGAACGCTCGTCGCAGCCCTGAGCTCCCGCCATGACTGTGGAGAAGTTGAACGGAAAGGGAACCGTCCCCTTTTCGTTCAGCTTATCCCTGCCCGTCGGGGACGCGGAACGGCCCGCCCCGTGCGGGGCGGGCCGTTCCGCTGATATCAGTCGAGCTCGATCAGGCCTTCGCCGGCCTGGACCGGGGTGCCCTTCTCCACGAGGATCCGAGCCACGATTCCGGCCTTCGGCGCGGTGATCTCGGTCTCCATCTTCATGGCTTCGAGAACCAGCAGCACCTGGCCAGCCTCGATCTCCTCGCCCTCTTCGACCAGGACGCGGGCCACGGAGCCGGCCAGCGGAGCCACGACCGCATTCGCGGAAGCAGCCTGCACCGACGCGGTGGTCGGCGCCACCACATGCCCGCCGCTGCCGCCACCGATCACGATGGCGCCCAGCGTCGGGGCTTCCTGCTCCTCCACGTCCACATCGATGTCGTAGGCGATGCCGTTGACAGTCACTTTCAGTTTCATTGGGTCTTTCCTTCCAAGGCCTTCTGCGTGCCCGCTCAGCGCGTGTACAACGGGTGGTGGGCGTGTTGCGACCGCCGGGTACTCGCCGACCAGCTACGGCTGGTGGTGAAGTGCGGCTGGCGACGCTTGGCACGGTGGCCGAGGTAGGCAGCCACCGCCGCAGCGATGGCCACCATGGTCTCCTCGGGCACATCCTGAGCATGCAGCTCGAGCGCCTTGATCTTGATCTCGAGCCCATCGATCCGCTCGGTGAGCGACTTGACGAGCTCCAGCAGTTCCGTGTCGTCTGACATCGCGATCACACCGGTCCGAGGCCGTGCTTCTTGGCCGGCCGCAATTCCCGCTTGGACGCCAGCAGTTCGAGCGCCATGGCCACCTTGCGGCGGGTGTCGCCCGGATCGATGATGTCGTCGACCAGGCCACGAGCAGCCGCCATGAACGGGGTCGAGAAAGTGTTGCGGTACTCCTCCACCAACTCGGCCTGCCTGGCCGCCGGATCCTCGGCCGCCGCGATCTCCTTGCGGAACACGATGGACGCAGCACCCTCGGCACCCATGACCGCGATCTCGGCAGTCGGCCACGCGAACACCTTGTCAGCACCCAGATCCTTGCAGGCCATGGCGATGTAGGCGCCGCCGTAGGCCTTGCGCAGCACCACGGTGATCTTCGGGACGGTGGCCGCAGAGTACGCGTACAGCATCTTGGCGCCGTGTCGGATGATGCCGCCGTGCTCCTGGGCGACGCCCGGCATGTAGCCGGGCACGTCCACCAGCGTGACGATGGGGATGTTGAACGCGTTGCAGAACCGGATGAACTTGCTGCCCTTGTCGGACGCGTTGATGTCCAGCACGCCGGCCATCGCGTTCGGCTGGTTCGCAACAATGCCGACGCTGCGGCCATTGATGTGCGCGAAACCGACCACGATGTTCATCGCGTACCCGGCCTGCACCTCGAGGAAGTCGGCCTGGTCGACCAACTTGGCGATGACGTCACGGACGTCGTAGCCCTGCTTGCCGTCCGCCGGCACGACGTCCTGCAGACTGACGTCGTACTCCACGTCGAAGTTGCCGTCCACCATCGGCGGCTCTTCGGAGTTGTTCTGCGGCAGGAAGCTGAGCAGCTTCTTGGCGATCAGGATCGCCTGCTCATCATCGTCGGCCACGAAGTGGTTCACGCCCGAAACGCTCATGTGGGCGTCCGCGCCGCCGAGGCGGTCGGAGTCGACCTCTTCACCGGTGACCTGCTTGATGACGCTGGGCCCGGTGATGAACATGTGGGCCTTGCGGGTCTGGATCACGAAGTCGGTCAGCGCCGGCGAGTAGGCCGCGCCACCGGCGCAGGGGCCGGCGATGATCGAGATCTGCGGCACCACGCCGGAGAGCAGGACGTTGGCATAGAACACCTGGCCGTAGCCGGAGAGCGAGTCGATGCCCTCCTGCACCCGCGCGCCGCCCGAGTCGTTGATGAAGACGAAGGGGGTGCCGTTCTCCAGCGCCGCCTTCATCATCTCGACGACCTTGATCGAGTGGGTCTCGCCGGCCGAGCCACCCATGACGGTGAAGTCCTGGCTGGCGATGTGCACCGGGCGGCCCAGCACCGTGCCGGTGCCGGTGACGACACCGTCGGCGGGCATATCCGCGGTGTCCATGCCGAAGGTGACCGTCCGGTTCTTCCGGAACAGGCCGATCTCCTGGAAGCTCAGCGGATCGATCAGGGCGTCGATGCGCTCGCGAGCGGTCATCTTGCCCGCGTCGCGCTGCTTCTGCAGCCGGGCTTCGCCACCACCGAGGCGCGCGGTCTCGCGGGCCTTGGTGAGGGCCTCGACCCGCTTCTTCATCGCAATTGGCTTCTTGCTCATCTCGTCCTCACTTCGCCATCTCGACGGTGACGCTGTGCTCGCGTCCACCGAGGGAGACCTTGTACTTGATCGGACCGCGGACGGCGTTGGCGGCACCACTAGCCGCACTGGCCTCGGCAGCCAATTGCTCGGGCGTCTTGCCGACGTTCTTCGGGCCCTCGTCGCGGGTGGCGAAGAAGCCAGGGGCAACCCCGGGGAACATGGCGTAGGTGAGCACGTCCTCGTCGGTGCCGTCATTTCCCGGCAGCTTGGCGGTGTCCGCGACGAGCTTGTCCCATTCCGGCGGGATCAGGTCGGCCGGACGCTGGGTGATCGGCTCCTTCTTGGCCTGCGCCCGGGCGATCTCGACGACCTCGGGGTTACGCTCACCGATGCATTCGCCGTAGTAGCCCAGCATCAGGTCGGCGAACTCGCCGGTCATGACCTTGTAGCGGCCCATCAACACGTTGAACACGGCCTGGGTGCCAACGATCTGCGACGAAGGCGTCACCAGCGGCGGGTGGCCGCAATCGGCCTTCACCAGCGGCACCTCGACCATGACGTCCTTGATCCGGTCGCCCGCGCCCTGAGCCTTGAGCTGGCTCTCCATGTTGGAGAGCATGCCGCCGGGGATCTGGGAGCTGAAGATGTCGGTATCGACCAGGGTCGCCGACTCGAATTCCTTGTACTTCGGACGCACCGTGGCGAAGTGGTCGCGGATGCGGGTGAGCCGCTCCGGATCCAGGTCGGTGGTGTACTCGGTGCCCTCAAGCATCGCAACCAGCGACTCGGTCGGGTTGTGGCCCGGGCCGAGCGACATCGACGAGATGGCGGTGTCGACCACGTCGGCACCGGCCTCGATGGCCTTCATCAGCGAGACCAGGGTGACGCCGGTGGTGGCGTGGCAGTGGACGTTGATCTGCACGTCCTCGCCGTAGGTCTCCTTGATGCCGCGCACGATGTCGTACGCCGGCTGCGGCTGCAGCAGTGCGGCCATGTCCTTGAGCGCGATCGACTCGGCCCCCATGTCGAGCAGCTGACCGGCCAGGTGCACGTAGCCCTCGACGGTGTGCAGCGGCGAGATGGTGTAGCAGATGGTGCCCTGGGCATGCTTGCCGGTCTTCTTGACGGCCTGCATGGCGTGGGCCATGTTGCGCGGGTCGTTGAGCGCGTCGAAGACGCGGAACACGTCCATGCCGTTCTCGGCGGACTTGTCCACGAACCGCTCGACGACTTCGTCCTCGTAGTGGCGGTAGCCGAGCAGGTTCTGGCCGCGCAGCAGCATCTGCAGGCGGGAGTTGGGCATCAACTTGCGGAAGGTCCGCAGACGCTCCCAGGGATCCTCATTGAGGAACCGGATACACGCATCGTAGGTGGCTCCACCCCAACACTCGACGCTCCAGTAACCCGCCTTGTCGATATCCTCACAGGCCCCAACCATGTCTTCGAGGGCCATCCGGATCGCAATTAGGCTCTGGTGAGCGTCGCGGAGCGCGACCTCGGTCACACCAATCTTTCGCTGACTCATGGGAACTATCCTCCCATCCCAACTACTACAGCTCGTCGTATCCGGGCTTTTCGGACAGGCGTGAGACTGACCGTCTCATGTGTGAGAAATGTTGCTGGCGCTCAGGTGGTCGAGCCTGTCGAGACCGGGCCTCCGACCGGCTCGGGGAACGTCAGTTCGAGTGGTCCCTGCGGATGTGCGGCAGTCGCTTGGCCATCTCGGCCTCGAAGAGTTGGCGGACGGCGGTGGTGTCGAGCTTGCCGTTGACCGTCGGCAACGATCCGGTCAGCGAGAGTTGGCAGACCCGCAGCCAGGCCTCGCCCATTGCGAGGGTGAGCGACGAGGCGACCGAGGCGTTGATCACCCCGCCGACCACGGTGCCGGCGCCGGGGATGAACTTCAGCAGGCTGGACGCGGCCGCGCGTCCAGCGGACGTGGCGATCGACGTGGACGCGACCGCGAGCAGGGCGGCCTTGTCCAGACCCAAACCGTGCAGGTGGGAGATGCGGGCCATCATCGACAGCTGGATCGGCACCAGGATCGCGGCCGACGAGAACGGGATCGGCACGGCGGCAGCCGCTGCGGCCCCAGTCACCGCAGCACCTATCGCCTGGTGGGATTGCGTCGCCTTGAGCTTGGTATCAATCGTCTGCGCGGCGACGAGGGCACCGCGGACCGCGTCCGGAGCCACGTGAAACGTGGCCCCGAGGACCTCCATCAAGCCGTAGGGCGGCTGACCGGTGAAGTGGTCCCTCAATGCGTAGGTCATGAACGGACGCCCGCCCACTATCGGCAGGTTCTTGGCCTCGATCTGGCGGGCCACCTCCACCGCGTCCGGATGGAACTGGCCATCGCGCATGGGCACCTGGGTGAGCACCACCAGCACCGGCAGACCGAGGTCGTCGAGGGTGCGGATGAAGCGTTCCTCGAACTCCTCGAAGCGCCGGTCCATACCGCGAATGCAGTACCAGGCGATGTGGATCTGCTCGCTGATCGGCTTGCTGCGGCTGTCCTTCAGCGCTCTGGTGAGCTCTTTGATGATCTGGTCGTCGTCCTTGCCCAGTTCGAGACCGCGGGTGTCGACGATGCCCAGCGTTCCGCGCTGGTCGAGGTAGAGATGCGAGCCCATCGTGACCGGCGCCCCGATGCCGGTGGCCGCCAACGGCTCACCGAAGATCGCGTTCACCAGGGTGGACTTGCCCACGCCGGTCTTGCCGAACACGGCGATGTTGACCCGGCCCAGCTCGACCGCCTGCTTGTCGAACTCGGCCTTGAACGACTCGGTGAACCATTGCGTCACACGCCCAGCCTATGGGCGCGCCCCGCTCGGCACATCGGGTGTGGCCCCCAGCGCCCCCGGAGTGGGTGTCCCGACTCCTCGAAGCCCACAGGGAGGGACCGCCCGGCATCTGGCGAACCCACTTCTGACTGGTTATGGCGGGTGTTTCGGCCGGGCCGCTGCGACCAACCCAGTTATGACCGGTTATCCAGCCTCGAATCGGCTTCATAACCTGTCAAAACTGGGTTGAGGGTTCTGAGGCCACGGATCACGGCCTCAGAACCGGTTGAAACTGGGTTGAGCCGAGTTCGCCGTGTGGTCGAGCTCGTTGCGACCAAGACCAGGACCAAGGCCCGAAGCGAGCACCTCAGGGCAGGATTGGCTCGATGCGGGTCGGCACCGAATCCAATGGGACGGTTCGCACGGGCTCACCATTCAGCACCGCGACGATCGCGTCCTCGGTGACCTGCAGGTAACTGCGGCCGTCCGGGGCGATCGAGTTGGCGTCGAAGTAGTGCTCCTTGACGTTGTGCTGCATGGGGCCGAGGTCGATGATGTCGATGCGGCCGTCCTTCAGGGCATTCGTCCATGGCGAGAACGCCGCGTGCGGCCAGCGTCCGGCGAACATGACGCCGCCGAGCTTCTCGAACGGGTCCTTCGTCCCGCGCAGGTGCCAGAGCTTCTGGATGCGGTCGAGGCCGTAGTCATCGGCCATCATTCCGCCGACCGAGACCACCCGCAGCGGGATGCGGCCCATGCCGAGGTACCAGGCGGCTCCGATCGAGATCTGCGCTCCCCCGCTCCAGCCGATCAGGGTCACCGGTTTTCCGCTCTCCACCGAATAGCCGTTGCGCAGCAGGGCGCGCATCACCTCCTGCGCGGTGCCGACGTTGTACGCCGGGCCGTAGCGCCGGTCCGCGCAGACGAACAACTGCATCGCGTTGCGGGCGTTGACCAGCATGCCGGCGAGGCTCTCCGGGTTCGCCAAGCGCAGCTTCTCCACCCACCGCCACAGGACGGACGTGGGCCGCTGCGCGGTCAGGCCCCGGTTGGCCACCGAGTAGGGGAAGACGTCGTGGATCACGCAGGTGCGCGGCAGTCGCGCAACGAGGCTCTCGATCAGCGGCAGTTCCTCCGGTGGCACCGAGTCGCCACCGATCGCCCCGATGCCGGAGAGGTAGACCACGTAGTCGTCGTAGTCGCCCTCCTGGGGACGCGATGGCGTCGCGGTCACCGCCTGCACGGTCGCCGCGGCCTCGTCCGCACCCTCTCTGGCCCACCAGCCCAACGACTCCAGCGGCGCGAAGGTGAGCGCGAGCAGGATCAGCAGGCCGAGCCCGATCAGGATGTTCACCAGCATCAGCGCACCTCCTCGGCCTCGAAGCGGTGCTCCAGCGGCATGAACAGATGACCCGAGAGCAGGTCGCTGCCGGTGATCATGGACGGTTGCCCCGAGATCAGCCGCCAGATGCGGTCGCCGAACCAGGCGATCGGTGCGGCGAAAGCGCGGGAGAGCACCTGCATGGACACCCAGGCGATCCCGGTGATCAGCAGCGCGGTCCAGTGGTCAGTGCGGAACACCACGTCGATGATCACCCACAACGCGACCATGCCCCACACCTGCAGGGTGGCCGCGATCGCCGGACCGAAGTAGGGCACCAGGACGAAGACCCCGAAGACCAGCGGCGCGGTGGCGAGCAGGACGCCGGTGACGACTTGCGCCAGCCCAGGCTGGAAGCCGGTGATCAGCGGCCCGACCAGGTAGACCACCGCCGCCTGCACCAGGTAGAGCACGGCCATGCTGACCCCGTTGAGCACCAGGGTCAACGCGAAGCGCCAACCGCGCAGGCGGTTGAAGAAGAGGATCACGCTGTCCCCGAGCAGGGTGGATGCCCCGGCGATCACGGCCACCGCGATCGCGATGGCTACCCGGTTGGGATCGGTGGCGATCCACTTCGCGTTTTCGGGGTTCAGGCCCAGGACGCCCCAGATCGCGCGCCAGACCGAACCGAAGAACTCCACGATGCCCATACCGGTCTCCAGCCTCAGCGGGTTGTGCGAATCGCAGGCTACCAGCGCGGTCGGCCGGGAGATCGACCGAATACTGACCCGCGCCGGAGTCCCCCGGTCGGCAGGCATAGCGTGAGCCGTTGCCCGATGGCCGCAGCGACGCGGCCCCCGAACCGAGAAGGATTCATGAGCCTGTTGCGCACGAAGTCGATCGAGCAATCGATCGCCGACACCGACGAGCCCGAGTACCAGCTGAAGAAGTCCCTGACCGCCCTCGACCTGACCGTCTTCGGCGTCGGCGTGGTGATCGGCGCGGGCATCTTCACCCTGACCGGACGGGCTGCCCACAACGTCGCCGGACCGTCGATCGTGATCAGCTTCGTGGTGGCGGCGATCTGCTGTGCGCTGGCGGCGATGTGCTACGCCGAGTTCGCGTCCACCGTTCCGGTTTCGGGCTCGGCCTACACCTTCTCCTACGCCTCGCTGGGCGAGATCTTCGCCTGGATCATCGGCTGGGACCTGATCCTGGAGATGTTCCTCGGCGCGTCTGTGGTGGCGCAGGGCTGGAGCGCCTACCTGGGGGTGTTCCTGGAGAAGATCGGCGTCGTGCTGCCGCCGGCGATCAGCTATGGCGGCGTGATCGACCTGCCGGCGATGCTCCTGGTGATCGTCCTCGGCGCCCTGGTGACCATCGGCATCAAGGAGTCACTGCGGGTGAACCTGGCGCTGGTGGCGCTCAAGCTGTTCATCGTGCTGTTCGTGATCTTCGCCGGCATCGGCTTCATCAACCCCGCCAACTACTCCCCGTTCGTGCCGGACGCGGTCGCGTCCGAAGCTGCGTCGGGGTGGACGCAGCCGCTGCTGCAGTTCCTGACCGGCGCCGCTCCGTCCGCCTTCGGGGTGGGTGGCATCTTCGCCGGTGCCGCTCTGGTGTTCTTCGCCTACATCGGCTTCGACGTGGTGGCGACCACCGCAGAGGAGACCAAGAACCCGCAGCGCGACCTGCCGGTGGGCATCATCGCCTCGCTGGCGATCTGCACCGTGCTGTACTGCGCGGTCGCGCTGGTCGTCACCGGCATGGTGCCCTACGACCAGCTCGACCCCAAGGCTGCGCTCGCCAACGCCTTCGCCTTCCACGGCCAGGCCTGGATGGCAACCTTGATCTCCGCCGGCGCGGTGGCCGGCCTGACCACGGTGGTGCTCACCTTGATGATCGGCGCCACCCGGCTGATCTTCGCGATGTGCCGCGACGCACTGCTGCCGATGAGCCTGGCCAAGGTGCACCCGAAGTACCGCACCCCGTGGCTGATTACGATCATCGTCACGATCGCGGTCGCCCTCGTCGCCGGCCTCACCCCGATCGGGGTGCTGGAGGAGATGGTGAACATCGGCACGCTGTCGGCCTTCGTGATGGTCTCGATCGGCGTGATCGTGCTGCGGCGCAAGCGTCCCGACCTGAAGCGGGCGTTCAAGGTGCCGTTCTCGCCGTGGCTGCCGATCGCGTCCGCCCTGATCTGCGGCTACCTGATGCTGAACCTCTCGGTCGAGACCTGGCTGCGCTTCCTGGTCTGGCTGGTGATCGGCTTCGTGGTCTACTTCCTCTACTCGCGGACGCACTCGCGGCTGCACACCGGGGTCGGCATCCGTCCGGACATGCTGGAGGCGATGGAGCAGGGTCACACCCCCAAGGAACCGGACGACCAGCGGTAGGAATCACCGCCCACTTCCTCCGAGTTGTCAGAACCTCACGGTGCTATAGCGCCGTGAGGTTCTGACAACTCGGAGGGGAGACCGTGGCCCTCGATTCGGTCACGAACCGAGCGGACGGTAGACTCGGCGGGTTCCCCAATCCAATCGGAGTCTTCATGCCCGCACGCGCCGACCTGCGCAATGTCGCGATCATCGCCCACGTCGACCACGGCAAGACCACCCTGGTGGACGCCATGCTGTGGCAGTCGGGCGCCTTTCGCGCCAACCAGGACGTGAACACCCGCGTCATGGACTCGATGGATCTGGAGCGTGAGAAGGGCATCACGATCCTGGCGAAGAACACCGCCGTCGACCACAAACTCGATGACGGCACCACCGTCACCATCAACATCATCGACACCCCCGGCCACGCCGACTTCGGCGGTGAGGTCGAGCGCGGCCTCGAAATGGTCGATGGTGTCCTGCTGCTCGTGGACGCCTCCGAAGGGCCGCTCCCCCAGACCCGGTTCGTGCTGCGCAAGGCGCTGGCCAAGAACCTGCCGATCATCGTCGTAATCAACAAGGTCGACCGTCCGGACGCCCGGATCGTCGAGGTGGTCGACGAGGTGTACGCGCTCTTCCTCGACCTGCTGGACGACGACGAGGCCCATCACCTCGATTTCCCGATCATCTACTGCGCCGCCAAGGCCGGACGCGCCTCGCTCACCCAGCCCGCGGACGCGTCGCTGCCCGATTCGCCGGACCTCGAGCCGCTGTTCACGCTGATCATGGAAACCATTCCGGCGCCGGTCTACACCGAGGGTGCACCGCTGCAGGCACACGTGACCAACCTGGACGCGTCCCCGTACCTCGGCCGGCTGGCGCTGTGCCGGATCATCGAGGGCACGATGAAGCGCGGCCAGACGGTGGCCTGGTGCCGGCACGACGGCACCGTTACCAACGTCCGGCTCTCGGAACTGCTGATCACCCAGGCACTCGACCGGGTGCCCGCGGATGAGGCGGGACCCGGCGACATCGTCGCGATCGCGGGCATCCCTGAGATCACCATCGGCGAGACCCTCGCCGACCCGAACGACCCCAAGCCGCTACCGCTGATCCATGTCGACGAGCCGTCGATCTCGATGACGATCGGCATCAACACCTCCCCCCTCGCCGGACGGGTGGGCAAGCTGCTCACCGCCCGGCTGGTGAAGAACCGTCTCGACACCGAACTGGTCGGCAACGTGTCCATCCGGGTGCTGCCGACCGAGCGTCCCGACACCTGGGAGGTGCAGGGACGCGGTGAGCTGCAGCTGGCCGTGTTGGTGGAGATGATGCGCCGCGAGGGCTTCGAACTGACCGTCGGCAAGCCGCAGGTGCTGGTGCGCGAGATCAACGGCAAGCTGCACGAGCCGGTCGAGCGGCTGACCGTCGACATCCCCGAAGAGCACGTCGGCACGATCACCCAGCTGATGGGCACCCGCCGGGCGCGGATGGAGCAGATGGTCAACCACGGCACGGGCTGGGTGCGGGTGGAGTACGTGATCCCGGCGCGCGGCCTGATCGGCTTCCGCACCGAGTTCCTCACCGAGACCCGCGGCACCGGCATCATGCACCACGTCTTCGAGGGCTACGAGCCATGGTCGGGCGAGATCAAGACCCGCCAGTCCGGCTCACTGGTCGCCGACCGCACCGGTGTGGTCACCGGCTATGCGCTGTTCAACCTGCAGGAGCGCGGCACCCTGTTCGTCGCCCCCGGCGACGAGGTGTACGAAGGCATGATCGTGGGCGAGAACCCGCGTCCCGACGACATGGACGTGAACCCCACCAAGGAGAAGAAGCTGACCAACGTCCGCTCCTCCACCGGTGACGAGTTGGAGCGGCTGATCCCGCCGCGGCTGATGAGCCTGGAGCAGTCGCTGGAGTTCTGCCGCGAGGAGGAATGCCTCGAGGTGACCCCGAAGAACGTCCGCATCCGCAAGCTCACCCTGGACGCCAACGAGCGCGCCAAGCAGCGGAACCGCGCCAAGAAGGCCTGAGCTCGCATCAGCGCGGCGGATTCTCCTCCGTGTTCGGTGGGAAATCCTCCACTGGCGCGGTGAGGCCAGCTCCTGGGCCCGGTCACGCCCTAGACTCTCGGCAAACCAATATCCCCGGGAGCGCTGATGACCTACCCCACCGGTTGGGACGGGCCCGGGTACTACGCTGCCCAGCTCGCTCCCGAGACGGTTGGGGTCGACACGGCGCCGCCAGCGGCCCGCACCGGGATCGTGCCGCCGCGGCCGCTGCAGATCGGCGATATCCTCAGCGGCGCGTTCCACGCGGTGCGGTTCGCACCGGCCACGATGTTCGGGCTGACCCTGGTGACGATGCTGGTCGCCCAACTGCTCGGCACCGGGCTGGGCCTGGTGATCGAGCGCCAGTTCGGGTTCACGCTCCTGCCAAGTGAAGATGGCGACGCGCTCGACGCGGGCCTGTTCGGCTGGTCCACGATCCTGGGGCAGGTGTTTACGCAGCTGACGGCGATCGTCGTCGGGATGGGTCTGACGTACACCGTCTTCCAGGCGGTCTCCGGACGCAGCGTGCCACCGGCCGAAGCGCTGCGGCACATGGTCGGACGGCTGGGCGCCGCGCTCGGCTTCAGCGCACTGACCGCTTTGGCGGTGAGCGCGGGTGGTGGGCTGGTCTTCGCAATGTTCGTGCCGGTCTTGGGTGGCGACACCGGCGGACTCGTCGTGGTGGCGATCCTCGCGGGGCTGGTCACCCTCGTGCTGGCGATCTGGCTGGGAACCAAGCTCTTGCTCGCCCCGAGCGCGATCGCCGTCGAGGGGCTCGGCCCGATCCAGGCGATCCCCCGTAGCTGGACGCTCACTCGCGGCCAATTCTGGCGCGTCCTGGGCATCTACCTGCTCGCGTCCATGATCATCGGCTTCGCGGCGAGCACCGTCTCCTCAGTGTTCAGCTTTGGCGCGATGCTGCTCTCGATCAGCGACCCTGGAGTGCTCCTGCTGGCCGTCACCATCGCGTCCACACTCACCTCGAGCGTGCTCACCGTCCCGTTGACCACGGCAGTCAGCACCCTGCTGTACGTGGACGCCCGGATTCGCCGGGAGGGCTACGACCTGCACCTGGCCGAGGTGCTCTACGGATGAACCACCCCACGGAGTTCTTCTCCTCCGCTGCGCTCCCCCGAACAACTCCGCGGGGACCCCGATGAACCACCCCACGGAGTTCTTCTCCTCCGCTGCGCTCCCCCGAACAACTCCGCGGGGACCCCGATGAGCCCGCCGCTGACCCCGGACGCCGACCAGGCCCGCCAACAGCTCGCCGACGAGCTGTCCAACCCGATCTACGCCGACGTCGGCAGCTGGCTCTCCGACCAGTGGAACAAGCTGCTCGACTGGCTGATCGGGCATCCCACCTCGGTCGGCGCGCTGTCGCCCCAGCAGCTGACGGTGGCCGTGCTCACTGTGGCCGCCCTGGCCGGACTGACGATCTGGGTGTTCCGTGGTCCGCTGCGAACCGAGCGCCGGCGTCGAGCCGTCTTCGCCGAGGCGACCGATCAGGACGCCGCTGGACTGCGTGCTCAGGCCGTCCAGCTCGCAGAGGCCGCCGACTGGGACGCCGCGGTGCTCGCGCTGTTCCGCGCTCTCGTCCGCTCGCTCAGTGAACGCGGGATCATCGCCGAGTTCCCCGGGATGACCGCCCGCGAGGCATCCAGCCGCGCCGCTGAACGGCTGCCCGACCTTGCCGAACGCCTGACCCGGGCCGCCACGGTCTTCGACTCGGTCGCCTACGGGCACAATCCCGGCTCGGCTGAGCAGTACCGCGACCTGCTCGCACTGGACGCGGCCGTGGCCGCCACGCGTCCGATCGCCGTCGCGGGGACAATGGCGACCGAGGTGGCGGGCCGGTGAAGCGCTGGCTGATCGCAGGCGGGGTGGTGGTCGCCCTGTTCGCCGCGCTGCTCACGGTGACCGCGTTGCTGCCCGAGCCGTCCGAACGCCAGGCGGGCTCGATCACCAATCCGCGTCCGGCGGGCGTCCGAGCGCTGGCCCAGGTGCTCGCCGCCAATGGAGTCACCGTCACCCAGGCCACCATCCTGGCCGAGGCGACCGCAGCCGCGGACGGCAGCACGCTGGCGATCTACCTGAACCAGGGGTTGTCGACCGACGCCCTGACGCGGCTGAGCCACGTGGACGCCGACCTGGTCGTGATTTCGATGGCCAGCGACTTCACCGCCGTAGAGACCCTGACCGAGGGACGAATCACCACCGACTACTGGTGGTCGGACGCGGACGAGTTTCCCGCCGACTGCACCGACCCGGACGCCCTTGCCGCGGGCAGGATCGCCACGACCAGTTCCGGCCTGGGATCGCTGAGCGACGAGGTGACGATGTGCTTCCCCGGCGCCGGCGGCGGCGGCCTGTACGCCGACACCACCACTGATCGCCACCGCGTCACCGTGGTTGCCGGCGACGAATGGCTGCGCAACGACACCATCACCGACTACGGCAACGCAGCGCTCGCCCTGCGCGTGCTCGGCCGCAATCCGATCCTGACCTGGTACCTGCCCGGCCCCGACGCGGTCGCAACCACCGATGGCGACGATTCCGGGGTGAATCTGATGGCGCTCTTCCCGCCCTGGGCCGGCCCCGCGTTCTGGCTGCTGCTGGCGGCGGGGGCAGCGTCCGCGTTGTGGCGGGGACGCCGCTTCGGCGCTCTGGTGCGCGAGCCGCTGCCGGTCGAGGTTCCCGCCTCCGAGGTGTCGTCCGGGCTGGCCCGGCTGTACCGGCAGGCGGGCGCCCGCGGACACGCCGCCGCCGGGCTGCGAGCCGGCACCGTGCATCGGGTAGCGCCCCGGCTCGGGTTGACCACGGCCGCGTCCGCCGAGCTGGTGATCGAGCGGATCGCGCAGGCCAGCGGCGAACCGTCCGAGCAGCTTCGAGACCTTGTCTACGGCCCCCCACCCACCACCGATGCCGCCCTGGTCGAGCTGGCCACCCGCCTCGCCGACCTCGAACGAAAGCTGTCCGCCCATGTCTGAGAGTTACCCGTCCGCCTTCAATCCGGCCCAGGAGTCGCTGGCCCGGGTGCGCGCCGAGGTCGGTAAGGCCGTGGTCGGCCAGGACGGCGCCGTCACCGGCCTGCTGGTCGGGCTGCTCTGCGGCGGCCACGTGCTGCTCGAAGGCGTCCCCGGGGTGGCCAAGACGCTGCTGGTGCGTTCGCTGGCCGCCGGCCTGGCGCTGGAGACCAAGCGGGTGCAGTTCACCCCCGACCTGATGCCCGGCGATGTCACCGGCTCGCTGATCTACGACGCGCAGGCGGGACGCTTCGACTTTCGTCCGGGGCCGGTGTTCACCAACCTGCTGCTCGCCGACGAGATCAACCGCACCCCGCCGAAGACCCAGGCCGCCCTGCTGGAGGCCATGGAGGAACGCCAGGTGAGCGTGGACGGGTTGCCGCGTCCGCTGCCGGAGCCGTTCATGGTGATCGCCACCCAGAACCCGGTGGAGTACGAGGGCACCTATCCCCTGCCCGAGGCCCAGCTCGACCGCTTCCTGCTCAAGCTGGTGCTGCCGCTGCCGCCGCGGGACGACGAGATCCAGGTGGTGGCAAGGCACGCGTCCGGCTTCGACCCCCGCGATCTGGCCGGTGCCGGACTCGGAGCGGTGGCCGGGGTGGACGAGCTGCGCGCAGCCCGCGAGCAGGTGGCGAACACCCGGGTGGACGCCCAGGTGCTGGGCTACATCGTCGACCTCTGCCGGGCGACCCGGTCGGCGCCATCGGTCTCGCTGGGCGCCTCGCCACGCGGCGCCACCGCCCTGATGAAGACCGCGCGCGCCTGGGCCTGGCTGAACGGACGCGACTTCGTCACCCCGGACGACGTCCAGGCGATGACCATCGCCACCCTCAACCACCGGATCGGCGTCCGTACCGAGGCGCAGATGGACGGCACCACCGCCGCCGGCATCCTGAGCAACATCCTGGCCACCGTGCCGGTGCCGCGCTGACCCATGACCATCTCGGGACGGGTCGCCGCGCTGCTGCTGATCGGCGTGCTGCCGGTGCTGGTCTGGCCGCAGCCGATCGTGGTCGTGGCCTGGGTGGTTGTGGTCTGCGCGCTGTGCGGTCTGGACCTGGCCCTGGCCGCGCGGCCGTCCCGGTTGGTGATCAGCCGGGAGTTGCCGGGCAGCGTCCGGCTCACCGAGACGGTGACTTCGGAACTCACCCTGACCAATCCGGACGCGCGGCTGGCTCGGGTGCAGGTGCGGGACGCGTGGCCGCCGAGCGCCCAGGCGGCCGGCGCGGGTCTCGGCGGTGTGCGGCCGGCCGACGCGCTGCCTGGGGCGGGCGGGCTACCCGGCGCGGTTGGCCCACTGGCTGGGCGCGCTGGGCCGGGTGCGCGATCGCGCGGGGAGCGTCCGCGGCTGCGGCTGCCGGGCGGGGAATCGCGGCGGCTGCCCACCCGGCTCACGCCCACCCGGCGCGGCGACCTGGCCGCGGGCGCGGTCACCGTCCGTTCGTTCGGTCCGCTGGGACTGGCGGCCTGGCAGCAGTCCCGGCAGGTCCCTGGCGCGCTGCGGGTGCTGCCGGAATTCCGGTCGCGCAGCCATCTGCCGTACCGGCTGGCCCGCCTGCGAGAGCTGGACGGGCAGGCGTCGGTGCACGTCCGCGGACAGGGGACGGAGTTCGACTCGCTGCGCGAGTACGCGATCGGCGACGACGTTCGCTCGATCGACTGGCGGGCCTCGGCGCGGGCGACCCGCACGATGGTGCGCACCTGGCGTCCGGAGCGGGACCGGCACATCCTGATCGTGCTGGACACCTCCCGCTGGGCCGCCGGACGGATCGGCGGCGGCGACGCGCCCGACCAGTTGCGGCTGGATGCGGGCATCGAGACGTGTCTGCTGATGGCCGCGTTGGGCGCCGCGTCCGGGGACCGGATCAGCCTGCTCGCCGCCGATCAGGTGGTGCGGCTGCGGCTGCCCGGCACCGGCAAGGGCTCGGTGCTGCCGTCCTTCGCCGACGGACTGGCCCAGGTGGACGCCGCCGTGACCGAGACCGACTGGTCGCTGGTGGCCGCGCAGGTGAGCCGGCTGTGCCGGCAGCGCAGTCTGGTGATCCTGGTCACCGGCCTCGACCCGGCCCTCTACGCCGACGGGCTGGGCACGGTGCTCGCCGGACTGGCCCACGACCACCAGGTGGTGATCGCCCACGTCCTCGACCCCGCTGAGCGCAACCGCACCCCCGAGGTCGCCACCGCGACCCAGGCCTACGACGCTGCCGCGTCCGGACGCCTCCGGCTGGCCACTCAGGCCCTGGCCGCCCGGGTCACCCGGATGGGCGCCGAGGTCGTCCAGGCCGACCCCGACCGGCTCGCCCCCGCAGTCTGCGACCGCTACCTGGCCCTGAAAGCCGCCGGACGCCTGTAGCTCAGCCCATACTCAGCCCCAGTGGCGCAGCCCGTCCCCAGTGGCGCAGCGACAGTAACCGACCAGCCCCCAGCTTCCCCTCCCCCGCAAACTGGTCAGTTGCGTCCCCGGACGGGACCAAACTGTCCACCTTGTCGGTGAGGGATGAGGCGCGGCAGTAGCCGACCAGCCCCCAGCTTCCCCTCCCCCAGCTTCCCCTCCCCACAAGCTGGTCAGGTGCGTCCCCGGACGGGACCAAACTGTCCACCTTGTCGGTGAGGGGACGTCGACGGGGGACGTGGACGAGCGATGGAGCGGGAGTGATGGCATGGCTGGCGACGCGGACGCGAAACGACGGCTCAGCCGGAGACGGCCACCTGGTTGCGGGCTTCCTCGGGGGTGAGGCCCGGGTCGACGCCCGCGGCGGCCGCGCGTCCGCCGACGATGAACATGATCAGCCAGAAGGCGGCGCAGGCGAGCACGCCGATGCCGATCTTCAGCCAGGGGTTGAGCGCCGAGCCGGTGACGAAGCCTTCGATCAGGCCGCTCACGCCCAGCCCGATCACCAGGGCCAGCACGACCACGATGGTGGTGCGGCCCTCCTCGGCCAGCGACTGACCACGCGTCCGATGACCGGGCACCAGCCACGCCCAGCACAGCCGCATGCCGGCCGCACCGGCGACGAACACGCAGCTGAGTTCGAGCAGACCGTGCGGCAGGATCAGCGACCAGAACACCCAGGACGCGCCCTGGACGTGCATCACCGCCGCGATCACCCCGACATTCAGCGAGTTCATGAACAACACCTGCACGGGGTAGATGCCGGTAATCCCCGTAGCCACGCAGAGTGCGGCGATGAAGGCGTTGTTCGTCCACACCTGCGCAGCGAAGCTCGCGCTCGGAAACTCCGAGTAGTAGGACGCGAACGCTTCCGCGGCGATGTGCCGCTGCTGATCCGGCGGGATCACCGCGTCCAGCACCGCGGGATTGCTCGCCGTCCAGATACCGCTGACCACGGCCACGAGCAGGCAGGCGACACTGACCCACACCGACCACCAGCGCACCCGGTACAGCGCGGCCGGCAACGTCTGAGTGAAGAAGCCCAGCACACCCGACCAGGTCAGGTCGTGCGGGCTCGCGATCCGGGCGCGCGCTTTGACCAGCAGCACCGAGAGCTCGCTCACCAGCGCGGGATCGGGCGCGTTGCTGCGCAGCAG